>Ga0181520_10000306_pt1 | contig 108898 bp, 82 predicted proteins | sample PEATcosm2014_Bin_29_FD_132451 | JGI IMG/M metagenome (GOLD analysis project Ga0181520, IMG submission 132451) | Peatland microbial communities from MTU Mesocosm Facility, Houghton, MI, USA - PEATcosm2014_Bin02_30_metaG | ecosystem: Environmental > Terrestrial > Soil > Wetlands > Peat | place...
AACGAGGCGAGCGGCGCAGCGTGAAGCCGGAAAAATCGCGTCCGTAGCGCAAGAAACCATCGCCGCAATCAGATTTTTCCTTGTGCGCGAGAAAATGATGAGTTGATCAGAGGTTCCCTAAGGATGGCTTGTATTTTTTGGGAGTTCTCTTGTCTTCAAGCAAGCCACCGGTTTTTGAAGCGATGGATTTTGATGTAGTCATGAACGATTCTCCTATTTTCCGCAGGCTGGAGGATAATCTGGCTGCCCCAGTTTCACAGCATCGTCGATTGGATTAGGCGTAGCTGACTTGCTTCCCCATATGTCGCTAAGATCCACAGTGCCAGCGGATTTAGGATCCTTGAAGGGATTGCAAACCTTACCTGTTGACGGATCAAGCAAATAAGAAGAATTGCCAAATCGTTCAAAATGGTGTGCCGGAAACTGGCGTCCAACGAGCAAGCCAGAACCAAAACCAGCAGCAGATGCGCCTGAAACCACAACGACGAAAAGCGTGATCCCTTTCTTTCCCACGAACTGCATGAACCCCCCGACGATTATCCGATTTGAGGACTGGAGGCAGTCTACGCCTTTTTATGCCAAACGATTTCAACGCCTCGTGCTTGGAGCGTAGGAATCAATCGAGCTTGTCTCACGGATTCGTCAGAGTAACTGACGTGTAGCACACCACATATTTCACTACCTCTTTGCACCATATCCAAGGCGAAAATGTCTCGAATTTCTGCGTCTAGTGCTGCAGCAGTTGCAACGTCACAGGGCCTGTTATCAAGCATCGAAGCGTCCTTTCGGGGCAGTTATAGGGCCGGGACAAGTGTAAAGCACCAAACCCAATTCGCATTTACTGGGAGCCCTATTCATTCCGCGTTTTTGCGGAATGGATGGCAACCCACGAACCCCAGGCGAGCGAATAGAAAGCGGCTTCCCCACCGCAGGTGGTTAATGCTCTCCCGGCGGCATCTTGCAGCAATCCCCGGCGGCTACCGGCTCATTCGCACCAGCGTCCAGCACCACCTTCCACCCGCCATCCGCGCCTTTGCGCCAGATCGTCATATAACGACCGGTCGTCGTCACGGGGTTGCCATTCACATCCTTGCTATGTCCCTCGAAGTGGCCCCAGGTGTAGCCCATATCGCCCGAAGGCCCCATCATCGCGTCGGTCGGCGTCCAGGTCAGTTGATAGACCTTGGGGTCCCAAGCGGCAGACTTCGCGATGGCAACCTTGCCCACTAGCGGAGCCGCGCCATTACCCAAAGCAACGCCATCCTCGGCAAACCAATCGGCGAAGCCCGCACCGCCCCGCGCCAGCACGTCCTTGGCAAAGCGCGCCTCAAGGTCATACAGAAGCACCTTCCCCGGCTTGACCGTAGTGTCGGTCAGCGGATTGGGCGCAGGCTGCGCGCTCGCATCGGGAATCGTCAACTGCGCCTGAGCCACCCGCGGAGACGAACCAAATCCTGCCACTATCGCCGCTGAACAAAGGAAAACCTTCCAGCCACTAGCCACGTTCAAAGCCCTCCAGACACGAATGAACTGTATTAAGCCCATCCTACAACGAGCAGTCGCGGCAAAGGAGACAGCTTCGATTCGTTTCAGTAGGAAGTGTTAACTCTTAGGCGCGGCGGCGGCAGCGGCAACCTTGTTCGTGTCTAATGTGAGCGGGCTCTGCAAGACCATCTGGAACTGCCAGCCGTTGTCAAACAGAAGATAATCGGCTTTTTTCGCACCGTGATGAGCCAAGGCGATCATAAGCACCGTCAAAACGGCAAACCCGCCGCCAATAGCGCCGCCGATCACTGCGGGGTTTGGACCGACGCTCGGCAATGGCGGCGGTTCAGGAGTTGTTTGTGCCGGGGAGGCAAAGCCGTTGCCCAAAAAAGGAGTCCCGTTTCTGGCGTCAGCGATCTCGTAATTGATTTGCGAGCCTTCATCAGGCAAGGTCGCCATTGCTTCGGTACTGGCCGCATCAAGCGCCACCGTGTATCCATTGGCAAAGAGCATCCGAGTGAAGTGAATCTGAACGCCCGGCATATGCGTCTGTTTTGCCTTAACCGTGACTGAGTTTACGATGCCTTCTACATACGTTCCGGCGGGAATTGCAAGTTGCGTGCCGACCGTTACCGGGAAGGCCACGACCGCGCGAACGCTATCGCCCGGCTTGGTTGACTTGCTCTTGACGGGACTCAAAAGAGTCAGAGGAACCACAGTTCCCGGCGCGACAGTGACCGAGTCAGATCGCATGGAAGGCGCAGCGGGCTCCTGCGCTTGATAAACCGCTGTGTTGGTGGGAGCCGCCATAGGAGCCTGTGCACCAAAGACTGAAAAGATCAGAGACACGGCAGTCAATCGGTATAGCATTCGTTCATCTTCCTTTCTCTTGCTCTTTCGAGTGGTCCGAAACAATTTCAATGAGTCATCTGCGGAACGGAGCCTTCATTCTTGGCTGGCGTCGGTGCAACAGGAACACTGGAGATCACAATTGGCGCTGCCGGGCAGACTATCCCCGGCGTTCCAGGGGTGCCAGGCGTTCCTGGCGATCCCGGAATCACGGTATCCGGCGTCGCAGGTGTTCCGGGGATCACGGTATCGGGCATCCCGGGTCCTCCTGGAATCGTAATGCTGGGCGTTCCGGGCGAACCGGGGATCACTGTGTCTGGCGAGCCCGGAGTGCCTGGAGTGCCGGGTTCACCCGGTGTTGGACGGCAAAGCGTAGCGGATTTGAACTTCCCTGGTTCGGGAGGATGTGAGAGTGGAAGTGCATTTGCAACTTTCGTCGCATCCAGAACGAGCGGCGCGGCGAGTGTTATTTCGACTTGCGCTCCATTGTCCAATAGAAGGTCGTTAGCGGGGCTCGCCTCGACGGTCACATCGGTGACAATTGCCGTGGACGCAGCATTTGACATGGCAGAAGAGGGCACGGCTGTTTGAGCGGATTGACTGGCGGGCGCAATGTCGGGCAGCGCAATGCTGTATCCGTTGGCAAAGATGATCTTTTGAAAGAGAATTTGTAACTCAGCGCGGCTTGATTTTCTTGTGGGCTTGGTCACTGACTCAATCTTGCCCTGCACCCAGGTGCCGGCCGGAATTGCGATGCCCGGATTGCCTACTACAGGGAAGTTGGTTTGGGTGTAGATCGGATCGCCGGGCTTTGCTGCCTTAGCCCAGACCGGAACGATGAGAGCTAACTCAATCTTTGTTCCGGATTCCAAGGTTATGATCGCTGGTACATCGGCGGAGCCGGTATCAGCGGAACTGGACTGCGACGACGTAGCCCATCCAATTTCATTCGCACAGAAACAAAGAGGAACCAGCAGAACTCTGAGATCGAGGCATCTTCCGCGCATTCGCCTATCTCCTTACATTTAAGGTGACGTGGCGCTCTGCTAAAAGTTGCAGCAGATGCGGCGATTTATCGTCTTTCTTTGCGACGCTCGAAGCCAATTCCCAAATATTGGGCAGGTCAGCGTGGTGGTGCGGCAAGTTATCCTCGAACTCAGGAGCAAGAATGGCCAGAATAGCAATCGTCGGAGTCGGAGCAATCGGAGGCGCATTGGCGGCCCTGCTCGATGTCGCAGGGCATCATGAGATTACGCTTTGCACACGCCGTCCGCTGGAACGCTTGCTGGTGAAAACCCCGGAAGGAGATGTGAATGTCAGGGCGGTCAATGTGACCGACCCGACGCATGCGCAGCCCGCGGATTGGGTGCTGGTCGCAACCAAGACCTACGACGCGCACTCTGCCGCTACCTGGTTCCCATCGCTTTGCCGCGAAGACACACCCGTCGCAGTCATTCAAAACGGCGTCGAGCATCGCGAACGCTTTGCTCCCTACATGAAACCGGAGCTGATGCTGCCCGTCATCATCGATTGTCCCGTCGAACGCCAGGAAGATGGTAGTGTTCACCGGCGCGGCTTGGCCCAGATGAAGGTTGAAACCGGAGTCCTCGGGGGCGAGTTCGCGCATTTATTCGCCGGCAGCGGTGCCCAGATTGAACTGACCGGCGACTTCCTCACAGCGGCATGGCGCAAGTTGTGCATCAACTCGGTTGGAGTCCTCAATGCACTGACCATGAAGCCCGCTGGTGTGCTGCGCGATCAGGCGATGGGTAACCTGGCTCTGGAACTCGCTGCCGAATGTGTTGCCGTCGGCCGTGCCGAAGGCGCTCAACTTCAAGACGCCATCTGTCAGCAGGTGCTCGATGGCTATCGCGCCCAGCCGCCAGATTCCATCAATTCGATACTCGCCGATCGGCTGGCCGGGCGCCGGACCGAGATCGACGCGCGTAACGGAATCATCGTGCGCAAAGGAAAGATGCACGGAATCCCCACGCCATTGAATCGAATGGCCGTAGCTCTCATCGAATCGCTCGGTAGTACTTCGATCTAAATGGCCACGGATGCGTCTAATCTTCAACGGGTAAATTGCCGGATTGGTATACTAACGAGTAGCAACACTGCTTTTGAAGTCCCCGGCAACCGGAGCCTTTGCTGGACTGCACGGCCCCGCTCCGGGAAAAGGATGACAATGGGGACACTTCTGGAATCCATCCACTCGCCGGCCGACTTGAAACTGCTAAGCTTCGCGCAGATGAGCCAGTTGGCCGAGGAGATCCGCGAACTCCTTATCCAGACGCTCTCCAAAACCGGCGGCCACCTTGGCCCCAACCTCGGCGTGGTCGAACTCACCCTCGCCATCCACAGCGTCTTCAATACCCCTGACGACAAATTGCTCTTCGACGTCAGCCATCAGGCTTACATCCATAAGCTCATCACCGGCCGCGTCGAACGATTCCAAACCCTTCGCCAGCCTGGCGGCATCAACGGCTTCATGCTGCGCACCGAGAGCGAACACGACTGCTACGGCGCAGGCCACGCCGGCACTGCTCTATCCGCCGCGCTTGGCATGGCCGTTGCGCGCGATTTGGCCGGCGGCAAAGAGCACGTCATCGCCGTCGCCGGCGACGCCGCCTTCACCAATGGCGTTACCTTCGAGGCTCTCAACAACATCGCGGAACAGACTAAGCGAATGATCGTCGTGCTCAACGACAACGAGTGGTCCATCGACCGCAACGTAGGCGCAATCGCGCGCTACTTTCACAAGATCGTCACCAACGAGCGCTACAAGCATTGGCACGACTCGGCCCACCGCATCATCGAACGGCTCGGCGGCAAAACCGCTGCTGAAGTTGCCCGCCGCGCTGAAGAGGCCGCCAAGAGCATGTTGTGGCCCTCCATCCTCTTTGAGGAGTTCGGCCTCGAGTACTTCGGTCCCATCGATGGCCACAACATTCCGCTTCTGGTCGAGAGCTTCAAATTCCTCAAGTCAGAGAATCATCCGGTTCTGCTCCACGTGCTTACGCAAAAGGGTCGCGGCTACCAGCCCGCGCTCGACGGACAGAAGAAATTCCACGGCCTCGGCCCCTACAACGCCGACACCGGCGAGACCAAGATCGTCGGCCAACTCACCTGGGCTGAGGTCTTCGCCAATACACTCACGGCCTTGGCAGACAAGAACGATCGCATCGTAGCTATTACCGCCGCCATGCCCAACGGCACCGGCCTCGACCTCTTCCGGCCTCATCATCCCAAGCGTTACTTCGATGTTGGCATCGCTGAGGAGCACGCCGTCGTCTTTGCTGCCGGAATGGCTACGCGCGGCTTCCGCCCGGTCTGCGCGATCTACTCGACATTTTTGCAACGCGCGTTTGACCCTATCGTTCACGACGTAGCTCTGCAAAAACTTCCAGTGCTCTTCTGCATGGACCGCGCCGGTCTCTCCGGCGACGACGGACCCACGCATCACGGCCTCTTCGACATTGCCTATCTGCGCGGCATCCCTGAGATGGTCTTGATGGCTCCCAAAGACGAGGATGAGCTCGCCGATATGATGGCCACAGCCGTTCAGCTCCCCGGCCCGAGCGCCATTCGCTATCCGCGCGGCGCGGTGGTCGGAGTAGCTCGCAAACCCGAGCCGCAGATCATCCCAGTCGGCAAGGCCGAAGTCATCAGAGAAGGTTCCGATGTTGCCATTCTCGGCCTCGGCCCCATGACCGCTTACGCGCGAGAGCTGGCCGCGCGCCTCGATCGCGAAGGCTTCTCCGCCGCGGTCATCAATCCCCGCTTCATCAAGCCTTTCGACCGCGAGATGCTCGCCAAGTACTCCAGCCGCGTCGCCGCCTTTGTTACCTTCGAAGACCACGTCAAGATGGGTGGCTTCGGCTCCGTCGTTCTCGAAGCCCTGCAGGAATTGGGTAGCTTGGTTCCGGTGGTTCGCATCGGCTGGCCCGATCAGTTCATCGAGCACGGCAAGGTCGACGACCTGCGCGCCAAATACGGGCTGACCGTCGATGCGGCCCTGACTCAGGTGCTGCCGTTGCTCGCGCATCGCGCGCGCCCGACGCTGATTGCCAGTTAGAAACAGAGCGGCCTCTCCAATCAGGAGAGGCCGCCTGTCCCTCGGCAACTCAGCGCTTACCACCGGCGGAAATGATCGTAATGCCGGCCGTCGAAGCGGCCACGCCCGCCGCGGAACTCCCAACGCCCCGGATACCAATAGCCGCGAGCCCGATAGCCGCCTACCCAGAAGTATCCCGGTCCGGGACAGGGCGCAACATAAGCCACTGAGGCCACCGGCCCGCGCACGTAAACTCCAAACTCGGCCGCCTGGGCGGTTGTCGCTCCCGCGCCCAATCCGGCGGCCACCATTGCTGCTCCAAGCATCCAATTTCTCATGCTGCCCATAACTCCTCCGTCCCCGCCGGCATTGGTATGTAACTCCGGCCCGGCTTCTCTCCGCTTGAGGCTTGTATCTTTCTGCCTCTGCGGCGTGCCGGTTATGTCATGTTCAACAGAGATTCAAATCAAAGGTTGCGCACTTGAAGAAAAATAAACGCTGCAACTTTTTCGAGTTCTTGGGTTGACAACCCGGCTCTTTAAAAAAAAGCACACACCGTCGCCGCGAGTTATCGTATTCTCAACTTCTATGCTGCGCCTCGCTACTACTGCTCTTGCCTTCGCGTTGCTCTTACCGCTCTCGGCCGCTCAACCAAAGGAGACTCCGATGACCCACCATGCACGCGGCACATTCACAGTGAACGTAAAGCCTCTCACGCCGCCGCCTGCCGAGGGGCTTGGCCGTTTCTCCATCGACAAGGAGATCCACGGCGATCTGGAAGCGACGACCAAAGGCGAGATGTTCTCCGCGGGCGATCCCAAACAAGGAGCGGCCGGCTACGTGGCCATTGAAGTCGTCACCGGCACGTTGGCGGGCAAACACGGCAGCTTTGCGCTGCAACACACGGCGACGATGGACAAAAGCGGTCTCAAGATGACAGTGATTGTTGTGCCCGGCTCAGGCGCTGGAGAACTGAAAGGCATCGAAGGTACCTTCACGATTCAGATCGAAAACGGCCAGCACTCCTACGATCTTGAGTACTCCCTTCCCGAATAACCCAGGGTGCCCCATTTATTCCGCAGCCTTATCGCGGAATGGTTGGGATGCCACGAACGTCATGCGAGCGGATAGCGAGCGGCTGCCCCGTCGCAGGTGGTGTTAAAGTTGAATTTCAACCTCAATGTTCGCCACCTCACAGCACGCGCACTTCATCGGCATCGGCGGAATCGGAATGAGCGGCATCGCCGAGATCCTGCTCAACCTCGGCTTCAAGGTCTCAGGCTCCGATCTGCGCCGTGGCCCGGTCACCGACCGCCTCGCCCAGATGGGCGCTACCGTCTATGAGGGTCACGACTCCGCCAACATCGCCGGAGCCACCGTCGTCGTAACCAGTTCCGCTGTTTCGGCCACCAATCCCGAGGTAGTCGAGGCCCGCGCCCGCAAGATTCCCGTCATTCAGCGCGCCGAGATGCTGGCCGAGTTGATGCGCCTCAAATACGGCATCGCCATTGCAGGCATGCACGGCAAGACCACCACCACATCAATGGTGGCAAGCGTCCTCGCCGCCGGCGGCCTCGATCCCACAGTGGTTGTCGGCGGCCGCGTTGACGCGCTTGGCTCCAACGCAAAGCTGGGCAGTTCGCAATATCTCGTCGCCGAAGCCGACGAGAGCGACCGCTCCTTTCTCAAGCTCTCGCCGATCCTCGCCGTCGTCACCAATCTCGACCGCGAGCACATGGACTGCTACCGCGACATGGCCGATGTCGAGCAGGCCTTCCTCACCTTCATCGACAAGCTGCCGTTTTACGGCGCGGTCACGGCCTGCGTGGACAATCCACTGCTCGCCGCCATCCTGCCCCGCGCCCATCGCCGCGTCTTCACGTACGGAGTCGCCGCCGAGGCTGATTTCCGTCTGGAGTTTGTGCAAGCAGGGCAGGGAAGCTTCGCCCGCTTTCAGGTCGTCACCGCCGCCGGTCCGCTGGGGCCTTTTGAATTGAATGTGCCCGGACGCCACAACATCCTCAACGCAACAGCCGCCGTCGCCATCGCCCATCAACTCGGAGTCACAGCCGACAAGATCGCTGAGGGCCTGACCCATTTTCGCGGCGTGGACCGGCGCTTTCAGTTGCGCGGCAAGGCTCGCGGCGTCACCGTAGTCGACGATTATGGCCACCACCCCACAGAGATTCGCGCCACCCTGGCCGCGGCCCGCGAGTGCGGCCACCAACACATCCATGTCGTCTTTCAGCCGCATCGATACACGCGCACTCTCGATCTCATGGATCAGTTCACCGGCGCATTCACCGATGCTGACACCGTTGCGGTGCTGCCGATCTATGCGGCGAGTGAGGAGCCCATCCCCGGCGTGACGGCCGAGACACTGGCCGCAAAGATTCGAGGCCCACAAGTTCAATTCGCAGCCGACTTTGCTTCCGCTGTCGCAGCCGTCGCCGCGCAGGCTCGCGAAGGCGATCTGATCATGACCCTCGGCGCAGGCAGCGTAAGCCAGTTGGCCCCGCAGATTCTCGCCGTGATCGAGACGGCCGCGCTGCGCACCGCTTAGACTCCGCTTCGCTCCCGCTGCTATCATTTGACCCGCAATCATCCGCGCAACCATGGGAGCTTCGAATGGCGCAAAACTCACGCAGAAGATTCTTGCAGGCAGCCTCGGCAACAGCCGCGGCGTGGGCAGTTTCGCATCGTATCCCAGCCTTGGCGGCGACCGGCTCATCCGCTTCAGTCAGCGTCTGGACCACCTATCGCGACCGGCGTCATGCGCAAGGCGAGCCTCTTGCCTGGAAGCCTGCGACCGAGATTGCAGCCGATGCCATCGCGCTCGATCCCACCGTAACCCGGCAGCAGATCCTCGGCTTTGGAGCCGCGCTCACCGATGCGGCCTGCTATGTGTTGAGCCAGATGTCCGATGCTCCTCGCGAAGAGATCATGCACGAGCTCTTCGCGCCCGGCGAGATGGCCCTGAATGTCTGCCGCACCTGCATCGGTTCCAGCGATTATTCGCGCAGCATCTACAGCTTCGACGAGAGCGCCGAGCCTGACCCTGAGCTGAAAAAGTTTTCCATCGACCACGACAAGGCCTACATTCTGCCAGTGCTGCGCGAGGCGCGCAAGCAGAATCCGGAGCTATTCCTCTTCTCCTCGCCGTGGTCGCCTCCGGGATGGATGAAGGCCAACGGCTCGATGCTCGGCGGCGCGATGCGCAGCCACAACTTCGATCCCTATTCGCGCTACTTCCTCAAATTCCTCGACGCCTACAAGGCTGAGGGCGTTGCCATTGACGCCGTCACCGTGCAGAACGAAACCGACGCCGAGCAGGATGGCAAAATGCCCGCCTGCCTGTGGGCGCAGGAGCACGAGATCGAGTTTGTCGAAAAGTTTCTCGGCCCCGCGTTGCGCAAGGCCGGCAGCTCAACAAAAATCTGGGTCCTCGATCACAACTACAACCTGTGGGGCCGGGCCATCGACGAGCTCAGCAACCCCGGCGCAGCCGAGTACATCGACGGCATAGCCTGGCACGGCTATGTCGGCGAACCGTCGGCGATGACCCGCGTCCACGAAGCCTTCCCGCAGAAGAATGCTTACTGGACCGAGGGTGGCCCCGACATCACCGCTCCCGACTACCAGACCGACTTCACCAAGTGGGCCACGACCTATAACGGCATCGTCAACAACTGGGCGCGGTCGATCACTGCCTGGAATGTGGCTCTCGACGAGAAGGGCAAGCCGAATATAGGCCCCTTCCCTTGCGGCGGCGTTGTCACCGTCGATAACGCAACCAAAAAAGTGATACGCAGCGGCCAATACTGGGCCTTCGCGCACTACTCCCGGCACGTGCGCCGCGGAGCGCAGGTCTTTGCGATAAATGGCATCGGCGAAAACTCGACCGAAGCAGCCGCGGACCCGATCTCGCACACCGGCTTCCGCAATACCGATGGCAGCCTCATTGTAGTCGTGGCCAACAGCGGCCCGGAGAAGCGCGTTCAATTGCTGCTCGGCTCACTGGCTCTCGATCTCGATCTGCCAGCCGACTCTGTGCACACGCTGCGGTGGTCGTGAGCACCGATCTCAAACTGCTCATTCTCTGAGATTTGTGCATTTCGATATTTGCAGCCGGGACTAGATCGCGCTAGCCATCCAGGCGAGGGCAAACGGAACCACAGAGTGTCCGCGGCGAAAGACGTGCCGTTAACGCCAAGGCTCTGCTTTATACTTAAATTGTTGACAATCCGATCGGTTGCCGATATAGAGTGAGGACAATCATGCCCTTGAAGGTTCCGCCAGAACATGTGGTACTGCTCAAGAAGTGGCTTGAACTTTCAGACGGCGAGATTGAGAAGTACTCCACGGCACTGGCTCAAGTGAAACCGGAGTTCAATGCTCAGGAATTAGCAAAGTCGCTTATCCGCCACTGCTCTCCTTTAGATCCGAAACTCGTCTTCGACATTACGGTGATTCTGATCGAGGTATATCGGACCGGAGAGCCGCAGAAGCCGTTTGAAACGTTCTTGGATCGGGACGTACGGCCCGCCTTGCAAAGCGGACGGTTGTTTTCTGAGAATCCAGAAGAACGTGAGCAACAGTGGACACGCCTTCGGCAATTCCTACTGGGGGCGCTTCAACTTGAATATGTAATAGGCACAACAGCGAAAGCCGGAACCGTGCTAACAGAGCACGAAAGAATCTTCGATGATGCCAAAATTCTGACTGATTTCCGTCCCATCTACCACGCCGATGTTGCGGAACGACCAAACGCTGGCATCATCATCCACATGCTCAAGATGACGCACCGAGACAAACAAGATCGGCATTTTGATGCCTATTACGCGTTGGACAGCAATGATCTAGAAAAGATGAGAAACGTTTTGAACCGAGCGGCGGAAAAGGAAAAGACCCTAAGACAAACAATGGAGGATGCGGGGCTCTCGGTTCTTAGTGTTCAGCTCTTTTACTAGATCTTAACGGGAGAGAATTTATGTCAGGAATGTGTGCGGTGAAGTGGGAGTTCGGGGAGGAGTCTCTACCCCAATCAGGAACTTGTTGGAGATCAGAGGAGGGGTGTGACGAGACAACGGATGTCGCACTCGATGTAGCCCTGGAATCAGCTCAGGAGTACTTAGTGGAAGAGTTGGATGAAGAGGAGCCCGGCATTCTTGATTCGGCGCTTAAACGTGCTGAGACGTTTCTCAGGGCTCAGTCTTATCAAATGAGGAGGGCATTCAGTCATTTTGCGCCATTGCCGAGGATTTCGCCTGGACCTGACGGAAGCGTCGATTTGCACTGGGAGTTGATGAATGGAGAGATGCTCGTAAATATTCCCGCAGGCCAAGTTCATGCAACGTACTACGCGGAGTCTGGAAGTAGAAACCGGGTGAAGGGCAGTTTTGATCCGAGTACGTGGGATTTGGTGGTCTACACTTGGCTGAGCAAGAATTGAACTTTTCGATTGAAACAGTACCCGATGCTGATTCGGTATTCATGCGTGCCCATAAGCAGTATCTGCTTAAGGGCACCCTAGCACATGGCGTATTTAAGGCGCACGACGGTGGCATGTCCGTGGATTGGAATAAATATTCCACTCCCGAAGAGACGAGATTCAGGGCCAAGAAGAACCCGGAAAACAATGCCGTTATAGAGATGAACGTGGGAGAAATCCGCTCCATCCCCGTTCTGGATGTGGTCCACACGCCAGAGATGGGCAATCGGGCGCATTGCGACGTTCCGCTTCCAAGCGAAGGAGAAGATTTGACCGAGGTGCGTTTCAAGCTTAGAAAGCTAGCTAAGATTGTTCTAGCTTTACCGCCAGCCGTGCGACCCTAGGGCAACGCCGATAGGACGTGATCGGTCCCCGTAACCCTGCGGATTCCCCCTTGCAGCCCTGCGGAAAAAAGCCCATGCCACCAGGGTTATAGTGAAAGCTGGCGACTCTCACGACCTTGCTCGGGCGTGACAATCGAAAGCAACACCAGAAACCGTCCCCCCGCGTGGGAAGACGAAGCGCCTTCGGAGCCTCGACTCCGGCGCGTGCAGCAGGGCGTGCCTCCAACTGGGCGCGCGCTACCCGGCATGCCGTTGGAGATGACGGATCCCGAAGACGACGATCCCTCGCGCCAGGGCGGACGGCGCCTTGGCCGTTTAAATCAGGACCGGTCCAATCACCCTTGGTGGCGTCCAGCGAGCAAGGCGGGGCGCATCTTTCTTGCGTTGGGCATGTTGGCTCTACTGGGCGGGCTCGCAACCTCCGGATATCTTCTAAAGAGCTGTCTGGGCCGCGACGGGCGCTTTCGCATCGCCGGTGCAGAGAACATCGAAGCCACCGGCCTTACCGAGGTCAGTCGCTCTCAGATTCTGCCAGTCTTTGGGGAAGACATCGGGCGCAACATCTTTTTTGTTCCGCTTAACGAGCGTCGCAAGCAGCTTGAGGAGATTCCCTGGATCGAGCGCGCCACGGTGATGCGCCTGCTTCCCGACCGCATCAGCGTCTCGGTGGTCGAGCGGCAGCCGGTGGCCTTTGTGCGCCAAGGGCAGCAGATCGGCCTGGTGGATGCCAACGGCGTTCTGCTCACGATGCCCGCGGCCCTGATGGCCCAGCACAACTACTCATTCCCGGTCGTCACAGGAATCAACGCCAGTGATCCGCCCCTCGGGCGTAAGGCGCGCATGGCCGTCTATCAGCGCCTCCTCTCCGAATTGGACTCGAACGGCCAGCGCATCTCCGAGCAGATCTCAGAGATTGACCTCACCGATACCGAGGATGCGCAAGTGCTGATGCCCGAGCAGGGAGGCGACGTCCTGGTGCACTTCGGCGAAGACCGCTTCCTCGATCGGTATCAACGCTACAAGGCTCACATCGCCGAGTGGCGGCAGCAGTATCCCAAGCTTGTTGGTGTGGATCTGCGTTATGACCAGAAGGTTGTGCTCCAGATGGCCACCGGCACCGATGTAGCGCAGTCTGCAGCCAATGGCGGCGACAATAAGCCGGCAGATGGGCAGGCTGGGAGCAACGCGCAGGCTGATGATGTGCCAACAGACACGAATCCCACAGCCGCCAAACCCTCTCCCGAACGAGCCCAATCCACTGCCAACGCCAAGCCCTCAGAGCCGGGCGCAGCTTCGGCGGTCGGAACTTCGTCAGGATCCAAGAGTGCTGCGGTGCAAAAGAGGGCAAAAGCTCTGAAAGCAGCCGCCAAGGCCCGAGCCCAAAAGAACGCCAAAAAGCGCGCGGAGGCAAAACGCGCCGCGCTCAACCTCAACAGGCAGAAGACCACAGCAGCACCCCACCCGGCCATCTCAGCCGGCCAGGGCGAGTGAGCGCGATGAGCCAGAATCTCGACAATTTGATTGTGGTACTGGACATCGGCAGTGCGTTTACCCGTGTCCTGGCTGCGGAGCAGAATGAAGGCGCCCTGCGTTATTGTGGTCACGGCATCGTTGAGTCGGCGGGAATGCGCAAGGGACTGATCGCCGAGCTCGCCCCGGCAGCGAAAGCCGTCAAAGCTGCCAGCGAACAGGCCGAGCGCGTGGCCCGCGCCAACATCGACCAATGCACAGTCGGCGTCGGAGGACCCCATATCCGCGGCCTCAACACCAACGGCGGAATCGAGCTCGGCGGCCGCATGCGCGAGATCGATAAGGAAGATGTGCGCAGCGCCGTCGAGCGCGCACGGGCCGTGGAAAGGCCTCCGGATCGCGAGATTCTGCATCTGCTGCGCCGTCAGTTCATCCTCGACGACCAGCCCGGCATCTTCGATCCCGTCGGCATGGTGGGCAAAAAGCTTGAGGTCGATCTGCACATCGCTACCTGCTCCGGCAGTGCGCTTCAAAGCACTGTCACCTGTGCCAACCGCGCCGGACTCGAAGTTAGCGAGGCAGTCCTCGAATCGATCGCCTCGGCCGAAGCCACGCTCTCTGCCGACGAGCGCGAGCTTGGCGTCTGCCTGATCGACATTGGCGCCCACTCCACCGATCTGGTGGTCTTCTTTGAGGGAGCTGTCGTGCACACGGCCTCCGTTCCCATCGGCGGGCAGCACTTTACCAACGATCTCGCCGTTGGCCTGCAGATGCCTGTGGCCCAGGCCGAAGAGCTGAAGCGCCAATATGGCCACGCCGTTGTCACGGCTGTGCCACAGCTCGCCGAGATCGAGATCGCCAATCCGCAGCCGCAGATGCTGCGCCTGCGCACCATTGCCGAAATCCTAGAGCCGCGCGCCCGCGAGCTTCTTTATTATGTGAAGGAGAGCCTGCGGCAGGGCGGTGTGATCGAGGCTCTGGGAGCCGGTTGCGTGCTCACCGGCGGCGGCGCCATGCTCCCCGGCATGCTCGACGTCGCCGAGAGCCAATTGCGAGTCCCGGCCAGAACAGGATTGCCGGTGCGTCTGTCAGGCATGCCCGGCGAATTGGTCCATTCCAGCTTTTCGACGGCTATCGGCTTGCTCTTGTATGCTCACCGTACCAGGGTCAACCGCGCTGCCGAGAGCAATAACCTGCGCTCCAAACTGCGCGCCATCTTTGCCGGCAGCCTCGAAGCGTGGACGTGATCGAAGATGAATCAGGAGAGCGGTACCGAGATGGAACAGCAAAAAAACGAAACCGGGGAGATGCGCATTCAGTACCACGAAGAGAACCCGCGTGGCGCGCGCATTAAGGTCATCGGCGTCGGCGGTGGCGGAGGCAATGCCGTCAATCGCATGATTCAGGCCAAGATGGAAGGGGTCGAGTTTATCGCCGCCAATACCGATGTGCAAGCGCTCAAGGTCTCGCATGCGCCGGTAAAACTCCAGCTCGGAGTTCGGCTCACCTCCGGCCTTGGCGCAGGCGCCAACCCCGATGTCGGACGCCGTGCTGCCCTGGAAGATTCCGAAAAAATCATTGAGGCTCTCGAAGGCGCCGACATGGTCTTCGTCACCGCCGGCCTCGGCGGAGGCACGGGCACCGGCGCGGCCCCAGTGATCGCCTCGCTGGCCAGCGAAATGGGCATCCTGACCGTCGCCGTCATCACCTGCCCCTTCAGCTTTGAGGGCAAGCGCCGCCAGCAGCAGGCCGAGCGTGGCCTCAAAGAGCTTCTCGAGAGCGTCGACACCATGATCGTCATCCCCAATGAGAAGCTCCTCGCCGTCGCCAAAGATGCCGGATTCTTCGAGAGCTTCCGCATCGCCGACGACGTCTTGCGTCAGGGCGTGCAGGGCATCTCCGATATCATCACCATTCCCGGCATCATTAATCGCGACTTCGCCGACGTAAAGACCACCATGGCCGGCATGGGCCACGCCGTCATGGGCACGGCCGTCCGTTCCGGCGAGAATCGGGCCAAAGAGGCCGCTCAGGCAGCCATGGCCTCGCCTCTGCTTGAGGCCGGCGCCATCGACGGCGCGCGCGGCATCCTCATCAATATCACCGGCTCCAGTTCGCTCAAGCTCTCCGAGGTCAACGATGCCTCTTCGCTGATCCAGGCAGCGGCTCATGAGGACGCCAACATCATCTTCGGCGCGGTCCTCGACGAGAAGATGGGAGAAGAGGTAAAGATCACCGTCATCGCCACCGGCTTCCGCGATCAGATGCCCGAGCGCCGCGCCCGAATGTTGAGTGTGGATGAGGCGCCAGTGCTCTCGACTCCTGAGGCCTCCGACCCGGTGGTTTCGGTGCCGCTGATCGCTCCCGACAACTGGCTGCACGAGGCCAAGCCCGCGCCCGCGCGCTTCCTATCGCAGGAGGAAGACACCGAACAGGCGGGCGAGAGCCCAAAGGAATCAGCCTTAGCGGAGAAGCGAGCGGAGCCGGAGGCGAAGGCCAAGGCACGCAATCCTTCCGCTTCGGCGTCAGCGGCTGCTTCGCAAGATGTTGCGGCCGCACCCGCGAAGCCAGAGGCGGCCCCGCATCAGGAGGAACTGGAACTGGTCTCCGCGCCGGCCCGTCCCAAGTTCGCCGAACTCTCAGAGCAGTCGCCCTATACACCGCTCTCCAGAGACTACGGCGCAGAGGTCCTCAGCGGCGCGCGTGTGCCGGCCTCGCCCGACGACTATCGTCCGCAGCAGGAGCCAACGCTCTCTCCCGCGACCGGCGAAGATGCCCAGCGGGATCTCGACAAGCCGGCATTTCTTCGCAGATTGAAATTTTAAGATTGGGTAGAAGCTTCTAACTCCTTCTAAACCGGCAACTTGAGATCTAAAAACTACGCAGTTCGGCTCATAAATCGTCGGTTGGCGCCAAAAATACTAAGTTTCTTGAGCCAACGCAATGCAATTTGGCGGTAGAGTGGGTTTACTGAAGTAATCTGTTGGCGCTGGAAAGTGACCTCGGTCACAGGTTCGGTCGCAGTCGAGGGGTATGGTAAAGGTCTGTCACCGGAGGGCGCGTCGCCTGCCGGCAGCCGATAGGCGACATGTGTGGCATCACGGGGCACACGAACGACACGAAATTCCATGGTTGAGAGGTCGTGGGCGGGGATGAAGTTGTCACGCATATCGGGTCTCGCATTGGCTCTGCTTATTCCCGGCTTTGCCGCTATGGCAGCGGCTGCGCTTGACGCGCCGCATACGCTGCGCCACGCCAGGTCCGCTGAATCTCACTCTGGATCTGCTCATCATACCGGCCATCGTTCGGCGGCACGTGCCGCCAGCCCCATCACCCACAGCTCCTTAACCGCTCACTCTGCCGCAAGCCACACATCATCCGGAGTCGGAACACATCGGGCGGCCCTCACCACCCGCCGCCGCCACCACTACTACGAGCGCTTCACCGCCAGCTCCTTCGCCGCGGACGGGATGTTGGCCGGCGATCTGACGGCCGGTGAAGATCCAGTCGTTCGCCAGGCCGCTATCGACGCTCTAGGCGACATGAACGGCACCGCGGTCGTCATCGACCCCTCCAATGGCCGCATTCTGGCCATGGTCAACCAGAAGCTGGCGCTCTCGCCAGGCGCCGAGCCCTGCTCTACCATCAAGCTCACGGTCGCGATGGCCGCGCTCTCCGAGGGCCTGGTCACGCGCGACACCCCAGTCAAGCTCCCTGGCTTCCACATGAACATGACCCAGGCGCTGGCCAAGAGCAACAACCTCTACTTCGAGGAGTTGGGCCGCGAACTGGGCTTCGAACGCGTTCGCCACTACGCAAACCAGTTTGGCCTCGGCGAGCTGGCCGGTTACAACATTGAGGGCGAGCAGTTGGGAGCCTATCCTGATGAGGAGCTTCCTGCTTCTGAGGGTGGCGTGGGCCGCATGTGCAGCTTCGGTCAGGGCGTCTCGCTCACTCCGCTGCAACTGGGCGCATTCGTAGCCGCTCTCGCCAACGGGGGAACGCTCTACTACCTCCAGCATCCAACCACGGTGGAAGAGGCCGCCAGCTTCGCACCCAAAGTCAAGCGCACCCTAGACATCGCCCGCTTTGTCCCCGACATTGAAGACGGCATGGCTGGCGCGGTCGAGTATGGCACTGCCCGACGCCTGCGCGCCAACTTCCACGAACTACCTGTCTTCGGTAAGACCGGAACCTGCTCCGACAAAGGCACCCGCTTCGGCTGGTTCGCCTCTTTCTCCGATTCGCCCCAAGGCAGCCTTGTCACGGTCTTCTTCCTTGAGGGCGGACGCCCCACCTTCGGCCCGCGTGCCGCTGAACTCACCGGCGAGTTCTACAAAAACCTTTGGGACCGCAACTGGTTTGCTCCCAAGGGCGGGCAGGACGCAGCTTCTGTCCCAGTAATCTCAGTGGCGCCAGACCAGCCATAGCACGCTATCTCCTTTGATCATCTCGAAACCATTCAGAAGGCGGCCTCAGGGCGGCCTGCTTCGCTTCAGAGCATTTCGCATGTTGACACTGAGTGGACCGTCTGCTCGGCTTCCAGTTGCCGATCGCTGCAACAGGAGTAGCGCTGGCCTCCAGGCCGGCTGTAGCGCGGACCTCCGGTCCACGCCCGCTCTCGATCTTCAGGAGACTAGCTCGAACCCCGCCGCGACTCGCCGCCTGAAGCCAATCTCCCCTCACGATCATCGGATAGTGAGAGCGCAGCCGCACGTCGGCGCTGGCAGGCCGCCGGGGAGCGGCGCGTAGCGCTCTCATTCCCCGCAAGCGAAAGCTGGGCCCCTTTACATGGCGCTACCGGAACACATTCTTCTCAGCTACGGCTACCTGCTGCTCTATCTCTGGATTTTGGTGGAGCAGTTCGGAGTTCCACTGCCCGCGACGCCAATTCTATTGACAGCCGGAGCGCTGGCGGCCGAGCACCAACTCAACTTTTCTCTCGCGTTGCTCGCCGCACTGGCCGCAGTACTCATGGCTGACAGCGCCTGGTTTTTCATCGGCCGCCGTTATGGCCAGCACGTGCTTCGCATCCTCTGCAAGCTCTCGCTGGAGCCCACCGTCTGCGTCCGGCGCACGCAGAACTCCTTTGGCCGCCACCGCGAGGCTACGCTGCTGATTGCCAAATTCGTGCCCGGAGTGGCTACCTTGGCAGCCCCCGTCGCCGGACAAAATGGAATGTCGTACGCCCGTTTTTTGGTCTTTGACGCCATCGGATCGACATTCTGGGTGGGGACGCTGCTGACCATCGGCCTCTTCTCTGGCGACCTGCTCCGGCGCGATCCAAGCCTGCTCAACTGGGCGGGCCGCTTCTCCGGCGTCCTGCTGCTCCTGGCGATAGTCGCTTTTTTCGTGGCCCGCGTTCTACGCCGTCGTGCGGTGATCAGGCAGCTTGTCGCCTCCCGCCTCGAGCCCCAAGAGCTCAAGCGCCAGCTCGACGCGGGCGAGCCTGTCTATATCGTCGACCTGCGCCACCCCCTCGAGCTGCTGCCCGATCCCTTCACACTTCCCGGCGCTCTGCACTTCTCGCCCGAGTCGCTCGCCGCGCGCCATCTTGAGATTCCCCGCGACCGCGATATAGTCCTCTATTGCAGTTGCCCCAGCGAAGCCACCGCCGCCAAAACAGCCATGACCCTCCACAAGCTCGGCATCGAGCGCGTCCGCCCGCTGCGCGGCGGCTTCGACGAGTGGAAGCGCCTCGGCTTCCCGGTGGATGCGGTCGCGCCGGCCATGGCAGCCGGCAAATAACCGCTCAGGACGTCGTCACGAACAACGCCGCGATCTTCGTTCCAATCGGCGATCCGATTCCGCTGCACGGATCGGGCCCCGGTCCTGCGTCATAAAAGCCATTGCTGCCGACCGTGATGTCGTTGAAGGCCTTCTGATTCAACCACAGCTTCGGCGTCACGAATCCGAGCTTCGTTCCAAACGACGCAAATAGCCCCGCATAGAGCGGCGCAACTGCGCTTGTCCCGCCGACAACCTCCGACTGGCCGTGCACGATGATCTCGTATCCCGTGTCGGGATCTCCATCGCCGGTGACATCGGGCACCATCCGTCCCTTGCCCGCGGTCGAGCCCTTCGGCGGCGCCGGCGCGCCGATCTGAAAGGCCTGCGCGGGAAAGATCGTCGAGTAGCCTCCTCCCGTTCCAGAGCCGTCGGTCTCACCGGGATTATTGTTCCAAACCGTCTCCTCGGTCGCCGTCTTATGCGTCCCTCCGCAGCCCACCACATGCGGGCACGACGAGGGGACATCCACATTGGCCGGCGTCTGCCCGCCGTCGCTTGAGTCGTTGTCGCCCGCCGCGCCAAAGATCGCCATTCCGGCCTCCGTCGCTGCCTCGGCCGTCGCCTCCATCTGGTCCGCGGCCGTATTGCCCCAGTTGGCCTCGTCAGCGCCCCACGAGATCGAACACACATCGCAGCCGTCGTCGCTCGCCTTCTGAACCGCCGCGCCAATATCCTGCGACCAATAGACGCGAATCGCCGCCCGCTTGCCGGTGGCCGCGTAGTAGGACGCGCCGGCGACCTCAATGTCCAAAGCAACCTCGAAGTCCGGGTCGTCCGGCGAGCCGACGCTCTGGTTGGGACTGTTCATCGTGCCATCCACCGAGACGTCGGTGATCTGCGGCGAGGGCTGGCCGATGGACTTGAAAAATGCGTCCATATCCGACTGCACCCATCCGCCGCCTAGCTCGACAATGGCAATCACTCCGCCACCGGCGAGCTTGGTTGGCCAGTCGTAGGCCGAGCAGAGATTGGGCAGCGACCACGGCCCCGCACCCGGAGCAGCGGCCTCAACGCCGCCAGGCTTGTGCTTCCGCACCCTGAAATAAGGCACACACTTGTAGGTGGTGGAGTAACTCGACGGGGAATGGCTCATGGAACTCCTTTGCGACACGAGCGTCGTGCGCGCAGTATGCCACACGCGCCCGTTGCGAGGCAAAGCCTTTTAGCGTCGCCTCCAAGCCTTACTATGAATGGGGAAGAAACTTCGCAAGGGAGCCACCATGGCTTACGACGATCTGCGCGACTGGATCAAAAGCCTCGAAAAGCACGGCGAGCTGAAGCGCATCCGCGAAGAAGTCTCGCCTGAGCTTGAGATCACCGAGATCACCGACCGCGTCTCCAAAAGCGGCGGCCCGGCGCTGCTCTTCGAAAACGTAAAAGGCCATCCCGGCCACAAGGTCTTCATCAACCAATTTGGCAGCGAACGCCGCATGGCTCTGGCCTTGGGCGTCAACAAGCTCGATGAGATCGCCGAACGCATCACCGGCTTGATGAACATCAAAGCCCCCGAGGGCTTTTTAGACAAACTAAAAATGCTGCCCCAACTGGGCGCGCTCTCGAGCGCCTTCCCGAAGACCGTCGCCGCTAAAGACGCCCCCTGCAAAGAGATCATTCGCCATTCCGATGATGCCAACCTCGATCTCAACCAGTTCCCCATCCTCAAGTGCTGGCCGCACGACGGAGGCCGCTTCATCACGCTGCCATGCGTAGTCACTCGCGACCCGCGTACCGGCAAGCGCAATGTGGGCATGTACAGGATGCAGGTCTATGACGGCAAGACAACCGGCATGCATTGGCAGCGCCAAAAAGTCGCCGCCGAGCACTATCGCGAAGCACTGCGTGCGGCAGCCGCGCGTTCCGCGCAAGAACACGACTCATTCTCCGAAAAGGCAGCAAGCGTAGCCATCATGGCCGAGTCCGACGGCGGAGCCTGCGCCATCCCCGACGGCCCCGGCAAAACAGGAGGCCTGCCCCAGGTGGCGCTCGGCAATCTCAAAGGCTCGCGTCTCGAAGTCGCCGTAGCCATCGGCACCGATCCCGCCACCACCTTCGCCGCCATCGTCCCCGCACCCCCCGAGGTCGAGGAGTATCTCATCGCCGGTTTCCTGCGCGGCTCCCCCGTCGAAATCGTCCAATGCGAGACCGTCGATCTCCAGGTCCCCGCCCACGCCGAGATCGTTCTTGAGGGCTACGTCGAGCTCGGCGAACTGCGCGACGAAGGCCCCTTCGGCGATCACACCGGCTTCTACACCCTCACCGATCAGTACCCGGTCTTCCACCTTACCTGCATCACCCACCGCAAAGACCCCATCTACGCCGCGACCATCGTCGGCAAGCCGCCCATGGAGGACGCCTATATGGGCAAGGCCGTCGAGCGCATCTTCCTGCCCGCCATGCGTATGCAGATTCCAGAACTTGTCGACATTCATCTCCCCGTCGAGGCCGTCTTCCACAACCTGATGCTCGTGTCGATCAGGAAGAGTTACCCCGGCCAGGCGCGCAAGGTCATGAACGCCATCTGGTCCCTCGGCCAGGCCATGTTCACCAAGTGCATCGTCGTGGTCGATGAAGACTGCGACGTGCAAAACACAGCCGAAGTCATCCTGCGCGTAGCCAACAACATCGATCCCGAGCGCGACATCCAGTTCATGCTCGGCCCCGTCGATTCGCTGGATCACTCCAGCCGCCTGCCCAACTACGGCTCGAAGATGGGCATAGACGCCACCAGAAAATGGAAAGCCGAAGGCTTCACCCGCCCCTGGCCCGCCATGATCGAAATGGACCGCGCCACCAAAGCCAAAGTAGATGCAATCTGGGCCAAGCTCGGTTTCTGAAAAAGGATAGAGCGATGCCTCGAAAGTATGAGGATTGCCGGCTTGGGTAGTCGCGCAGTTTCCTGTTAGCCGGTGATATGGGGAAGTGATTTTCCTGCAGCGACACAAAGGGTGTGGCATGCCTTACTGAGGTTACCTGTGCGCCAAAACCGAAGTTCATTTACCCAGTTCCATTTTGAATCCGGATAAGATGATATAGGCAGCAAAACCGGGTGGGGGACAGGATGGACTGGAGCAGGATCCCGAACATAGTGCTGATTGCACTCATGCTCTGCGCCTTCGCGTCCCTGCAACGTCACAGTCCTACCTCCTCATCCCGGCTATGGCTCTTGGGCTGGATGTTGGTTCTGCTGCATTTTGTAGCCTCAATCTTCGAGCACCTGCCCGGAATCGTCGGAGCAGTGGCGTTTATCCTGCAATCGGGTTTCACTGTCGGAGCCGGATTTCTGTTTCTGTCCGCGGCGATTCCCGACCGAACGCGGGCCTCCTGCCGCTGGATGCTCGGTTCGCTGGCGGCGGCAAGCACTATTTACGTGGCCATTGCGCGCCTGGCTCCGGGTGTCAGCTGGATGCTGACTTTGACGGCAGTCCTGCTGGGCCTGTGCCCGCTGACTTTCATGCTCATATCGCTCCGCCGTGGCGGTCACCCGCTGCGCTGGGTTCTCGTGGTGATTTACGGCGCATTCTCGATCTACCTGCTGAGTGTTCAGAACCGGCCGGGAATCGGTCCAGGAAATGACCCCTACGTTGCCCGGCATCTCACCTCGCTCGCAGTCTTCTTGAGTTGTTTTGTTGTCCTCTCTTCTGCTTATCGCCGCGCGACTGCCGGAGCTTTTATCACCTTAACCGGATTCTTCTGTTGGTCGGCTAGTTTCATCGTGATGCCGCTCGTTCATATCGATAGAAGTATCGGAGATATGCCGAAATTCGTGGTCGGTCTGGGCATGCTGCTGATCTTGCTCGAAGATCAGATCGAGCACAACAAGCACCTGGCCATGCACGATGATTTGACTGGATTGGCAAATCGCCGGCTCTTCCAGGACAGCTTGACCGGGGCGCTGGAGCGTGCACGCCGCTCGAATTCCCAGGCGGCTCTGCTCGTGGTGGATCTGGACGACTTCAAGCAGGTGAATGACACGTTTGGCCATCACGTCGGCGATCAGTTGCTACAGCAGATTGGAGCGATTCTGTCCAAGCGTGTCCGGCGCTCCGACACTGTGGCAAGAACTGGCGGAGATGAGTTTTCGGTCATTCTGGAAGCGCCCACCAGCCGCGAAGATGCGGCACATGTCGACCAGGCTTTGAGGCAACTCCTCAAAGAACCTCTGCATTTGGACGATCAAACCGTGCGGATCGGCGCCAGCGTCGGCATTGCGATCTTCCCTGATGACGCATCGGAAGCGGAGCCTCTCTGCATCGCCGCCGACTTGCGCATGTATGCTGCCAAGCACGCGTTGGCAACCCCGAACAGCGATACGGCCGCTCAATTCTCGGTTGACCCCGTCTAAATCGATCCCGGTCTAAAACCGGCGTTGCGGCAGCTGAGCCGCAGAACCCGGCGGCTGGCCACAAGCACCAACCGGTGGCCGTCTGACCACCGTCCGCTGCCCCAGCGAACCATTGCAGATTATCTCCATCTACCGGTGCACAATGGAAGTGGATGTCGGATATCCGCCCGGTTTATATCTCTGCACCCCTACCCCTCCCCCTGTGGAAATCGCTCTTTGGTATTTCAATCTTCAAATAAGATTATATTACTCAATAGTTTACAGAAACATCCTATTAACCGATCGGTAACGATTAACCGCCCGTTTTGCCCCGTTTCTTGCCGAAACATCCCACATTTTCGAGCGTTTTGAGGGCCAGTTGGAAAGGCCGCGCATCCCCGATCACTGATCCTTTGCTCCCTTAGTCCCTATTCCCTCGCCTCTCTGCGATACCCTGAACTCATGCGGGCAGTCTCCTCCTGGCTTCTTCTTTTCATCGCGGCAAGGCTCACCTTTTCAGCGCCTTTGTCAGCCCAACAAGTCCCGGAGACCTTCCGCTGGGTCGACTTCCACTCGTCGAAAGAGGCTGATACCATCGCCTGGGTCGAGCGCTCCCTCGCGCCAGAGAAGTGGACGGCGATTCGCGAGATCGGCGTCGAGTACGACGCGGCGCTGGTCATCACAACTCAGCGCTCCGCACCTCAATCCGACCCTGCGACCGACACCTTCACCGTCTGGAGCCTCTCCCTCACTAGCCACCTCGTAGCGCCTCTCATCAAAGGCGTTAACCTGCGCCTCCTCGACTGGATGCTCCTCTCCGACGGCCATCCCCGCGAACTCGGCGCTCTCTATGACGACTGCCACGAGTGCGCCGCAACGACATTCATCACTGCTTTCTACTACGACATTCCGCATCACATGTGGGGTGCGCGCTGGATGCGCGGCACGCAGGCCGCACCCATATGGACAGCCACTCCACCTGCAGGCGTAGAACTCGGCCAGATTTACGGCGTCCTCGCCGAACCCAACGGACGCCAGCTCATCGGCACATGGAGCCACTTCGACTACGGTAAAGACAAGGATCCCGTCGACACCGTCTACCGCTACGATCTGGACCCCTTCAGCAGCCTGGAGCGCATGCAACTCCTCGTCGGCAAAGAGGCCGAGGCCATAAAACAGCGCCTCTGCACTGTACAGAGCGAGGGGCCGGGCCTGGCGCGCGGCCAGGACTCGCCGCTCTGCCAGCAGGCCAGTGTCAAGCCCCGCCCCGAGCGCAAGCCCATCACCACTCCGCCGGGCAACAACCACGGCCAGTCCCTGCCGCCCGGCATCCGCCGCTAGCGCATCGTGTGGTGGTCAATAGAGGGCTGTCCGGCTCCATTCGCCTCCGCTAGCATTCAGGTGAACTGGAGCGTGAAATGAGCTATCTATCGAGATCTGGAGCGTTGCTGCTTACCCTGGCGGCAGCTCTCTGCCTCACCGGATGTCCAAAGAGTCAAGACCAGGTGGCCGCCTCTGACAACCAGGCCGCCCCGCAAGATCAGCCTTCGGACCCGGCATCGGCGAACTTGGCCCCAGCCAATTCAAGCGCCGCAGCGCCCTCGTCGAACAATGCAGCCAACTCAGGCTCGGCGCAACCAAGTTATTCCGCCCAGCAGAGTGGTTCAAATCCCGACTTGCGCCGCTACTATGGCCAGCCCCAGGATCAAGGCTCCGACCAAAGCTACGACCAAGGTTCCGACGATCCCGGCTACGGCGCTCAGCCGGTTGAATACGCCGATCAGCCCCCGCCGCCGCTGCCCGACTACGAACAGCCGCCCGCCCCCGGCGACGACTATCTCTGGACCCCCGGCTACTGGGCCTGGGGATCGGGCGGCTACTACTGGGTGCCTGGCGTATGGGTTGAGGCCCCCTATGAGGGAGCTCTCTGGACCCCCGGCTACTGGGGCTACTACCATCACCGCTACGGCTTTTATCGCGGTTATTGGGGTCCCCACATCGGCTACTATGGCGGGGTCGACTACGGCTTTGGCTACGTCGGTTTCGGATACCAGGGCGGCTACTGGGGCGGCGGCCATTTCAACTACAACCGTTCGGTCAATAACATCAACGTCTCAATTGTTCACAACATCTACAGCCGCCCGATCAACGAAAATCGAGGCGGCGCTCGTGTGAGTTTCAACGGCGGATCGGGTGGATTGCAGGTGCGCCCCAGGCCAGCGGAACTGGCGGCTCGCCATGAACAGCATGCTCCGCCCATGAGGGCGCAGTTACAGAATGAGCATCTTGCCAGCTCCAACCGGGCGCAGTTTGCCAACGTCAACCACGGCCGCCCGGCCAGTTTGGCTGTCAACCAACCGCTGGCCGCTGATCGCAATATCCACCCGCCGGCGGCTATGCAGGCGCGCAATCAGGCTCCGGCGCAGCAGCAACAACATCCGATGGCTCCGCCTCAGCGACAGAATCAAACGCCCGCGATGCAACAACAGCAGCAGCACCAGGCATCTCCGGCACAGCAACAGCACGAGGGTCCGCAACTGCAACAACCGCATCAGGCACCTCCAATGCAGCCGCAGCACCAGGCGCCCTCGCAACAGCAGCAGCGTCAGGTACCCCCGATGCAACAGCACCAGGCTGCTCCGGAACATCGACAGGCCCCGCCGCAACCGCAGCGCCAAGCTGCTCCAGAACAGCGCCAAGCGCCTCAGCAGCAGCAACGTCAAACGCCACCCCAACAACAACGCCAGGCTCCGCCCCAGCAACAGCATCAAGCGGCTCCCCAACAGCAACAGCATCAGGCAGCTCCGCAGGAACACAAGGCGCCTCCTGAGCATAAAGACGACCATCCCAAAGGGTAGCGTCGTCGAGAGCGCCCGCACTGGACCATGTGGGTGTTAAAGCCTAAGGGTATGCGACCTTAAAGCCATCCAAACCAGGGGCTGAAAGGTTGCGCACCCGGCAGGCTGAACCCAAATCGGAATTCATCGTATACTGACCGCATGGGGATCGTGCGCAATCTCGCCGGCATCGCCAAGGGAATGAGCATCACCTTTGGGGAGATCTTCGAACCGACGCAGGTTGAGAACTACCCCGACGGTCAAGGCCCCCTGCGCGGAGCAGTCCTCGAGCAGCGCTACCGCGGCGCTCACGTTCTCCAACGCGACGAAAACGGCCTCGAGAAGTGTGTGGCCTGTTTCCTGTGCGCCGCCGCCTGCCCCTCCAATTGCATCTTCATCGAGGCCGCCGAGAACACCGCCGAGAAGCGTATCTCCTCTTCGGAGCGCTACGCCAAGGTCTACAACATCGACTACAACCGCTGCATCTTCTGCGGTTATTGTGTCGAGGCCTGCCCCACTGACGCTATCACGCACGGCCACGGCTTTGAGCTAGCCACGCTGAACGCCACCAACCTGGTCATGCGCAAGGAAGACATGCTGGTGCCGGTGAGCGCGCTGACAGCAGGGAAGTAGCGTTAGCGAATGACCACTACCATCAAACGACCTGAACTGGGATGGAGCCTTCATATGACGGGAGGCTGGAGAACCCATTTCGATCAGATGGCGCGTTGGCATACGCGATTGATGAAAGCAACTGAGCCATTGGATAGATTAGATTTTCTGTATGCCTTTTTTGAGAGTTCGCATGCATTGAATGATTGGTTGCAGAATTCGGGGGCAACTACACAAAATAGCTTGATGCAACTGTCTAAACAGAATGAGGAACTTCGTATTAATCGCGACTTCGCAAATTCGTTAAAGCGCTACGTGCTGACAAGGAAAACAAGTCAGCCCAATCCTCCATCGTTGGCTCGCGAATACAATGATCCAGTCGTATGGCAACTTTGAGCCAGATTCGGACCTTGTACTACTCTCAAACGGCAAGAAATACAATGTGTTTGATCTAGCAAGTCGTCTCATGAAGATCTGGTCTGCGTATGTCGCGACACTGACATCCGACCTCAATTCCGAGCCTACCGCGCTCTTCGCGCCAGATGCTGCTGATCCAGCGCCTGCCGCAGCAGAGTCTTAATCACCGCCTGACGGCTGATATTCAGTTGTCGGGCTTCCTCATCAAGTTCATGCAGCATGGGCTGAGCAAAGTCCACATTCACACGCTGAATCGGCGGCATCTCCCTTCCCGAGTTGGTGAAGAAACGGGAGATGCTCTCGCCTTTGTCGGCAAGTACGACGATCTCGTCGGCAGTCAGAGTCTTCCGGGATTCAAGTACTTTCGGCATAAAGCTCCTCTTCTTCATGGGTCGATTTCCAGAGCGTAACCAAGTGGTAAAACTCGCCTTCGTCGTCCTCCCGCATCTCAAAGACAAGCGAATAGAAATGTTGCCCGACCCACCCGATCGCGCGATATAGTTCCGGAACGTCTGACCGCTGATCGAAATAATATGGACGAGCAAAAATCTCCTGCACCTCTTCAAAGCCGATGCCACGGTGCGGATTTGCTCTCAGCCGCTGGCTCTTGCGCGGATCGATGTGAAAACGCATTCGTATAACAGTTATACCATTTTGCGTAAAAGTGCAAGAGGAAACTGCGCGGCGATCGGAGCGCTGGAAAACCAAATTCTTGAACAATATATGCTAGAAGTATCGGCTGTATTGCATACTTAGGACCATCGGAGTGAAATGACCACAACTCGCCAGCATCCTCTTCAAAAGATCATGCAGAGTCGAATCGCCATCATCGACGGTGCGATGGGTACCACGATCCGCACCTACGGCATGACGGAGGCGGATATTCGCGGCGAGCGCTTCAAAAACTCCACGAAGGATCTCAAGAACAACGGCGACCTCTTCTCCCTGACGCAGCCGCAGATGATCCGCGATATCCATCGCCGGTTTTTAGAGGCCGGCGCGGACATCATCGAGACCAATACCTTCGGCGCGACGAGCATCACTCAGAGCGAATTCTTCGTGAACGATCCGCGCGAGCACGGTGGCCGCAAAGATCCCGAGTTTTACCAGAAGATCGTCGACGATCCATTCCTCAATGGCCTGGCCTGGGAGATCAATGAGCAGTCGGCGCGGCAATGCCGTGAGGAGGCCGATCGTGCCGCGAATGTGACCTCGCGTCAACGCTTCGTCGCAGGTGCGATCGGGCCATTGACTGTTTCTCTCTCCAACTCGCCCGATGCCGACGACGCAGGTTTCCGGATGGTCACCTTCGATCAGGTCAAAACCGCCTATACCCAGCAGGTGCGCGCGCTCATCGCCGGCGGCGTCGATCTGCTGCTGGTGGAGACGATCTTTGACTCTCTGAACGCCAAAGCTGCGCTAGTCGCCATCCGTGAGGTCTTCGATCGGGAAGGCCTGACTGCGAGGAATAGGGAGTTGCCGGTGATGATCTCGGCAGCCGTTGGCCGCGGCGGCGAAACAATGATCTCGGCGCAGACGATTGAGGCTTTCTGGAATGCGGTGAAGCATGTGAAGCCTCTATCGGTCGGGCTCAACTGCTCGCTTGGCCCCGATCTGATGTATCCCTTCTTGGCTGAACTCTCAGAAAAGTCGAATGCGGCGATCTCGTGCTACCCGAATGCCGGATTGCCCAATCCACTCTCGCCGACCGGCTTCGATCTTGGACCCGCCGACATGGCCCGTTATCTGGGCGAATTTGCACGGGGAGGGCTGATCAACATCGCCGGCGGCTGTTGCGGCAACACGCCCGAACACATCGCGGCGATCGCCAAAGCGCTCGATGGCAAGCCACCGCGGAGGCTGTGGTCTGAGTCCTCAGTGGAACAGTCCACGGAACAGCTTGAGACGGAGGGAGGCGGGGGTTTCAACCCACGCATTGAGCCAACAGAATCAACTCGGGCTTTAGCCCCGGCAACTGAGACCAGGCCCCTCCGTCTCTCCGGCTCGCAGCCATTCACTCAGCAGCCCGGCGTCTACATCATGATCGGCGAGCGCACCAACGTGGCCGGTTCACCGAAATTCGCGAAACTCGTCAAGGAAGGCAAGTACGAAGAAGCGGTCAGCATTGCCCGGCAGCAGGTCGACAACGGGGCCAATGTGATCGACATCTGCATGGACGAGGGCATGATCGACGGTGTTGCGGCCATCTCGCGCTACCTGGATTTGCTGGCAAGCGAGCCCGAGATCGCCAAGGTTCCCTTCATGGTGGACTCCTCGAAATGGGAGGTCATCGAGGCAGGCCTCAAGCGCCTTCAGGGCAAGGGAATCGTCAACTCGATTTCGCTGAAGGAAGGCGAAGCAAAGTTCCGCCAGAATGCCGCGACCGTGTTGAAGTATGGCGCAGCCGCTGTGGTTATGGCCTTCGACGAGCAAGGCCAGGCCGCCACCTACGAGGACAAGATTCGCGTCTGCGAGCGTGCTTACAAGATTCTCGTCGACGAGGTCGGCTTCGCGCCTGAAGACATCGTCTTCGACCCCAATATCCTCACCGTAGCGACGGGGATGGAAGAGCACAACAACTACGCCGTCGACTTCATCAACGCGACGCGCTGGATCAAGGCCAACCTGCCGCACGCTAAGGTCTCGGGCGGCGTCTCGAACATCTCGTTCAGCTTTCGCGGCAACAACAAAGTGCGCGAGGCCATGCACTCGGCCTTTCTCTATCATGCTATCGCGGCTGGCATGGATATGGGCATCGTGAATGCCGGAATGCTCGAGGTCTACGAAGAGATCGAGCCGGAATTGAAGCTTCTTGTCGAGGACGTACTGCTCAATCGTCGTCCCGATGCAACGGAGCGGCTGGTCGAGTTTGGCGAGAAGCTGAAGGCCGAGGGAACTGGCCAAGTCGCAGATGAAAAGAAGACCGAAGAATGGCGCAACGGCTCCGTTGAGGAGCGCCTCTCTCACGCACTGGTCAAAGGAATCGACTCTTATATCGAGATCGACGCCGAGGAGGCGCGCGTCAAGCTGGGCCGTCCCCTGGCGGTGATTGAAGGCCCGCTCATGGCAGGCATGAGCGTCGTCGGCGATCTCTTCGGAGCCGGCAAGATGTTCCTGCCCCAGGTGGTCAAGTCCGCGCGCGTGATGAAGAAGGCGGTGGCTCACCTGACGCCGTTCATGGAAGCCGAAAAATCCGCGATGGCTGCGGCTGGTGAGGTAGTCAAGGCGCAGGGAAAGATCCTGCTCGCAACGGTCAAAGGCGACGTTCACGACATTGGCAAGAATATCGTTGGCGTCGTCCTGGCCTGCAACAACTACGATGTCATCGACTTGGGGGTGATGGTCCCGTGCGAAAAAATCCTCGAACGAGCCAAGGCAGAGAAGGCTGATCTGATCGGCCTCAGCGGCCTGATTACGCCGTCTCTCGACGAGATGGTGCATGTGGCCCGCGAGATGGAGCGCCAGGGCTTCGAACTGCCGCTGCTCATTGGCGGGGCAACCACCAGCCGGGCGCACACCGCTGTTAAAATCGCTCCGCACTACAGCAAGCCCGTGGTCCATGTGCTCGATGCCAGCCGCGCGGTGCCTGTCACCAGCAGCCTTCTGAGCGAAGACCGCAAGGCGGAGTTCGAGACGCAGCATCGGGCCGACTACGACGCGCTCCGCAAGCTCCATTCCGCGCCGCCTCAAAAGCTTGTCTCGCTTGAGGCCGCCCGCAAGCGACGGGCTCCCATCGAATGGCGTGCGGAGGACCTGCCCAAGCCTGAGTTCATCGGAGTGCGCGCGTTGGATGACTTTCCCCTCGCCACGCTGCGCGAATTCATCGACTGGACGCCCTTCTTCCATACCTGGGAGCTCAAAGGCGTTTACCCCCGCATTCTCGGCGATCCGAAGCATGGTGAGCAGGCGCGCCAGATTTTTGCTGAAGCCAACGCTCTGCTCGACACGATCATTGAAAAGAATCTCCTCACCGCACGCGGTGTCTACGGCATCTTTCCTGCCGGCGCGGTGGGCGACGACGTCGTGCTGTACACCAACGATGCTCGCGAAAACTTGCTCGAGAAGTTTCACTTCCTTCGCCAGCAAGAGAACCGAGAAAGCAAAGAGCCCTGCCGCTCGCTCTCCGACTTTGTCGCGCCGAGGGAAACCGGATTGCAAGATCAGATCGGCGCCTTCGCGGTCACCAGCGGCATCGGACTCAAGGAACTCTGCGACCGCTTCCGCGCCGAGAACGACGACTACAACGCGATCATGGCGGAGGCCGTCGCCGATCGCCTGGCTGAAGCCTTCGCCGAATGCCTGCACAAACGCGTGCGCGATGAATGGGGCTATGGCCGCAATGAAAACCTGAGAACCGCGGATCTCATCCAGGAGAAGTATCGCGGTATTCGTCCCGCCGCGGGTTACCCGGCCTGCCCGGATCACACGGAGAAGGGCACGCTGTGGCGTTTGCTCGATGTGCAGGCGAATACAGGCATGCTGATTACCGAGTCGTTTGCCATGTGGCCTGGTTCGAGCGTCAGTGGCCTCTACTTCGCCCACCCTGAGTCGCGATACTTTTCGCTCGGCAAGATCGAACGCGATCAGGTTGCCGACTATGCCGCACGCAAAGGAATGAGCATCGCAGAAGTCGAGCGGTGGCTCGGCCCAAACCTGAACTACGATCCGATGCAATAGCATACTCGCGGCTCGCCCGGTTGCGTTCGCTTCGAAGAGATTGAGGTCCTACGGCGGCGCCTCGCTTCATTCCAGAAATGAAACCGCCTTAAATGCTGTTGCCTGGAATGGAACTTCCACAGGCAGATTTGCATAGAATTACCGCGGTTTGTGCGACAGTGGAATCAAGACAAACAGAAACGCGGTCATGTGATATCTCCTCGAACGGTCAGGGCGCAACTCTGAAGCTGCTCCGCACTCCTGACCGTTCGTCTTTCTTTATCTGCCTGAGCGGTCCAGCGAAACTCTAGCGCTCGGCCTCACGATACCGGCCAAGCTCTTTGACCATATCGCAGTGGGGCATCAGCGCCTCAATGGCTCGCGAGCCCTCCTCTGCCGCCTTCATCTGGCAGTCCACATAAAACATGTACTCCCATGGCTTGCCGTGTACCGGGCGCGACTCGATCTTGGTCATATTCGCGCCGATCTCGGCCAGCCCATTCAACGCCGCAACCAGCGACCCCGGACGATTCTGCACAGAAAAGGCCAGGCTGATCTTGTTCGACTTTGGATCGGTCACTGCCTCCGCGGCACGCTTTACGAGGAAGAACCGCGTGTAGTTCTCCGGGTTGTCCTCGATGCCGGCTTTCAATATCTCCGCGCCATAGTGTTGCGCCGCCGCCGCGCTTGCAATGCCCGCGACGTGCCGGTCGCCCGACTCTACAAGTTGCTTCACGCTGCCCGCCGTGTCGTATGCGGCCACTGCCCGCATCGCTGAATGCGCGGCCAGAAACCGCCTGCACTGCGCCAAAGCCACCGGGTGCGATGAGACGCCCTCGATCTCCTCGATCTTCACGCCGGGCAGAGCGATCAGATTGTGCCGTATGCGCACCATCGTCTCCTGCTCCACCCGCACATCGTGAGTCAGCAGCAGGTCAAAGTGCTCCAGCACCGACCCGGCCAGGCTGTTCTCAATGGGAATCACAGCCACATCCACCGCGCCGCCGCTCAGCGCCGCAAAAACCTCCGCCGAGACTGAACAGGGCACGATCTTTCCGTCGGGTATCAGCTTCATCGCCGCTTCGTGGCTGAACGATCCCGGCTCTCCTTGAATTGCAATCTTCATCTGCCTTCGATTCTCCGTTCGCTGGTCATCTTCCACTCCGCAACCAAAGATCCCCGGCCACAAATCCAAGAAAGCCCATGGCAATCACGCCGTTCATCGTGAAGAAAGCCGCATTGAGCCGCCGCAGGTCACTGGGGGAAACGAGAGAGTGCTCGTAGGCCAGCAGCATTCCTACCGCGCCGATGCCCAGCCAGCCGGCCGTCCGAAACTGAAAAAGCATCCCAAACCAGACTAACAACGCGAGCATCGCCAGGTGCATCGCCCGCGCCGTCCAGAAGGCTACCGGAATCCCCGACGCCTGGGGCAGGCTGTGCAATCCCACTGCACGGTCGTGCTCGCAGTCCTGGCAGGCATAGAGCACGTCAAATCCCCCGGCCCACAGCGTCACCGCGGCCGTCAGTACCAGAATCCTCAAGTCCAGAGAGCCTCGCACCGCAATCCACGCGGCTGTCGGAGCCAGCCCCAGTGCTAGACCGAGCCCGAGATGCGACCATCGCGTCACGCGCTTCAGATAGCTGTAGCCCAGCAGCACGATCAGCGCAACCGGGGCAAGCCCGAGCGTGAGCCGGTTCAGCTCTGCGCAGGCTAGCAGAAAGACCGTGACCGTCAGCGCGGTAAAACCCAGGACAAACTCCCTCGTTAGCAAGCCGGCGGGGATGGCGCGTGTCTTAGTCCGCGGATTGACCGCATCCAATTCCGCATCGGCCCAGCGGTTAAAGGCCATAGCCGCCGAGCGTGCCGAGACCATCGCGATCAGAATCCACGCCAGCGTCCGCCATCCGGGCAGACCGTTGGCTGCCAGCAGCACCGCCGTCAGCGCAAACGGCAACGCGAAGATCGAGTGCTCCCACTTGATCATCTCCAGTGTCGTCCGCGTTCTGGCCCACAAGCGCTGCACAGTTTTCTCCAAACCCAGTTTACTTGAGGAAAAGAAAGGCGGTTCATCGACGGTTGGGTTCCTTGCAAATCGTACCCGGCGATTCTGCGATCTGCCACCCTCTTGTACGAAAATACTCACATGGATTCGATTCGCATCGACAAGTGGCTCTGGGCGGCGCGCTTCTTCAAGACGCGGGCGCAAGCTTCGAAGGCCTGCGATCTGGGACGCATTGCCTCCAACGGAAATGTCGCCAAGCCCGCCCGCGAAGTCCGTATTGGCGACCGGTTGGAAGTAAGAAATGAAGGCGGCGACTTTCAGATCGAAGTCCTCGCCCTGAGCCAGATGCGCGGCCCCGCAGCGGTGGCGCAAACGCTCTATCGCGAATCCGAAGATAGCAAGGCGGCGAGAGCTCAACTCGCAGCCCAGCGCAAGGCAATGAGCGAATATGCGCCTTTGCCCGAGCACCGTCCCTCCAAGCGCGACCGCCGCAGGATCATTCAATTCCGCGGCAGAGGCTAGCTCAACGGCTCTTCGTTGATCTCTCTTCTCCGATCTCTGTCACTCACGCTTCATGCGCCGTAGCCAGGTGTGGCTGGGGCATCAGCTCCGTCATAGCGATTCCCGCCAAAATCAGCATCGCGCCGGTGGCTTGAAAGAGCCCGAGGCGTTCGCCCATGACCAGAAATGAAGTGATCCAGGCAAAGACCGGCTCCAGCGTCAGCAGCAGAGCGGTATGCGTGGGCGGCAGCACCGACTGTGCCCAGCTTTGGATGGAGAAGGCAACCGCGGTAGCGAATACGGCAGCGACGCCCAGCGCAACGGCAACGCGAGGCGTTTTGGCAATGTGGGGATGCTCGATCAGCGGCAGGCTCAGCGCCATGAAGAGCGCACAGAAGCCCACTTGAAGCAGCGCGAGTGGTTGAAAGCCGATCCGCGGCGAGAAATGGCTAAGGGCAAGGCAGTGAAAGGCAAAGCCGGTAGCGCAGCCAAGTGTGAGCATGTCTCCGAGATTGATCGAAGTCAAGTCGGGCAGCAGGTGTGCTGAGGGAGCTGTGAGCAGCACAATACCGAGGAAGGCCAGTGCGGCGCCCATAAAGGCATTCCACCGGGGCCGCCTGCTTCCCGGTGGGCGCAGCCCGGGGACGGTCGAGAGCAGCGGCACGATCACGACCATCAACCCGGTGATGAACGCCGACTTGGAAGGCGTCGTGCGTGCCAGCCCTGTGGTCTGGAACTGATATCCGACCGCAAGGCACAACCCAACCAGAGCACCGGCTGCTACCTGCCATCTGCGAATCTCGCGCCAATAGCGGTGATAGGCCACTCCTAAGACCGCAAATGCCAGCGTCATTCTCGCCAGGTTGAAGGCCGCCGGAGTGGCATCGGCCAGCGCGCCTTTCACGACTACAAAGGTCGATCCCCAGATGGCAACCACGAAGAGCATTAACAGGTACGCGCGCAGCTTCATCTCTTTCGATTATGTCAGCCGGACCTGGGCGTGGGCGTTCCTGTGAATCGTTACTGCTCCGCGGCCCACTCGGTCATGGCCAGAGCGAGCAGCAGTATCCGTTTCAATCCCATCTCGCGATCCTTGGCCGAGTACCATTCGGCCAGCGTATGTGCGCCTCCGCCATCGCCACCCGCGCCCATCGACAATGCCGGAACTCCGAGCGAAAGCGGAATGTTCGCGTCGGTTGAACCCAGCCGCAAATCGGTGCGAAGGGCGAGATGGCGATCCACTGCGCTGAGCGCCTCCAACATCGGCGAGGTGGCGGGCAGTTGCGCGGCGGGCCGGTCGCCAATTCTTTCGATCCGGAAGGCAAGCAGGCCCCGGCCGTTTTTACGGGCTACGGTTGCTTGGGCATTCCAGTGATCGGCTGCATCCTCGACGGCGCGATGCAGGGCTACCTCGAGAAGCATAAGCTGCTCTGGACTCGTCGAGCGGAAGTCGATTGCGGCCTGGGCGCTCTCAGGAATGGAGTTGACGCTGGTGCCGCCTTGAATTGTGCCCAGATTCAACGTCGTTCGAGGTTCCGCAGGCAATGGCGTTGCGGCGACGGTCGCCAGTGCCGAGGCCAGAGCAGCGATTGGGTTCGGTGTTCCCGCATCGGTAAAACTGTGGCCTCCGGGGCCGGTAATGATCGCGCGATAGCGGCGGCTGCCCAGAGCCTGGGTCACGACCGAATCCGCGCCTGCGCCATCCAGAACAATGTGCGCTGCGACGCGGCTGGCCAGAGTGCTCTGGTTGTAGAAGTGACGCACTCCGCGCAGGTCACCCTCACCCTCTTCGCCTACATTGCCCATGAAGAGCAGCGGAGTCGCCAACTCCACTCCGCTCTCAACGAGCGCGTGGGCAACCGCGAGCATCCCTGCCACTCCAGCGCCGTTATCGCAGGCGCCGGGAGCTGCGAGACGATCGCCGTTCACGACAGGATTCAACGGTGTGCCGACTGGGAAGACAGTGTCAAGGTGCGCCGAGACTACGACCACAGGACCGGTGCTCTCTCTTGGTAGCGAGGCGGCGGTCAGCCGGCCGAAGACGTTGCCGATGCCATCAGTCTCCACTCCGTCGAGACCGGTCTCGGCGAAGCGCGCAGCCAACCACTCACACCGTGCCTGCTCGCCAAAGGGCGGAGCGGGGATCGCCACCATCTCGGCCTGCCAGTCCATGATCGTCTTGGGATTCCCGTGGAGCCAGGCAAAGGCCGCATGGACCGGCCTCTGCGCCGCGAGCGCGGTGACTCGTGAGAAGGCCGAGTTGTGGGAGGTGGAAGCCATGCTGCTGGCTTCAGGGTAACAGGGGAGTCGGCGCACAACGGTATGGTTTCGATTGCTGGCGGCATTCGAGATTATCCCATCGGCTCGTCGTACTCGACCGAATGCAGAAAGAGTCCCCGCGCCGGAGCAGTTGGTCCAGCGGCTGCGCGGCTGCGGGCAGCCAGGATTTGAGGAATCTGGTAGGAGCGAAGGCGTCCGCGTCCGATGTCGAGCATCGTTCCAACCAGGTTGCGAACCATGTGATGAAGAAAGCCATTTCCCCGAACACGATAGACCAACAACTTTCCTGCCTCGGTCGTCTTCTCTTCCCATGTGGAGGCGAATATCTTCCGCACCGTCGGCGCCGTTGGCGGCTCGATTTGAAATCCCTCGCGCGGAATCGGCCGTGGATCTGGCTCCGTGCTCAGTTTGAGGTCGAGGTTGGCCAATTCAGGATCGGTTGCTGCAAAGCTCAGAAAATCGTGTTCGCCCTCGAAGAGCCGAGCACAGGTTTGCATTGCCTCGAGGTCAAGTGGCCATGAGCAAGCGTAGACATAGCGGACGAGAAATGGAGGGCAGATCGCCTCGCGAAATACACGGTATTCGTAGGTTTTTGCGGTGGCCGAGTGCCGCGCATGAAAGGCACTTCGTACCGTTCTCGCCTCAAGGATTCGGATCGACGGCGGAAGAGTCCGGTTGAGGGCGCGCCGCAGGTTCTCAGCAGGGATTGGCGCGGCGAGCGCGAAGCTCGCCACCTGGCCAAGCGCATGAACGCCGGCATCGGTGCGCCCAGACCCTTGAGGCAGAGCCGACTCGCCGGTGATTCGGCCCAGGGCAGCCAGCAACTCGCCCTGGATGGTGCGTTCGCCCGGCTGGACCTGCCAGCCACGGAAGTCTGTTCCGTCATAGGCGAGAGTCAACTTCCAGGTTTGAAGTTGAGATGCGGACTGGAGGTCTTCTATCACGGAAAGAGTCTTGAGACCAGTGTACCGAGGGACGGTGGGTGGATCGTGAACAGAACGCCGCTGGTTGGGGTTCGCGGTTTCCGAGGCCCGCAGAATGCGCGGGACCTGGGGCACCCAAACTTAGCTTGGTCGGCCACCTGCCCTCGATGAACCTCTTCGATCGCGGTTCTCGGGAGCATGATCCCCTGCTTGATATACTCAGCTTTCGCAGCCCGTGCGGGTTGCCGGTTGCTGGGAACTGCTTTCTGGAACGAATTCAGGACCGCGCGCGTATTGACAAATAAGCCTAGGGTTTTGTGCTGGCCAGCGGTCGAGGGTTGTCCTGAAGAATCACAAATTTGCGTCCGGAGAGGCTCTCCGGGCGTCTTTGAGAATGGCGCCCAACATGCCTCAGTTTTCCTACGAGAATTCCTGTTGTGGAGAGGAACCATGCAATTGTCCGGAAATAGTGTGTTTGAGCAGCATGAGAAGAACGCGAGGGTCAGATTTGCAACCGGACCCGGCGGCCAGGCAGGTAATCGGCTGCGCTCGGTAGCTGCGGTGATGCTGACGTTAGCGGCAGGATTGCCTTCTGGATTTGCTCAGCAGGTGACGGGAGCGGGGGCAACGGGCCCTGAAAAAGAAGCCTCGGCGTTGCCCAGTGCACCAGCGCCTGTACTTACAGAGCCATTGAAGCTGCGTCCGGCAGCGCGGGATTTTTCAAAGCCTGCGGGCAGACTGTTGGGCAATCCGATCAACATGTACCGCCCCACTACGATTGGCAAGGCCAGCTTTCAGAACTCTGTGCGCCTCACCGACCTGGTAAAGGATGGCAAGATCTACTTGAGCCTCTCAGACGCCATTGCGCTGGCTCTTGAGAATAACTACGATCTCGCGATCGCCCGCTACGATCTGGACATTGCCGATACGGATATCCTGCGCACGCGCACCGGTGCATCGCCTTTGGGTGCGCCCTCCGGACTAATTACCGGCACGCTAGGCGGCTCGGCTTCGACTTTAACCACAGGCGGAGGTCCCGGTGGCACAACGGTTGGCGCGGGCGGCGCGGGTTCTGGAGCCGCGGGATTGACTCTGACTACGGCTGGCGCAGGCCCCGCGCCGGAGTCGCTGGAGCCCAGGGTGACTAGCGCGATTCAGTTGGAGAGGGCCGAGTCGCCGCAGACCAGCGCTTTCGCGCCGCGCTCCTTTCAAAACACAGATTCTTACAACTTCACTTACGATCAGGGGTTTGTCACCGGCACTTCGCTGGATGTCGGCTTCAACAACTCTCGCGTAACCAGCACCAGCCCGTTCAATCTGTACAGTCCCCAACTTGATTCGAGCTTCAAAGCCACGGTGACGCAGCATCTGTTACAGGGCGGAGGAATCTGGGTAAACAAACGCTTCATCTACCAGGCGCTCAACGACCGGCGCATTGCCGATTCGGGCTTCCGTCAGCAGATTCTCTTTACGGTCAATCAGGTTGAGAGCATCTACTGGGGGCTGGTGCAGGCCTATGAGGATGTCCAAGCAAAGCAGCGCGCGCTCGAACAGAGCACCAAACTCTCAGGCGACGACCGCAAGCAGCTGGAGATCGGCACCGTGGCTCCGCTGCAAGTGGTGCAGGACGACTCGGCTGTCGCCAGCGATAAACAGGCACTGATCAGTTCGCAGAGCTCATTGAACTATCAGCAGCAGATCATCAAGCAAGCCATTGCCCGCAACCTGAACGATCCTGCGCTTTCGATAGCTCCGGTGATTCCCACCGACCGCGTGACCGTCGAAGAGATCCCCGAGGAAAAGGCAACGGTCGAGGATCTGGTGCAACAAGCTTTCAAGCAGCGGCCAGAGTTGGAGCAGGCCGCGCTGACGCTCCGCAATGACGAAATTACGCTGAAAGGCGCGCGCAATGCTCTGCTGCCGGTTGTGGACGTTTACGGCTTCTATGGCGCCACTGGTGTCGGCGGCTCTGAAAACCCGAATTGCGTCAACTTCTTTAACAACTTCTCTGCGTGCAGTCCGACCCCTCCAGTTGGTTATGGAAGCGTTCTGCAGAATTTGGTCAATAGCAGTTCTCCCGACAAGGGGGTCGGCTTCAATGTAACGATTCCCATCGGCAACAAGCTTGCGCAGTCTCAACAGGCGCGTTCCCTGATGGAGTATCGCCAGGCCGAATTGCGCCTTGAACAGTTGTACACGCAGATCCGCATGCAGGTGGTTAATGCGCAGTTTGCCCTGATCAACGATCGAGCGCAGGTGCAGGCCTCGACCGCATCCAGGGACTTTCAGCAACAGAGCGTCGATGCCGAAGTCAAGAAACTGCATCTGGGCGCTTCCACTTCGGCCAATGTCCTGCTTCAGCAACGCAATCTCGCGACGTCAGAGAACAACCTGATAGCTGCCAACGCACAGTATGCCAAGGACCGCGCCGGCCTCTACCAGATCCTGGCCTCTACGTTGCAACACTATGGAATTAATCTAAATGAGGCGGCGACCGGGCAGGTGACTACCACTCCGGTCATTTCTGGAGTAGCACCGGCCAAGGACACGAGCGAGCCAGTCATGACTCCTCCTAGCGCGCAGTAGCTGATCCGCAGATCAAATGAAACGGCCCGGTGAATGCCGGGCCTTTTTTCGCAATTGGTGGATTTCTTCTTCGTTGTTGCGACCGAAGGAAAGAAGGGGTACGGGCCGGGAGGCCCGCGCAACAGCCGACCAGGAGGTCGGCGCTGCACGAGCGGCCGGACTATCGCTCTGCCACCAGATCCAGCAAGTCAAAGAACTCGGGGAAGCTGATCGCGGCCGATTCGGCGCCTTGAATCAGCGTCGGGCCTTCGGCGCGCAGCGCGGCTACGCTGAAGGCCATGGCGATGCGGTGGTCATCTCCTGAATCGATGGCCGCACCGTGCAGGCGTTGACCGCCGGGCACGTCGAGGCCGTCCTCAAACTCGGTGACCTCGGCACCCATGGAGCGCAGATTCCTCGCCACCAGCGCGATGCGATCGGACTCCTTGACGCGAAGCTCTTTGGCGTCGCGAATGCGAATGCCGCCGCTGGTGAAGGGACCGATAGCGGCGAGCACGGGCAGTTCGTCGATCAGTTGTGCAGCAAGAGCTCCGGAGATCTCGGTTGTGCCGAGCCCTTCCGCGGGCGCTGTGACCTGTACTGTGCCCACCAGCTCGGCGTTCTTCTCTTCGAGATTCAGAACGTTGATTCGCGCACCGAGCGCGGTCAGTGTGTCGAGCAGCGAGGCGCGCGTGGGATTCAGGCCGAGCCCATCGAGCACAAGGCTGGAGCCGGGAAAGAGCGCGGCTGCGCAGAGAAAAAATGCTGCCGAAGAGATGTCGCCGGGGACCGCGGCCTCAATGGCGTGCAGCGTCTGTGGACCGGAGATCGAGACCGAGTCCGCAGTGCGGGTCAGGGTTGCGCCGAAGGCTCTGAGTGCCAGTTCGCTGTGATCGCGGGTGCGGACAGCTTCGTGGACCGCGGTGGTTCCGGCTGTCTGCAAGCCGGCGAGCAGAATGCAGGCCTTGACTTGTGCGCTGGGGACCGGCGTGGTGTAGTCGACGGAGTTGAGTGGGCAGCCTTGGATGGTCAAGGGCGCGTGGCCTTCGGTGAGCGATATCCGCGCGCCCATCGATTCGAGCGGTCTGCGGATCCTCTCCATGGGACGGCGTGAGAGCGATGCGTCGCCGACGAGGGTAAAGCTGCCTTTTTGAGGTGCGAGAAGTCCGCTCATCATGCGCATGGTCGAGCCGGAGTTGCCGCAATCGAGAGCTGATTCGGCAGGTGTCACGCGACCGCCTACGCCAGTCACCTCGACCGAACCATTGCCGAGCCGGTTAACCTTGGCTCCGAGTGCCTGCATGCACGCGAGCGTCGAGGCGCAGTCAGCTCCAGTGGAGAAATTGGTGAAGCGGGAGGTGCCTTGCGCGAATGCGGCGAGCATTCCATAGCGGTGGCTGATCGATTTGTCGCCCGGCAGACGCAGGCTGCCATAGATGTTCTTTGCCGGGTAGATGATGCGTTCTTGTGTCATAGGTTGCTGGACGAGGTTGAGGACCGGACCCACCTAAGTCTAACAGTCGAGCGTCTGGAGGCCGATTTCTAGCGGACCTTTAAAACGATGATGGTCTCATCGTCGAAGCGGTCCTGGTCACCTAAAAAGCGGGTAACGTCGGCCAAAATGGCGTCGGCAATCGCTTGCGCGGAGTTTTCCCGTTGATTGCAGAGCAGGTTGAAGAGACGCTCCTGGCCGTACATCTCAGAGCTGGCATTCTCCGCATCGAGGATTCCGTCGGAGACGAAGATAGCGACATCGCCCAGCGCCACCTCGATGGTGATTTCATCGTATGTCACGTTGGCGAACATTCCGAGCGGAAAGCCTTCAGCGCGCACGGTCTCGGAGGAGCCGGCGCGGCAGACGACAGGCTGCACGGCGCCTGAGTTGGAGACCCTCAGCGTGCGACTGTCGCCGTTCCACAAGGCAAAGACCATGGTGACGTATTGCGACTCAAGCTTGCGTTCCTGAATTGCGTCGTTTAACAGCGCCAGCATCTCGGCCGGTTGAGGTTGCTGCTGTGCGGCCGAACGCATGATGCCGCTGACTAGCGCGGCAAAGAGGGCGGCGGGCGCGGCCTTGCCGCTCACGTCGCCGAGCACAATGGCGGTCTGGCCGGGGCCGTAGTCGAGGAAGTCGTAGAGGTCGCCGCCGATGGCTCGCGCGGGAAGGAAGCGCACAGCCATCTCAGCGTTGGTCATCTCTGGAGCGGCAGGGGGCAGCAGGCGCAGTTGCACCTCGCGCGCCATGGCGATGTCCCGCTCCAGTTGCCGCTCCTGACGACGGACCGCCTGATAGAGCCTGGCATTTTCGATGGCGATGGCTACCTGAGCGGCGAGCGTGGTCAACATGCGAGCGTGCTCTTCATTGAAAAAGCCGATGCGCGTATGTTCCAGATCGAGCACGCCGATGATGTGCCCCTTGTGGAAGAGGGGCACGATCAGTTCCGAGCGGGTCTCGGGGTTCATTGGCAGATAGCGCGGATCCTTGGAGACATCGGGCACATTGACCAGCCGCCACTCGCGCACCGCGGCACCCACCAGGCCAGTTGTGATCGGGAGCCGGCGCAGGGGCGCGTGCGCGTAACCAAAGCGCCAGGCATAGCGAGTGATGAGCGTCTCGCCCTTCTCGTCGAGCAGCATGATGGTGAACATCTGGTAGTCGATCAGCCGGCGGAGCAGTTGCCCGATGCGCTCCAGCAGGGGGTCCAGGTCGAGGATCGAAGTCAGCTCAGCGGCGATCTCGTTCATCACGGTCAGCGTCTGCGCCTGGCGGGAGACGCGCGCATAGAGTCGGGCGTTTTCGATTGCCTGGGCGATGCGCGAGGCAGTCAGGGTGAGCAGGCGCATGTGCTCAGGACGAAAATAGCCAGTCTCCTCGCTCTCGATGTCCATTACCCCGATCAGGCGGTTCTTCACGATGAGCGGCACCGCCAGCTCGGAGCGCACCTGGGGGTTGACCTCAAAGTAAAACTCCGACGTGGTCACGTCGTTGACGAGCACCGGCTGGCGGGTGAGCGCTACGTGACCCACTACGCCCCTGCCGCGCGGAATGTGCATGCGTTCCACCTGCATGGTGTGGCCGATCTGGAAGCGCACTCGCAATTCGTGGGTGCGGTCGTTCTCGAGAAGGATGGCGAAGATGCTGTATGGAATGACGGCCCGGACCAGATCGGCGGTGCGGCGAAGCAGGGTTTCCAGGTCGAGCGTCGTATTCAGCGCATCGGTAAGCTGCATCAGGTAGGCAACATCCACCTGTTCCACTCGGATGTTTTCGGGGTCAAGATGCGCGCCTCCGGCCTCCGGATTGGCTGGACGGTAGTCGCCCTCAAGTTCGGGTTCTTCACGCGGGGATGGGGGATTGTCGGGCATTTTGTATTGAAGAGAATCATAGCAGTGCAGGGACGGGGAACAGGCACAACGGGACCAAGGGACTGAGGGACTAAGGGACTCAGGCATAGCGAAGCGACACTTCGCCGGCCTGCGACTCTGAGGGTGGTGCCTCTGGGCGTCCCCGTTTCTTCAGTCTGCTCCAAGCTCGCGCACGATTGACACCGAGGCCGAGGCGCCGATGCGGTTCGCGCCGGCCTCGAGCAGTGCTTTTACATCTGCCAAGGTGCGAATGCCGCCTGAGGCCTTCACTCCGCATCGGCTGCCCGCTATGCCGCGCATCAACGCCACGTCGGCTGCGGTGGCGCCGCCGGAGGCAAAACCGGTGGAAGTTTTGATAAAGTCTGCCCCGGCTTGAATGGCGATCTCCGAGGCGCGCAGTTTTTCCGCAACATTCAAGAGCGCAGTCTCAAGTATGACCTTGAGCAGCGCGCCGTGGCCGTGCGCGACCTTGGCGACAGCCTGAATCGTGTGCAGGGCTGCGATGTGGTCGCCGGCTTTTAGCGGGCCGATGGGGATCACCATATCTAACTCGCGAACACCGAGACGGATCAACGAGGCAGCCTCATGGCGCAGCGTCGAAACCAGCGATGCCCCCAGCGGAAAGCCGATCACCGCACCTACCGGAACCCCTGTGCCTGAGAGAAGCTTGACAGCGGTAGAAGCCCAAACCGGGTTCACCATGGCGCAGGCAAAGCGATACCGGAGCGCTTCTTCGCATAGCGTCTCCACCTGGGCGCGTGTTGCCTCCGGCTTCAGCAGCGTGTGGTCAATGACAGATGCTAAAGTTCGACAATTCGCAAGGGCTTCGGCCGCGAATACGGCTGAATTAAAGCTTCCGTGATCAAACTCCAAATCGACTTCCGGAATTGTGGGAGATGCAGTCATGCGATGATGCTCCTGGTTGCACCGATGCGGTCCTGCTGCACGGCTCATCGGGCTTCCTTCCGCAGACGAGTATAGTGCCTTTGGTAGCTCAGGCCAAAATCGATCACCTTCCCGTGCCGGCTCGAACACCGCCGTATCGCCGTTCTGGCTGCGAGTTCCGAACCACTGCTGTCAGGCGTCGCGTATGGCTTTACTGGCCGCAACGGCTGCCGGGCGGTTTTTCCTCTCAAACGAGAGACAGCGGGACTCTTCCAACGATTAATCTACCTATCTCATTAATCTGCCTATAGTACCAATCTATCTATGTCTTGGATCGGTTGTGTCACTAACTCGTTAAGCATTCAAAAAAAGATCAGTTTGTAAAAGATCTATGAGTCGAGTATCTTTAATTAAAGCAAGCCGCTAACATCGTTGTCTCTTGTGACTTAGCACCGCAAACGTTGGCCGGTTTGCAAGAATCCAACAGGGGGGACGAATGGGAGTATCGGAAATCCTTGCAGCGATCGATCGGGAGATTGCCCAGTTGCAGAACGCGCGTGCGTTGCTGAGTGGGGGCGCAGCACCGGTAACGAAGAGGAAGGCCGGCAGGCCCAGAAAGAACGCGGCGGTTGCAGTTCCTGCCGCAAAGCCCGCGAGAAGGAAGAAGAGAAATCTTACTCCCGAGGGACGCAAGCGCATCGCTGAGGCCGTGAAGAAGCGCTGGGCTGCCCAGAAGGCCGCGGAAGCCAAGTAACCAGGATCAACCATAGAGACCAAGGCTGGTGAGGTTTCCCCGGCCGCGCCAGCCGAACTCTCTTCTGCTCACTCAAGAAAGAGATCGAAAACTACTCGGGATGATCTGCCGTCATGAGGCAGATGTCAGGCAGATTCCGGTAGCGCTCAGCGTAATCCATTCCGTACCCGATAACAAAGAGATTCGGAATCGAGAAGCCAACGTAGTCGGCTTGAATCTTCTCGATTCGCCGCGACGGCTTGTCGAGCAGCGTGGCGATGCGCAGCGTTTTGGGGCGCTGCTGCAGGAATAGCTTACGCAGATAGCTGAGGGTAAGCCCGGTGTCGAGGATGTCCTCGACGAGCAGCACGTTTTTGCCCTCGATCGGCTCATCGAGATCCTTGATCAGCTTGACCGCGCCTGAAGACCGAAGCCCCTTGCCATAACTCGATGTAGCCACGAAGTCAAAGGTTGCGTCCACCTGCACGGCCCGCGCAAGATCAGCCAGGAATGGCGCGGCGCCCTTGAGCACGCCTACCATCACCAGCCTTTCGCTGCCTAGGTCACGCGTGATCTCGGCGCCCATCTCGGCGACGCGCTGGGCAATTTGTTGGCGGGTATAGAGAACTTCAAGGGCTTGATAGTGGACGGTATCCATGTTGACAGTATCGCCTGCAGCCGGGGCGGGTGTGCAAGCACGGCTGTGAAAAAGCGGCCCTCCACCCCTGTTTCGCAGCTTGCGCCTGGCGGCTTGCGAAGCCATTCGATCGGCCTGCCCGTCTATACTTAAGGAGCGATGATACCGTATTTGCACCTTTGGCACCTGAACGTACCGACCTTTGGGCTGATGCTCTGGGTGGCTGCGATGGCGGCCGGTCTTGTGATGGATCGCAGCTTTCACCGCGCCCGCATCACTGCCGATGCGGTGGGAATGGTGGCCATTGCCGTAGTGGCGGGAATCATTGGAGCGAAGGTGTGGCATGTTCTTGACACGCCTATCGAGTTTCATCAGTCTGGCTGGAGCGTTCTGTGGGATACGGCAGGATTTGCCTGGTTTGGCGGACTTGTCTTTGGGATCTCGGCGCTGTTGGCGCAGGGGTGGATGGCCAAGATTGGCGGGCTGCGGACGCTCGATCTGGCTGCTCCCGCGGCGGCGATCGGCTATGGCATCGGACGGATCGGCTGCTTTCTCTCCGGCGACGGCTGCTACGGCATCCCGATCCAGCCGGTGCATCTGCTCTCGTTTACGTTCAGGCCCTGGGGAATCGCGTTTCCCAATGGCATCGAGCCGGTCTACGTGCCCGTCTACCCTACACCTTTGTACGAGCTAGCTGCCGGTTTGCTCATTGGCGGCTGGTTATGGTGGAGGCTCGGCAGGCCGCACGCCAACGGAGCTATCCTTGGCCAATATCTGCTGCTTAGCGGAACGGCTCGCTTCTTGGTCGAGTTCATTCGTCGCAACCCCAGAGTTTTGTGGGGCTGCTCGAATGCGCAACTGGCCGCCGCAGGTTCTGCGATCATTGGCATCGCGCTGATAGCGTGGACGGCTACTCTGCCGGTCACCGCTCCCGATGAGGTCGCCGAAGTTGTCGAGAAGACGGCCTAAAAGCGCGAGCGCCACCGCTCCTGAGCAAAAGTAGGCGCGGAATCTGCGAGGCGGCGGGATTCTGTCTTTTTACATCCGCTTGATAAAGGCCAGCGCCTCTTTGAGTTGTGGGAAGAGAGCTTCCTCGGCTTTGAATTCGCGGGAATGAACGCAGCGGCGCAGGCCACGCATCCTAACCGGATGCTTGAGGTGGAGCATCTCGTGGTAGAGCAGGTATTCGATGGCATAACGGGGACTCGATGGCCGGTCAAAGACGCGGCTGACCACGATTGTGTTGTGGGCGGCGTCGTAGTGACCCAATGATCGCTTGGCCATGCCTTCGCTCCAGGTGAGTTCGGGCCGACCCAACAGGCCGCCGAAGAAGCGCGCATTGAGCGAGTCAAATATCTCTTCGAGGTGATAAAAACGCCCTTCCGGGCCGAAGTAGCGCTTGTTGCCGCGGGCTCCCCGAATAAGTTCGGTCTGCCTGGTGACGGCTGCGCTCGACGAAAAGCGCTTATAGCGGAGGTTGTGCGCGGGATCGATGGGCTTTTTGTAGAGCTTGGCCAGCAGAATATGCGCGATGGCCCGGATCACGGAGTCTGGCGCGCCTTCGAGAAGATCGGAGAGGCTGACCAGAAGCTGGCCGTCACGTAAGCGAATCCTGGTGTTGAGGGAAGTGAACCGCCTGAAACGAACTGCGATGGGAGGCATCGGCGCTCGAGGGCGCAGGACCCGGTACTCCTCTTGAAATATCCAAACGAAATCAGCGGCCACTGCATACAGCTTACAAGAGTCGGGACTGAGGACTTGTCGCTATTTCGGCTCGGCGCGGTCCTGCCCCTGTTCGTCCTTGTGCAGTTTGAAGTACTCGATCTGTTCATCCTCCATGCGTCTGGAATCCGCAGCCAGATCTTCGGCGCTTTCGATGGCTTCTTTGCGGGAGAGGTCGAAGATCGGCTCTCCAGCAAGCGCGCGAAGCAGACCTAGCCAGCGTTGGGTGGTCTCGTTGAGCGGCTTCAGTGCTTTGCGGATGTCCGCCTTTCTTTCCGAATAGACGTCGAGATTCGCTCCCAGTTCGTCCATCAGCGCAGTGAAATCCTGCAACTCATTGTCCAGCCGGCGCGCTCGTGCGTCAGACCGCACACGGCTGGTGAGCCCTTTGATGGTTTCTGCATGCTGGTCAAGGTATTTGGTATAGAGGGAGATCCGCTTGTTCGGATCGATCCCGGATTCGCGAATCTCTTCGATCTGGGGTCCAGTTAGCGGTTCGCGTTTTTCCTTTTGCGAATGGCCTGGCGCGGCCAAGAGGAGGCAGAATAGAATAGCGGCGGCAGAGCGGATCGAACTTCCTCTCATTTGCGAAAGACCTGCATCATGGCCTCGTTCTGGACCTGGTTAACATCTGCGAGTGTCTCGGCAACCAGCGACCGATCTTCAAAGCTGCTGGAGTGCAGCAGCCCGCTCAGGCGGAAAGCGGTGTGGCGCAGGAGAATCTCGGTGTTGCGCATCCGTTTGTCATTCTCCGACACGGAGAGATGAATCTTGCGGGTCAGTTCCTGGATCTGCTTGAGCAGTTCGGCGGCCTTCTCCACGTCACCGGCGGCGTATTGCCTGACGCTCAGCTCGGTCATCTCGTGGACCAGTTGGGCATAGAGGAAGCACTGCTCGCGGGGGTGCGCCTGGCTGGCCCGGGCTGCCAGTGCATCAATGCTCTGCTGATCGGGGATCTTGTCGTCGAGGCCGGAGGGACGCATGGGGGCCGTGGCGCTCAAAAGGAAGACCAGGACAGCCGGAATCGCGAACCGCATGAGGACCCTCCCCCTCTACTGCGGAAAACCCCAGGCCGTGACTATAGGAGCATTCGATGAGAAAAAGCAAGCGGAAACATATTCTCACGAACTCAAAAGTGCGGGCACTGCTCGGGGAAGCACCGCTTTCAATATCGCATAATCGCACGTCCTACTTTTTGTTTTCGATCAATATGAGACGTTGGCGGGCTTGCCACTCCTGATTCGGGAACTTTCCTCCTGAGGAATCAAGAAAGTGATGGTAGTAAACCGCGGCCGCGGCTTTGTCGTGGAGCGTATCGTAGGCCGTCGCCCAGAGGAAGTAGGTCGATGGCACCTCGGGGAGATACTTTGATCGCTGGGTGAGAGCGTGGAGGGTGACCGAGGGCTGCCCGGTTCTGGAGGCGGCGAAGGCCAGTCCGCTCCACCCGTCCCCGTTGGCCGGGTCGAGGCGAGTTGCCCTATCGAAGGCTGCAAAGGCATCGGCGTACCTGAGTTGGCGAATCAGGTTCTGCCCATGGGCCACGAGCAGATCGGAATCCTCGGGGCTGTCCGCCAACAGCTTCGTGTACAGCCTGTCCGATCCGGCAGCATCTCCGGCGTCGGCCAGGACTTGGGCCAACATGCGGGTGATTGCCGCGTCAGATGCATGGTCGGTGTGCAGCTTCTGAAACAGGGGCAGAGCCTCGGCCTTGTCTTGCGCGGCCAGCACGGTCGCCAGTTGAGCTGTCAGCGCCGTATCGTCGGGCGATCTCTCAAGCGCGGCGCGGAGGAAGGTCTCAGCCTCGGGATATTGCCTGCGTGCAATCAAGAGATGCGCCAGTCCAGCATTTGCCGGCGCCGACTTCGGGTCTATAACCAGGACTCGCCGGTAGGCTTTCTCGGCAGCTTCAATCTGGCCGGTCAGGTCTGCCAGGCTGGCTGCAAGCAGAGTGTCGTCTATGGACTCAGGCGAGAGTTTCAATGCCTCCGTCAGATCGCTCGCCGCTTTAGCTGGATCGTCGGCACGATCGATCTGAGCCAATGCGCGCCACGCGCGGGCCTTGACGTCGGACCCGGCGATGCCAGGATCGAGTTCGGTGGCGCGGGCCAGCTCAGAGCGCGCATCCGCTGTTTTGTTTTGGCGCGCGAGCAGCATCCCCAGCTCGATATGCGCTTCAAAGGATTGTGGATTCGCTTCTGTTGCCCGCCTGTAAAGACCAGCAGCATCGTCGAGCCGGTTCTGCGCGTCTGCCACATAGCCCGCGTCAAAGAGCGCTTGCGCATCATTGGGGTGAGCGGCGAGCCAGGGCGCCAGCGTCGACTCCGCAGTTTTCCAATCCGATTTTGCAATGGCCGCCTCGGCAGCCACCACCTCTTCGGAGACGGCTTCAGGCACGGCAGTTGCGTGCGTGGGTGGTGAGGTTTGCCGATCGATATCCTGCGCGGAAGCCTGGGCGATCGCGCCGACCGAGATCGAAATGGTGAGCAGAAGGAATAGGAACGTACGAGACAAGATGTACCTCACTCATTAGTTTATCGGGCCGCTTGTAATTGGACGCAACAGACGAGTGACCCGTGGAAGCGAGAGGGGTAATTTATCTCTCATGGCTATATGAGGGCGTGAGTTATCCTCCTAGAATTAAAGCGTTTATCGAAACATCGAGGAAGAGCGCAACAGTGTCTTCCAGCGGGCTAAAAACATCTGAAACGAGCTGGCCTGCATCTAACACTATAGGTAGACATGCAAACGGTAGAACGAGGCTACGAACCGTGCGCCCGAAACACGACATCCGGAGGTCAATCCATGCCACTTGCTTCAATGCAGCACATTCCCCTTGCCTCGGCTTATCTCTGTCAAGACTGTAGCTGTGTCGGGAACAGCGCAAAGCAGTGTCCCGCATGTGCTTCTGGAGTCCTGATGGCTCTTGCCCGCGTGCTTGATAGGGATGAGGTGGAAGAAGCGCAAATGCCTGTCCTGGCATTTCGCAGCGCAATGGCGGCGTAAGGCATAGCAGCTCTTCTAAAATAGCCCACCCGGTTACGGCTGGGCAAATCCACAGGCTAGCTTGGGCTTGTTACGAGGGGTGTCGCTTCGAATCGGGCCCGTCGCTGCAGCCCACGATACCGAGGCGTTCGTCGCCTAATCATCGCGCCCTATAATGAAGAATGGACGTCTGCACCCTAAGCTTCGCAGAGGCGATAGAGGTTCGGCCGGCCGACTTCTCGCTCGGTGCTTCCCTTTGAATGACGCCATCATCATCCGCGGCGCGCGGACGCATAATCTGAAGAACGTGACTTGCGAGATACCGCACGGGAAGCTGACGGTTGTCAGCGGGGTTTCCGGTTCGGGCAAGTCATCGCTGGCCTTCGACACCATCTATGCTGAGGGGCAGCGGCGCTATGTCGAGTCGCTTTCAGCATATGCGCGGCAGTTTCTCGAACGGATTGAAAAGCCGGATGTGGATTTGATCGACGGCCTTGCGCCGGCCATTGCCATCAAGCAGAAGAACTCCACACGGAATCCGCGATCGACCGTAGCCACCGCGACCGAGATTTACGATTACCTGCGCCTGCTTTACGCTCGCTGCGGTACGGTGCACTGCATCCATTGCGATGGCCCGGTTAAACGCGATTCGATCGACGAAGTCGCCGAGGCGATTTTAGCGCTGGGTGGGGGAACGCGGCTCAACGCGCTCTTCCCAGTGCGCTACGCTGAGCCGGCGGCGCAAACCGAGACCAAACCAGTTCGTCGCGCAAGCAAATCCGCCGTCAAGACTTCTGCCAAAGCGACTGCCGAGCCGCCTCTTAACGAGGCTCTAAAAGCACGCCTTACCGAGTTGCGCGCATCGGGCTTTAACCGGCTCTACCAGGCGGGTCAGATCTTTGAGTTTTCTACACCCGAGTCGCTGCTCGATCTTGATTTCACGATGCCTGTCTTTGTTCTTCTGGATCGCATCGTCGTGAGCGCAGAGAGCCGCGCGCGTATCGTGGATGCTGCGGAGATCGCTTATCGCGAGGCGGGCGAGGTCACCTTTGAAGAGGTTCCGCGTGAGGAGAGCAGCGATCGCGTGCGCCATCGCTTCTCTGGAGCGTTTGAGTGCAGGAGTTGTCATCGACCGGGACGCGAGCCGGAGCCCCGCTTGTTCAGCTTCAATAATCCCTTCGGAGCTTGTCCGCGCTGTCAGGGCTTTGGCAACACGGTAGATTTCGACCTGAATCTCGTCATTCCCGACAAGAGCCTTACACTGAACGGCGGCGCCATCGATCCGTGGAATCGACCGAAGTGCCGACCCTGGTTTACCGATCTGCGCAAGCACGCCGCGGAGCTGGGCGTGCCTCTCGATGTGCCTTGGCGCGACTTGGCTGAAGCTGCCCGCGAAATCGTGCTACGCGGCAAGGGGAGCTTTGCAGGCGTTTACGGCTTCTTTGCGCAAATGGAGCGCAAACGCTATAAGCTGCACGTGCGCGTGATGCTCAGCAAATACCGCGGTTACGCCGAGTGCCCCGACTGCCGCGGCCAGCGCCTGCGCGCAGAGGCTCGCAGCGTGCGGCTTAACGGCCTGAACATCTGCCAAGCGACAGCGCTCACGATCGCAGCGGCCAAAGAGTTTTTCGGCGCGATTCGGCTCTCGCCCATGCTGGAGGAGATCGCCGGCCCGATCCTTGAAGAGGTTCGGCAGCGGATTGGATTCCTCGATGCGGTTGGCCTCGAATACCTCACGCTCGACCGGCTTGCCTCCACGCTTAGCGGAGGCGAGGCCCAACGCATCCAGCTTGCAACCTCTCTCGGTTCTCGGCTTGTGGGTTCGCTCTATGTCCTCGATGAACCATCGATCGGCCTGCACACACGCGATACAGCTCGACTTGTGCACATCCTGGAAGAGCTGCGCGATTTGGGCAACACCATCCTTGTGGTCGAGCACGATGCGGACATCCTGCGCTCAGCCGATCATCTGCTCGATCTGGGGCCAGGCGCAGGTGAGTTGGGCGGGCACCTGCTGGCTGAGGGAGTGCTCGCCGAGATCGAAGCCAACCCCAGTTCTCTGACGGGCCGATATCTTTCGGGCAAACTCTCCATCCCTGTACCATCCCGGCGAAGAGTCCCAGGAAAGGAGCGTCTCGTCCTGCGCGGAGCGGCAGCTAACAACATCCGCTCACTTGACGTCGAGATTCCTCTCGGCTTGCTGGTTGCGATTACCGGGGTCTCGGGTTCGGGAAAGTCCACGCTGGTGCATCAGATCCTCTACCGCGCTGTGGCGCGCGCACTGGGGCAATCGGACGGCGCCGATCCATCGAGTGTCTATCGGTCGCTTAGTGGAGTCGAGCGTCTTAATGATGTGGTGCTTGTCGATCAGACGCCTATCGGCCGCACGCCGCGCTCGAATCCCATCACTTACATCAAGGGCTTCGATCTGATTCGCGAGCTTTTTGCCGCCCAGCCCGAGGCCAAGCGCCTCTCGCTTACCCCTGGTCACTTTTCGTTCAATGTTCCCGGCGGCCGCTGCAACACCTGCGAGGGCGACGGCACGGTCACGGTCGAGATGCAGTTCCTCGCAGACGTCGAGCTGCCCTGTGAGGAGTGCAGCGGCACTCGGTACCAGGCGAAGATCCTCAACGTGGAGTACAAGGGCAAGAACATCCACGAAGTGTTGCAAATGACCGTCAAGGAGGCTCTGCGCTTCTTTGCGGGCCAGGCTCGCCTGCTCGAAAAGCTGGCGGTGCTCGATGAGATCGGCCTCGGTTATTTGCGTCTTGGTCAGTCGGCAACGACACTCTCAGGGGGCGAAGCGCAAAGAGTCAAGCTGGCCGCGCATCTGGCTCAGGTTCGCGCCGCAAACGCCGTCGCGAAGCCCTCTCAGGCGAGCCGCGTCCTCTACATCCTCGACGAGCCAACGACCGGACTGCACTTCGACGATGTTTCGAAGCTCCTGACGGCCTTTCGCAAGCTGATCGACGGCGGCGGGTCACTGGTCGTGATCGAGCACAATCTGGATGTGATCAAATGCGCCGACTGGGTGATCGACCTGGGCCCGGAGGGCGGCGAGGGCGGCGGCAAGATCGTGGCCGAAGGAACTCCTGAGGAGATCGCGGCGAGTCTTCTCTCTCACACTGGCAAATGGCTCGCCCGCGTGCTTTAAGCACACCGAATAGCTCCAATATGTCGTTACCGGATCTCTATCGAGAGCTGTGCGCGCAAAAACAGGTTATTTATCTTATACTTCGCGGAGATAACTCAAAAGATGCTCTCTGGCCCACAAGCGATAGAGGTGTGCATGGGCCTTCCCTGTCCGGGCTATAATTTGCATATCCTTCGTCTCGTATCACCGGGTGTCACAGAGAGAGAGAAGACATGAACAAAAGATCGAATCTTTTCGGGCTCACGCTTCTTCCGCTGTTATGCGTAATGGCCGCTTTGGCGCTGGCGCAGACGGCCAAACACAGTGCCGGAACGCGGCAAAAGACGGCCGACGATGCAGCCCGCACTCAGCTTGCGGCCTATATGGCGGACTTTCAAAGAAATCCTCAGGATGCCACCCTGCGCAGCGAGATTGTTGAGTTGGCCAAGACCATAAACCCGGCGCCGGCGATTCCCGAGCTTGCGCGCGACGATTATGCTCATGCCACCGCCCAGTTGGATGCAGCGACGTCACCGGATGAGTTCAAAGCTGCGGCCAAGCTATTTGAGCAGGCTGCAGTGCAGGCCCCCTGGTATGCCGATGCCGACTTGAACGCCGCAACCGCATACGGAAAGGCCACTGATTTTGATGGAGCGAGGCGCAATCTGGCGCTCTATATGGCTGCCGTGCGCCCTGGGGTCGATACCAGAGCCGCGGAAGACCTGGGACGCGGTCTCGACCGCGAGCAAGCCGATCTGCAGTTTCAGCGGGCATTGCAGCAGTTCAGCGCCAGCCCGACCGATGCAGGACGGTTACAGATGATCAAGCTTGTCCAGTCGATGAAGACTCCGCCGGAGATCCCCGAGGAGGCGCGTGGACATTATGTGATGGCTGTCGTTCTGGTGAACTCGGCCGAGGGCGATCCCGGCGACGAAAAGCGCGCTATCGAGGAGTTCAAAGCAGCCCTGGTGGCGGCTCCGTGGTGGGGAGATGCGTATAAGAAGCTGGCCACAGCACAGACCGCGGTCGGACGGTATGACGATGCCATCGCCTCGCTGAACTTATATCTGCTCACCCAGCCCAGCGAGTCTCGAAATACCCAGGACGAGATTTACAGGCTCAAGGCGCTGGCGCAGAAGGATGCGGACGAACGGGCAAAGAAACAATTAGAGGACCAGCAGCGCAGAATTCAGGAAGAGAAGAGACAGGAAGAGCGCTCTGCCATTGCAGCCAGGAAATATACGGTCGAGGGCAGGTGGTATGAAGCCTCCACGACGAGGGACTTTTTTGTCGGGGGCCAGACGAATCCCGACTGTGACTATGTTGTCAAAGAAAATGGCGGACACTGGACGATTACGAATAATTGCTTTAAATCGTCGAAGATGGTCGATAACGTAGCGGTCCTGCCCAAACAGCTCAGTTTCAGATTGTTGGGCCACGATCCCGCTTATCCGTTTTCAGAGGTGAATGTTTCGTTCACGCTTTCTGATGATGGGATGACGCTCGAAGGGCGAGGAACCGCTTATGACAAGAAGTACCTTCCTCTCGGCGACCACCCAGTGCGTTGGATGCGCAGAGAGTAACGCGAATTGAACGGCAGGCGGCACACTGCCTGCCGACGGGACTCTCTACCAGCCTAGAACGTAGGCAAAGAGAAGCGGAGCGACGATCGAAGCATCGGACTCGATGATGAATTTGGGTGTGTTCGCGCCGAGCTTGCCCCAGGTGATCTTCTCGTTGGGTACGGCGCCGGAGTAGGAGCCATAGCTGGTCGTCGAGTCCGAGATCTGGCAGAAGTAGGCCCATAGCGGCACGTGCTCGCGCTGCAGATCCTGATGCAGCATGGGCACGACGCAGATTGGGAAATCGCCCGCGATGCCGCCGGCAATCTGGAAAAAGCCCAGCGGCGTCTTCGCAGTCATGGCCGTGTACCATTCGGCCAGCTCTATCATATATTCGATACCGGTGCGGACAGTGTGAACGTTCTTCACATCGCCGGAGATGCAGTGGCCGGCGTACATGTTGCCGAGGGTCGAGTCCTCCCAGCCGGGGACGAAGATTGGCAGATTCTTCTCCGCCGCTGCCAGCAGCCAACTGTCTTTGGGATCGATCTGGTACGACGGCTCAAGATCACCCGAGAGCAGGATCTTGTACATGAACTGATGAGGGAAAAAGCGCTCGCCTGCCTTGTCGGCGCGGACCCATTCTTTAAGCACTTCGTTCTCGATGCGGCGCATCGCCTCCATCTCGGGGATGCAGGTGTCGGTGACGCGATTCATGTGGCGCGAGAGCAGCTTGGCCTCGTCGGCAGGCGTCAGGTCGCGGTAGTGGGGCACGCGCTCGTAAAAATCGTGAGCGACTAGATTGAAGACGTCTTCTTCGAGGTTGGCGCCGGTGCACGAGATGCCGTGAATCTTGTCCTGACGAATCATCTCGGCGAGCGAGAGGCCCAGTTCGGCGGTGCTCATTGCGCCACCGATGGTGACGAACATCTTGCCGCCGGAGGCGAGCAAGGCGTTATAAGCTTCAGCGGCATCAACCAAAGCCGCGGCATTGAAATGGCGATAATGGTGCTTGATAAACTTGGTAATCTCTGACATTTGTGTTGCACGAACTCCCACTTTTAACCTAACACAGCCGGTTAAAACGCCCATGAATGCGGTGGAGTCTGCGGCGCTCGCTGTTGTAACCTGAAGCTTATGCTGGAGAGGATTACCGTTTCGATTGAGAACTTTGCAGCGAGCGCCTCGTCGCTGCGGGAGCTTGAGGAGCTTGCAGCCAGAGAGATCGCAGGCGTGCCGGGCTACGATTGGTCGGGCTTTTATTGGGTCGATCAGGGCGATGCGGAGATGTTGGTGCTGGGCGCATTTGTGGGTGCGCCGACGGAGCACGTGCGGATTCCTCTGAGCAGCGGCATCTGCGGCGCGGCTGTGGCACAGGCGAAAGCGATCGTGGTGGACGATGTCGCGAGGGATCCACGCTATCTGGCGTGTTCGCTGGAGACCAAATCGGAGATCGTCGTTCCCATTCACGCTGGCGGCCGCATTGTTGGCGAGATCGACATCGACAGCCACAGCCCTGCGCGGTTTGGCGCGGAGGATCGCGCTTTTCTGGAGCGGTGCGCAGGAGCGGTCGGTGCATTCATAGAGAGAACGCTGGCGCGCGAATAGCCGCTTCTTTCGATACCGTTATCACGAAGAACTCGCGTGGGCCCCGAGGCCCACGCTACAGCCGACCGGGCGGTCGGCGCTCCAAGGCAATTCCAATCACGTCTTCGCAAAAGGAGAGCCGCATAGGAAGCGCTATTTCTTTGCTTCGAGCAGAGAGTTGACCCTGGCCATCACCGGGAAGGCGTCGGCGATGTAGACGACGTCGGCCTTGCCGCGGGTCCAGCCGCAGTTGGGGTCGAGCGAGATGGCGCGGCGATCGCCTATGAAGCGCCAGCCAACGACATGCGGTTCTTCGCCGTGGCAGCAGGTGGAGAGGCCTTTAGCGTGGCGCGGCGTCGAACCGGTCTGGCCGATCTGGTTCATGTGGGTGAGGAAGGGAAGCACCGGCTCGCCTTCGCCGCCCTGGTCGACGAGCGACTTGCTACTGCCGAGCGACGCGCCGGTTGCGCGCAGGAAGCCGAGAATGAGTTCGCCAGCCTCTGCGGCGTGGATCAGACCGTCGGGTTGTTTTTTTGTCCAGCCGGCGCCAGCGACGAAGAGCATTTTAGCGTCGGGACGGATGGTCTGCGCATCCGTGGCCGGGGCGCGAAGACCGCTCACGGTGGTGCGGATTTCGGGAAGCTGCACGGCAACCTGCTCGACCTGAGCTGCGCCGGGCTCGCCTGCAAAGGCTGCGTGCGTGCCTGCATCGAGCACGAGGAACCATGGACGGGCGTCGCGGCTGAGGACAGCCTCTACGCGCTGGCGATAGAACCAGCGTGTGGCTTCAACGCTCTCAGCGCCGCCAAGTGCGGTGATATGAGTGTCGATGAAGCCGCCGAGCCGGTGGGCCACGCCAGCGGCTACGCGCGTAAAGCGCGAGGTGCCGGGAACGAGAACGATGGATGGGTTCGCGGCGCGGCAGAGAGCTTCGAGAGCCGCGGCGTCGGTGGCATACCGGGCTTGTGCGAAGGCTTCGCCTGTGACGGCGAGCAGACGCACGCCGACCGAGGCCAGCGCGTTTGCCGCAGAGGCATCTACTGCGAGAACGCCGATGGTGAGCGGAGCCTTGAGGTGGGCGGACAACTCAAATCCGGCGGTGACTGCTTCAAGGGAGGCCTTGCTGAGAGCGGAGCCGGTTTCGTCTGCATGAGTTAATACAAGTATCGTTTCCATTACTCGGCTCCAATCCACTCGACCAGCTCGGCGGCGATCTCGTCAGGCGTGAGGTCTTTTACGAGGCGGGTTGTGCGCTGCTGTTTGGGCAGGCTGACTGAGACGTAACGCAGGCCGTTGGCTTCGAGCTTCGCGGCTTTGGCCTTTTGCAGCGCGGGCATAATCGTGCGCATATTGGCCATGCCGATCTGTGGATTGTTGCGCGGCTCGGGAAGATTGCCGGTGGCCCAGCCGAGGACGGCCGGAGCGCCGGCGCAGACGGAGACTTGATGCTTGCCGCCTTCGACGCGATCGAGGACTTCAAAGCTGCCGTCACCGCGGAGGTCGATTTGGTCGACGCCTTGAAACTGGTCGGTGATGCCGAGGCGCTCGCCCACCAACTGAAGCGTCACGCCCGCTCCGCGCGTTGCCGACTCCCAGCCGCCAAAGAGAAGTAGCTTGGTGCGCTCGAGCCCGGGCAGAGCGGCGATGGTCTCGGCCAGCACGGCTGCCGTCGAGTGCGCGTCAGGGAATCCGCCGATAGGGCCGTCGATGGGGACCAGTTCGAAGGCGGCTTTCTGGGCGACGGTCATCATGACCTGTTGCAGCTTGGCCTTGGGACCGAGCGAGACGAGCCAGAGCTTGCTGCCGGGATTTTTGGCGGCGAGGCTGGCCGCTTCATAGAGTGCGCTGGCGGCCCAGGGATCGAGGACTGCGGGCAGAACCATTTCGTTTTTGAGGCCGGGGCCTGTTGGGCCGGTAATCGGCTCCAAAGTTTGCAGCGGGTCGGGAACGATGCCCGCGCAAACGACGATGTGCAGAGTATTTGCCATTCTTGTTTTCCTTCTTCACATACCTCAAAGTTATCAAGCAAACAGAATCCATTCGGGCAAGCAATAGTGTTAAGGGACTCGCGGTTGCTTCTTGCATATGGGGAGTTATTCCGAGAAGCCGGTGACGGTGCAGCGCCAAACGGTCCTGTCAGGCAAGAGGATTTCATATTTCTGGTTGATAGGAAAGCCATCGGCTTTGGTTTCGGGTTTCAAGAGTCGAGCATCATAATCTCCGGGCAGGAAACGAAGTTGATTTTTGTCCGAGGAATACCAGTTGCCCATCAATTCGAGTTTCTTGCCGCTCACGATCACATCGATGTAAGCTGCGTCTTCGCAGGAGGCTTCCCCACCGCGTGGAGTGCAATCTGAGCGGACATGCATTCCTGTAACGTGCACTTTGATCGGATAATCGACTCCAGCACTCGCCTTGGGTAATGCCTGACCGTATCGGATCTTCTGCCCATAAATCGCCGTGGAGCAGAGCGTTAAGCACATTACAACAACGATCTTTCTCATTTCACATTCCCTCAGGGGCTAAAGCCCACGCCGATTTTGCATCATGTGCGGCACGACTGAAGTCGTGCCCTGACGCTTCATGTGGCTCCGAATGAACTCTTCGCTAGCGCCATGGAGCGCATATCCTTTAAGGCCGCAACGATCAGTATAAATGGACGATGAACTCAGTTCTCCGCTGAGTGGAGGCCGCCGGAGCCGGCGCGGAACTCTACATTGGAATGCACGCCGTCGGGGGATTGGCCGCAGTTCCATAGGCATGCGCCGCAGTGTGCACACTTTTCGCGCTCGAAGGCGGGCGCGCCGTCTTCGCCGAGCGTGATGGCCTGGCCGGAGCACATGGCGATGCAGGTCTTCTCTTCGCAGCCGATGCAGAGGCCCACGTCGCGGAAGACAACGTGATCGGCGAAGCCGGGCATGGCCTGGACCTTGCCGCCGAGCAGCAGCGCATCCTGATGCGAGACGAGCAGGCGGCCATCGAGTGGAACCTCGGGCCAGCCTCTCGCCGAGAGCAGGGCATCGTGTAGCGGACGGCCGTCTTCTAGAGCCAGCGCGACAGCTTCTTTGAGTTTGAGGCCGTCGAATGATTTTGGCGCGAAGGGGCGAATCTGCTTGTGCGCTAATGGGATCTGGCCATTGAGCGAGAGCCTGCCGCCGGTTAGTCCGGCAAGGGCCATGCCGATCATGCCTTTGACCATTCCGCCCTGGAAGCCGTTGCGTGCGTTTTGCGCCTCGTGTGCGCCGCGCTCGACCCAGCTTTGACGGCGGCGGGTCTCGTAGGTGGCGGCGAGGTTCTCCTGCGTAAACGGCTTGCCGGCGCGGAGCAGTTCGACGACGGCCTCGCCGAGTTGAGTGCCGGTGGCCCAGGCCTCATCGACGCCCGAGCCCGTGAGCATGTTGGTCGAGCCGGAGCCTTCGCCAATTCGTGCGAAGCCGTCGCCGCAGAGGTGCGGTTCGCCGTGGCGGCCTGACTCTTCGAGCGACTTGGCGCCCCAGGAGCGCAGGGTGCCGTCTTTGAGAACCTTCCACAGCGCGGGATGCTGGATGTAGTGCTGGAGATAGCGGTAGGCGGTTCGGCTCGGGTCGCTCATCCAGGACGGGACGAAGATGCCTACCGAGGCCAGCCGCTCGGGATGCACGTAGAGGAAGCCGAAGATCTCCGGCTCGGGGTAGCCGAAGCTGTGCCAGACGGTGCCAGGCTCAAGCTTCGTATCCTCTGGAAGCTCGATGACGAACTTCATGCCGAGGGCCCACTCGCGGTGCGCGTGACCTTCGGGGAGGCCGAGTTTTTCATCGAGGGCCTGGCCCACCGCACCGACGGGGCCATCGCCAACGACGGTCAGCTTGGCGCGCACATCCATGCCGGCCATGTAACCTTCGGTCTGGTGGCCGTGCTGGTCGACGCCCTGATCGGCGAGGCGCAGGCCTTCGACCTTTTTGCCGTTGATGAGCGGCGCGGCGACCGGCGTGCCCGGCCAGATCTGCACCATGCCGGTCGCCATCAACTGCGAGCCGACCCACTGGTTGAATTGGCCGATGGACATAACCATGCCTGGGTGCTTGTTGAGAAACGGCGGCGTCCAGGGCAGGGTGAAGGCGTGATCTTTGACGCCAACGAGGCGGCAGAAGGTGCGAAGAAGTGTGTCGGCGGCGCGCAATGTGAGGGAACGCCGGCTGGCGCCGATGGGGTCGAGCAGATACATCACCCGTTCGCTCTTGACCTCGGCTGCCATGGGGATTTCGGAGAGGTTCAGTTCCTGGAAGCTTTTGCGAATGCTCTCGCCGCGAGTGACGACGCCGCTGACACCGGCGCTGATATCGTCGGCGCGCTCGTAGCAGAGGACCTGCAAGGGCATTCCCGGCGAGGCCGTGCTGACAAGGGCAGGATCGGCGGGGTTCTCGTTCCAGGCGCGCGTGAGCGTGGTGAGGAAGCCGCCCATCGCCGGACCAAAGCCGGCGCAGACGATGTCGACGTCCATCGACTGCCGCTCGACGTCGAGTGCTGCCTGTTCTTGAACGATCGGGTTTGTGGTCATGCGTGCTTTCTAATTGACGCTGCTAGTACAGGTTCGTGGTTTCCCACCCATTCACTCGACCACCCCACGGACGAAGATCTGTCCGCGGGGCCCCGGTAAGGCGAAAGGATGGGGCACGGAAGTTTTCTATGCCGATCACGCTGGATAATCCAGCGCTTCGGGAATCATTACCTTGCTGATTGTCTCGGCGGCGCGATCTTTTGCGAGCCTTGATCCGCTGAGGCAGGCGGTCAGTTTCGTTTGCAGGCGCAGGAAGTCGGTGTTGCCGGCGCAACCAGCGCAGGGGCCAGCCTTTTGCGGATGGCTCCCGTCGGCTCCCATCACGTCAATGGCGAATGCCGAGATTCCGGGCATCGTCTCTTCGAGTTGATCGAGTTCGCCGGCCAGGAAGCAACTGCGATGCTCCTCCTCGTCCCACGAGGGGTGGCAGTTGTAGCCGAAGACCAGTTCTGCGCAGATGCGGGAGACCTCGCCGGCAGCTGCTGCGGCCTGCACGTGGCAGAGGTCGGAGAGGAACTGGACGGTGCCTTCGAGGCCTTCGGAGGCGACCGGATCGCTGGGGCCCTTGGCTTCGAGTTCGAGCACATCGAGGATCTGATAGCGCGAGGCGACCAACCAGCAGAGGGCGTCGGCGAGCGCAAAGGTTACGCCCTGGCGTTGGCCGTGATAGAGCCTGCCGCCGGTGGGATCGGTGGCTTTCTGGAGATGATTGAGCGTCCAGAGCCACATCTGCATAGCGGACGCGAGGGTGCAGGCTCCAGTGCCGGGGTGGTCGCTGGCGATGCGGCGCATCTCGGAGGTCCAGGCACGGAAGTGTGCGAGGAAGACCTCAGAGGTCATAGTGACGGTCAGCTGGCGACGCTGCACGGCCTCGGGTCCTTCGTAGGTGGCTTCAAGTTGCGCGTCCATCCACTTGTTGCCGAGGAAGCCGGGACAGTCCTCGGTGATGCCGTAGCCGCCCATGAGGCTAACGGCCTCGCGGAGCATGTTGGCGCCGTGGCCGGTGTTCCAGAGCTTGGTGGCCGGGCAGATGACGTTGGTCTCAGCGTCCATAAGAACGTATTGAACCAGAGGATCGGTTTCGAGTTCCTGGCGTCGCGGATCTTCAGGCTTGAGAGACAGCAGCTCGATTGTGTGATCGGTACTCTCTTTGAGGGCCTTCATCTCGGCTCGGCCGCCGCTGATGCCACGCTCGGCGAGGATGGCGAACTTCTGCTTTTCGACGGGTTCGAGCAGGTCGAAGAGCCGAGCTGTTGCAAAGCCAAGCGATGTGGCTGCCTCTCCGGTGGCCCAGATGTCGACCAGACGGTGGAGGGCGTCTTCACGCTGCTGGATGCCTTGCTCATAGCGTACGGAACCGGGCTTGGCGCCCTCGGCTCCGCGGAAGCGCTGGCGCTGATAGCGGATGACCGGCTCGACGGCGGAGAGCAGTTTGGCAGAAGACATAAGGCCTACGGCTACGCGGGTGCGCTTGAAGACTGCTTCAAGGACATCGCCGTGGTTGCAGTTGGGAACGATAACGCCGTCCTTGACGGTGTAGCCGCCGATGATGCGGCTGGCGGGGACCTTCATGGAGAAGATCGGATCGCCGGTCGACGACAGCTGATGAACGAGCTTCTTGGTCGGGGTGCCGTGGTCGAAGATGCCCTCGTCGGTCTCTTCGAGGATGACCATGCAGCTGCCTTTGATGCGAGGATCGTCGGATCCGACTGCGGCGGTGACAAAATTGGCGAATGCAATGTTGGTGATGAAGCGGCCGCGCTTGTCCACCTGCAACCAGGGCTCTTCGCCGTCTTTCCACTCGGCAACGCGTACCTTGCCGCTCAACATTCCGGTATCGACGCCGACGTAGGGGATTGGTTCGGTGAGGACAAATGCACCACGCCAGGGTTTGCGATCTTCGCCGGGCTGTGGAGGAGCGGAGAGGCTCTTGTAGCGGCTGATCTGCTCCTGAGTGCCGCGCTCGTGGATGGGCGCCAGAGCGAGGAATCCGGCGAGGCTGGCCGTGGCCGCTCCGCCGTCTACCCAGGCCAGTTCGAACGCCGCCAGGGAGAGCGCCAGATTCTTGGGGCCGGAGATGAAACCGCCTTCTTCGGGTTCCATAAAGGCTGCGGTTACGCCGGCACGATCGAATGCTTCCATCATCGCGTTTTTGCCCGAGGTCCATTCGTGGGTGTTGCGCTCGCCCGCTGCCACCAACTGGGCGACGGTTCCCCGCGCCACTCCGCGCGACGACTGAACCAGCATTTGCAGGTCGAAACGGTCGGCGAAACGCCATAGGATCTGACGCACCGCGTCCCCAGGAAGGGTAAGCATCTCTCTTTTGTTGGAAATCGCAACAGTGGCCATCAATAGTGTCCTCAAGCAGCGGTCATATTGTCCTTGACCAGGCTTGTGGTCGGATGTGACATGAATCACCTTGGCTCAATTGCCGATGAGCTCAGAAGAGGCTGAAGAGCCAGAGGATTCCGAGGCGAAGCATTCGTGATTTGTTCGCTTGCCAGATGGCACGAAGTCTTGGTGCGTGATCGGCGTCACTTTCGATAGCGCAACGAAGCCGATATGACAGGAGAATTACTGGAAAACCCTAATCGACCGGTAAAGGAGCAACACAATGACTCTTGGAATCAGATCGGCGGCCGTCGTTCTGCTGGTCATATCCATGGCGGGACCAGCATTTTCCCAGGCGCCCGGCGCAGAGGCCTACAAAGCCAAGTGCGCCATGTGCCATGGCGCCGACGGGATTGCCGCAACGCCGATCGGGAAGAGCATGAAGGTTCTGTCCTTCAAAGATCCGACGATGATCAAGGCGAGCGTTGCGCAGTTCATCGCGTCCACCGAAAACGGCAAAGGCAAGATGCCTGCCTATAAGGGCAAGTTGACCGATGCGCAGATCGGCGATGTGATCAAGTACATTCGCACGCTGCAGAAGTGATGAAAGCCGGAGGAGAGCGGCGCTGGCTGCATCTCTTCCGCGTTCGCCCGGGCCGGAAGCGGACTGGGATGGATTGAGCGGAACCACCATGAAGACTGCTTTCTCTCTCGCGCTGGCCTTTACCGCGCTGGCGTTATTGGCTGGCTCGTCGCGGGGCATAGCGCAGGCGAACAGCGATTGCCTCGCCTGCCACGGCGATGCCAGTGCGCAGGATGCCGCAGGGCACAGCGTCAGCGTCGATGATCACAAATTTGGGAGTAGCCTCCACGGCAGCCTTAAGTGTGTAGATTGTCATACGGCGATCAAGGAGTATCCACACCCGGAGCAGGTCACGCCGGTCAAGTGCGAGACATGCCACACTGACCAAGCCTCAGAACTAGCCGGCAGCGTGCATTCGGCGAAGGCCGAGCATCCGTGCACGAGTTGTCATGGAGATGCGCACTCCATCTTCCCGAAGGACGATGCGAGATCGGCCGTCTATCCGCTGAACATTCCGCGGACCTGCGGCGCATGCCACGGCAACGATGCGATGGCCAAGAAGCACGGCCTGCCCAACGTCTACCCGATGTATCTGGACTCGATTCATGGCTTCGCGCTCAGCAAAGAGGGGTTGCTTGTGGCGGCAAACTGCAATAGCTGCCATGGATCACATCACATCTTGAGTCATAAGGATCCGCAGAGTCCGACTTACAAGGCGAATATCCCAAACACATGCGGCACATGCCATGCCGGGATTACCGCGAATTATATGGGCGGTGTGCACGGAAAGGCTGTTGCCCGCGGCGAGCTGAAGGCGCCGGTATGCACCGACTGCCACACGGCGCACGCGATTTTGCAGCCGACCGAGGCAGCGTTCCGCATGCAGTCCACGCCGATCTGCGGCTCGTGCCACAAGGAGAAGTTATCCACTTACCGGGACACGTTTCACTCGCAGTTGGGCTCGCTGGGAGGTTATGTTGAGACGGCGCGATGCTGGGACTGCCACGGGGCGCATGATGTGTTGCCAGCATCCGACCCGCGATCGCCGATCGCTCCGGCCAATCTAGTGGCAACCTGCGGCAAATGTCATGCGGGCGCGAATGCCAGTTTTGTGAAGTATCAGCCTCATGCGAATGCCCGCAATCGCAAACTGAATCCTGCCCTCTATTTTGTCCGCCTGTTTATGAATCTGCTGCTGGCTGGAACGCTGACTTTCTTTGTGATTCACACCATCCTGTGGCTGATCCGCTCCCGATACGACCAGATCAAGAGAAAAGCCGCAGAGGGAGGGAAACATGCCTGATCTGGAACAAACCTCAGGTGGGATCCATGAGGCAGCTAGCGTGAAGACCCGCTATTTCATCCGCTTCACGCCCGGGCAGAGATATCTTCATGCCGTCCTGTTTACGACCTTTCTCGGCTTGGCTGCGACCGGCTTACCCATGCGATTCAGCGAAAGTGTCTGGGCACGGAAGTTCGCCAGCATTGTCGGAGGCTTTGGGGCGATTATCTTCTTCCACAAGCTGTTCGCAGTAGTACTGACTCTTGCGTTTCTGATTCACGTGAAGGATGTTTTTACTCGCGCGCTGATCCACCGCGAAAAGGGAGTTTTCTGGGGACCAACCTCCATGGTTGGCAATTGGAAGGACCTAAAGGATCTTTTCGGGCACCTCCGCTGGTTCGTAGGACTGGGACCGAAGCCGCAGTTCGAGCGCTACGCCTATTGGGAGAAGTTCGATTACTGGGCGGTCTTCTGGGGCATGATCGTTATTGGTTTTTCAGGCTACGCAATGTGGTTCGCACCATTCTTCGCGAGGTTCCTTCCCGGGTGGGCGCTCAACGCCGTGTTAGTGATTCACAGCGAAGAAGGACTGCTTGCGATTCTATTTATCTTTTCTATTCATTTCGTGAATACTCATCTGCGCCCCGGAAGCTTTCCGATGGACATGGTGGTCTTTACTGGCGTGGAAAGCGAGGAAGAGTTCAAACACAAGCGCGCCGTTGAATATGAACGCCTGAAAGCCGAGGGGAGACTCGAGGCGAGAATCGGAGAGGCTCCAGGAAGTTGGCAGATCAATTTCTCAAAGGTTGTTGGATTTACGGCAATTTTCATTGGTCTTTTGCTGCTGGTGTTAACTTTGAGCGCATATCTCAGAGGGTAATGAGGCAAGAATGTTCTGGTCGTGCGTGCTACGAAAAGAAGTTAGAGTGAGAGTTCTAACCTGGATTGTTCTTCCATCCTTATTGGCCTGTGCGTGCGCGAGTCGTGCAGAGCAGAAACTGAAAGACAGCGAGTGCCTTGCATGCCACGCCGACCCGGTGTTAACTACAGAAGTTAATGGCAAGCAAGTCAGTTTGTATGTCGATGAAGGCAGGCTGAAACACTCGATTCATGGCGACCTGTTTGCCTGTGTGGATTGTCACAAAGATATCAAGGGCCTGGTACATGAGACTACGCCGAATAAGGTTCGTTGCGCCGAGTGCCATGCCGATGCTCAGGAGGCGTACTCGCATAGCCTGCATGCCAAGGACTACCGGGCGGGAGGGCCTGGCGCCAACTGCCAGGATTGTCACGGAGGCGCACACGAGGTGCTGGCCGCCGGCGATGCGAAGTCACCGGTGAGTCATGCCAACATTCCGTATACCTGCGGCAGATGTCATGGGCAGAAGTTTCTGATGGAGTCCAATGGCGAGAGCGCGCAGCCTTTCATTTCATATCAGGCCAGCGTGCACGGGCATGCTACGGAAAACGGCTCGACGAAGGCCGCCGTGTGCACGGATTGTCACGGTGCGCATGAGATTCTCTCAGCCAGCGATGCCAAGTCTTCAATCTATAAGTTCAACGTTCCGGAGACATGCGGCAAGTGCCACAGCGAGGTCTCAAAGACGTTCGGGGAGAGCATTCACGGCAAGGCAATCGCCCGGGGAAATGGGCTGGCTCCTGTCTGCACCGATTGCCACGGGATTCACTCGATCAAAGCGCACATTGATCCTAACTCATCGGTTTCAGAACAGAACATCGCTCGCACTACCTGTGCTCGCTGCCATGAGGGGGTGCGGCTGTCGCAGGAGTTTGGCATAGCAGGCAACCGCGTGACGAGTTATCTGGACAGTTATCACGGATTGGCGGCAAAGGGAGGTTCGGAGGTGGTGGCTAATTGCGCAAGCTGCCATGGTGTGCATAACATCCTGCCATCAAGCGATCCGCGCTCAACGATCAACCGCGCCAATCTCAATGCGACCTGTGGCAAATGCCACACGGGAGTTACTCAGAAGTTTACTCTAACCAAGGTCCACACGGACGCTGTCAGCGACAAAGATATTGGTTCGGTTGCAGTGCGCTGGGTCAGGTGGTTCTACCTGGTGATGATCTTCGCTGTGATTGGGGCGATGTTCCTGCACAATGCCATCATCTGGCGAAGTAAAGCTCTTGCGCGGCGCACGATGCAGAATCCGATGATGACGCGGATGAGTACCAACCAACGCTGGCAGCACCTGATTCTGCTCACGAGCTTTATCGTTCTAGTGATCACCGGCTTTGCTCTCAAGTTCCCCGACTCCTGGTTGGCAGAGGTGCTGGCGATGGGCGAAAGGTTGCGCAGCATTACTCATCGCGTGGCCGGTGTCGTTCTGATCGGCGCGGGAATCTATCACGTTTTCTATCTGGCGATAACAAGAGAAGGCAGGAAGTTGATCTGGGACTTTGCTCCTCGTCAGAAGGATGCACACGACGCCTGGGGTACGATGCTTTACTACCTTGGAGTTAGAAAGGAAAAGCCCAATTTCACGCGTTTCAACTATGCGGAGAAGGCCGAGTACTGGGCGTTGGTGTGGGGCACGGCGCTGATGGGCGTGACCGGAGTGATGATGTGGGCCAAGGTCTGGGTCGGGGATATGCTGGCGCGCTGGTGGATCGATGTCGCCACTGCAATTCACTTTTATGAGGCGATTCTGGCTACGCTGGCAATCATTGTCTGGCATTTCTACCAAGTGTTCTTCGATCCCGATGTCTACCCGATGAACTGGGCATGGTGGGATGGCAAGATGCCGGTCGAGCATTATAGGGATGAGCATGGATTGGACACCGGGTCACTGGCGGCCGATACATCCGACGGGAGCAATCGAGACACTTCGCACGGTCCTGAAGAGATGTGACGGTCATCGGCGACCTTGCATTCGTTGACAGCGCCGGGGCAGCATCTTCAACGACATGCGCTTATGTTACGCTTTCTTACGACAGATGAAAGGCAAGGGAAAATGGCTCAGGCGGGTTGGTCTCGGGTGTTCGCGCCGGTTGTGGTTGCACTGATGCTAAGTGTCAGGCTGATGGCGCAAGCAGGTGATCCCGAGGCTATTGAGCAAAAGCTCCTGGCCAAGTTCAAACCGACCAGAGTTAGGGACGATCGTTCGGATATTGTCACAGCTGGAGACAGAGCCGTCATTCAAAAGTTCGGACTGACCATGTATGCCGTGGCCTCGCCGATGCCGCCTATCTATACCTATAGGAATGGAAAGATAGGGCGCGGATTGACCGGCCTGGAGAAGGATGTAGTGATCTCCATCAGGACGCCGGGCGGAACCGCGGCAGACTATCCCCATCGTTCATTCGCGCCCGGAGAGACGTGCTGGGTTACCGGAGTTCAAGTTCAAAAAGATGGCGTGGTCTTTCAACTCTACAGTGATCGATACGAGGGGACACGCTTTTACGGGAGCTTAAAGGTCGCCTTCCCAAACAAGAAGGTGACACCGTCGGTTGAGAGTGCATTGCAATTGGTCGCCGAGGTTCTGACGGTGGCTCCTCCGGAAGCGCATGTCGAAACGCCCGTCGTGGCAGCTCCCGTTGTAACCGCTGTTGCGCCAGCGCCAAAGAATCAACCGCCGAATGTCTCGGGGAGATACAGCTTCGATGAGGGGGACTCCCAGCTTAACTTCGTCTCCAGCAGCGGGTGCATTATGGTCGGGCCCGGCGGCACACAAAGTGCAGGCAAGTTCAGAGTGAATGGCGAAACATTGACGATGGACTGCACCGTAACCGGGAATTCCTTCAGCCTGAAGATTCAGGGCGACAAGCTTGTTGCCGAGGATGGGCATTACTGGCTTCGAGAGGCCGATGCTCCGCCGCTGCCGCCGAGTATCTCTGTAGGCCAGACTAAGGCTCAGGTGACCGCCGCATTCGGGCAGCCTGAGAAGATCTCTCGACAGGGAGGCAAGGAGATCTTTTATTACAAAGACATGAAGGTGACGTTCGCAAACGGAAAGGTCGTCAGCGTCGAGTAGAGAGAGTGTCGCGACCCATCATCAATACTGGGCGTGCGGCAATGGCTCAGCCTCATCGGAACGAATCGAGTCTTCAACAAATATTAATGTTTTCTGCCACAAGCGAAACGATTCGCTCGACGGCGTGTTTGCGGTGATACGTAACCGCCTGGTCATGCACCATTGTCTTGACAGTCTCAAGGGCGTGGTTTAAGTTTTAATGGCTTGCGGATGCTTCCCCCAAAACCTATGAAATGGAAGAGGTATATGGTTCAGGTGCAGCGGCTTTGCGCATTAGGTGTGCTTGCAATGGCGGTAGTATCGACGACGGAGATGAAGGCTCAGGCGGGCGATCCTGCAACATTGATCCAGGAGAAACTCGTCTCTCAGATCAAGATTACCAAGTCTACCGCCGATCGCTCGGATATTGTTACAGCCGGCGATGTGGTCGTTCTGCATAAGGACGGGCTGATGATGTGCAGCTCGTCTTCGTCCTATGCCTTCTCAAATAGTTATAGCAACGGAGTGCTGGCCGCGAACTACAAGAATCGTGCGAAAGATGCGATTAAGTCGTTTGGCTTCGGTCACGTTCCTGTTTTTGGCGGAGGGACCAGCGCAGGCGATGCCGCGAACAATGGCTGCCCGTCCCGCAAGTTCGTTGCCGGAGAGAAGTTCTGGATTACCGGGATCGTCGCGCAAAAGGACGGGATTCTGGTGAGTACGTTTAGCGATCCTTACCCTGATCCGTCGGGCAATCAAGTCCGGTATTACGGTGACCTCAAGTTTCCCTTCGCGAAGGGCTCTGTGCCGTCACCGGAGGATTTTGTGAAGACATTCTCCGAGGTCATCGCGGTTGATAGCGTGAACGCCGAGAGTGGGCAGGGCGGACAAAACGCTCAGGCTGCTCAAGCTCCTGAGCCTGCGCAAGCTGCGCCGGCCCAGGCGCCGATGCCCGACGTGGCCCCGCCTCCCCCGCCGACCGATGCCGCTCCGCCGACGATTAGTCTGGGACAGACCGAGGATCAGGTCACTGCAGCATTCGGACAGCCGGTGAAGACGGCCAAGGTTGGAGTGAAGGACATCTTCTATTACAAGGACATGAAGGTAACCTTTACCAAGGGGAAGGTGACAGACGTGGAGTAGAGAATCTGCGCGCGGGCTGGAGCGCGAGCGACCAAAAGGAACGAGGAGCCGATGAATACGCGATTTTCTCGCAAAGCAAAGCGGAATCTCTCCGCGGCAGCGATTCTTGCCGCGATTCTGGTACTGTGCAGTGTGGCAGGTGCTGAAGATAAGAAGGCGCCTCCTCCAAAGGCGGCGTCCGCGAAGCCTAGCGGAGGAGGGGCCACCGCGCACCCCGCGAATACTGGCGGTGCGCATCCGATGAACACCAGTGGCCCGCACACGACCACGACCACGACGACGACCACTACCGGCTCGCATGGGCCAACGGCCAACGGCGCAGGCAGCCGCGGGCCGACGGCCAATGGCGCAACCACCACCACGGGCACGCATGGACCAACGGCCACTGGCACGACGGCCACTGGCACACACACCGTCACCGGCGCTGGAAATACTGGATCGCACCCAGGCGTTGGCCCTGGAGCTGGCTCTAATGTGCATCCCGGCGGTGGAATGAATTCCGGCGGTCACGGGCCGGTTGGAGCGACCAATCACCCGGCCTTCAACCATCCCGCGCCGAGAGGCAGCAACGAGCACATCACAAGAAACGGCGACGCCGTGCGCATGAGGCCTGGTGGGCGGGTGAGCGACATCCACGACGTCCATCGCGGAATCGACGTTCATCACAATCTTGGCGGCGGACGGAGAGTGATCGTCGAGCGCCAGGACCACAGCCGGGTGTTTGTCGAGCGAGGCCGGCCTGGGTATGTCGAACGCGGTTATCGTTTCCACGACCACGATTTTGGACGGCGCGCTTATTTCTATCACGGCCATGAATACAACCGCTTCTATCGCGGCTATGGCTATCGCGGCGTTTATCTGAATGTCTATGCCCCGGCTTATTATTACCGTCCGGCATTTTACGGGTGGGCATACAATCCGTGGGCTGTGCCGATCGTCTTTGGCTGGGGATGGGGAGCTTATCCGTGGTATGGCTACTACGGCTACTACTTCCAGCCATATCCGGTCTACCCCTCGGCCGCGTTCTGGCTGACGGACTATATCATCTCGCAGAACCTGGAGGCCGCCTACGCCGCGCATCAGGAGGCAGCCGAGGCTGCCGGCACACCTCCCGCGGATGCGGCAAGCGCACAGCCGGTGCTGACTCCAGAGATCAAGCAAATGATTGCCGACGAGGTAAAGGCCCAGTTGGCACTGGAGAACCAGGAAGCCCAACAGAACGCGCAGCAACAGGACGCCGATCCCGCTTCCAGCGGAATCGCGCGCCTGTTAAGCGACGGCCATCCGCATGTATTCGTCGCAGGCGGCAATCTTGACGTGACGGATGTGAACGGGCAGGAGTGTTCGATCAGCGACGGCGACGCGTTGCAATTGCGGGAGCCGCCGCCAGCGGATGCAACCTCGGCTAATCTCGTTGTGCTCTCGAGCAAAGGGAAACCTGAGTGCCAGAGGTCGCTCACCGTTCAAGTGCAGTTGACCGACCTGCAGGAGATGCAGAATCACATGCGGGAGACGATCGATCAGGGACTCAAGGACTTGCAGGAAAAGCAGGGAACGGGCGGATTGCCGGCGGTCCCGCAATCCGCGCAGGGGGCTCCCACTCAAGCCCAGTATGCCTCTGCTGCTCCGCCTCCCGAGGCGAATCTGGCTGCGGATCTGCAGCAGGCCGACCAGCAGAGCGATCAGGCTGAGAAGGAGGTTACCGCTGAGCCGGCCCAGGACAGCGCCGCGACCGGCGGCACGGCTTCAGCTGCGCCCCCGGCTGCTCCGGCATCGGTCGATCTGGGCCAGACCACTGACCAAGTGCAGGCTGCTCTTGGCGCTCCGGCACGGGTGGCCAATCTCGGCTCCAAGGTCATTTACTACTACAGCGATGGAATGAAGGTTATCTTCAAAGACGGCAAAGTAAGCGACGTGCAGTAAGCTCACCACATTCAAAGCGGGAGGGAAGCGGTTGCTTCTCTCCCGCAGCCCTTTTGGCGATCACGATAGCGCAGGGCAACCTGAGCGAGTCAGATCTCAACTCTCAAAATGCGCGCAGTCTCTTGAATTATTGCGGAAATCTATGCGTAGTCGATCGGGTGCTTGCTCAGCCACTGCTCATCGCGCACCCGGCCCATATTCTTCATGGCGTTGCCGGCGACGCTGGCGCCCAGCTCACGGCTCTCCCAGGCCAGACCCGCGCCGAGACCGATGGCGCATCCCAGCAAGCCGTAGGCGAAGATCGCAGTTTTGGATTTCTGCCTGCAGAGCGGATAGCTGATCACCAGGCCCAATGCAGCTCCAATTGCGGCGGGCACGATGGCGCCCTTCGCCACTTCCTCGAGGAAGGGAGTTACAGGCTTGCCGTCGAAAAACTCTTCTTGTCCGGTACGCACCCCTTCGATTCCGGAGTCCACCAGCCGTCTGCCATAGTCGACGTTCGATTTCACCCACTCACCCAAGCTCATGGAACCTCCTCGCCTTCGCTGAAGACGTCTCAAGTCTAACAGATCGGCAATCGCTGAATGAAGGTCCAGGCTCCGGCCACTCTTTCGATTTGAAGCGGGCGGCACTGTAGAGAGCTGCCGGTTCAAATCGGGAGACTACCGCAGCCTGACCGCGCGCGTTATCATCGCTCCGTGGTGCGGCTAGACGGATTCCATGTTGTGGAAGAGCGGACGGGTGTAATGAGGATCGCGTACGTGCTCACTTCGCTCGGCGTGGGAGGAGCGGAACGCCAGGTGATTGCGCTGGCCGAGAGGATGATGGCGCGCGGACATGCGGTTTCGTTGCTCGTGTTGCTGCCCCGACAGCCCGAAGAGTGGCCGACGATTGTCCATCGGGTTCACGTCGACATGCACAAGAGTCCGGCCGGCTTCATTGCCGGTCTGGTGCGAGGCCGCCGCTTCCTGCGGGAGTTTCATCCGGAGCTGATTCATAGCCATGTCTACCCAGCCAACATAACGGCGCGGCTGCTTCGCCTCTTCGGGCCTGCTGCACTCATCTCTACCGTTCACAATGTCTACGAAGGACCATGGGTGCGGATGCTCACCTATCGGCTTACCGACTCGCTCAGTTGTCACACTACGGCTGTCAGCCAGGCCGCGGCCGAGCGTTATGTGCGGCTTAAGGCTGTGTCTTCGCGCAAGTGCTCGGTGATTACGAACGGGATCGAAACGGCGGAGTTTGCTCCCAGCGCCGAGCGTCGCGCCCGGATGAGAGAAGAGATGGGAGCGGGCGACGAGTTTATATGGTTGACGGACGGTCGCATCGCTCCGGCCAAGGACTATCCGAATCTCTTGCGGGCTTTTGCAATCGTGGCGAAATCGTATATGCAAAGCCGGTTGTGGGTGGCAGGAGATGGAGATGTGGACGATCTTTCTGAGTTGATCGTCTTTGCAGACGAGTTGGGTTTACGCGGGCGTGTTCGCTGGCTTGGCTTGCGTCGCGACATGCCAGCCATTCTTGACGCTGCCGACGGCTTTGTGCTGGCCTCAGCGTGGGAAGGAATGCCGCTAGCCCTTGGCGAGGCGATGGCAATGGAGAAGCCGGTAGTTGCAACCGACGCCGGTGGTGTGCGCGAACTGGTTGGCGATGCCGGAGTGATCGTCGCAGCGAGGGACTCCGATGGTCTTGCGCGGGCGATGCTCGACGTGATGCGGTTGAGACCGGAGGCCCGCGGTACGATGGGTCGGGCTGCGCGCCCACGCATCCAAAGCCAGTTCAGCATGGACGCCAAGGCCGATGAGTGGGAGGCGCTCTACAAAGCCGTGGCGGAGAAAAGACTGTGAGCAAAAACGCAGACGCGTGTCAAAACAGCCCGGCTTGGACCCGGCCTCTTGCAGTGCCTGTTTTTGTGGCTGCCGCGCTCCGGTTGGCGCTGCTTGCCGCAACCCTCGTTCGCACTGGAACCTATGTCATTACCAGTGGCGATACCGCGAGCTATCTCGAACCTGGACGTAATCTGCTGTTTCATGGCCGTTTTCTCACCGGATTTCTTCCGGAGATCGATCGCACACCGGGTTATCCGTTATTTCTCGCCGTTGCCAGTCTGCCGGGAGTTGTTGCCGCTGTTCTGGCGCAGGTGATTCTTTCTGCATTTTCTGTGGTGCTAGTTTGGAGGCTGGCTAACGCTGTTTTCAGGGATGACCGCATCGCCCTCACGGCGGCGTGGCTCGTCGCATTCGAGCCGGTATCGATCATTTATTCCGTTCGCTTGATGCCCGAGACACTATTTCTCGCGCTTCTTCTGCTCAGTCTGGAACGGATAGTTGTCTTTATGCGCTGCCGGCATCTGCGCTCGCTGGCCGCATCAGGCTTGTGGCTGGCCGCGGCGACCTTGGTGCGCCCAGTCAGCTACTACCTGCCTGCCGCACTGGCACTGGGCCTGTTTGTGGCGCTGGCGCGCGTTCCCGGCCTTCGCTGGAAGGCTCCCGCCTTACTGCTGCTCAGCGTATTCCCGTGGCTGGCGGCGTGGCAGATGCGCAACTTGCTTGAGACCGGTTTTGGAGGGTTTTCCAGCATCGTGGCCAGGAATCTCTATTTCTATCAGGCGGCTGAGGTTGCCGCCCGCGTCGAGCACCGGTCCTTCACCGAGGAGCAGAGCGCCTTCGGTTATCCCGACGAACAGACCTACCTTGCGCGGCATCCGGAGCAGACGGGATGGACCCAGGCGAGTCGTGTCGCCTTCATGGGATCCGAGGCACGCCGCGTGCTGATTGCGCATCCCGGCATCTTTCTCAGAGAGCATCTGGAAGGCTCGATGGTAGTCGCGCTGACGCCTTGCGCCGCCGATCTGCTGCGCCTCGTGGACGCTTATCCCGAGGACGGACCAAAGCACGTGGTGAACGAAGGGCCGCTATCGTCCGCAGTGCGGCTCGTTCGGATGCATCCGTGGCACGCGGCTCTGATGGCAGTGCTGCAGGCCATGCTGATTTCGCTTTACCTGCTGGCTGCGCGTGGGGTTTTATCGGGCGCAGCCCACAGCCAAGTAGTATGGATGCTACTCGGAGTTTCGATTTACTTCCTCGCCGTCTCAGGAGGAGCGCAGGCGGTGGGGCGTTTCCGGCTGCCCGTATTGCCCGCCGTGTTGATTCTGGCGGCAGCGGGATTGCGACGCAATTCCGCACTGAGCAGCAAAAGCACATCACGCAAAGAAAGGCGGACGCCCGAATCGCGAGGCTCAGAAGATTCTCGCATGATAACCTCATTGGCGAATGGATTGAATCCTCTTTTTCGACCGCAAATGCGGTTCGATCGAGGGCCTCGAGGATCTTGCATGAGAGCAACGGTTGTGGGTGAGGTGATCTGCTGCGCTTTGTTGGGTGCAGTGGTTGTCGGGAGAGTTGACGCAGCGCAGGCGCAGACAAAGACACAGAATGTGGTGCTGGCGCTCGATCATGGCTGGCAGTTTCGTCAGGTCACGCCTGACGCACAGGATGAAACTGGCTGGCTCCCCGCAACGGTTCCCGGCGACGTGCATCTGGACCTGCTTGCCAATAAGAAGATCGGCGACCCCTTCTTCCGCGACAACGAGAGCAAGTTGCAATGGATCGAAAAGGAGAGCTGGGAGTATCGGCTGAACTTCACGGTTACTCCGGCCATGATGGCGCGTTCCAATGTGGACTTGGTCTTCGACGGGCTCGATGCGGCCGCTCAAGCTTACCTGAATGGCGACCAGGTGCTCTCGGCGGACAATAGCTTCCGCGTCTGGCGTGTCGCCGCAAAGAGCCATTTGCGCGCCGGTAAAAACCTTCTGCGCGTCGTATTTCCATCGCCGATCAAAGCCGCTGCCGACGCTGCCGCGAGCGACTTCTTCCGGGTTCATTCGAAGACCGAAGAGAAGTCCTACATTCGCAAACCGGCTTACGAGTACGGCTGGGATTGGGGACCGCGCTTTGTGACCAGCGGCATCTGGAAGCCGGTGCGCATCGAGGCCTGGGACAAGGTGCGCATCGCCGACTTCGCCATTCGCCAGCGGGACGTGAGCAAGGATGTGGCTCATCTGGACGCGGAGGTTGAAATCGAGGCTGCAACAGCGACGAATACCCATGTCAGCGTCAGCTATTGGGGCAGTGGCGAGCCTCTAAAGGGAAAACCCCCGACGATTTCAATTCCAGTAACTCTTCACGCTGGACGAAACGTGATCGATCTGCCCATTGAAATTCTGAATCCAAAGCTCTGGTACCCGGCGGGCTATGGCGAGCAGCCAATCTATGGCTTTGACGCGAACGTCTTCACAAGTAGTAGCGTTATGGTCGAGTCTCGCAATGTCAAGACCGGATTGCGCTCGATCGTTCTCGACCGCCATCTCGACAAATGGGGCCGCAGCTTTCAACTCATCGTCAACGGCATTCCGGTCTTCGCCAAGGGCGCGGACGTGATCCCGTTCGACAGCTTTCCCAACCGCGTGACTACTGCGGATTATCGCCGTATTCTCCAGTCTGCACGCGACGCCAATATGAACATGATTCGCCATTGGGGCGGCGGCTACTACGAGACCGATGAGTTCTATGCGATCTGCGACGAACTGGGAATCATGGTCTGGCAGGACCTCATGTTTGGCAACGACTGGCAGCCCGGCACTTATGCCTTCAAGTTGAACATCGAGGCCGAGGCAGAGGACCAGGTGCGCCGATTGCGAAATCATCCGAGCATCGTTGTCTGGTGCGGAAACAACGAGACTGAAGCCGCCTTCAACTGGGGTGTGCGCCAGACGCTGCCGCCTGAGATCAAGTTTTACATGTGGCAGGATTACCTGACCGAGTTCAGCGGCATTCTGCCTCGCGTGGTGGCTCGGCTCGACTCCGAGACGCCTTACTGGCCCAGTTCGCCAAGCTCGGACTATGAAGCCGTCTCTCCGGTGTTTCTCTCCGGCGATAACCACTTCTGGGATGTGTGGCACGGGCGGGTACCCTTTGCCACTTACGAGGCGGATCATTCGCGTTTTGTGACCGAATTTGGGTTTCAGTCGTTTCCGGAGATGAAGACGATTGAAGCTTTCACGCAACCGGAGGATCGCGCAAACATCTTAACGCCGGTGATGCTGGCTCACCAGAAGAACAATGAAGGCAACTCGATCATTCACGACTATCTGCTCAGGGACTACTCGGAGCCGAAGGACTTCGCGAGCTTCCTTTATGTGAGCCAGGTGTTGCAGGCCGAAGGCATCAAGGTCGGCGCGGAGCACTGGCGCCGCTCGCGGCCGGAGACGATGGGTACGATCTTCTGGCAGTTGAATGATTGCTGGCCGGTGGCCTCGTGGTCATCGATCGACTACTTCGGACGCTGGAAGGCACTGCAATATTACGCGCGGCGCTTCTACGCGCCGATATTGGTTTCGCCGCATGTCGAGGACGGTGCACTGAAGGTCTACATTGTCAGCGACAAGATGACGGCTGAGGCAGCCACGCTGCGCACGCGGTTGATGAACTTCGATGGGAAGGTATTGCTGGAGGAGACTCACCCGGTGAGCGTCGATCCGCTCGCGAGCAAGGTCTATCTTAACTGGCCGTTGAAGAGGCTCGCAGACGCTGGAGCGAGCGATACTTCGCGGGTCTTTGTTGTGGCCGAACTAAATGCCGGCGATGCGCAGCTCTCGCGCAACCTGGTCTACCTGGCTCCAGTCAAGGAGGTTCACCTCAGGGCGGCTCAGTTGAAGGTCGAGGCGAGCGGCTCGAATGGGAGCTATAGAATTCGCGTAACATCGCCAGTGCTTGCGCGCAGCGTCTATCTCTCGTTCGGCAATCTCGACGCGCAGATCTCGGATAATTACTTTGACCTGCTGCCCGGTGAAACTGCGGAGATTGCTGTGAAGAGCCAGGCTTCACTCGATGCGTTGAAGGCGCAGTTGAGGGCTATTTCGCTGACGGATGCTTTCGCGAGCGACCGGCAGGGCGCGACGATAGGCGCTTCAAAATGAGAGAAAGCGCACAGGCCGGAGCGCGATGCTTCGGCCCGCCCGGGGTTCCCGTCAATCAGAATGAAAACGTGGCTTGCAAAAAGATGCGGCGTGCTGCCGAGCCTGAGCTGAAGATTCCGCCGGCGAGGCTGGTCGACTGACCGAATAGAGTGCCTGGGTTAGAGGGATCGGTGGGTGGGGGTGCAACGGTTCCCACCGGTGTGCCACGGTCGATGTCGTTGAAGAGATTCAGCGCCTGTGCGTTGAATGTCAGTGAGTATTTGCGGCCGGTATTGGTGGGGCCAAACATTCCTCCGGGGCCTCCTCTGCCTCCGCCACCTCCACCGAAGGGACCGCCGAATCCACCGCCGCCGGGACCTCCGCGACCACCGCCAGGGCCTCCGCGCGGTCCATCTCCGGGAGGTGGTGGCGTGTTTGAGCTGGCAGACTCCAGCCTGGGACCCAGCCCGAATGCGCGGCTGATGCGTAGATTCACGGCTACTGCGGCGGGTCCATTGCCCAAGTTGGCCGGGAGCAAGGCTTCGCCTGGCTGGGGAACGATGTCGAGGGCGCCAAAGCTGGTTTGGACTACGTCGTTCGGATTCGATGCCGCGGTTGCATAGGCCGGACGGTGGTTGAAGAAGCCGTCTTGAACCAGGTCCTGATTGGTGACGATATTGAAGGGCTTGCCGGACTGCGCAATGAGAAACGGATTGAAACGAATGCCCCAAGGCCCCTGGTAATTGGCCATCATGAAGACCATATTGCGCGAGGCCCAACTGGCGCGGGCGTAATCCTGGCTCAGGTTGGCAGAGTCGGAGGCTATCCCGCCGATGCTGTCAGTATTGGCCGCGGTCAGGTTATAGAAACCCATCAGGCTGAAGTTAGGTGTGAGGCGTGCGTTCACATTCACAATCAACTGATTCTGTTTGAAGACTGCCTCCGAATCGTACTGGTTGACGTTGCCCAGGGAAGAATCGAATGTGGAGAGATAAGGTGCATTCGCGTTGCGCGTGACCATTTGATGCACGCCGAAGGAGTGCAGATATGTGAAGGTCAACGTTGAGGCCTTGTTCAATTGCCGTTCCAGGCTGGTTCCCAACTGCTGAGTAACAGGCGAGTGATAGAAGGGTGCGACCTGGACAGTCGTGGGAACAGGTGTCCCGCATCCTTGAGCTAATGCGTCGCTGAGGCTCGTTGCGCTAAAGCATGTGGGGTTGTAGATCACCGTTTGTTGCTGCGGTGCGCCCGAGGCGCCAAATCGGTTAGCCGCGAGCAGATCGCTCAGCGGAAGGCGGTCGTAGAAGAATCCGTAGCCGCCGCGTAAAACTGTCTTGGCCTGTTTCTTGTCCTTATGGCCGTCGAGCGCGTAGGCAAAGGCGATGCGGGGAGCCCAGTCATTGTGATCGGCAACATGGTTTTGCGACTCCCAACGCACGCCGCCCGATAACGTCAGAAATGGATTGAACTTCCAGTCGTCCTGCGCGAAGAGCGCGGCATCGAAGGTGTTGGCATTAGCATTGGCTGCGCCGCTCGCGTAGATCAACTGGACCGGTGAGCAGATCGTTGGAGGATTCGTTGTTGGGCAAGGAGTTCCGCTCAGCACGCCAAGCGCGCCTTCGTAGTTTGCTTCCGAGGCGAAGGTAAAGGTTCCGTTGAAGTTTGCGTCGGTGGAGTTGGCGTCGCGATTGTCGCGCAGCCGCGTTCCAAACTTGATGGCGTGCGAGCCAACCGACATGGTGGTCAGGTTCTGCAGCTCCAGATGGTCCTGATGGTCGTTGATCTGACTTGCCGAGGCGCCGCCGCCGGTGAAGTATCCCAGGACCGAAGCCTGAGGAGAACCACTTGCCGCGGTCGTCGTGGAAGTATCGCGAAGATATTGGAAGCGGGTCTCATTGACGATGTGATCGTTGATAACAAACGAATCGCTAAGCTGGACGGTGTTTTCGATGGAGTGGGAACTCTGAGCCTGGCTGCTCGATTGCTGGGCTGCGCTAAGCTCGCCACTCTCACTGTCGCGATAAAACTGATACCGCAGGGTGAGCGTGTTCTTGTCCCCCAGTTGCAGATCGAGACGTGGAGAAATATTGGTTCGTGCGTGCGGGTTCAGGAGTCCACTGGCGGCGGTGCCGTTTGGACCATAAGCAAGGCTGATGTTCTGTATATTGCGCTGCTCCGCACTAACAAAAAACGAAGCCTTTTTGGAGAGCGACCCGTTCACTGTCCCGTTGAATTGAAGGGTGTGATAGGTCGGCAAATGCGTAATGAACGGGTTGCCCGTGTTGAAGGCGTCGTCGTTGCCTTGCGCAAAGAACTGTCCGTGCAGTTTGTCGGTGCCGGGTTTGGTGAGGATCTCGATGCGTCCGTAGCCGAGCTTGTCGAACTCGGCGGAAAAGGGATTCTGGTTGATACGAATCTCGCGGATTGCCGACTTGGGCGGCAGTTGTCCCCCGGTAAATCCATCGATGTAAATCTGGCCGCCGTTGGGTCCGGCCGAGGGTCCGGCCAGCGCGGTCAGTTCACTGGATAATTCATCTGGATCGTCTGAGAGCGCCTCGAGATCCTTGCCTTTTATGACAATGGCGCTTGAGTTGCCGCCTGCCTCCACGTTCACTGTCGGCGACTCGTCAGTGACCACCACGCTTTGTTGCTCGACCTCGACGGCCATGGAGATGTCTGCCCGCTTGATCTGCCCCGCAGCAAGCTGGATGACGGGCATGACGAACGGAGCGAAGCCAGGAAAGGAGGCATGCAGGACGTAGTTGCCGGGAGCGAGACCATTCACCTGGTAAGCGCCGCTTGCGTCCGCGGTGGTGGTGGTCAGGGTCTTGCCTGCTGGCGTGGTGACGGTGATTGTCGCGCCCGGAATCAGCGCGCCGCTAGGATCGGCGATGTGTCCATGCAAGCTGGCCGTGGCTGCGGGAGGTGCAGTTGGTGCGGCACTGACAGTGGCGGATGGCGCAGGTGCGGAGGGAGATTGCGCTCGCACAGCAGTACCAGCCAACCCCAAAGCCAGGGCAATCGAAAAATGGGTAAAGCAACGCAGTCTTGAATGCACGTATTCCTCGCTTGTTTTTAACGATTGTCTGTTTGCTTACTGAGCGACATCTGGTGCGCCAGTGTTCATGCTCCAATTTGCGAGCAGATCCCGGCTGGCTGCCGGAGCCTGAAGCAGCGGTTCGACACCGGCAAGCAGTGTGATGGCCGTGACCTCGTTTTCACCCTGAGTGGAGACCAGCATGATAGCTTCGCCCTTTTGCAGGTCGCCGATCTGAATCGGCGGCAGGCGACTGAGCATCTGCTGTGGATCACCGCCACCTCCACCTTGTCCGCCATTCTGTCCCGACCACTGGCCAGCGCCGCCCTGAGCGGGTGCTGCTCCTGCAGTTCCCTTGAGTCGAGCCGCCAGCATCGTCGCCATGCGATCGGGCAATCGCTTCATCTGAGCGTCTGCCGTGATGTGAATAGTGACTGGTTTCTTCGTCGCGAGGTCTTTGGCAACAAGGGTCGAGGCTGCCGAATCGATCGACGTAATAGTTCCGGCGATGTTGCGGAAGCTGCCCGAGACCACTTCTTCAGCGGCAATTTCGGTTCCATCAGCACTCTTGACGCCGCGCGCACGCAACTGGTCGCCTGCGCGAATCGCATCGATCGGCGCCGGCAGAGCCGCGTCAAAACGCTCCGAGCCCGGCGCGTATCGTTTTATAGTTGTCGTTTTGTTGGTGTGAATGGTGATTGTCTTGGCCATAGCGCCCGCGCCGCTGCTGAGAACAATGACGCCTGAGCCGGCGTCAACGCTCTTGACCAGTCCACCCACACCTCGACGTTGCCAATCTTCGCGGTCCTTCTGTTGCTTCAGCGCAAGATCTGCTTGTTTTACGGCTACAATCTGCAGCGCTTCCGAGGTCCCCGCAGGCGCGTCGGGATCGAGCTTGACCAGAGCGCGGTCGCCAACGGCCAGATCGCTGAACTGGATCGTCTCCGCCGTGCTGAGATCTTTCTGGCCGGGTGCGATTCGCTTCAGTGCTGCTGCGGCTGGAACCAGCACTTGACGCTCCTCGCCCGCGTCGGTCTTAACGGTGAGCGTGTTACCGATGACGGCGGTGATCGTGCCCACGAACCGGGAAGGAGCCTGTGCGAGGGCGAAATTCAAGGCCAAAAGAAACGCGATCGGCAATGCCGCGGTAATCGAAATGCGATTCATCTTTGCTTTCATGACTCAACTTTCCACCGGCCAAATCCACCGGGTGTAAACGGTTCGAAGAGACCAACCATTTTTGTAGACGATTGAGGACGGCAAAAGGTTGAATGAACTCTTCCGTTAACTTGAAGATAGCTCGAGCCGAATCTCAAGCGAGGCTGAAGAGCGGCGCTGCTTACCGTTCCAGCTGCGCAGTCTCAAGAAAGGAATAACTGCCCGAGGGCGTCGGAATGACATGCGTGAGCCGCCTGCTATGGACGACGATCGTATCTCTGTACCAGAGGTTGATGGCCGGCAGATCGCGCGCCAGGATCTGTTGAGCTTCAACGTAATCTACGCGCCGTTGGTCTCCATCGGTGCTCCGACTCGCTTCGGCGAGCAGCACATCGAGCGTCGGGTTCGAGTAGTGGCTGCGGTTGGTTCCCTTAGGCGAGAAGTTCTCAGTCGCGTAAACGTTGAAGATATCCGGTTGTTCATTGCCGATCCAGCGCAGCGAATACATCTGGAATGCGCCGCGATTCACGTCTGAGTAAAACGTGGCAAACTCGAAGCTGCGTAACTCGAGCGCGATTCCCACAGCAGCCAACTGACGTTGCAGCACAGTGGCCAGCAGCCGCGCTCCCTCGTCGGTCGAGGTCTTCATCGTCAGGTGAAAGCGGACGCCGTTCGCACCGGATCGGAACCCGGCTTCATCTAACAGGTGGGCGGCTCGCACTGGATCGTAGCCATAGCGCACAACGTCGCCGGTCCAGGCCCAGTGATTGTCGGGCAGCAGGCTCTCGGCCGGTTTTGCGTGGCTCCGCAGCAGCGTTTGGATGATCAGGCCGCGATCGATAGCGCAAGCGATGGCCTGACGCACGCGTGCATCCTTCAGCAGCGGATCGGTGAGGTTGAAGTTGAGGTATTGAATCTGGGTTCCGGGCGAGTCTTCGACAATCAGATTCGGTCGCGAAGCCAACGTTGCCAATGCATCGACAGGCAGGGAATTGATGGCGACGTCTCCCGAGCCGTTTTCGAGTTCCAAAGACTCGGTGGTCGCATCGGGCACTACACGAAAACGCACGCGCTCAATCTTCGGCGTTTCGGTCCAGCTCAGGGGATTGCGCTCGATCACAACATCCTGATCGATCTGCTGGCTCACGAAGCGAAAGGGCCCGGTGCCCACCGGATGCCGCCAGAAGTCACGCCCGCTGCCCTGAGGCACGACACCGAATGCGCCTGTTGAGAGATTCGTTAGCAGGAAGTTGTCTGCGCACTTGAGGTGGAAGACAACGGTTCGGGCATCTATTGCCTCCACGGTATCGACAGCGGCATATGCGGCGGCCTTGGGTGAGACGACCTGGCCCGAGCGGATCGAGTTCACGGACCATGCCACATCGTGCGCCTTCATCGTGCGGCCGTCGTGGAAGCGCACTCCCTGACGCAGATGAAAGATCAGCGTCAATGGGTCAGGCTGTTCCCAGCTCTCGGCCAGTGCGGGTGTGAAATGGTAACTGGCATCGCGTGCGACCAGGCCGTCAAAGAGCAACTCATCGATGTGTTCCGATTGCCCGTCGGTGCCGACGCGCGGATCGAGATTCGCCGGGCTGCTCTCGATCAAAAAGACAACTGTCCTCGGATCGCGCGCAGCAGAGTGGCAGCCCACAACCGCTGCGAGTGTGGCCAGCGCAAGCAGCTTACGCATAGGTCACCTGGCCGAGAATGACGGGCCGCGATGCGCCGGTGGCTTTGGGGAGATTTCCCGGCAAGTGATGCCACGTTTGCCAGGCCAGCAGCGCAAAGGCCGTGGCCTCCTTGGCTCCGGCGGGCAGACCGAATGCCTCGCTCGCTGCCAATTCGCAACCGAGAGGCGTGAGTCGCTGCGCGAGCATCGCCATTAGCGTCGCATTGCGCGCTCCGCCACCGGAGACGATGTAGTCGATGCAATGGCCCTCCATTGCGGGATGAACGAAGGCCTTGTAGCTGCTCGCGATCGACTCGGCTGTTAGGGCGGTTGCAGTGGCCAAGGCGTCTTCGGGCCAACGGCTTTGGCGTCGGCAAACGGCGAGAAACTCCTCTGCGAACTCACGCCCAAACTGCTCACGGCCCGCCGTGCGCGGCGGTTTCAGTATGAAGTAAGGATTGCGCAGAGCGCCGGCCAGTACGGGTTTGAGCACCCTGCCTCGCGCGGCAATCGCTCCGTTTCGGTCGAATCGTTTGTTGAATAGCTGTTGCGCCAGCCAATCGATCACCATATTCCCCGGCCCAGTGTCGAAGGCTAACACCGCATCCTGATCCGCACCGGCTGGAATGGCTGTCAAATTGGCGATGCCGCCGATGTTCTGCAATACGCGCCCACGGCTCGGATGAGCAAAGAGTACGTAATCAAGCATGGGAACGAGGGGAGCGCCCTGGCCGCCAGCCAGCATATCGGCTGGCCTGAAGTTCGAGACGACGGGAACACCGAGCTGTGTGGCAATCGCTGCTGCTTCGCCTAGCTGCCAGGTGCAACTGAAGCGGCGACCGGCGTAGCCCTCTGCGCGCGGCTGATGATAGAGCGTCTGGCCGTGACAGCCAATCAAATCGAGCTTTGCCTTATTCCGCTCGCGAGTTGCACCTACAGCTTCAGCGTAGGCCAAGCCGAGACGCCAATTGAGGCGAGCCAGTTCCGCAGTTGATGTTAATGTTGCATTCATCGCTGCCAGAATCGAGCGCCGCAGCGAGGCGGGGAAGCCGAATCCCTCGTGCGAGAGCAAGGTTATGCTGGGCCGCTGCCGGCCTGGTGCGATCCGCACCAGGGCCACATCGATCCCATCGGCAGAGGTGCCGCTCATGATCCCCGCGACTGTCATCGCCTTAGCGCTCATTCCGGCACCACCTTCTGCGCATTCTGAATCGTCTCGCTGAATCGAAGGATTCGCGTTCGCAAGGCATCGAATTGTTTGACGGTCAGGGCCGGCGAAGGACCGCATGCGAAGAGCTTAGTCCGCCGCCGTGCTGTTTGCTCGGCACGTGAGACGAGCGATCTGGAAAACGCGGGCGAGCGCTCGCCTTCCGCGATTAGGGCGTCATAAGCACGCAGGATCAACTCAGAGCTGTGGCAGATCTCGATCAGGTCCATTCCCGCGCGAATGGCCGCGATCGCGGCCTCTTCGATCGACATGAACTTCAGAATTCCACCCATCTCCATGTCGTCGGAAAAGATGATGCCACGGTACCCGATGCGTTTGCGCAGAACGGCTGTGATCCAATAGGGGGAGACGCTCGCCGGACGGTTTTTGACCGGCGTATTTGGATAGGCCGCGTGATTCACCATCACCATCGGCAATTCGTTGGCTAGATTCCGATAAGGAAGCAAATCGTCACGCCACAGCTGGCTGATGCTGCGATCAATTGCCGGAGTTTCCCGGTGCGAATCGCGCGTTCCGCCGCCGAGGCCCGGGAAGTGCTTGCCACAGCCGACGACATTCTGCGATGCAAGGCCCGCGAGGAAATTGCGCGCATACTCCACAACCTCCGAGGCAGTCTCCGCGGCCGCGCGCGTCCCCATGACCTGGGCCGATTTGGGGTTTGCCAAATCGAGCACAGGCGCGAGAGTTGTGTTGAAGCCGAAGGCCTTGACGCCTTGCGCTATCAGTTCTCCTTGGTTTCGGATTAAGCGGAATCTTTTCGTTTGTCGCGCTGCGTCTGCAACCGCTCGCGCAGAAGGCATGGCAGCAAGTGCATCGCGCAACCGGTCGACTGTTCCGCCCTCTACGTCAACGCAGCGGAAGGCATTTGGCGAGCACAATCCTGTTGCCTCGGTAAGCAGCGTCCGGGTCTGCCCGGCATCTGCGATGTTGCGGCGGAAGAGAATTATTCCCGCCGGCTGTACCAACCGCAGCCACGCGCGCTCGAGGCTGGTTGGCTCCGTGCCGCCCATCCCAACCACCAGCATGCTGCCCGCTGCGCGGCGTAGATTTGCCTTCATCCTTTCTCCTTCAACTCCTGCTGCAATTCCTCGAGCAGATTCAGCGCCTGCAGCGGCGTGAGTGAATTCACGTTTATCTCCGCAAGGCGGTCGACGATGCGCTGCGATAGGGGCGTGAAGATCGTCAGCTGCACCGGCTCCGGCGTTGTCTCGACCTGCACGCTTTGCCGCTCCTGCTTCTCGTGCTGGCGCAGAACATGCTTGGCCCGATCGATGACCGCAGCCGGCAATCCAGCGAGGCGAGCGACTTCAATGCCATAGCTCTTGCTCGCGGCTCCCGGTTCAATGTTATGCAAAAAGACAATTCCACTCGCAGCTTCCTTCACGCCAACGTGGAGGTTTCTAACGCGCGGCAGTTTCTCGGCCAACATTGTCAGCTCATGATAGTGCGTGGCAAATAGAGTTCGCGCACCAGTCTCCGCGTGAAGGAACTCGACGGTTGCCCAGGCCAGCGAGAGCCCATCGAACGTGGCGGTGCCACGGCCCATCTCGTCGAGCAAGATCAGCGACTTCTTTGTCGCGGTATTCAGGATCGTGGCCGTCTCGGTCATCTCGACCATGAAGGTCGAGCGGCCTCGCGCCACGTTATCGCTGGCTCCAATGCGGGTGTAGATTCGGTCCACTAGCCCAAATCGCAGGCTCTCTGCCGGAACAAAGCTGCCCATTTGAGCCATCAGCACAAGCATCGCTGCCTGGCGGAGATAGGTGCTCTTGCCGCCCATATTGGGGCCAGTAATCAATAGCAGACTCGGTCCATCTCCACCCGCATTTAAATAGATATCGTTGGGGATGAACCTGCCCTCGCGGGTCTCTTCCAGCCACTGCTCGATCACAGGATGGCGTCCGGCGATTGCCTCAATCACCGGTTCGTCGACGAGGTGCGGCCGCGCGTAGCGCCTCTCCGCGGCCATGTGCGCGAAGCTAGCCAGCAGATCAGCCTCCGCCACAGATGCCGAGCTTCGCTTGATGCGTGCGGCGGCCTCCAGCACCGCACCACGCAATTCGGCAAAGACCCGCTTCTCAATCTCGATTGAGCGTTCGTGAGCTGTGAGAATCTTGCGCTCGTACTCTTTTAGTTCGGGTGTGGTGAAGCGCTCGGCGTTGACCAGAGTTTGCTTGCGCTCATAGTCGGCGGGCGCCAGCGACAGGTTTGCCTTTGTGATCTCGATGTAATAGCCGAAGACCGAGTTATATCTTACCTTCAGGGAACCGATTCCGGTGCGCTCCCGTTCCCGCTCCTCGATGGCCGCGATCTGCTGTCGTCCAGTGGTCGAGATTGTGCGCAACTCGTCGAGTTCGCTGTCGACGCTAGAGGCGATCGCCCCGCCATCGACCAATGTCAGTGGGGGCTCCTCGACGAGGGTTGTCGCAATTCGTGCGGTTACGTCTTCGAGCGTGTCAAGCCGATTGGCAAGCTCACACCAACGCGGTGCCCGCATCGCGTCAATGGCTCGCTTAAGCCCCGGCAGCCGACTAAGGCTTGCCGCGAGCGCGCGCAGATCGCGTGGCCCTGCCGAGTCAAGAGAGAGCCGAGCCAGCAGCCGCTCCAGGTCTAAAATCCCGGAAAAGCCTCGCCGAATCTCCTCTCGTCGCACCAAGTCGCCATGAGCCTCACCGACTGCCTCATAGCGGGTATTGAGAGCCTCGGGGTCGATTAGGGGCCGCAGAATCGTAGCTCGCAGCAACCGCTTGCCCATCGGAGTCAGACAGGCGTCCAGTGTGTGGAAAAGCGTCGTCTTGCTATCCTGGCCTGCAAACAACGGCTCGACAAGCTCAAGGTTTCTCACCGTTACCTGATCCAGTTCGAGTGCTGTCGAGTGTTCCTCGAAGCGCAGACTATCGATGTGAAGGGCCTCGTTTTTCTGCGAGGTTCGAACATAGTGGAGCACTGCTCCGGCGGCAATCGCTGCGGCAGGATGGCCGGCTAGCCCGAATCCTTCGAGAGAGCGCACGTTCAGTTGACGCTCCACGAGGGAAACAGCGAAGTCATTGGTCCACACCCAGTCTTCAATCCGCGTTCGCGCAGGAATCCGATCGAGCTGAGCCGGCAGATCGGCACTCGCTGGCGCCACCACTTCGCTCGACCCAGCCTTCAGGATTTCGTCCGCGGCCTGCTGACGCGCGGCAGGATCGCAAAACTCCGCCGTGCGAAACTCTCCGGTGGAGACGTCGAGCAGGGCGACTGCGCAAACTACTGCGGAATCGGAGTTTACTCCCTGTGCGCGCGGCGCCTCGAAGTAGGCGGCGAGGAAGTTGTTCTGCTCCTGGCCCAGTGCCGCATCGAGCGCGGTACCCGGCGATAGAACGCGCGTCACCTCCCGCCGAACAATCTTCTTGGCAAGTTTCGGGTCTTCCATCTGGTCGCAGAGGGCGATGCGATAGCCCAAGCGCAGCAGGCGCGTCAGGTAGCCTTCCACTGCGTGATACGGAACGCCGCACATGGGCTGGGAGCGTTCGCGATCCCGCGCCGTGAGTGTCAGTTGCAGCTCCCGGCTCACCGTGACCGCGTCGTCGTAGAAGAGTTCGTAAAAGTCTCCCATGCGGAAGAAGAGTAGCGCATCGGGGTTCTCGCGCTTGGCCGCGGTCCATTGCCGCATGAATGGCGTCAGCTCCGCTGTATTCTTGTCCAAAGGCAGAGACGCGGGAGTTGCGGATTGCTTTTCTTCCTTGATCACGTTGGTTTTAAGAGTATCGCGGCGGGGTAGAGAGGGGGTAGCCCGGTCCAGGAAAGCCAGGGGCAGTGAAATTCAATTCCGTCCGGATTATGCACAGTCGCAAGTAATTGGCCTTAAAACTGTAAATCGGATTACACTTGAATCGGGGCGGATCTGCTGCATCCGCTCCCAGCTCCCTGAGTCGTCCAGCTAGCTCAGGCCCCGGGGTGGATTTAAACCCGGTTTGCGCTGAACGGGCTGTATGGCAATGATTTCAAAGAAACAGGAACAGATGGAAGCATCTCCCGCCAATCTCCCAAGTCCCGATCGAAACGCCTCGTCCACGGCAGATCGCTCTCACTTTTTCGGAGGGTTTGGCCTGTGGATGCGAGATCTGCTGGTTTCGGCTGCGGCTTCCATCTTCATCATCACCTTTCTCTATCAGCCGGTTCGCGTCGAAGGGACCAGCATGCTGCCGCGGCTGGAGGATCAGGACCGGCTCTTCATCAACAAGTTCGTCTACCATTTCGCGTCGATCGAACGCGGCGACGTGGTGGTCTTCCACTATCCGCGCGATCCGGAAAAGAGCTACATCAAGCGTGTGATCGCAGTGCCTGGTGACCGGTTTGAGATCGACCGCGGCACGGTCTGGGTGAACCACCAGAGGCAGATCGAGAGCTACGTCCCCGAGGAATACCGCGACAGCCGTTCGTATCCTGAGATTATCGTGCCAGAGGACATGTATTTCATGATGGGCGACCACCGCTCGATCTCTTCCGACAGCCGCGAGTTTGGCCCGGTGGCGCGATCACTCATCTATGGCAAGGCAGAGTTCGTTTACTGGCCCGCTCGCGATGCTGGCGTCGTCCGATAGACAGGCTCAATTACAGCCAGGAATTCCACCGGCACAATCTCTTCAAAGCTGTTAAAATCGGTAGAATCCACTCCTCGGAGAGGCGATGCAATCGATTCTAGCGCTCGAAGACGGGCGCATCTTCCGTGGCCTCGGCTATGGGCACCCCAGCGAATGCCAAGGCGAGGTCGTTTTCAATACTTCCCTTACCGGTTACCAGGAGATCGCCACCGATCCTTCGTATGCCGGACAAATCGTCGTTCTCACCAACCCACAGATCGGCAATTACGGTACCAATCAAGCGGACAACGAGTCGGCGAAGCCCTATATCGAGGGGCTGATCGTCCGTGAGTTTTCGGCCATCGGTTCCAACTGGCGCTCCGAACAGGTCACCGACGAATACATGGAGCGCTACTCGGTTCCGGTGTTAGCCGAGATCGACACCCGTGCCCTGGTGCGCCACCTACGTACCCACGGCGTGATGCGCGGAGTTATCTCAACCTCCGAAAGCAATCCCGATGTGCTGGTTGAGAAGGCCCGCTCAATTCGCAAGATGGATGGGACCGATCTGGCGCGTGTGGTCTCGACCAAGTCGATCTTCACCTTCGATTCGAATGACAGCCGCAGCCAGGCCGACAGCTCTCTGCCGGCCTGCGCTCCGTATGTCTTAAATCGCCACCGAGACCCGGAAGCGCGGAAATGCCTTCATGTTGTGGCTTATGACTTCGGCATCAAACTCAATATTTTGCGAATGCTGGTGCGCGAGGGCTGCCGGGTGACGGTGGTTCCGGCCGAGACCAGCGCCGAGGATGTCTTTGCGCTGAAGCCCGATGGAGTTTTTCTGTCCAACGGCCCCGGCGACCCTGAGCCGGTTGATTATGGCGTCCGCGCCATTCGGCAATTTCTGGGTCGCGTGCCAGTCTTTGGGATCTGTTTGGGCCACCAACTTACCGGGCTCGCACTCGGCGGCAAGACGTATAAGCTGAAGTTCGGCCACCACGGAGGCAACCACCCGGTGCGAAACAACCTCACAGGTAAGGTGGAGATCACTGCTCACAACCATAACTTTGCCGTCGATCCCGACTCGATCAACGCCAATGAAGTGGAGTTGACCCATGTGGACCTCAACGACCAAACCCTGGAGGGCCTGCGCCACAAGTCGCTGCCTCTGTTCAGCGTGCAGTACCACCCCGAAGCCGCCCCCGGCCCGCATGACTCCAACTATCTCTTTCGCGACTTCCGCAAGCTGATGGAGGAGTGGAAGGGATGAGCTGCTGGCTCCCAGTCCTGGCGTTGTCCGCGGGGTTGGGGAGTCTTTTTTCCAACGCGCAAGTCAAGAGCTTCCGAACCCCGCTCGATCTCCACATCGAGAAGATTCGTGCGCACGAGATCGATCCGCCGACTCTCAACTTTTCGACGGCTTGTGGACTTGACCTCAAAACACTGGCTGTGCGCTATGGTTTTGCGAACGATCAGTTCTGGAACTGGCGCGTGGTCACTGATCTGCCACGGGCGTACGACTCCCGTGTGATGCACCTGATCGGAACGGCTGAGGTATGGAAGCTCAACAATCGAATGATGGTTGAAGAGTGGAATGCGATGCTTGATGTGGCCAGTGTTTCGCGTTCTCTCTATTGCTTTGACGAGGACAAAAAGCTTCTGATGATCGATGAGTCGGAGTTCCGGATTCCGGTCGATGGCACGCAGCGCTGGGGAATGCACATGCGTTGGAGCCGGAGGCTGAATGGAGAGTTTATCGTGTCGGAGCCTTTCCACTTTATAGGAGAGGATGGCGAGCTGACGCAGGCGCCGAAATTGACGAAAGATGACAAGCAGATCGCCGTTCACTGGAGCAAGAGATTGCCTGCGCCGAAGACCGCCGAAGGCTTGAAGTTGCCTGCGGTACTGATGGACGAGAGCCAATCGTCGTCCAGATCCAATTAGCGCGGCCGACGCCGCCCTTTGCGATAACATCGCTTTGCAGTTTGCAAAACAACAGATGAGACGAGTGAGAAATGCCACGCAGAGATGACATTCAGAAGATACTGGTGATCGGCTCGGGGCCGATTGTGATCGGGCAATCCGCCGAGTTTGACTACTCTGGCACGCAGGCCTGCAAGGCTCTCAAGCAGGAGGGTTACGAGGTGGTGCTGGTGAATTCGAATCCGGCTACCATCATGACCGATCCGGAGCTGGCCGATCGCACGTACATCGAGCCTTTGACTCGCGAGTATGTGGAGGAGATCATTCGCATCGAGGCCGAGATGCTGAATACTGGCCGCCCGGGCAAAGCTGCCGGCAAGTTCGCCTTGCTGCCCACGGTGGGCGGGCAGACGGCGCTCAACCTGGCCGTCGATCTGGCCGATGCGGGGATTCTCGACCGCTACAACGTCGAGCTGATCGGCGCTAAGCTCGAAGCGATCAAGAAGGCGGAGGATCGGCTGCTCTTCAAAGACGCAATGCTGCGTATTGGCCTCGATGTTTCGAAGTCGGCGTTGGTGAATAATCTTCGCGATGGCCTGGAGTTTGCCTCGAAGCTTGGCTTTCCTGTCTTGATTCGCCCAAGCTTCACACTCGGTGGCACTGGCGGCGGCATCGCCTATAACCGCGAAGAGCTGATGGAGATTCTGGCGCGCGGTCTCGATCTTTCACCGGTGCACGAATGTCTTATCGAAGAGAGCGTGCTCGGCTGGAAGGAGTATGAGCTTGAGGTCATGAGGGACCTTGCCGACAACGTGATCATCATTTGTTCGATTGAGAATTTCGATCCCATGGGGGTGCACACAGGCGACTCCATCACAGTGGCTCCCGCACAGACGCTTACCGATCGTGAATACCAGCGGATGCGCGACGCAGCGATCGCCGTGATGAGGGAGATCGGGGTCGAGACCGGCGGTTCCAATGTTCAATTCGCTGTAAACCCGGTGGATGGGCGCATGACAGTGATCGAGATGAATCCGCGCGTTTCGCGTTCTTCGGCATTGGCCTCGAAGGCTACGGGCTTCCCGATTGCAAAGATCGCGGCCAAGTTGGCTGTGGGTTATACGCTCGACGAGATTCCCAACGACATTACGCGCAAGACTCCGGCGTGCTTTGAGCCGACCATCGACTATGTTGTGACCAAGATTCCCAAGTGGCAGTTTGAGAAGTTTCCCGGCTCGGACGAGACGCTGGGCCCACAGATGAAGTCGGTAGGCGAAGTGATGTGCATCGGCCGCACCTTCAAAGAATCGTTGATGAAGGCCTGGCGCGCGCTCGAAACAGGCAAGAAGACCGGCGCGGAGATTCTCGATCCGCGCCGGCTGACGCAGAGGTTGGTCACGCCGCAGCCTGAGCGGCTCTCTTACATCCGCTACGCCTTTGAACGCGGCATGAGCGTGCGCGAGGTGGCGCGACTCACAGCGATGGACCCGTGGTTCCTGCACCAGATGCGTGAGATCACGCTGGCGCAGAGCGCAATCTCAGAGACCACGCCCGAGACGATTGCGACAGAAGAGCTTCGCAAGCTCAAGCGTTTCGGACTGAGCGACGAACGTATCGCCACTGAGTGGAAGCTGGAAGGGCACGCCGGGACGAAGCGGGTGAGGGATCTGCGTGAGAGCAAGGGTATCAAGCCTGTCTTCAAGCTTGTGGATACCTGCGCGGCCGAGTTTGAGTCAATGACGCCGTATCTCTATTCCACTTACGACGAGGAGGATGAAGCGCCACCGACGAAGACGGCCAAGGTCATCATCCTGGGCTCGGGCCCGAATCGTATCGGGCAGGGAATCGAGTTCGATTACTGCTGCTGCCATGCGGCTTTTGCGCTCAAAGAAGACGGCTACGAGACCATCATGGTCAATTGCAATCCTGAGACCGTCTCTACCGACTACGACACCAGCGACCGGCTCTACTTTGAGCCGTTGGTGCTTGAAGATGTGCTTGCGATCTACAACCACGAATCGCAATCGGGCGCGAAGATTGGAATGATCGTGCAATTCGGCGGGCAGACGCCGCTCAATCTGGCCCAGCGCCTGCGTGCGGCCGGCGTTCCAATCATCGGCACGTCGCCTGAGTCGATTGATCTGGCAGAGGACCGCAAACGTTTTGGCAAGCTGCTCGACGAATTGAACATTCCTCAACCTGCGGGTGGCACAGCTACGAGCGTGGAAGAGGCGTTAGCCGTGGGCGAGCGCATCGGTTATCCGGTGCTGGTGCGGCCCAGCTACGTGCTCGGCGGCAGAGCGATGGTGATTGCCTATGATGCCGAAGCGGTCGCGCAGTACATGACGCAGGCGGTCGAGTACTCTCAGGAGCGTCCGGTGCTGGTCGATCACTTTCTGGAGAACGCGATCGAGGTGGATGTCGATGCGCTTTGCGACTCACAGGACGTGATCATTGCCGGCATCATGCAGCACATCGAAGAAGCGGGTATTCACTCTGGCGATTCATCCTGCGTTCTGCCGGCGGTGGACATTCGCCAGGACACGCTCGAGGTTCTCCGCGCGTATACGCGCAAGCTGGCGCTGGCTCTCAACGTGGTCGGCCTAGTGAACCTGCAATTCGCTATTCAGCGCGACGCCGAGGGCAAGGATCACGTTTACGTGATCGAAGTGAACCCGCGCGCCTCGCGCACCGTTCCTTACGTCTCCAAAGCCACAGGCATTCCGTTGGCTAAGGTTGCAGCGCGGCTGATGACTGGCCGCAAACTGCGCGAGCTGCTGCCTGAGCAGCTCGCCAGCGGCAAAGATCTTGAAACGGGGACACATTATTATGTGAAGTCTCCGGTCTTTCCCTGGAATAAGTTCGCCGGCGTCGATACCGTTCTCGGCCCGGAGATGCGCTCCACCGGCGAGGTGATGGGCGTGGCCGCGAGCTTTGGCGAAGCCTTTGCCAAGGCGCAGCTCTCGGCTGGCCAGATTTTACCGACCAGCGGCACGGTCTTCTTCAGCGTTAACGATCCCGACAAACCGGCAGCCGTCGATCTGGTCCGCCGCTATGTCGATCTGGGATTCAAGATCGTCGCAACTGAGGGAACCGCCAATGTGCTGGAGAAGGCGGGTCTCGCAGTTGAGAGGGTCTTCAAGGTGAAGGAAGGTCGGCCTAACGTTGTTGACCTGATCAAGGGTGACCGCATCCAGCTCATCGTCAACACTCCCCGCGGACAGGACACATTCTTCGATGAGAAGGCCATTCGCAGGGCCGCGGTGGTGGCGCGCATCCCGACAATCACAACTATTGCTGCTGCGCAGGCCGCCGTCGAGGGTATCGCAGCCATGCAGCGGCGCCAGACCACGGTCTATGACTTGCAGCAGTTGCATGCTGTGACCTGCGCCTAAGGTCTGTTGATGCTAGATTCACCATCCGTTCTTTCTGCTTTAACGTTTGGGAGCTAACATCCGATTGCTGTTCCGCGCCGCTCGATCGGGTCTTCCGCGCCTGCGGCTCGCCTGTTGTTCGACATCAGGTGTCCCCAGCGGATCTCCGCACGCGAGGAGACGATCGAGAGCGTCCGAACAGACTTCATTCCCCTGAGGTCAGAATCGATGCATACCCTACGGAGCCTTCCCCACTCCTTTTCCATGCGGAGTGCGGCAATCGTGTTGTCCTCGCTTCAAGTTTTTGCGGGTATACCGACGCAAGCCGCGCCCGCGCACGATCCTTCCTTGAATACCAGAACACCAATCAAGCACGTGATCGTAATCATTGGAGAAAACCGCACGTTCGACCACGTCTTCGCAACGTATAGGCCGAAGTGGGGCCAGAAAGTGGACAATCTTCTCTCGAAGGGAATCATCAACGAAGACGGCACGCCCGGTCCGAATTATTCTCGTGCCCGGCAATTCTCAGCAGTGGATACAGCGAGCGATCTTTATCAAGTGAGCCCTGGAGGCAAAGCGCTCTATGCGACTTTACCGGCTCCATTGGCGGGTGGCCCGTCCACGCCATTTGTTTCAACAGTGGCCGAGGCAATGGCAGTGGAAAACGGGCTGCCGGATACCCAGTATTACACTTTTCTTACAACCGGCGGAACGGGGCTGAAGGCAGGCACTCCGGACACGCGGCTTCCCAACGTGAACAATCTGCCCGACGGGCCATTCCAGATCACGCCAGGAATTCCGTACGATGCTTATGCCGCGAGTCCGGTGCATCGTTTCTACCAGATGTGGCAGCAGTTGGATTGCAACGTCGCCTCCGCCACTCGCAAGAACCCGAGCGGATGTCTCGCAGACCTTCTCCCCTGGGTCGAGACTACTATCGGAGCCGGGTCGAATGGCTTGACGCAGCCATCGCCTTTTACTGAAGAAAGCACGGGCGAAGGTTCGACCGCCATGGGCTTTTATAACGTGCAGCAAGGTGATGCGCCGTATCTGAAGTTTCTGGCCGACAACTTCGCGTCCAGTGACAACTATCATCAGGCCATCAACGGCGGCACGGGCGCAAACCATGTTGCCCTGGGCACCGGCGACGCAATCTACTTCAGCGATGCGAACGGCAACCCAGCAATGCCTCCGCACAATCAGCTTGTTGCGGCGGGTACCGCCAACGCTGGCGTAGTGGACGAGATTGAAGATCCCAATGCAGCGGCTGGAACGAATAACTGGTACAGCGAAGATGGATATGGCGGTGGGTCGTTCGGTTCGCCATCATTTGGGGGAGGCACCTACAGCAACTGCTCCGACTCCGACGCTCCAGGTGTCTTCTCAGTGCTCAACTATCTGAGCACACTGCCGTATGAGGTCGATCCGAAATGCGCTCCCGGTCACTACTATCTGCTCAACAACTATAATCCCGGCTACTTTGGCGATGGCTCAAATGCCTACGCCGACACAAATGCCAACAACACCGTTTTCACGATCCCTCCGTCGAAGCTGCGCAACATCGGCGATGCCCTGCTCGAAAAGAACATCTCGTTTGCGTACTTCGGCGACCAGTTCAACATCTACCTCAATGACAAATACGATCTGCTTCCGCAGGATGTCTATTGCAACATCTGCAACTTCTTCCAGTACTCGACCTCGATTATGACCAACGATGCGGTTCGCACTGCGCACCTGAAAGACACGATCGATTTGTATGCCGACATCAAGGCTGGCACGCTTCCGGCTGTTTCTTATGTGAAGCCGAGCGGCCTGGTCGATGGGCACCCGGCCTCATCGAAGCTGGATCTGTTTGAAGGCTTCGTGAAGAAGATCGTGGACGAAGTGCAGGCCAATCGCGAGCTATGGGAGAGCACGGCCATATTCGTGACCTTCGACGAAGGCGGCGGCTACTACGACTCCGGCTATGTGCAGCCGCTGGATTTCTTTGGCGACGGCACGCGTATACCGATGATTGTGGTCTCGCCCTGGACCAGACCTGGCAATATTTCGCACACATATACGGATCACGTTTCTGTGCTGAAGTTCATTGAACGTAACTGGGAGCTCAAGCCACTGACGGATCGCAGCCGCGATAACCTCCCCAACCCGAGGCAGACAGAGCGCGATCCCTATGTGCCGACAAACAGTCCGGCGATCGGGGATCTCTTGGATCTCTTCGATTTCGGGGATCGATAGGGATGAGCTGAATCTCTCGCCGCTTCGCGTCAGACCCCGGAACGGCGAGAGAGAGTTCCTGTTACTCCCTGCCTTTTTTTCGGATCTCGATGTTGAGGCGCTTGATTTTCTGGTTGAGGGTCGAGAGCGGGATGCGGAACTGCTCGGCAGCGTCTGTCTGGTTCCAGTTCGAGCGCTCGAGCTTTTCGACGATGATGCGGCGCTCGATGTCTTCGAGGATGTCGAAGAGCGAGGCGTTGGGATTGTGCTGGAGGAGAGCATCCTGGAAGCTTCGGCCGGTGATGTGGCCGGGCAGAAGGTCGGAGCCGATGACAGGTCCCGAGGAGAGAACGACGCCACGTTCGATCGAGTTTTCAAGTTCGCGGACATTGCCGGGCCACTCATAGTCGATCAGCGCTCGCAGCGCGTCGGGGGATAATTTGCGCGGGGCAAGTCCGTTCTCATTCGCGTAGTATTCAAGGAAGTGGTTGGCGAGCAGGGGAATGTCTTCGCGGCGGGAGCGCAGCGGCGGCAGATCGACGCTGATTACGTTGAGGCGGTAGAAGAGATCTTCGCGGAATCGGCCGTCGCGTACTGCCTGGCGCAGGTCGACGTTAGTGGCGGCAATAATGCGCACGTCCACCTGAATCTCTGAGATGCCTCCCAGGTGCATGAAGCGGCGGTCCTGGAGGACACGCAAGATCTTAGCCTGGGTGTCCATGCCCATTGTGGCGATCTCGTCCATGAAGAGTGTGCCGCCGTTGGCGACCTCGAAGAGCCCCTTCTTCGAGGCAACGGCCGAGGTGAACGCGCCTTTGACGTGGCCAAAGAGTGTGGACTCAAGCAACTCGCTGGGCATCGCGCCCGTGTTGATAGGGACAAAAGGCTTGTCGCGACGCGGCGAGTTAGCGTGGATGGCCTTGGCGATCATCTCTTTTCCGGTGCCGCTCTCGCCTTGAATCAGAACAGTCGACCGGCTTGGAGCAACCTGCGCAACGAGGTCGAAGACCTTGAGCATGATCTCGCTCTTGCCCACAATATTGGAAAAGTTGTAGCGCTGTTTGAGGGTGCGCTTGAGCTGCAGGACCTCTTCTTCAGCGCGGTGACGTGCGATGGCAGAGCGGATGTCGGCGAGCAGCTTTTCGTTGTCCCAGGGCTTCTGGACGAAATTCTCTGCACCGGAGCGAATGGCTTCGACGACGTTGTCGACCGTGCCGTAGGCGGTGATCATAATGACCGGCAGCTCGGGCTGGCGCTCCTTGATCTGCGGCAGCAACTCGAGGCCGCTCTGTCCAGGCAAGTTCAGGTCGAGCAGCAGCAGATCGAAGTTTTCGAGATCGAGGGTGCGCAGCCCCTCGGCGCCATCGGGAACCATTCTGACCGAGTAGCCCTCAAGGGTGAGTAGCACCTCGAGCGATTCGCGGATCGCGGCCTCATCGTCGATGACCAGAATGCTGGCCGAGCCGTTGGCGAGGCCGGAGTTTCCGGCGATGCCGGTTGCAGTTACGGGCAGATTCATGGGTGTTTCAACTTCAGGCATGAACGGAATTCCTCAGCAGGGGAAACTCTAGGTGAAAGGTTGTGCCAGCGCCGACCGCGCTCTCGACGCGGATCTTGCCCGCGTGCTCCTGGATGATTCCATAGGAGACTGAGAGTCCAAGACCAGTGCCGCGGCGGTCACCAGGCTTGGCCATGGTCTTGGTGGTGAAGAACGGATCATAGATACGCTTGAGGTGCTCGGGCGCAATTCCAGAGCCGGAGTCCGCGACCAGGGCTGTGATGTGGCCGGGGTGCCCGTTGGGTGCGCCGGTGCGAGTCGCGACCCGCAAGTGACCTCCCTCGGGCATCGCTTCCTTGGCATTGAGGAGCAGATTGAGAAAGACCTGCTGCAGTTTACCTGGATTGCCATGAATGGGCGGCAGCTGCTCGATAAGATCGAGATCGACCGTGACCTTGGCGGTTTTGAACTGGTGCTCCAGCAAGGAAAGCGTATCGCGGATGACCTGGTTGAGATTGGTCTCGCGGAATTCGGTGGTGGAGGTACGCGAGAAGTTCAGCAGGCCGTTGGCGATCTCAGCGGCGCGGAAGCTTTGCTGAGTGATCTTGTCAAGGACCGGACCAAGGCGTCCGTCGCCTTTGAGTTGCTTCGAAAGCATTTGCGCGTAGGAGGAGATGACCGCAAGCGGCGTATTGATCTCGTGGGCTACGCCAGCGGCCAGTAGTCCGATTGAGCTGAGCTTGTCGGCCTGCGCCAGTTGCGTTTCCAACGAAACCCGCTCCGTAATGTCGTCGACGAGAATAATACGGCCGACTGAGACGAAATCGCGCGAGAGCAGGGGAGCGACTGCGATGTTAGCGGTGCGCTGCTCGCCTGCGCGTGTCGTGAGCGGGAATTTGTAAAGATGGTGAACGCCGGGCTCGTTTCGGAAGCCCTCTAATGCCTCTATGAACTCAGCTGGGAAGACAGAGCTGAGCTCCTGACCGATGGCTTCTGCGCGGCTGAGTGCGTACATGGCCTCCATTTGCGCGTTCCAGCTCTCGATGCGGTCGTCGAGATCGAGCGCCAGGATGCCTACGTTAATCGACTCAACGATGTTCTCATTGAACTCCTTCAACCGCTCGAATTCGCCGATCTTTTCTTCCAGGCGCGAGTAGAGGCTGGCGTTTTGCAGCGCGATCCCAATGTAGCTGGCCAGGGATTCGAGCAGCTCCACATCTTCGCTGGAGAGGAAGTCTCCGCCGATCGTGCGCCCCAGCCCGATCACGGCAATGGTGCGGGTGGTTTCGGGAGAATTGGGAGTGGCTTCCCCACTCTGGATCTGGCCGGCCGCGACGCGGCAAGGCAGATAGTAGTTGAGATCGAGTAATGCCGCGGTGCGCTGCTGGCTAGCGGGAAGATGCAAGGCAGCCTGAGCATTTTCGAGGAAGATATGCGAGTGGTCTATCGCGTGGTCGAAGTCAAGGAAGCCAAGATCGAGTTTGCCGGGCCCAACAGCACCCAGCCCAATGCCACCAGCGCCGATCCTATCTTGTGCGGCCTTGGCCTCGGCAGGCAGACCGTGAGAAGCGGCCAGACGCAAGCGGCCATGGTCCTGAGTCAGGAAGACAGCGACGCGCGCCACCAGCAATGCATTCGGTAACTGCTCGACGATCGATTCCAACAGCGCATTGAGATCAGTTTCCGAGCTGAGGCCGCGGCCGAACTCAACCAGCGCTTTGCGGTAGTCGTAGCGATGGCGGTCGAAGGCTCGATCAACCCAGCTTTGAATCCGGCGCTTTAGAGGCTCGAAGAAGGCGGCCACGAGCACTATGGCAATGCCTTCGCCCCAGTTCTTGACCGGTTCCGGTAGCTGATTGTGCGCCACTCCCGCTGCGGCGGCAATTACGCCGAAGTAGCCTGCCAGGATGAGACCGGTGGCCAGCGTGTACGCCATGCCACGTTTGAAGATCAGGTCGGTATCCATCAGCCGGTAGCGGACGATGGCCCAGCTGAATGTTAACGGCAGAACCACGATCGAGAGGTTGGCCAGATTGGTGAGCCAACTGAAAGGCTGCCAGTCCAGCAGGAAAGGGATGGCCCAGAAGAGCGTGAACGGAACGACCGCACACAGCGCGCCTCGTGTAAGCCACTTCAATTGCTGGCGAAGAAGGGGCGTGTCGGCGCGCTTGTAGCTGATCACGAAAAGGGAGGCAGCTAGCACCGAGAATAAGGTGTAGTAGCCGGTGCCGACCTGATTGATGCTGTGCTCCAGCACCTTGGTCGCCTGCCAGCGGGTGAATGCCATGACCCAAAGTCCAAGCAGCGCGGCGCCGGGCCCGTAGATCAACGTCAGCCAGATCCAGCGGCTGCGGGACCTCTTGAGTCGATCCTCGGGAAAACTGACGGCAAAATGCAGAAACAGGGCTGGCTGCAAAGACTCCGCCACAATATTTGCCCAGAAGACGATCCAATCGAGCGACCCGAAGGTTCCGGTGTATTTAAGCGCGTAGAGAGCGAAGGAAACCAGACAGAAGAGATAGAAATGAGTCGCGCGGGGAGCTGACCAACGACGAAAGAGGACGTAGATACCGATGGCCAGGTAGACCAGGCCGATGAGCCGCTGCCCCAGCTCAAGGCTTCGGTCCATTGGCTCGGGGATTACCTCGATCGTTCTGCTCCGGGCATCGCTGTTGCGCACGATCCGGTAATCAATCTCGAAGTAGCTGCCCGTGTGATAGAGGGCGCGCTCCAGATCAGCCGTGCGAACGACCTGGGTATAGTGTTTGATCTCTGTGGGCAGCGAGAGCGGCCCCGCAGAGGTGCGCTGGCTGGATTCTTCGGTCGAATCCTTGTCTCCGCCAAGCTGCTCGTGTGATCTGAGAGTGCGCAGGTCCTCCCCGACTGCCCCTTTGGGAGGCACGCTAACTCCGGTCAGCAGATCGTTGACATGAATTCCGGCGCGCTTTCCGGGACTGTTTGGTAGTACTTTGTCTGCGATGAGTCCACTACCGTCCGCTGCCTCGCGCCACCAGACACCGTCGTCGGGTTGCTGAGAGTGGCGTTCCTCAAGGAAATTCAATATCGCGAGAAACACCAGACCAGCCGTAGCGACGGCCAGCAGTGTTGCCTGCAGACGATTGACAAGACTTCTCTCCATGAAGGCACACCTTACTGCTCAATGGGTTAGCACGTCGGCTGCCATGACGCCGTCAGGGGAAGATTACGAAACTACCAGGAGGCAATCAACTGAGAACAAGCAGGATAATGACGGTGCTACTGCTGAAATGTCACCAGAATCACCGACACATTATTAATTTAATGCAGTAAATGGTAGGTTGTCTATGATGACAGGAATTAGCCTACATATTTTGGTAGGCATTGGGACGGGATGGATTGGGTGGGGTCGGTGGCCGGCTGCCTAACATTCGCCTAATGGTGTGCGCAAAAGCCCATACCGCCTTAAGCGGAGAACAAGCGTGAACAAACCAAGGCAACCAGTCGGGAAGGTGTCACTCAAATCGGCTGTCATGTCACTCCGCGATTGTCTGTGGGTTTGAGAATTGCCGATGAGCCTGTAAACTTGCATCCGGTGCGGGCGTCTACCTGTGTGATGGCAGCCGGCACAGCATTGGAAGCGATGAACATGTCAACGGCGGAAGAAGTTGCTGCCGAGGAGTACTCGGCTGTCGTCACGAAACATCGTTCACAGATCTTCCGATTTCTGCTCTCGTCGACGCGCGATCCGGAGCTCTCGGAGTCGCTTACCCAGGAATGCTTCCTCAAGGCTCACAGGAATTGGAAGAGCTTCCGCGGTGAGTCGAGTGCGATGACCTGGCTGATGCGCATTGCGATCAATCTGCAGAAGGACCACTGGCGAAACCGGCGCTTGCAGTTCTGGCGTCAGACCCAGACTCACGCGGTGAATCTGGAGGAGGCCAGCGAATGGTTGCCGAGCGGCGAACGGTCGGCGGAGCAGCGGTTGCTGGCAAAAGAGCGGGTGCGGCAGGTGAGCGAAGCGGTGCAAGGGTTGAGCGAGCGCCAGCGGACCGTCTTTCTGCTGCGCTACGTGGAAGAGATGGAGTTGAGTGAGATCGCGCGAAGCACAGGGCTCAATGAGGGAACAGTGAAGGCGCATCTTTCCCGGGCACTGGCGAAGGTGCGCGAGAGACTTGGGGGACGGCGATGAGCTTCGGGAATAAGGACAGAGCGGAGAGCGAAGTGAGGAACGTGGGCAGTGTGGACAGAGTCGCGGAGGAAGCAAGCGAATTGCAGAGAGCTCTTACGGATTTCCGCCTAAGTGTTCGGGCCTGGAGCGAGGCCGAGTTTAACAGTCCAAGGACAGTGGTTGAGCCGGTGCGGCGCGGAGCATGGCGGCTGGCGGCCGGTTGGGCTCTGGGCTGTCTGCTGATCGCCGGCAGTGTTTCCGGGGGAATAGTTCACAAACATCATCAGGATCAGATGAAGATCGCCCAGACTCGCATGATTGAGCAACGGCGGTTGGCGGCAGAGGAACGGGCTCGCCAGGAGGAAGAGGATTTGCTGGCCAAGGTGGACGGCGATGTATCGCGAGAGGTTCCGAGCGCCATGGAGCCCTTGGCTCAATTGATGGCCGAGGATGAAAGCCAATAAGAATTGGATTACAAAACGGGCGTGGCCCCTCAGCAACAGGGGGAAGAGGAGACGGTGATGAAGGGATGTCGAGCGGTACAGTTGGCGTTAGTGATTGCTGGAGCTTTGCTGGCGGGCGGGGCGCTGGCGCAGGAGCCAGGTGGAGGCATGGGAATGGGACCGGGATTTGGCGAGCACCGTCCTCCCATGGAACGTGCGCTGGGCCTTCAGGGCGATCATGGGCGCTGGTGGAACAATCCCAAAGTTATTGAGCGGTTGAAACTGACCGATGATCAGCGCAAGGCATTTGACGGCATTCTGATGGAGCATCGCGAGAAACTGATCGACCTGCGCGCCAATGTGGAGAAGGCCGAAGTTGAAATGGAGCCGCTGGTGGGGGCAGACCAGCCCGACGAGAGCAGAATCCTCGCTCAGATCGATAAGGTGGCCCAGGCCAGAGCCGAGCTGGAAAAAGCGAATGCTCGTTTTCTGTTGGCGATTCGCAACAAATTAACGCCTGAGCAGTGGAAGCAGGTTCAGGCCTTCCGCGCCAATCGTGGACAGGAGCGCGGCGGTGAATTCGGACCCCGTGAGCGGGGAGGCCAGGGACCTGCTGGCCAATACCATCGCCGGATGGCTCCTCCGCCGGTGCCTCCGCAGAGCCCGGGCTCCGATGCGCCCGCAACTGCGCCCGAGCCTTCAGCCCCTGGATCCGGTGACGAACAGTAGGAGCGAATTCTATAGAACAAAGCTTTTAGCAGAGAGAATGCGGTTGAAGACAGACCGGTGGCGGCAGGAGGAGATCCTCTTGCCGCCGTTTTTTGTGTGAAGGCTGAGGCAAGAGAAGAAACAAGTAGTACAGATCGAAGAGCGGATTCAGCGATCGATGGGCGGAGCACTGGATCTGCTTTCTCTGTCGCAAAGCGGTACAGATCGCTGGAGCACAACGGAACACCGGCTGCAGCGCTTTGAGACAAGGGCTGCAGAGAAATTGAACAGCTTGAATCGAGGCGCGCCAACCCGCAAAAAAACAATACGGAAAATTATGACTAAAGTTATTCTCTCCCGCTCCGATGAACCGGGTGGATGCAAGAACGCCCAGCCGACATGATCGGAAAGCCTGGCGGATGTATCGACGGGCAAGGTGTGATTCTAGGCATCCTAAAGGAGTACCTTTCATGGCCCTCGGAGTCTTGAACAATCTCTCAGCGATTTATGCAGAGAACAATCTGAACATCGTTGCCACGGTGGCCAACGGGGCGCTGCACCTGCAGTCGTCCGCTACCAATACCTCCATCACCGTCAACTCTTCTCTGACCGACACGACCGGTGAAGCGCTGAGCGGTGTCAGCGCCGGCTCGGCGGCCTCGGCCTCGACCACCACGCTGACGCTGGGCTCGGGGAGCATCAGCACAAACGATGTGTTGACCGGCGGCATCACCTTGTCGGCCAACGGCAACACGGTCACCTTCAACATGAACTCGACGGCGGTCTCCGATGCGACGCATGTCAACATCGCCGGCAACACGCTGTCGGCTCTCGAGTATGCGATCAACCACAGCAGCCTGAACGTGGCCGCTTCGCAGAGCGGCGCGAACCTGACGCTGACCTCGAACGTGAACAACGCGACGACGATCGGCGTCTCGGGCAACACGCTCAACGATGCCTTCGGCAATCCGGCCTCGGTGGCATCGCTGGGCACCTTTGCCAGCGCCAACGACGTGGTCTCGGGCACGATGAGCTTCCAGGTGGGCAGCAACCCGGCGCAGAGCTTCGCCGTCACCGCGGGCGAGACGGTGCAGGGGCTGGTCAACCAGATCAACCACGGCAACTACGGGGTCTCGGCGGCGCTGACCTCCTCGGGCGGAGACCTCTACGGAACCTCAACCTCGGACGGCTTCGTCAGCCTCACACTGACCTCGAATACCTACGGCGCCAACGGGGTCATACAGAATACCACCGGCACGCATGTCACCGACACCACGCCGACCGCCGCTTTGAGCTATCAAGATGGAGCTCCATATGACACCGGTCTCTCAAGTGGCAGCGATGCGATCTATGATTCATCGACCGGGCAGACTTCTCAGGCGCAGGCGGTCTTCGTCTCCAATAGCAACGGATCGAGCGGGATCGCGACGATCAGCTATTCCGACGGCGCCGGGCAGGCTTTGAATGGAACGGACCTGTTGAACCAGACCGACGCGGAGACTGCGCTGAACGATTTGAATCTCGCGATCAGCGACGTTGCGGCCCAGGACGGCTACATCGGCGCGCAGATCAATACGCTGAACTCGATCAGCCAGGTGATGAGCACGCAACAGGAGAATGTAGTCTCGGCACAGAATGCGATCCAGGCTACAGACTATGCCTCGGCGACGTCGAATATGTCGAAGTACGAGATCCTGAGCCAGACCGGCATCGCCGCGCTGGCGCAGGCCAACACTGTGCAGCAAGAGGTCACCAAGCTGTTGCAATAAGGCAGCGACTGGGGACCAGGGACGTTCCCAATGCTCTTGTGAAACGAATAGAGTTTTCGCAACGTTGCAGAACCTTCAAGACAACCCAGGGACGGGCGGCGGCGAGGGGTGACTCTTGCCGCCCATTTTTTGAAGCAAGGACTAGGGACTGAGGGACTGAGGGGCTGGCTCTGGGGCAGGCGGCGGTTTCCGGCCTCTATGCCGCGAAAGTGCTCGGACGCCGGGTATACCCCCACCGGTATTTTGGAGGCAAATTCCTTGTTTTCTGTCGGTTGCATGGGTAATAATATACTTGACAGACTACGCTTTTTGTTCTATATTTAGACCATGGAACAGACAATCAAGACATTACAGCAAGCGATTCAACACTTTACCGATCCAGAAAATTGCCGCAGATTCATGATTTTCGTGCGCTGGCCGGATGGAGTAGTCAAGTGCCCATATTGCGGCGCTACAAAGCTGACTTGGCTGGCAACGGCGAATGTGTATCGCTGCTACGGCGACCACAAAAAGCAAAAATTCTCGCTCAAGGTTGGCACCATCTTCGAGGATTCTCCTATCGGGCTGGACAAGTGGCTTCCCGCGCTTTGGCTGCTCTGCAATAGCAAGAATGGCATCTCAAGCTATGAGCTTTCACGTTCTCTCGGCGTCACCCAAAAAACCGCATGGTTCATGCTGCATAGGATTCGCCTTGCGATGGAAAGCGGATCACTCAAGAAGATGGGATTCTCTGGCAAGCCGGTTGAGGTGGATGAAACCTTCATCGGCGGCAAGCTGAAGAACATGCACGCCAGCAAACGGGCAAAGCTGAATCTGGCGCTACGCGGCGATAACAAGATTCCCGTGATGGGCCTTTTGGACCGCTACACTCGGCAGGTTCGCGCCAAGGTGGTTCCCAACGTCACACGCGCCACTCTACAGGCTGAAATCCTCAGGAACGTCGTTCCGGTAGGCAAAGTCTATACAGACGCCCATGCGGGCTATGACGGCCTCAAGGCTGCCCACTTCGTTCATGAGACCGTGAACCACATGGAAGAGTTCGTGCGCGGGCAGATTCACACCCAAGGAATCGAGAATTTCTGGTCGCTTCTCAAGCGCGGTCTGAATGGAACCTATGTAGCGGTTGAACCTTTTCACCTTGACCGTTACGTCGCTGAGCAGATTTTCCGCTACAATAATCGCGCAACCAAAGACAATCCGCTGACTGATGCGGATCGCTTCATGCTGGCAGCATCGCAGATCGAGGGCAAGAGACTGACCTATGCAGAACTGACCGGCAAGGTGGGAGAAACGGCGGTCTAGGCTTGCTTGGCTGGGACGCCAGAAGCGCGGGAAGCGGATTTAGGAGTTCGCTTCGCTTCGCGTTCGGCGTCCAGTTTGGCTTTGATCTCTGAATGCGGCACAGAGAGAATTTGCCGCGCGAAATCTGTGAAGGTGTCGAAGTCGCCTGTCACGTTCTTGGCAGAGGCGTTGGGCTGATTCGGCATGGTGAATCCTCACTAGAAATGAGGATAACACAATGCCGATTTGCGCTCAGAGTCAACCTTATTTACTTCTAGGAAAGCGAGAGTCGCTTCTCATGCTCATAGGCGGATATTTTGATGAGAGCACCGACGAAGACACAGAAAACCGCTGCTACTCGGTTTGCGGATACGTCGCAGACGGAGCCTCAGCATTAGAGTTATCGTTTGCCTGGGCAGATCTTTTACGAAAACACAATCTCAAGTATTTTAAGGCCTCAGAAATTGAATATGGGTTCGGCGAATTTCGGCAGTATCGAGATGATCCAAACAACGTTACTGCTTCTCTCTCAAGAAGGGAAAAAGACAAGATAGTCGAGATCAAGAAAGACTTTGTCAATGCTATTTGTGAAAGCAATGTCTACGGCATAGGCACAGTGCTAATGCTGAGAGACTATGAACTGCTCAGGAATGAAAACCCTTTGGCGCGTAGGAATCTTCTAGATCCGTGGTATCTGTGCTCTAGCTTTACATTGATGGCCTCTGGTTTTTTGATGAACGATGCCAATCATAGGCATCAGGCAGAAATGACTGGATTCCTACGGCCGATTTTTGACTGGCAAGAAGAATATATGGAGAAATTCGTCGCTTCATTCCCTAATTTTTGCAGGAAGAACCCCGATTCTTCGCGCTTTTTGCTCCCTCCGCATTTCGAGATGGAACAGGATTATAAATGTCTTCAGGCTGCTGATTGCCTAG
>Ga0181520_10000307_pt1 | contig 108640 bp, 107 predicted proteins | sample PEATcosm2014_Bin_29_FD_132451 | JGI IMG/M metagenome (GOLD analysis project Ga0181520, IMG submission 132451) | Peatland microbial communities from MTU Mesocosm Facility, Houghton, MI, USA - PEATcosm2014_Bin02_30_metaG | ecosystem: Environmental > Terrestrial > Soil > Wetlands > Peat | place...
GCCAAGGCGTCCGGACACCAGCCGCTCCAGCTGTTGGGACGGCGGCCCTCGCAATGGGGCGGACGAAGAACCTTGTCAATCAGGGCTTTTGCTCATGAATTGTAGGCTATTCGAACAACGGTTCCATGGCCCTGGTGCTGATCCACGGAGATCCGGCCTACGCCCAGACGGCCGCCGCGGCAGCCCGGCTTCTGGTGGAGGCCGGCAGGCCGTTCACGGCGCCGCGACCGGCCGGCGCCGAAGCCTGCGCTCAGCGTTCCTCCAGGGGCACGAAATCCCTGGGCTCCGATCCGGTGTAGATCTGCCTGGGCCGCGAGATCTTCTGCTCCGGGTCGACCATCAGCTCCATCCAGTGCGCTACCCAGCCGCAGGTCCGGGGCACGGCGAACATCACCGTGAACATGGAGGCCGGGAGGTTCATGGCGCGGTAGATGAGGCCGGAGTAGAAATCCACGTTGGGGTAGAGTTTGCGGGAGATGAAGTAGTCGTCCTGGAGGGCGATGCGCTCCAGTTCCAGGGCCACGTCCAGCAGGGGGTTGCGGCCGGTCACTTCGAACACCTCCTCGGCGGTGCGCTTGATGATCCGGCACCGGGGATCGTAGTTCTTGTAGATCCGGTGGCCGAAACCCATCAGGCGCTCCCCCTCGCCGTTCTTCACCCTGGCCAGGAAGGCGGGAACGTTGCCCACGCTGCCGATCTGCTCCAGCATCCTCAGCACGGCCTCGTTGGCGGCGCCGTGGAGGGGGCCGTACAGGGCCGCCGCCGCGCCGGCCAGGGCCGAGTAGGGGTCGGCCTGGGAGGAGCCGATGACCCGCATGGCGTTGGTGCCGCAGTTCTGCTCGTGGTCCGCGTGGAGGATGAACAGGATGTTCAGGGCGCGCTCCAGGACCGGATTGGGCTGGTACTGCACTTCGGTCATGCGGAACATCATCTTCAGGAAGTTGCCGATGAAGCTCAGCCCGTCGTCGGGGAAATTGCAGGGCCAGCCCTGGTTGTGCCGGTAGGTGAACGCGGCGATGGTGGCCGCCTTGGCGATCATCCGTTCCACCTGCAGGAGCCGGTTGGCCGGGTCGAACACGTTCCTGGCCTGGGGGTACAGGGTGGACAGGGAGGCGGTGGCGCTGATGAAGACGCTCATGGGGTGGGCGTTGTAGCGGAAGGCCTCGATGAGGTGCTGGATGTTGGTGTGCAGCATGGTGTGGCGGCTGATGTCCTGTTCCCACTGCTCCAGCTGCCCGGTCGTCGGCAGCTTGCCGAAGATGATCAGGTAGGCGGTCTCCAGGTAGGTGCTGCCGGCGGCCAGCTGCTCGATGGGATAGCCCCGGTAGCGCAGGATGCCCTGGTCGCCGTCGATGTAGGTGATGGCGCTCCGGGCGGAGGCGGTGTTGGTCAGGCCGGGATCGTAGCTCATCAGGCCGAAATCCTGGTCGTCCACCTTGATCCTGCGCAGGTCCATGGCCCTGACCGTGCCCTCCGCGATGGGCAGCTCGTAACTGGATCCGGTCCGGTTGTCGATGACGGTGAGGGTGTCTCTGGACATGGCGTGTCCCCCTGTAGGGCCATCCTCTGGCCCAAGGGCTGGATGGGAGGCGGAATGAAGCTCTGGGCATTCTGCGCCATCTGGTATGGATGAACACGATCCAGAGGAGTTATCGAAGAGGATGACAGACCTTCGGCCGGCGTCAAGGCGCCAGCGGGCTCATGGCGGAGCTGACGCTGTTCCCCCTGCGATGAAGAGAAAATATCATTGGCACCTGGCCGGGAGCGGCGGTATGCTCCTCGGGTCCCCATCCAACCTCAGGACCGCGGACCCAGGTGGGTTTTCCGCTTCCGCCTTTCTGCGGGTGCCGGCGTTTGCCGCCGGTTCTCCCTCAAACGGTGCTGGAATGCTGCCGATCCCTCCGGGTCACCCCCATGGACAATAAGGCCAGCGCCCTGGTGCTCGCGGCCGTGCTGGGGGCGGGCTTCGCGACCGGCTGGGCGCTCAAGCCCCAGCGCCCAGCCAAGGCCGAGGTCATCCCGCCGCCCGAGCCCGAGAGCGTCGAACTGGCCGGGCCCGCCGAGGTTTCGTCAAGCGTGCCAGCACGGGTACCACGGGCCATGAGGATGGGGATGGGGCCCCCATACAGTCCGGCCAACCCCGGGCCGCCCTACACCAGCGCGGAACCGCAGCTGATCACCATCCACAACGGAGTGGGGGACTTGCCCGAACTCCTGTGCGAGAAAGTCATTGATCTGTACCGGGCGGACCAGGAGGCGCTCCGGGCCTCGAACGCTTGCCGAGCGTTCCAGGTTCCGGCCTTTCTGACCGGTTCGCCCCAGCGCCAGCGGCTGCGGGAAGCCCAGGAGGAGGCCCGATCGAAATCCTGGGCCGCGGAGGCCATCGGCTCGGACCTGCGCTACCGGTTCAGCACCTATGACCTGGTGGTGAAGGTGGCCAACGCGGTCAGTGCTGTCCACGAACGGCGCGGCACCTGGTTCAGGGCCTGGGAGGCCTTCGCCGACTTCGCCCAGAACCACCGGACCGCCGATTGGCAGACGGCTGGCCTGGGGAAGGAAGGCTACGCGTCCTGCCAGCGGGCGGTCCAGGAAGCCCAGCAGGATCTCAATGTCGCCCAGAACCTGCTGGCGCAGGACCTGAATCTGCTGTACGCCCAATGCCAATCCCTCCAAACCCAGCGGGGGCGCCCGCCCAGACAGTCCCCTTGACGGCTCGCTTCCCGGATCGGCTCCATGAACACGAAATCCAGCATCGCCCTGATCACCGCGACCTACCTGGCGGGTGGTCTCCTGGCATGGGTGGTCAAGCCGGCCCGCGCAGCCCGGCAACCCGGCCACGCCCCGGGGGTCTCGACCCGGGCGCCGGAACCCTCCGCTGGACCCGCGGCCCCTGGAGAACCCGCTGGATCGATGCGGGAAGGGGCCTTGACGCTGAATCAGCTGTACAAGGACGCCAAGACCGCGGCGGATGACTGCCGGCCCTACCAATCCAATATCGAGCGGGGCGGGGATTGGCAAAGGGACCACCTCCGGTCGGTCCAGGAGGCGGCCGAGGCCAAGGCGACCGAACTGGACCGGTTCGCCCAGGCCCTCAAAGCCGGTCTGCCTGAAGGCGAGGCCGCGGGACGGGCCGCGGACGCGGTCCTGGACCTGCATGACCGCCGCCGCGCCGTGTGGGCGGCGTGGCTCCAGGAGGCCGATTTCGGCCGGTACCATTCCATCCAGGAGATCATGGCCCCGGGCCAGATCAGGGAGACTTTCGTCGGCTTCCAGATCGCGGCATCCCAGGCCCAACAGGAGGAGACGCTGGCCGAGCAGACCGCCGACCATGCCTTGAAGCGGTTGCTGGATGCCGCCGGGGTGGCGGTCGCGTCCCCGGGCCCGGCCAGACGGCTGGCGGGCCAGCCGTGATCCAGACCGCTGCCTAGGCGCCGGTCCACCAGCCGGTCCTTCATTTTGAAACCATCCGGCCCGGCCGCTCCCGGACCGGATAATCATTACATGTTAATTATCAGATGGTTAGGTGCTGGCACGAAAACCGCTTGGTGTCCTTGAACACCTTGTTTGGCCGGTCACTTCATAAGGCAGGAACCGCCATGGCATCCGCAACGGAACGTTCCAGGTCCAGGTCGGCGCTGCTTCCCCTGGCGGTGCTGTGCCTCGCCTGCTCTCCGGCCATGGCCAGGGGCGGCGCCATCTCCGGTTCGGTGAAGGCACGCTCGGACGGCTCGGGCCTGCCGTGGGTCTTCGTGACTGTACGGGACGCCAACACCGGCCTATTGGCGGGCGTGGGGACGACCGATGCCTCGGGGGACTATTCGATCGCCATCCCGTCTTTGGGCGCCTACACCCTTCGTGCCGCAAGCCTGGGGTACGGCCCAGTACCGCCGGAGCCGGTCGAACTTTCCCAGGCGGCCCCGGACCCGAAGGTGGACATCGCCCTGGACAAGGACCACCTGGTCCAGGCGCAAACCGCCGCGCCCAAGCCCGCCAGCACCTGGGGCACGGGCGCCAGCAAGAGCTACCTGGTCCCGGCCCTTGAACTGCCGGCCTTCCTCACCCTCCTCAGCCTCTATGACCGGCACGCCTACCCCGATCAGATGGAGAACGGGAAGAAGGTCTACAGCTCGACCGTGGCAAGCACCTGGGACCATGTCATCCACCAGCATTGGGTGATCGACCAGGACCCTTTCGCCATCAACCAGTTCATGCACCCGTACCAGGGAACCATCTTCCATGGCTTCGCCCGGTCGGCGGGCCTCAACTATTGGGAAGCCTTGCTCTATGACAACATGGGCAGCTTCGAATGGAAGATGGCCGGGGAGACCGACCCCCCTTCCATCAACGACCAGATCGCCACCGGCATCGCCGGCAGCTTTTTCGGCGAGGCGCTGTTCCGCATGGCCAATCTGCTGTGGGAAGACGATGAAACCAACCCCAGCTTCCTGCGCAAGGTGGGCGGCATCCTCGCCTCGCCGTCGGCGGGATTCAACCGCTACGCCTTCGGTGACCGGTTCCATTCGGCGTTCTCCAGCGGGGATCCGGCGGTCTTCTCCTGGCTCCAGCTGGGCGAAGGCCTGCAGTCAAACCAGAACGACGAGGGCGTCAGGAGCACCGGCAACCGGAACCAGGCCATGGCGACGTTCTCCCTGGCCTACGGGCTCCCGGGCAAGGACGGCTACACCTACACGCGGCCTTTCGACTACTTCCATTTCGAGTTCGACGCCCTGGCGAACTCAGGCAATACGGTCGACAACGTCATGATCCGCGGTCTCCTGCTGGGCACGGACTACGAGATCGGCACCGGCATCGACGGGATATGGGGCCTCTACGGCGGCTATGACTATATCTCGCCATACATCTTCCGCGTCTCGAGCACCTCCGTCTCCCTTGGCAGCACGTTCCAGGCGAAGGTCTCGGATCCAGTGACGCTCCAGGGGTCGCTCCTGGCGGGCGGCGGCTACGCCGCGGCCGGCAACATCACCCCCGTGGGCCAGCGCGACTACCACTATGGCTTCGCGCCGCAGGCGCTGGCCGCGATGCGGCTCATGTTCGGCCGCTGGGCCATGCTCGACGCGACGGAGCGCTACTATTACGTGAGCGGCACCGGCAGCGACAACGCCGGGGGCAATGAATCCGTCCACCGCCTCAACTCGGGTTTTACCGTTCGTCTGTTCGGCCGTCAGGCCATCGGGATCCAGTACATCGCCTCGACCCGGAGCGCGCACTATCCGGGCCTGCCGGACAGCCACCAGGGCGTGGGAACCGTGGCCCTGGTCTACACCCTGCTCGGCAAGACCGGATTCGGCGCGGTCAAGTGAAACCTTGCCTGGTCGCGTGGGAATGGCTAAAGTTGATTCAATTCCATTGCAACAGGGAACCAGTCCTTCCTCGGGCACTGAAAAGGAAATCATGACGACGATCAGTCATGTGCAGCGGAACGATCTCGCCATGCTCGACCTGGGCGGCAGCCAGGTGACGCCCGAACTCCACCCGGACCGGAACCACCAAGTCTGGTTCGCCATGCAGTGCTGAACGACCCCAACCATCCCAACCTGGAGGATCCACCCCATGAAAAAAATCTGGCTGCTAGGCACCCTGGTCGCCCTCTCCCTGCAGGCGTTCGTCCTGAACGCCCAGACCGTCAAGATCGGCACCGACCCCACCTTCGCCCCCTATGAATCCAAGTCGCCCAGCGGCGAGGTGGTCGGCTTCGAGATCGATATCGCCAAGGCCATGTGCGAAAAGATGGGCGTCAAGCCGGTGTGGGTGGAGAACGACTTCGACAGCATCATCCCGGCCCTGCAGGCCAAGAAGTTCGACTTCATCGTCTCGGGCATGGCGGTGAACGAAAAGCGCAAGCAGCAGATCAACTTCACCGACAAGGTGTTCCACACCCCCGCCGGCATGGTGGTCATGAAGGGCAGCGGCCTGAACACCCTCGCCAAGTCCCTGAAAGGCAAGAACGTCGGGATGCAGCAGGGCACCATCTTCGAGCAGTACGCCAGGAAGTACTACGCGCCCAATGGCGTGACCGTGACCCCCTACAAGACCCCCGATCTGTACCGGGCCGACCTGCTCGCCGGCCGGCTGGACGGCGTGATGGACGACGCGGTGGTGCTGGAGACGACCCTCCTCACCAAGCCTGAGGGCAAGAACTACGAGTTCGCCAAGCCCGCCCTGAAGGACGAGATCTTCGGGGTCGGCGCCGGCTTCGGGGTGCGCAAGGAGGACACGGCCCTGCTGCAGAAGCTGAACAAGGCCCTCGCCCAGATCCGGAAGGACGGCACCTACAACAAGATCGCCAAGAAATACTTCAGCTTCGACCCCTACGGGAATTGAAACCCCTTCCACCTGATCCCGCTGGGCCTTCCGGAGCGCATGCGGACCGCGCTCCGGACGGCCCAGCCGCCGGTATCCCCTGGATGGTGCCATGACGTTGTCCCTCGATGGCTATAGCCAACTGATCCTGGCGGGCACCTGGGTGACCCTGAAGGTCTCCTTCCTGTCCCTGGTGGTCTCGTTCTTCATCGGCCTGGCGGGCGCCATGGCCAAGCTGTCCAGCAATCCCATGCTGGCCTGGGCCGCGAGCCTGTACACCACCTTGATCCGGGGCATCCCCGCCCTGGTCCTGATGCTGCTCCTCTACTTCAGCGTCCAGATGGGCCTGAACCGCGTCACCGAGAACTTCGGAATGCAACAGATCGACATCGAGCCCGTATCGGCGGCGATCATGGTCCTCGGGTTCATCTACGGCGCCTACTTCACCGAGACTTTCCGCGGCGCCTACCTGGCGGTGCCGCGGGGCCAGATGGAGGCGGCCATGGCCATCGGCATGCCCTGGTTCCGCGCCTTCCGGCGCATCCAGTTCCCGCAGATGATGCGCTTCGCCTTGCCGGGGGTGACCAACAACTGGCTGGTGCTGGTCAAGACGGCCGGGCTGGTGTCCCTCCTGGGGGTCAACGACATGGTCAAGGCGGCCCGCCAGGCCGGCAACGCCACCATGCGCCAGTTCTTCTTCTACGGCGTGGTGGCGGTGCTCTTCCTGGCCATCACCTCCCTGTCCCAGGTCCTGTTGAATTACCTGGAACGGCGCTTCGCCGTCGGCGTCCGGGAGGCACGGCTGTGATCGACCTGATCCAAACCTACTGGAAGAGCTACCTGTGGACCGACGGCTTCAACACCACCGGGCTGGCCATGACCATGTGGCTGCTGATCCTCTCCTGCGCCATGGGCTTCGTCCTTTCCATCCCGATGGCGATCGCCCGGACCTCGCGCAACCCCTGGCTGTGGCGTCCGGTGTGGCTGTTCACCTACATCTTCCGGGGCACGCCCCTGTTCGTGCAGCTGCTGATGGTCTACAGCGGGTTCGCCGGCATCCACTTCATCCGCCATTCGCCCCTGCTGTGGTCGTTCTTCCGGGCGGGATTCAACTGCGTGATCGTCACCTTCGTCGTGAACACCTGCGCCTACACCACCGAGATTTTCGCGGGTGCCATCAAGGCCACCCCCTTCGGCGAGATCGAGGCGGGCCAGGCCATCGGCATGTCCAAGGCCACCCTGTACCGCAGGGTCATCCTGCCCAGCAGCCTGCGCCGCGCCCTGCCGGCCTACAGCAATGAAGTGATCTTCATGCTGCACTCCACGTCCGTCGCGTTCACGGCCACCGTGCCGGATCTGCTGAAGGTGGCGGTGGACGTCAACGCCGCCACCTTCATGACCTTCCAGGCCTACGGGATCGCCGCGGTCATCTACCTGGGGGTGGCCTTCCTGCTGGTGGGCCTGTTCCGCCAGGCCGAACGGCGCTGGCTGGCCTACCTGCAGCCCCAGAACCTCCAGGCGAATCCCCGGCCCAAGGAACAACCATGCTGAACCTTTCCGTGAAAGACCTGCACAAGAACTTCGGGGCCCTGGAGGTCCTGAAGGGGGTCTCGCTCACCGCCGAGGCCGGGGACGTGATCAGCATCATCGGCTCCTCGGGATCCGGGAAGAGCACCCTGCTGCGCTGCATCAACTTCCTGGAAATGCCCGACGCCGGCACGGTGTCCCTGAACGGCGAGGAAATCCGCATGACCACCCGCCGCTTCGGCCACCGGGGCCCGGCGGACCACAAGCAGCTGCTGCGCCTGCGCACCCGGCTGGCCATGGTGTTCCAGCACTTCAATCTCTGGGCGCACATGACCGCCCTGGAGAACATCATCGAAGGTCCGATCCACGTGCTGGGCCTGCCCAGGCAGGAAGCGGTGCGGCGGGCGCGGCACTACCTGGACAAGGTGGGCCTGGACGGCATCGAGGAGAAGTACCCCGCGCACCTTTCCGGCGGCCAGCAGCAGCGGGTGGCCATCGCCCGGGCCCTGGCCATGGAGCCGGACGTGCTGATGTTCGACGAGCCCACCTCGGCGCTGGATCCGGAACTGGTGGGGGAAGTGCTCAAGGTGATGCAGCAGCTGGCCGGGGAAGGGCGCACCATGGTCGTCGTGACCCATGAGATGGGGTTCGCCCGCGACGTGTCCAGCCACGTCATCTTCCTGCACAACGGCCGCATCGAGGAGGAGGGAGCCCCGGACCGGCTGCTGGACGAATCCCGCAGCGAGCGGCTGAAGCAGTTCCTGTCCACCGTCCGGAAATAGCTGACGCGTCCCGTTTCGCGGTACCATGTACGAAAAAAGTGAACCGGGGACCGGGGTTCCAGCTCCGGCCAACCGTTTCAACCTGCATCCGAGGAGGCGCCCAGTGACCCCACAGACCCGAGAGGACCCCATGAACGCCGTGGTCCGGACCATCGAAGACCTGCAGCCCGGGCTGGACGCCATGAGCGACTTCATCTTCGATCACCCGGAAGTAGGCCTGCAGGAGGTCCAGGCCTGTGAACTGCTCTGCGACTACCTGGCCAGGCATGGCTTCGCCGTGGAGCGCGGCTATGCGGGGCTGCCCACCGCCTTCCGGGCGGTGCACCAGGTCGGCTCGGGCGGGCCGCGCATCGGGCTCCTGTGCGAATACGACGCCCTCGCCGGCCTCGGCCACGCCTGCGCCCATCATCTCCAGGGCCCGTGCATCATCGGCGCGGCCATGGCCATCAAGGACCAGGACACCGGCCTGCCCTATACCCTGGAGGTGATCGGCACGCCGGCCGAAGAGACCGTCGGGGGCAAGGTGCTCATGCTGGAGCACGGGGCGTTCCAGGACCTGGATGTTGCCCTCATGATGCACGGTAACGACGTCACCCAGGTTGACCTGAAGTCCCTGGCGCTGACCGAGTTCCTGCTGACTTTCCACGGAATCTCGGCCCATGCCGGCATGGCTCCGGAAGATGGCCGCAGCGCCCTGGAGGCGCTCATGCTGGTGTTCAACGGGCTGGCCTTCCTGCGCGGCCACGTCAAGGACGACACCCGCATTCATGGGATCATCGAGCAGGGCGGGGCGGTCGTCAACGCCATTCCGGACCACGCGGTCGCCCGGCTCGAAGTGCGTTCCTACGACCGCTCCTATCTCGACCGGGTGATCGAACGGGTGCAGCGGATCATCGAAGGCGCCGCGCTGATGACCGATACCCGGTTCACCCTGGAGAAGACCACCGAATTCCATGGCAAGATCCCGGTCCGCCGCCTGAACGACCTGGTCATGCGCAACGCCGAACGCGCCGGCGCCAAGGGCATCGAACCGCCCCGGGAGCGCACCGGTTCCACCGATTTCGGCAATGTCATGTACCACGTCCCCGGCACCTGCATCAACCTGCCCTTCGTGGACAAGGGCATCTCGGCCCACACCCAGGGCTACCTGGACCGGGGCAAATCCCCGGAGGCCCATGAGGCCGTCGCCATGGGCGCCAGGATCCTGGCCATGACCGTCCTCGACCTGCTGAATGACCCCTCCCTCCTGGACGCCGTCAAGGCGGACTTCCGCCAGGAGAAGGCCAGGCTTACGGGATCGCCTGAAGGACTTTAAACAGCTGCCGGGAGCCTCTCCGGCGGCGGATAACGGTTTTCAAACTGAATGAGAAATCGTTCAGTTTGATGAATCGAAATATCTGCCGAGACCTGCGATATATTACAAATAGCTGATAATAGAAGTACTTAATTTTCGGCATAGAAACTGCCATCCCCTTTGGACCAGTCGGCCCAAGGCCCGCTCGGGCACGCTGCTTTCCGTATCCAGCCCAGGAGATGGTAGTGATAACCCCAGAAAAAAAGCCCGTCTATTCCCTCTCTTTGCCGACTTTCATCATGATTACCGCCGCGGTTCTGATCAGTATCAGAACCTTTCCTCTGCAGGCCTTGGTCGGTTGGCAGACCATCGCCTTTAATGCCCTGGCCATCATTCTGTATCTCATTCCCGCATCGTTTGTCTCCGCCGAACTGGCCACCGGCTGGCCGGAGGAGGGTGGCGTCTATGTCTGGGTCAAGGAAGCCTTTGGCGAGCGCTGGGGGTTCGCCGCCATTTGGCTGCAATGGTTTCAAATGACCATCGGTTTTATCGGCATTCTTACGTTCATCGCCGGAACCGCAGCGTATCTGTTCCTGCCTTCGCTTGCCGATAGCAAGTTGTTTATTTTCCTGGTGATCGTTGCGGTGTGGTGGATCGCCACCCTGCTCAATCTGCGCGGGCTGAAAACCTATGCCCGGCTGACCACGCTGTTCGTCATCCTGGGGGCTTTCATTCCCATGCTCGCCCTGATCGTCGGCGGGGCGTTCTACCTGCTGCATGGCCATCCCTCCTTGATTCCCCTGGTCCCTTCCGTCCGGGATCTGATTCCGCGGTTTTCCAGCGGCGGCGACCTCGCGTTGCTGATCACCTTCGTCTTCTTCTTCATCGGCATCGAGGTTTCGGCCGCGCACGCCAACGACATGAAGAACCCCAACCGGGACTACCCCATTGCGATCCTGGTGGTTGGCGTGGTGATGGCGATCACCAGCATTGTCGGCGGCTTGATCGTGGCCGCGATCATTCCGGTGAAGAGCCTGAACCTGATCGCCGGCATCATGCAGAGCTTCAGATTGCTGTTCGGCAGTGGCCTGGCATGGATCACCACCATGATGGGGGTGCTCATCATCGTGGGCGCCGTGGGCGAGGTGATTGCCTGGGTGCTCGGCCCGGTTCGCGGTCTGGGGGTCGCCGCTCGCGACGGCTGCTTGCCGCCCTTCTTCCAGAAGGTGAACAAGCAGGATGTGCCGGTGGCGCTGATGATCATGCAGGCGTTGTTCGTCACTTTCTGGGGGGCGATTTTCGTTCTGCTGCCGGGTGGTGTGAACGCCGGTTTCTGGGCCTTGTTCGCCTTGACCACCTCCGTCTACCTCGTGATGTACTTCCTGATGTACGCGGCGGCGATCCGCCTGCGCTATTCCCAGCCCGACCGGCCCAGGAAATTCCGCATTCCCGGCGGCAAGACCGGCATGTGGCTGATGGCGGGGTGGGGGTTGCTCGCCGCGGTCTTCATCTTCGTCATTTCCCTGCTGCCGCCGACCCAGGTCAAGGAAAACCCCGTGCCCTTCGAGTTGTTCATGATCATTGGCACGGTGGCGGTGAGCCTCATTCCGCTGCTGATCTATCGCCTGCGCAAAGCCAGCTGGAAACAGGGTACGACTCCTATTGCCAAGACGGGTTCCTGACCGTCCATGCGCGTATGGCAAAGCGGTCTGGACGTCATGGGTTAATGCAATGCTGCGGAAGTGAGTGCCGAAATGAATGACAAGAACGAGAAAGACGTTGCCGTCGAAGCCTTGTTCCTCGGGCCGAGGTCGGAGAACCAGGCCTTCCTGAAATCCTCGCTGGACTTCCTGATGGATGAGCACATCCACTGGCGGCGCGATTTCCATCCTCTGGACGACGCCATGGTGGCGCAGGGCGAGATGCGCCAGGAGCGGTTCCAGAACACCCTGGACCGCACCACGGAGGTCTTGAACCTGCTTTCCGGCAAGCTGAAGGATTCCTCGACGCCCTGGTTCTCCACCCGGTACCTCGGTCACATGAACTCCGATACGCTGATGGTGGCGAACCTGGCGCAGATGGCGGCGGTTCTGTACAACCCGAACAATGTGGCCTACGAATCCTCGGTCGCCACGGCGCCCATGGAACTGGAGTGCGGCAGGGACTTCGCCCGGCTGCTTGGCTACGATCCGGAGCGATCGTGGGGCCACATCACCACCGACGGAACCATCGCCAACTATGAATCGCTTTGGCTCGCGCGCAACCTCAAGTCGTTTCCGCTCGCCGTCAGGGAGGTGAGCCCAGCCCTGGTCCAGGGGCTGGATGACTGGGCCTTGCTCAATCTTTCCACGGAAGAGATCCTGGATCTGGTCGACCGTTGCAAAGCGGATCAGTCGTTCGGGCGGGCGCTTAAGGCCTCCGCGCGGGCGCGCGGGGCGGGCGGCGGCAAGCTGGGGAAGGTGATTGTGCCGCAAACCCGGCACTACTCCTGGGACAAGGCGGTCGATGTGCTGGGGATCGGGGTGGACAACCTGATCCATGTGCCGGTCACTGAGCGCTATCGCATGGACATCGGCGCCTTGCGCGCGGCCATCGAGGCGTGCGTCAAGGACAAGATCCCCATTCTCTCCGTGGTGGCGGTGGTGGCCACCACCGAAGAGGGGGCGATCGACGAGGTCGCCGAGGTGGTCAAGCTGCGCGCGGAATTCGCCAAACGGGGGGTGAATTTCTACTTCCATATTGATGCGGCCTATGGTGGCTATGGCCGCGCCGTGTTCCTGGATGAAAACGACCGGTTCATGGACTGCGCCGAGATCAGGCGCCGGATCGGGGCGATGGGGGTGGTGGTCTCCGAAGCCATGTTCCCCTCGGAAGAGGTGTGGAATGCCTATCGCTCCATGCCGGAAGCCGATTCGATTACCATCGACCCGCACAAGATGGGCTACATCCCGTACGCCGCGGGGGGGGTTTCGCTCAAGGACCGGCGCATTCTCAGCCTGGTGTCCTATGCGGCGGCCTATGTGTTCGAAAACCAGCAGAACCTCGAAATGAATCTCGGAAGCGTGATTCTCGAAGGTTCCAAGTCGGGCGCGGAGGTGGCGGGTGTCTGGGCGGCGCATCGGCTGCTTCCCCTCAATATTGCGGGCTACGGACAACTCATTGGCCGCAGCGTCGCGGGGGCCGCGCATTTCGTGTCGGCGCTGAAATCGGTGCGGGAGTTCACCGTCGCGGGCCGGACCATCGTCTGCGAACCCTTGCAGGACGCGCCGGATTTCAACGTGGTCATGATGGCGTTCAACTTCAAGGGCAATCAGGATCTCCAGGTGATGAACGACCTGAACGCCAAGATCTACCATGCCTCGTCCTATGAAAACGGGCCGCTGTATGGGGATGACTGGATCACCTCGCATACCGAGCTGGAATACGAATCTTACGGAAATGCCCCCAGGGCGTTCGTCAGCAGGCTGGGCATTCCCGATGGCCAGTGGGACAAGGTCCATAAAGTTTACGTGCTGCGCTGCTGCGTGCTGCACCCATGGATCGTGAAAGTCGCCCATTATCCGGAAAGCTGGCAGTCCTTTCTCGCCATCATGAAAAAAGAGATAGAAAAGATCATTACGGCGTAGGTTGGCCGCGAAAGCCACCTCTTCAACGGGCGTTCCGCCGTTGATTTTTTCTCAACTCCAAGGAGGTAACACCATGTCTGAAAATCGAATCAAGGTTGCGCCCAGCACGCTGGCGTATCCGGATGAGCACGCCCTCAAGCTCATCGTGGAGTTCGCGATCCCGGGCGCGCCTACGGATACCATCGATCTGAAGATCCTGGAAGACAGTGTCCACCTGACAGCGCCGGCAAGGGACATCGAGTACGTGTCGGCGCTGACGTTGGCCTGGGCCGTGAAACCAGAGAAAGCCGAAGCGACCTATGAGCACGGCCTGCTTCGGGTCGAGGTGCCCTTCAAGGACCCCATGGAGGATGCCGTGAAGGTCGTCATCAAGACGGCTGGCACCGGCACTCCGGTCAAGGCGGTCGAGCCGGCGGCGGTCTAGGCAGTCCTTATCCTCGTCACGCAGCCGGCCTCTGAACGAAGCCGATGCGTGGCCATCGCCTGGAGTCTCCTGACGGGAAACAAGCCGTTCGCCGCCAGCCGAGAAGCTGAAAACCCCATGAAATTATGAAGCAACTCGATTTCGCCCGGCCGGCCCGCATCGTGCCCGGCAAGACCCACCCCTGGCGCACCCGCGGCAAAAGCAAAAACCAGCCGATGTGCGACGGCGGCCACAAGACCCTCTGATTGTGCGAATAAGTGTATCGTCCTGGCCAGGGATGCAATTTTATTCAGATACCATTGGTACCATGCATGGATGTTGGTAAATGAGCTTTTCTTTAAAGGGCGATACATGTGTTTTTCGGCAGGGGCAAGCATAACCGCTGGCATATTACTTACGTTTGCAGGCACTGAGACTTTAAGAAAAGTACATAAGCCATCACAAATTGTTTTTGCGAGCATACCGCTCTTCTTCGCCTTTCAACAGTTCTCGGAAGGCATCGTATGGCTGACCATTCCGCGCCAAGGATATGCCAGTCTGCAGGCGATTGCGACGTATACCTTTCTGGTGATGGCACAGTTTATATGGCCGATCCTGGTGCCGGTTTCCGTCCTCCTGATGGAGAAGAATGGGACACGAAAAAAGATATTATGGCTGCTCTTGGCGATCGGCGCGTGCATCTCATTTTATTATTTATATGGGTTGATCGTTTATCGAGCGCACGCAGAAATTAGTTTCATGCACATTAATTATAAAAGTAATTTTAAAGGCTCGTTCCTATATTTCCCAACCACCGTCTATCTGATCGCAACCTTGGCTCCGGTCTTTGTATCAAGTGTAAAACGTGCCTATATCCTTGGTGTCATTATCGGTCTCTCCGCCATGGTGTCGGTCATTTTCTTCACGGAGTGCTTGATCTCGATCTGGTGCTTTTTCGCCGCTGTGGTCAGTTTCGTGATCTATTACACGATAAGGGAATCACATCGGAAATTCCATAGCGCTGGTTGATTTCGCGGACCGGGGAGTACGGGCCAGCGCAGTATCGTGGAATAACCCCGACGACCACAAGTTACTGAATCTGCCTTTGCTTTTTCGGCGTACCTCGGCTGCCTCGGCGATAGGCTTTTCCTCGGTTCCGGCAGCGCCAATCGTTAATGCGCAGAAGCACCAATGCAAGAGCTTATCGCCGAGGTCGCCGAGGCAGCCGAGGTACGCCGAGGAAAGCAGAATTTGTTAAACGTAATTGAGCCAATCTGTAGTAGCGGCGGAACTGAAACCCGACATAATGAATTTTCACTTGTTTCGTAGGCGCCGCCATGGGAATCACCCACGTTGACATGATCCTCAGGATTGCCATAGGGGCCGCACTCGGTGGGACCATCGGACTGGAAAGGGACCGGCACGGCCGCCAGGCTGGGCTGCGCACCCATCTCATCGTGGCCATGGCCTCCGCCACGTTCATGGTCGTGTCAGCCAACTTTGAATTTTTCCAAAGGTATGGGAATGCCCCTGGCCTATCCACCGACCCTTCCAGGATCGCGGCCTCGGTTGTGACCGGAATCGGCTTCCTGGCGGGCGGAGCCATCCTGAAAACCGGCCTGACCGTGCAGGGACTGACCACCGCTGCGGGGCTCTGGCTGGTGGCCTCGATCGGCTTGTGCGCTGGGGCAGGGATGTATCCCGAAGCCTTGGCGTCTACCCTATTGGGCTTGGGGGCCCTGACGCTGGTCCGGAGATTCGAGCGTAAAAAAGACCGGGTGATGCGCCGGAAGGTTTCGGTACTCTTTGCCGATGAGACGGCAGCGATCCCCCGGCTGTTCACGGCCCTGGGCGCGGGCCAGGCGGTCGTGACCGAATACGACTTCGAGAAGCGCCCGGGCGATGGGAACGCCAAGCTCATCTTCGAGGTGGAATTCCCCAATGAGCTCGGCACCGCCGCCCTCATCATGCTCCTGGAATCCCAACCCGGAGTGACGGGAGTCCAGATCCACCAATTTTCATGATCAACCAGCCTCCCGCTGGGCCAGGAAACGGATTGGACGCCATGACTAGACGGCCATCCGGACCTTCAGCAGGTCGCCTCGGACGATCTCCTCGGCCTTGGCCAGAAACTCACCCATGTCCCAGTTCACACTGACGTAGCGCCCGGCAAGCCAGTCCCTCCGCTCAGCCGCCAGGAAGGCGAGGGTATCCCCCGCCAGCTCGGGTTGGTCGACCAGGATCGTGTGGGTGTAGGCCGGCATGCGCTCCCCCAGCGCCGTCAGGACGCCGCCGGGATGGATGGCATAGGCCAGGAGGCCCTGGTCGGCATACTCCACCGCGAGGAATTCGGTGAGCCGCAGCAACGCCAGCTTGGAGACCTGGTAGCCGCTCATGCCCGGGCGCACGCGGTGCGCACCGATGCTCGAGGTATTGATGATGGTCTTTTCGCCGCCGCGCAGCATCCATGGCAGCAGCGCCCGCGCCACCAGGTAGGGCCCGCGCAGGTTGATCGTCAGGGTCTTCCACCACTCGTCCGGGTCCGACGCCGCGACCGGCAGGGCGGTTTCCAGGTAGCCGGCGTTGTTGATCAGGATGTCGAGACGGCCGTCGAGATCTTTTTCCAGCTGGGCCGCGGCGATGCCGACGCTGGCCGGCTCCGCGACATCCAGCGCGACCCGCACGACCCTGGGCGCTTGCAGCTCCGGATGAGCGGCCTTGGCGGCGGCGAGGATCTCGCGTTCCAGGGCCTGGAGGTCGGAGCGGGCGCCGATGGCGATGGCGGAAGCGCCGGCTTTGGCGAAGGAAAGCGCCGTGGCCCGGCCGATGCCTCTGGATGCGCCGGAGATGAAGACGTGCCTGCCCAGGAGGGAGGCCTGCCTGGCCGGGTCGATGGCCGGGTAGGTGTCGTGATGGATGGTGGGGGTGAAATCTGAACCGTCGGCGGAAGGCATGGGGGTCCCGGGAATCAAGGCGTGCCGTTTACTTTGCCACAGCGTCCGTCTGCCCCATGCGGGGGAACAGGGCCTGGCTTTCCAGCTGGATGTGCGCCTCGAACCGCGCCGAAAGCCCGGCCAGCAGGTCTTGGAGGCGGGCCAGGGCGCTTTCGGCGGGCTGGCCGGTGGCGAGGGTTGCCGTGAAGATCCGGATGTCTTGAAGCAGTTTGGCTTCATGGCCGTGTTCTTCTTCCAGCAGGGACTTCATGAGCCCCAGATGCTGCTTGCCGATTCCGGGGGTCATGCCCTGTTCCATGGCCAGGAGCACCGGGAACAGGTCACGCTCCTCGCGGGCCAGGTGGGCGCGCAACTCCGTGCAGAAATGGGCCATCAGGTCCCTGATCTCGACCAGGTCCAGATGCGCGGGCCCCGGCTCCATGGCGTTGAGCGCAAGGAAGGTCTCCAGCCCGCTCATGTCGTCCCGGCACTCCTGGTGGCGGGTGCCCACCAGATGGTGGATGAGGTCCGTGAGCGGGGCGGCCTGCCAGCTGGTGGGTTGTTCATGCTCGGTCAATGGCACGCCTGCTCCCGCTCCCCTGCATGGGTTGACCAAACGATGGTAGCTCCTCTGCTCCCGATCCCGCAAAAGGAACGCGGGACTCAGGCCCCGGCCTGGGCCTGCAGGTCGGTCCAGACGCAGGATTCCAGGACGTAATCGGCCTGGGCGTCCATCTTCAGGAACAGGGACCAGGGCAGGCTGCAGGCGATGTACTCGTCCGGGATCTGCGGCCGCAGGAAATGGCGCGCGGCCAGGTCGAAATAGCCCAGCACCGGCGCCGGGTCGGCCTGCTCGATCTGGTGGAAGATCTGGGACCCCAGCACCTGGCAGCCTGAACTCTGGGGCGTGGGGGTGACCGCCATTTTCGTGCCGCCGGGCAGGGCGCCGTAGACCATGAGCAGGGCGGTCACTTCCAGGGGGTTGACCATGAAGATCACCGACTGGGGCTGCTCCTCCGGGGCCAGGGCGGCCAGGGGCTTGAAGATGACATAGCGCCCGGGGAGGTCGTAGATGGGCAGGCCTTCCGTGACCCAGTGGCGGGCGTCCTCGGGCTCGACGAACAGCCGCTCCCCATCCTGGAACTTGCGCTGGGTGTGCGGGTCCTTCAACTTGTCCACGAAGGCCTGGTAGGCCTGGGGATCCCGGGCGGAGGGCGTGCCCTTGGCGAAGAAGGCCGAATAGCGCTCGAGGTCCGCGGGGGTGGCGGTGTAGCCGTTGCCGAACCCGAGCCCGGTGACCGCTCCCGCGCAGGTGGTGGTCTCCCGGCTGAGGGCGACGGTGCGGCCTTCGGCCACGGCCCGGGCGAACAGGTCCATCATGCAGCGGTTCGGGCCGGCTTCGGGCTCGATGGCGTCCGCGGGCAGGGTATCCGCGCGCAGCATGGCGACCGGGGCGAACCGGCTGTTGAGTTTCTGGGCAAGCTGGCTTTTCATGGGGTTCCTCGCAGGATGGGCGGAAGGGGAGATGGCCCGGGCGCCCTTAAAATTCTGAATTTGAGATCAATGCTTGATTAGATACCGAGAATGGAAATAATTATTCTATTTTTGATGGGAATCCCGCCATGAAAACATCTGCTCCGGCCGATCTCAACGCGCTGCAGTACTTCGCCAAAGTGGTGGAATGCGGCGGGTTCTCCGCCGCCGGGCAGCGGCTCGGAATTCCCGCCTCCCGCTTGAGCCGGCACCTCACGGAACTGGAGCACCGGCTGGGGATCCAGTTGCTCTGGCGCACCACCCGGCGCATGGAGCTCACGGAAATCGGCCGGATCTACTACGGCCACTGCGCCGCCATGGTCGAGCAGGCGGAAGCCGCCGCGGAGGCGGTGGAGCGCCTGCACGCGGTGCCCCGCGGCAACCTGCGGATCGCCTGCCCGCCCACCCTGACCCAGACCACCCTGGCCCCGGTGTTCGCCCGCTTCCTGGAGCGCTACCCGGAGATCCGGCTGCGCCTGGAGATGACCAACCGGGAGATCGATCTGCTGGGGGAGGGCACCGACGCCGTGATCCGGGTGCGGACCCCGCCCTTGGCCGACAGCGCCCTGGTCCTGCGGCCCCTGGGCCTTGCCGTGCGCCCCCTGGTGGCCAGCCCCAGGCTGCTGGAGCGGCTGGGGCGCCCCACCCGGCCCGCCGATTTCAGCGACCAGCCGAGCATCATGATGGCTTCGCCGCTCCAGGCGCCCCAGTGGCGGCTCCAGAAGACCGGTCCGGCCGCGCCCGAAGCGCCGGTGACCGTGCCCCTGGAGCGGGTCCGGCTGTTCACCGACGACGCCTGGACCTGCCGGAACGCCGCGCTCCAGGGCATCGGCTTCGCCCTGCTGCCCGGGGAGGTGTGCCAGGCCGATCTGGCTTCGGGGGCCCTGGTGCCGGCCCTGCCGCCCTGGGAAGGCATCCCCGGGATCATCCACGCGCTCTACCCCGCCCGCCGCGCCACCTCCCCGGCCCTTGGCGCCCTGCTGGACTTCCTGCGCGCCGAGATGGCGGCGATGCCCGCCCTGGCTCCGGCGGGAGTGCCCTCCTGATCAGCTGCCCGGCTCCGCCCAGCCCCCGCCCAGCGCCTTGTACAGCGCGATCAGTTCCTGGGCCACCGCCTGGTCGCTCTGGACCTGGCTGTCCTCGGCCTGGTACACCGAGCGCTCGGCGTCCAGCACGTTGATGAAGCTGGTCAGGCCGCTGGCGTACTGCTCCCGGGCGATCTCCAGGGATTTCCGGCTGGAGGCCACCGCCGCCCGCAGCGGCACGTTGCGCGCCTGCTCCTTGGCGTAGGCCACCAGGGCGTTCTCCACGTCCTCCAGGCCGGTGAGCACGGTCTTTTCGTAGCTGGCCAGCGCCTCCTCCTGGCGGGCGTTCTGCACCCGGATGTTGGCCCGTATCCGGCCGGCGTCGAACAGGTGCCACTGGAAGGCCGGGCCCACCGACCAGGCGGCGCTGCCCGGGGTGAACAGGTTGGTGCTGTTGGCGCTCTGGTTGCCGAAGCTGCCGGTGAGCGAGAACCGGGGGAACAGGTCGGCGGTGGCCACCCCGATGCGGGCGGTGGCGGCGGCCAGCCGGCGTTCGGCCACGCGGATGTCGGGCCGCCGGCGCAGCAGGTCCGAGGGCAGGCCGGCGGGCACCTGGGGCGGCACCGCAGGGATCGGCGCGCTGGCCGCCAGTTCCGCCCCCAGGGCGCCCGGGGCCTGGCCGAGCAGCACCCCCAGGTGGTGGATGGCGGCCTGCAGCCCGCTCTCCAGGGCCGGGACCTGGGCTTCGGTCTGGGACAGCACGGTGGCGGCCTGCTCGGGTTCGAGGCTGCTGGTGAAGCCCTGGCTGAAGCGGTCCTGGGCCAGGGCCACCACGTCCCGCTGCGCCTCCAGGTTCTGCCGGGCGATCGCCAGCCGCTGCTGGAAGCCGCGCGCCGCCGTATAGTTGCGGGCCACCTCGGCCACCAGCGTCACCTGCGCGTCGCCCAGCCCGAACCCGGCCGCGGCCAGGTCGGCATCCGCCGCCTCGGTCCCGCGCCGGGCGGCGCCGAACAGATCCAGTTCCCAGGCGGCATCGAACCCGCTCTGGTAGACGTTGCTGGTGAGCGGGGTGCCCGGCGGCAGCAGGGTGCCGAACAACGGCTGGTTGCCGCTCTGCTTCTCCCGGCCGGCGGAGCCGGCCAGGTCGGCCGTGGGCCACAGCCCGGCGTCGGCCAGGCCGCGCTCGGCCCGGGCCGCGCGCATCCGCGCCTGGGCCATGCGCAGGTCCAGGTTGGAAGTGAGCGCCCGGGTCACCAGGGAATCCAGTTCCGGGTCGTGGAAGCCCTGCCACCAGGCGGCCAGGTTCGCGCTCCGGAGGCTTTCGCCGCCGGCCAGCGGTTCACTCCACTGCTGGGGCGGGTGGGTGGCCGGCGCCGTGTAGGTGGGTCCCACCTTGCAGCCGACCAGGGTTCCGGCAGCCACCAGGGTCAGGGCGAGGGCAGGGGTCTTCATGGGATTCCTCCGAACGGATTTCAATGGGTCAGCACCGGCCCTTCGCTCCGGCGCGTGCGCCGCAGCATCAGCACCATCGCGATCACCAGGACGCAGGCGCCGGTCAGGATGCGGAACACGTCCAGGTAGGAGAGCATGGCCGCCTGGACCTGCACGGTGTTGTAGAAGCCGGCCAGGTTCTTCGGGGTGAAGCCGCCCATGGCGTTCATGCGGTGGACGAAGGGCTGGTAGAAGCGGTTGGCCGAGGCTGCCAGGTAGGCCTGGTGCACTTGCGAGCGGCGGGTGATCAGGGTCACGGCCACGGCGATGCCGATGCTGCCGCCCAGGTTGCGCATGAGGTTCATCATGGCGCTGGCGTTGCCGCTCTTGCCCGCCGGCAGGTTGCTGTAGGCGATGGTGTTCAGGGGAATGAAGAACAGCGGCAGCCCCAGGCACTGCACCAGCCGCGCCGTCATCAGCTGGCCGAAGCTCACCTGGGCATTGAACCCGGACATGATCACCAGCGACAGGGTCAGCAACGCCAGCCCCGAGGCCATCAGGTACTTGGCCTGCACCCGGCGCACCAGCTGGCCGGCCACGGGCATCATCACCATGAGCATCAGGCCGCCCGGCATGAGCACCATGCCGGCCTGGGTGGCGTTGTAGCCCAGCAGTTCCTGGGAGAACAGCGGCAGCAGCACCGTGGTGGAATTGAGGATGAAGCCCACCACGAACTGCAGGACCATGGAGGTGGCCAGGGCGCCGTTGGCCATCAGCGGGATGTCCACCACCGGGTCCTTGGTCACCAGGGTTTCCCACAGCACCAGGCCGACCAGGCTGGTCAAGGTGACGGCCGCGAACACGGAGATGAACGGGGAGCCGAACCAGTCGGCCTCCTGGCCCTTGTCCAGCACCACCTGCAGGCAGCCGAAGGCCAGCACCACGAAGGCGAAGCCCATCATGTCCACCTTCGGCCGGGAGGCCTTGCGCGCCGGCTCCGGATCCTGGATCATCCGCTGGGAAAGCACCAGGGACAGCAGCCCCACCGGGATGTTCATGAAGAAGATCCAGCGCCAGGAGTAGTTGTCGGTGATCCAGCCGCCCAGGGTGGGGCCGATGGCCGGAGCCACCACCACGGCGATGCCATAGACGGCGAAGGCCATGCCGAAATACTTGCCGGGGAAGGTGTCGGCCAGCATGCTCTGCTCGCTGGGTGCCAGGCCGCCGCCGCCGGCGCCCTGGAACACCCGGAACACCAGCAGCATGCCCATGGAGGGGGCGATGCCGCAGAGGAAGCTGCTGACGGTGAACAGCGCCACGCAGGTCATGTAGAAGCGCTTGCGGCCCATGACGGAGGACAGCCAGCCGCTGATCGGGATGATGATGGCGTTGGCCGCCAGGTAGCTGGTGAGCACCCAGGTGGCCTGGTTCCGGCTGGCGCCGAGGCTGCCGGCGATGTGGCCCAGGGCCACGTTGGCGATGCTGGTGTCCAGCACCTCCATGAAGGTGGCCATGGACACCACCACCGCGAGCAGCCAGGGGTTGACGCCGGGCTTGGCGGCGCTGTTGGGAGTTCTCGGAATGGGCATTGAGGTCTCGTTCAGTGAATCCGCACCTTCGGCTCCACCGACATGCCCGGGGCGAGCAGGTGCCCGCCGGCGTCATCGAGGAGGATCTTCACCGGCACCCGCTGGACCACCTTGACGAAGTTGCCGGTGGCGTTCTCGGTGGGGATGACGCTGAAGCGCGAACCGGTGCCGGACTGGATGGAATTCACCCGGCCGGTGAGCGCCAGGTCCGGGTAGGCGTCGACGCTGACCGTCACCGGCTGGCCCGGGCGCATGTCGCGCAGCTGGGTCTCCTTGAAGTTGGCCACCACCCAGACCTGGGCGGGCACGATCTGGAACAGCGGATTGGCGGGCGTGACGTAGGCGCCCGGATCCACCGCCTTCCCGGTGATGCGGCCGTCGGTGGCGGCGGTGATCCGGCAGTAGCCCAGGTTCACCTCGGCCCGGCGGGTGTCGGCCTGGGCCTTCTGGTAGTCGCCATCGGCGGCGATGACGCTGGCCCGGGCCGACGCCACCTGGGCCAGGGCGGTCTGGCGCTGGGCCGCGGCCCGTTCCAGGGCGGCGCCGGCGGTCTTGTGGTTGGCCACGGCGCCGTCCAGGTCCTTCTGGGACCTGGCCCGGGCGGTGACGCCCTCCTGCCGCTGCAGTTCCCGGTCCACGTTCTCGACCGTGGCCTGGACCGAATGCAGCGCGGCCTGGGCTTCCGCCACCGCGCTGGCGGCCGCGTCCACCCCGGCCCGGGCCTGCTCCAGCTTGCCCTTGGCCGCCGCCTCGGCCCCCCGGGCCTGGTCCAGGGCCACCTGGTAGTCGGTGGGGTCCAGTTCCACGAGCAGGTCGCCCTGGCGCACGGTCTGGTTGTCATCCACGTGGATGGCGGCCACCCGGCCGGACACCTGCGGGGAGATGCCGATCACGTGGCCGTCGATGAATGCGTCGTCGGTGGATTCGAACGGCGCCACCAGCCGGAGGTAATAGGCGGCGCTGGCCGCTCCGGCCAACAGGAGGCCTCCGGCCAGGAATGCGGCCATGCGGCGCCTGGACCGGGCGGCGGCGCTGGGGACCGGCCGCTCCGCGGCGGCGGGAAGGAGGATGGAATCGGGATCCTGGACGGATGCTTCGGTGGTCATGGGTACCTCGGGCAGAGCCTGGCTAGGTAAGGCGGTATACGGTATACCGCCCAACCAAGGGTCGAAAAAAAACGGCGTTCAGAGCCGGGGAGTCATTCGCCCCGGTAGGCGGGTAGGCCCTCCTGGACTTTGTGCAACAGGGAGACGAGCGTCGTCCGTTCCGCCGGGGCGAGCCTGGACATGAGGCCGGCGATGTTCCGGAACTTTTCCGGAAGGGCCCGCTCGACCACTTCCAGCCCGGCCGGGGTCAGCGAAATGAGCCGGAGTCGGCGATCCTCGCCATGGTCATCGCGCCGGACGTAGCCGTCGCGCTCCAGCCCGTCCACCAGCCCGGTGATGCTGCCTTTGGTGACGCCGAGCAGGTCGGCGAGCTGGGAATGGGACAGGGGCTCCGGCTGGCTTTCCAGCAGCAGCACCAGCACCGAGCACCGGCCCTCGCCCAGCCCGTACTTGGCCAGATTGGCGGTGCCGATCTCGAACAGCTCCTTGGCCAGGCTGACCAGCAGCAGGTAGGCCTCCATGCCGCTGGGTTCCAGGTCCGGGCCCAGGTAGTGTTCCGCCAGCCGCTTGAGCCGCTCGTACTTGGGGATCTGGAATTGGGGGAGGGAGCAGGTGGCCAAGATGGGCTCCTTGATTGACCAGTTGAAAGTTTAGGTCCATACCTTATGGTTGTCAACCGGCGACGCCATGCCCGGTTCAGCCGCGCAGCGACAGGGTGGCGCCTTTGTCCCATTCCTGGAGCATCCGCCCGCCGATCTCGGCGAATTCGGGATGCTGGCGGATGTGGGAGCGGACCTCGATCATGGTCTGGTCCATGGCCCCGTCTATTTTCTGCAGGATCTGGCGGACCTTGGCGGGCGTGCGGCCCATGCGCGTTTCGCCCAGGCGCTTGAGCTCTTTCGCGCCCGGCCACCGGGTGGTCCCGTTGAGGGTGAGCGCCATGCTGTCCCTTGGCAGATAGACCGTGGTCGTCACCAGGTCATACACGGGGGCCAGCCTTGATCCGCCCTGGACGTCGTCGTAGACGAGGCCGAAGTTCTTGAGATGGGCGTCGCCGTTGCGCAGCGCACAGTTCAGCGCTATCAGCAGGAACAACTTCTCCAGGTCGGCGTTGCCCTGCGTCGGGTCGGCAAATTGCTGGAAGCGCTTCAGGACGGAGGTCTCATAGGAGCCTCGGTATTTCTCCTCCGTCCTGCGCGCGTTGAGCACGCAGAAATCCTCGAACCCGCGATAGGTCCCATCCTTGCGCAGATCGAAGCGGTCGATGACGAGCGCTGCACCGTCCTCGGCCAACCGGAACGGAGGCACCTCGAGCCCGCAGGCGCGCGCGGCCGTCAGGCAGAAATATTCGTTGGCCGCCAATTGCGGGTATTCATTGGGTTCCCATAGCTTCACGATGTGGGTCGCGCCCTTGAAGCTCCGGGAGAACCGGTGACCCTCGAAAGCCTGTTCATCGCGAAACAGGATCTTCGGCTGCACGCCGCTGATGCCGGAAAAGGACGCAAACTTTTCGAGCAGGTAGCGGAACAGGTCGCCGTCGCGCCGGCGTTCGAGGATTTCATCGACCGACTGGAAAGGCACATCCTCATGCAGGCCCTCCTGGGCGCCGGTGAAGCGGACACGGCCGACCTGGGAGCGGCCGACGATGGCGAGGAGGTCGAACTCGTCGAACCTTCCGGTGGCCTTGGCGAAGGCGAGGCGGAGCCGTTCGCGCAAGGCACCTTCCGGCAGGTTCATCTCAAAGATCGGAGGCAGGCCGAACGGCACGCTCCACGACTCAAGCCTGACCGGCATGGTTACCGAGACCGCGCGTGCGGGGGCTGCGCCCGGGAGATACACGAAGCTACTGCCCCGCTCGGCGTGGCGGTCGAACAGTCCGGCCTCAGCGCCGTCGGTCCAGGCCTTGATCATCACGGTCCTCGTCCAGCAGATCTTCCAGCGTGGGGCGGCGCGATGCCACTTCCTGAAGTCTCAGTTCCAGTCCCATGGCCGCCAGGATGTTGGTGATCTTGGCATAGCCCAGTTCGCCCAGGCGAGCATTCTCCAGCGCCTCAAGCGTGGTGCGCCCCACCCCTGCCTTCCGGGCCAGGGCCGTCTGGCTCAAGCCCAGCGCCTTGCGTCTGGCGGCGATCTGCTCACCCAGGGAGGTCAGGTCCAGCATGTGCACAGTATACTGATCATTTTCCCACATTTCAAGGCTTTTGCTTAGTATACTGTGCATTTATCTGCAACGCGTCATTCCTCGTCCAACAGTCGCGGCTGCTGGGGCGGGGCTGGACGGACCCCGGCCTTGCGGGCCTTTTCCGCGGCCTGCTCGGCGCGGCGGGCCCGGGCTTGCGCCGATTCCCGCTCCTGCTGGGCGAACCAGGCCGCATGCTCCTCCCTCCAGCGTAAAAATTCGGCCTCGCGCTGGCTCTTTTCGCGCTCGCGCGCGGCCCTGAGCTGCTCCAAACGGCGCTGGGCGGGGGTGACGAAGTGATCGGGGTCCTCCAGGAACTCGCGGATGGCGGGCTTGGCATAGGGTCTCACCGCCGCGGGGAAGAGGAGGTCCCCGATCGGCTGGAAGCTATCGCCCACTCGCATCTCCAGGGCGGGATCCAGGATGTAGCGGCCACGCTCCACACGGCGGAACAACTGGCGGTTGCCCTGGGGCGCCGCCCGGAGCTCATGCCGGGCCAGCATCGCGTTGAGGTAGGGGCGCCGGCACCGGTATTCGGGCACCACGCCCGCGGGCAGCCTCCCGAGCACCTGGGCCAGGCCGCCGCTGGTGAGCCCGGGGCAGCCCGCGTCCTCGTCCAGGGGCAGGGTCCAGCCCTGCAGGACCATGAAACATTGCACCAGGAGATACTCTCCCTGGCGCCGGTCCAGCTTCTGGAGGCGCCCGGCGCTGGCCAGGCTCATGCTCTCGGGGGCCAGCGCCTGCAGCAGGGGGCCGAAGCGTTGCTCCGCTCCGCTCTGCTGGCACCAGGTCTGGTCGAGGGCGTGCAGGAAGGCGGTCCACCCCCGGGAGTCGACCAGCCCGGGGTCGGCCCCCCGTTCGAGCAGGGCCTGGACGAGGCGGGCATTGCCGGCCCGGGCGGCCAGCATCAGGGGGGTGTGGTTGAAGGGGTTGCGGTAGTCCACCCCGTGGGCGTCCACTTCCCGGGCCAGGGCGCCCTCCAGCTCCCGGCCATGGAGGGCCGTGGCTTTGGCCATGACCTGGTCGCGCCGGAGCAGGGCGGTGGGCGCGGCGGGGAAGCCGTGGGGCTCCAGGGCGGTCAGGGTCAGGGGCTCGGCGTGCAGGACGGCCCAGTCGAACAGCCGTTCCCGGGTCCGGCCGCTCACGCTGCGGGGCGGCAGGGCCTTGGGTACGCAGGCCGCAAGGCCGGGAACGTCCAGCACCGGCCATGGGACGGGCGTGTGTCCCAGGCGGGCGCGGTGGATGGCCCTGGCCTGTTCCAGGCGGCCCTGGGACTCCAGGCGCTGGCTCTCCCGTTCCCATTCCTCCCGGGAGGATTTTTGTTCGGCCATCGGGGTGGCCTGGCCCTTGGCTTCCAGCCCCATGAGGGCGAGGAAGGGGTGGTCCGGGTCGGTCTCCAGCCAATAGAGGTTGCGCACGGCGCGGGTGATGCCCACATAGAGGCTGTTCAGGAAGAACTTGAAAGCCTCCAGGGAGCGGTCTTCCTTGTCCCGGGCCCGCCCGTACTGGAAATCCCCCTCGAGGTCCTCCGGGCGCAGGTCCCCGGCGATTTCCCGGTAGGTGCGCCGCTGCGAGGAGACCATGTCCCACAGGATCACGTTCTCGTATTCCAGGCCCTTGGCCTCGTGGATGGAAAAGACCAGCGGCGTGGTGAAGCGGCTGGCCGCCAGCGCCTTGTCCTCGTCCCGAAGCACCACCACGGCGAAGCGGGTGCTGCGCGAGGTCTTCTGGTCCAGTTCCTTGCACAGGGTGGCGGTGTTCTCCAGGAAGGCGACTTCACCGGGCATGGTGCCGAGGCTCTGCACCAGGTGATGGCTCTCGCGGTCGATGGAACCGAAGCGCCGTTGCTTGATCCGCAGGAGACGGTTGGCCAGGGCCGTGACCTGGTCGGCATTGCGGAAGTTCAGGTGTAGGACGCGGGTCAGTTCACCGGAAGCCAGGCCCGGGCGCTCGAAGAAGAAGGTCTTGAGATGGGCCCAGGAAAAGAAGTTGGGGTGGACGATCTGGTTGGCGTCGCCGCAGAGGATGAATTCCCCGGGCTTTTTGAGCGCGGTCAGCAGAAGCGCCAGCTGGACATTGGTGAGGTCCTGGAGTTCGTCCACCACCAGGAAGTCGTAGGCGGGAGCGCAGGTGGCGAGGTGGCCGTGGGCCACCAGGTTGGTTTCGAACAGATCCGCCGTCTTGAGATAGTCCAGGTATTTCTCGAACAGGTCGTAGACGCGGGACCGGCGCTCCTCGGGGAAGATGGACTGCCGGACCCCGAGGGCCAGGTAGCCTTGCCGGTCCAGGCAGGGCCGGTCCACCGGGAACCCCGTGAGGACCCCCTTGAACTCCTCGTGGACCGCGTGGGCGTCCAGGTCCGGAAAGGCCCGGGCATGGCGCTGGAAGAAGGCCTGGAAATCGCTGAACATGGCTTCCCGGCCCTTGGGGACCTCCAGGGTCTCCAGGAATTCCCGGAAGCTGAGGAACTCCGCCTCCTGGTCCTCCCTGAAGAAGCCGTTGGCATGGTAGATGCGCCGGGCATGTTCGGCCAGGTATCCCGAACGCGTGGCGTACAGAACCCGGCCGGGCTTTTCCTTGAGCCGCTCCAGGGCCAGGGCGGTCTTGCCGCTCCCGGCGCTGCCGATGAGCACCAGCGGACAGGGGGCCCGGAAGGCTTCCCGCTGGGCCTCGTCCCAGATCAGCACCTTGTCCAGGAGGCGGAAGGTCCGGACCTCCTGGGGCAGGTGGGGCAGCTCAGAGCCGGTGCCCGCGGGCTCCGGAGCCAGCGCATCCGGTATGCGCGCCTCGTCCACGCGGGCGCCCCCCAGGAACCGCGACTGCTCGTAGGCATGATTCCGGATGATCTCCAGAAGGAGGGCCACCGCTTCCCCCCGGTGGGACCTGAGCTGGACCAGCAAGCGATCCTTGTGGCCCAGTTCGGCCCGGTAGAAGCCCCCCTGGGCCAGCTTCTTCATGTGGGCGGCGCGGAAATCCCCCCGCTCCAGGGCCATGCCCACCCGCTCGACCTGGGCCTCGAGGCCCGTTTTATCGATCCCTTCGTACTCCAATACGCGCATGACACATCCCGGTCCCCGAGGTGGGCAGGTACCAAGAATCCCCCAGGCGAACCTGGACAGCAACCGGTTTGAGCCCATGCTGCCCGGGGATTCGCCAACCCCTTTCTTTCCTGAAAGCCACGGATGGCCTCGACGGGATTGTTACAATTTCACGCCCGGGTTCACGGATTCCGATAGATTGCTTGAGTGCTCCCGTCCCAGGACGCGTCCGCATCCCTCACCCCGGCAGCCCGCCTAGCGAGATGGAGTTTGTCCAGCGTGGAAACCCAACATGAACTCCGTGACGGAGAAACCATCCGGGCCTACCTGGACGAGCTGGCCCGGCTGAAAACCAGGGTGCAGCTCTGGCTGCCGGACGAGGAAAAGCCCTTCGAGACCACGCTTTCCCATGTCTCGCCGATCACCTTTTCCATCACCACCACGCCCCAGCTTGAGCCGGGGCAGGTGCTCGATCTCTCCTTCATGCTGGATGCGCGCCGGTTCAAGGCCCGGGTGAAGGTGCTCTCCTCCGGGGTGTTCCGGATCCCGCTGGCCATCGCCCGAGGCGAGCGGCGGGCCGAGTTCAGGTGCCCCTTCGACCGCTCGGAGCCGGCCCAGGCCATGGCCGTGGAGTGCCGCTGGGGGACCGTGCTGGGCGGCACGTTTCTCCTGGGCAGGGTGCTCGATCTGAGCCCGCACGGGCTGCGGGTCGCCCTGGGCGAGGTCGGCAGCCTTTCCGGTTCCGGGGAGAACCTGAAGACCGGCGACCGGTTCGCCTCGATCTGCATCACCGGCCTGCCGTTCACCCCGCCCATCCATGGCCGGGCCAGGGTGGCCCATGTCGCCCGGGGCGGCGCCGAGCCGTACGTGGGCCTGGCCCTGGAGGGGCTGTGCGAAGGGGATCAGAGGAGCGTCGAGCTGGTCCTCGCGCCGCGCCGGCCGACCACCTTCGGCGAGGCCTTCCCGGCCAAGAAGCGCAAGACCGATATCGCCGACGAGCTGGGAACGCCCACCCCGGTCAAGGTCAAGGCCAAGGCGCCCGAGATCGTGCAGCGGGAAGCGGTACCGCCGCCGCCTCCCGAGCGGCCGGTGACCACCGCGGTCATGCGGCTGCGCAAGGCCAGCAAGAAGCTGCTGTTCCTGTCCGAACACGCGACGACGCGGGCCCTGGCCGAGGCCTTCCGGGCAGACGGGTTCAAGCAGGTGGTCGAGGCCAAGTCCTACCTGGAGGCCAAGACCGCAGCCGGGCAGACCCGCTTCGATCTGCTCTTCCTGGATATCCGGGTGGGCCGGCACTGGGGCGGGGACATGATGAAGTCCCTGCACTCGCTGGACCTGCTCCTGGACGTTCCGATCATCCTCCTGGTGGACCACAGCACCGACGGGGCCCTGGTCATCGCCAGGTCCCTGGAGGCGGTCTGGATCCATGAGCGCGGCAAACCCTTCGAGGAGTTGCTGCCGCTGGTGTACCAGGTCGTGCTGGAGTAGCTGATACGGCACTCGAATCATGAGGTCGGAATAGGGCTCTAGATAGTGCGGGCCCGTTTCCCAGGGATGCCAGGACGAACTGGGTTGCCCTGGGCTGGTGATGTCAGCGGCCCTGCGGCTGAGCGGTTCCGGCCCGCTCCAGGATGATCATCCAGAGCATGCCGTAACGGTCGCGCAGCACGGCGAAACGCTGCGCAAAGAATGTCTCATCCATCGGCATCAGGATTTCGCCGCCTTCGCCCAGGGCCGAGTAAATGCGTTCGGCCTCCTCGACACTGTCCACGCTAAGGGAAAGATAGGCGCTACGCATGGGCTTCTGGATACCCGGCGGCATATCGGCCCCCTGCAGTTCGGTTCCCGCTAGAGCAATGCGGGCATGCAGTACCGAGTCCCGCAGTTCAGGCGGGAATTCCCCGGCCTCCGGGGCATCGCCGCGGTGCACCATCATGGTGATGCGGCCGCCCAGGTGCTGCTCGTAATAGTGGAAAGCCTGGGCGCAGTTCCCGTCAAAATTCAAGTAGGTGTTCAGTTTCATCGGGCAGTTCTCCATGATGGGGGTCAAAGCAGGGTGGCGAGGAGCTGATCCATGCGTTCGGCACCTTCTCTCAATACGCGGTCGAAGCACCAACTCAGGGCCAGTTCCCGGTCGGCAATGGACGGGAACCAGGACACGAAAGTCACCCGGGTCTGCTTGCCGAAGTCCCCGAGGGTTAGGATGTTGAAGGCGGAAGGCTCTCCGACCACCCCGGCTTCAGCCCGCCAGGAGAGTCGTTCAGGCTCCACCACCTCCTCGAAGACGAAGTGCAGATGGTGTTCCGCACCGTCCGGCGTCCGCATGACATGACGCCAGTGTCCGCCAGGGCGCACGTCCATTTCACAGTGGGGATTAGTGAACCCCTTGCCTCCGTACCATCGAACCACGTGCTCGGGGCGGGTGAAGGCGGTCCACACGAGCGCCCGCGGCGCCTGGAGCAGGTGGGTCATCCGGATAACCGGCTCATCCCGGGAACAAGAATCAATTTCTATGGTCATTGAGCCTTACCTCGGTTCGGATTAGCCTTGCGGTCGCCCTGGTCAGGCAAGGTCGGCTGGAGGATGGTCAGAAGATCCTGCAGACTATCGAAACTTCGTTCCCAAAAGCGGCGGTATTCCTCCAGCCAGGTCGCCACGGCTTGGAGCGGCTCAGCCTCCAGATGGCAGGGCCGCCATTGCGCCTGACGTCCTCGGGAAATGAGCCCGGCGCCCTCAAGCAGCTTCAGGTGTTTGGAAACGGCCGCAAGGCTCATGTCGAAGGGGCTGGCCAGTTCCTTGACCGTGGCGTTGCCTTCGGCGAGGCGGCGGAGAATTTGTCGGCGGGTCGGATCAGCCAGGGCGAAAAGGGTCGTGCTGAGGGGATCGGGTGCCGCCATGGAAAGAATCTAGTATTCAACCAATCGGTTGTCAACCAAAAAGTAAAATAGTATCTTTGCTGCCTCCAAGGAGTAACCATCCCGTTTAGATCAGATGGGTCCAGCGGGAAGGCATGGTCTGGCGAACCGCTCGGTTATAACTGCCGGCGAGCCACTCGATTCAGCGAGGAACCAAAAATTCCCAGATCGGGGAATCCTCGGGGGGCGGTCGGCCCATGTGTGAAGGCTGGAGGTGCCACATGGAGTCCTATGCTCTGCATGAGCATTTTTCATTTTTCTCCGGTTCGGATGAAACCGACACCGGGGTGAAAACCTACCTAGAATCCAGGGAGGCGCTTCGGATGGACCACAGCGATTTGGAGCGAGAACTGGCGGCCAAGGACAAGGAACTCTTTCGTCAACTTTTGCAGGCCCACCTGGATCTCCGGGGGCCGGGAAAAGCGGTCGGCGAAGTGAGCGACCAGGAAGGAACGGTCCACCAGCAGGCTCGGCCCCAATCGCGGGAACTGGAGACCTTGTTTGGCACCGTCATCGTGAACCGGTTGGGCTATGCGGCGCCGGGGACGGAAAGCCTGCATCCGAAGGACGCCGACCTCAACCTACCGGATGATCGGTATTCCATGGGGGTGCGGCGGCGCGTTGCAGAAGAAGCGGCCCGGGGGTCCTTCGAGGAGGCGGCGGAGCAGGTAGAGCGGACCACAGGTGCCCACGTCCCGAAGCGCCAGGCCGAAGAATTGGCGGTCCGGTCGGCGCAGGACTTCGAGGACTTCTATCGCGTGCGGCGGGAGACGGCCTTGGTGAAGGACCCAGCCGGCAAGATCCTCGCCCTCAGCTTCGATGGGAAGGGCGTGGTGATGAGGAAGGAGGATCTGCGGGAGGCGACCAGGAAGGCCGCGGAGGAGAACAGCCACAAACTGCAGACCCGCCTGTGCCGTGGGGAGAAGCGGAACGCGAAGCGCATGGCGACGGTGGGAGCGATCTACACGGTGGCGCCTTTTCCGAGAGCCCCGGAAGACGTCATCCGGGCTCTGGCAGGAAAGGACCCGCCGGGGCCGGAGCCCATGAAGCGGGATCGCCCCCGCCCTGAGGACAAGCGGGTGATGGCCAGCCTGGAACGAACCCCAGAGGAGGTCATCGCCGAGTTGTTCGCCGATGCCCAGCACCGGGATCCGAAGCACTCCAAGACCTGGGTAGCGCTGGTGGACGGCAATCCGACCCAGATCCGACTCATTGCCGAGGAGGCTCGCCGCCAACAGATTCCCATCACCACGGTGGTCGACTTCATCCACATCACGGAATACGTGTGGAAGGCGGGCACGGCCTTTTTCAAGGCCGGCAGCAAGGAACTGGAGGCCTGGGTCCAGCCCCGGCTGCTGGAAATCCTGAAGGGGAACTCCTGGCTGGTGGCAGCGGCCATGCGGCGCAGCGCTACACGGCGGGAGCTCGAGCCAGAAGCGCGCAAGCAGGTGGACACCTGCGCCAATTACCTCCACAAGCTCAAGCCTTACCTTCACTACGATGCCTACCTGGAGCAAGGATTCCCGATCGCCACCGGCGTGATCGAGGGCGCCTGCCGCCATCTGGTCAAGGACCGGATGGATCTCACAGGGGCCCGGTGGAGCCTGACGGGAGCCGAGGCCATCCTGCGCCTGCGGGCACTGAAATCAAGCGGCGACTTCGACGAATACTGGCTTTTCCATGAAGCCCAGGAACACAAGCGAAACCATGCGGCCCGCTACAAGGACGGCATCATTCCCGAGGTAGTCCTGCCGAATCCGCCCGGGCGCTCGCGGTTCAGGCTGGTGAAGTAACCAGGAGCCCTTTGCTGGGACTCTGGGCCGACTGCTGCTGGAAAAGATCCGCACCCAAAATCAATGCTGCCGCGTCGACCGGATCAACCTGGCGGGGTGGCAGGTGCCCCCACGTATAGCAGTCATTACTGTCCCACCCGCCCCCGAAGGTCTCCCGGTTCCCCTGCTGATTGCTTTTTCCAGTTCGCAGCCAGGGCGATGGGCCTCTTTCATGAATTAATTCACCGTGAACAAAGTCGAAGCCGATCCAAGCCCATAATCATTTTGAAGTGTAATAGTTACGGAGCCAGTCGGAACCCCTGTTGTAGGTACATCTACCAGCAATTGCGAGGCGGTTGTGGATGCTGAAATAATGGGTGCGCTAACGCTGCCGAACATAACGTTGGTGACCCCCAATAGACCGTAGCCGTGGATGAATACGGGAGTTCCCACATGCCCAGAGGTTGGATTACGGCTGCTGATGGTGGGTGTTACGTCAAACAATTGAGCGGTGGTCGTGGTGCCGGACGCATTTGTAATGCTGAGGGAACCAGTTGTGGTGACGGTTAGAGGAACGTCGAAGGTGATTTCTGTATCACTGACGATTTTGTTATCGGTATAGCCGGTACCATAGTCCACCGCGACTCCACAGACGGTGACTGCCTTGGTTCCAGTGAAACCAGACCCGTAGACGGTGACCAAGGTTCCCACACCACCGCCGGTTGGGGTAAAGGAAGTGATGGTCGGACCTGATGTCGTGGTATTCGACCCCCCGCATCCCAGCGAAAGCGCCAGTACCAGGCTGGGCAGCACAATGAACAACTTGCGTAACATGGATTCCATTTTGGTTCCCCCAGTTGTGTTGTGCGTTCCTAGAAACTATACATTCGTCACTGCCCAATTCTTGCCCGAAAAAGAAGCCGGTGATGTTCGGCACCATGCTGCCGCTGATTCCAGGTCAGCAGCCAAGCCTTATTGGGCTTTGCCATTTCGGGTCGCTCCTCTGGTCATCGATTGCCAAACACAAGTCTAGCCTCACAAGGGGCCAGGAGCGTGAATTCATCGCCCAATGGCCTCAGGGGACCGGTGAACGGCGGTTATTTGCCGCGATTGGACGTACGGGTCCGGCCGGGGACGGCGGCTTTCTCGGCGGAGCGGGAGCTGATCCTGGCGGCCTGGGGCTGAGGGCCGCCGTGCAGGCCGGCATGGTCCTTCCTGCCGGGCTGGGCGGCGGTCTTGGGCAGGTCGGCCTTCTTGGCCGGAAGTTGGCTCAGCAGGTCGGCGGTAATGGAGGGATCGGGCTTGGACATTCTCGCACCTCTTGGAAAAACAATAGCTATTCGAATGGAAAGAGCGGAAAACAGATCCCTGGTTCAGGGTTCCATGATAGCACCGGGCGCGGCAGGTTTCTCGGCGCTGTGCAGGGCGACGATGCCGCCGGTCAGGTTGCTCCAGCGGACGGCGGCGAAGCCGGCCGCCCGGAGTTCCGCGGCCAGGGCCGGCTGGTCGGGGAAGGTGCGGATGCTTTCCGGCAGGTAGCTGTACGCTTCGGGGGAGCCGCTGATCCAGCCGCCGACCCGGGGCAGGATATGCCGGCTGTAGGTGGCGTACAGGGCCCGCAGCCAGGCGAACCGGGGCCGGCTGAATTCCAGGATGGTGAGCCGCCCGCCCGGCTTGAGCACGCGCAGGAACTCCCGGTAGGCCCGGGGCCGGTCCTCCACGTTGCGGATGCCGTAGCAGATGGTGATGCCGTCGAAGCTGGCGGCGCGGAACGGCAGGCGCTGGGCGTCGGCCCCCACCGAGGCCCAGATCAGCTGGCCGCGGCCCTGCCGCTGGAACTTGTCCGGTCCCAGCTTGAGCATCTCCAGGGTGAAATCGCTGGAAACCACCTCGGCGCCGCGCCGGGCCAGGGCCAGGGAAGAGTCGCCGGTGCCGGCGGCCACGTCCAGGAAGCGCTGGCCGGGGCCGGCGCCCGAACGGCGGGCCATGCGCCGCCACCAGTAGAAATCCGTGCCGAGGGAAAGCACGTGATTCAGATGGTCATATTTGCCCGCAATGCCTGAAAACATCGCCTGGACTTGTTTCCCCTGGGGCATCGCCGTCTCCTTAGCTCCATCATCCCCGGATGAGCCAGCTTCCGTCAGCCCATATGGAGCCCAACCCTGTAAACTGGGATGGTCCCCTTTGACTGGTTCATTCAATCGGGTGTTCACCCCTCTGGAGGTTTCATGGAACTTATGACCAGCGATAAGATCTTCGGCGGCAGTTTCCTGCTGGCTCCCATCGGCTCCCAACCGCAGTTCACGCCTGAAGACCTTAGCGATGAAGCCAAGGCCATCGGCGAGGCGGCCCGGGATTTCATGCTGGGTGAAGTCACGCCGATGGACGAGGCCATCGACAAGCTCGATATCGAGCTGACCAAGGAGCTGCTGCTCAAGGCCGGCGAACTGGGCCTGCTCAGCATCGAGATCCCCGAAGCCTATGACGGCATGGATCTGGACAAGAAGACCACCCTGGTGCTGCTCGAGGAGCTGGGCAAGCAGGCTTCGTTCTCGGTGACCTACGGCGCCCACACCGGCATCGGCACGCTGCCCATCGTCTATTTCGGCTCCCCGGAACAGAAGGCCAAGTACCTGCCCCTGCTGGGCAGCGGCCAGAAGCTGGCGGCCTATGCGCTCACCGAGGCGGGATCGGGCAGCGACGCCATGGGCGCCAAGACCACCGCCGTGCTGGATGGCGACCAGTGGGTGCTGAACGGCAGCAAGATGTGGATCACCAATGCCGGCTTCGCCGATGTGTTCGTGGTGTTCGCCAAGGTGGACGGGCGCAAGTTCAGCGCGTTCATCGTGGAGCGGGGCGACCCGGGGTTCTCCACCGGCCTGGAGGAGCACAAGCTGGGCATCAAGGGCTCTTCGACCCGCGCCCTCACCCTGGACAACTGCCGGATTCCCAAGGACCGCCTGCTGGGCGAAGTGGGCCGCGGCCATAGGATCGCCTTCGGCATCCTCACCATCGGCCGGTTCAAGCTGGGCGCCGGCTGCACCGGCACCGCCAAGGTGGTGCTGGAATACACCATCAAGTACACCGGCGAGCGCCACCAGTTCGGCAAGCCCCTGAACGCCTTCGGCCTGATCCAGGCCAAGCTGGCCGATATGACCACCCGGGTGTTCGTGGCCGAGGCCATGAACTTCCGCACCATCGCCTACATCGCCGACCGCATGCAGGAAGTCGGCTGGGACCAGCCGGACGCTGCCAAGCGCAAGCTGGAGATCATGGACGAGTTCACCATGGAGGCGTCCATCTCCAAGGTATGGGGCAGCGAGGCGCTGTTCGCCACCGCCGACGACGCGGTGCAGGCTTTCGGCGGCTACGGCTTCTCCTCCGAATACCCGCCCGAAAAGATCTACCGCGACAACCGCATCAACCGCATCTTCGAAGGCACCAACGAGATCAACCGGCTGATCATCGCCGGCACCCTGTTCAAGAAGGCCGGCAACGGCAGCCTGGCGCTGTCCAAGGACACCGGCAATGTGCCAAAGATGGCCGATTTCACCGGCCCGCTGGCGGCCTCCCGGCATGCGGTGGAACTGGCCAAGCGGCTCTGCTGCTACGCCGCCGCCACCGGCCTGGGGGTATGCGGACAGAAGCTGATCGAGAACCAGGAAGCCAGTGCCCGGGTGGCCGACATGCTCACCGAGATCTACGCCATGGAGTGCGCCGTGGTGCGCGCCGGGATGATGACCGAAGCCGGCCACCACTGGGCGGAGCTGGCCCGGGATTGCGCCGACGTCTACGTGAACGAAAGCTGGAACAAGGTGCAGGCCAACGCCCGCATGCTGCTGGCCGAGGTGCTTGAAGGCGCGGCCCTCTCGGCGGCCCTGGCCGATCTGGTCGCCTTCTCCGGCTTCCTGCCCCAGGCCACCTCCAAGCTGCGCGGGCGGATCGCCCAGCAGGTGATCGAGAAGGGCGCGTACCCGATCATCCAGTACTGATTTCGCCACCCTGACGCAGAGGGCCTCCTTTCGGAGGCCTTCTGCTATATGTATATATCTTCCAGAGGCATGCCTCAGGTTTTTCTCCGCGCCTCCGTTCCTCCGGATATCTTTCGGGTAAATCCTGGGGTCACGCGACATAAACCAGGTCCCTCTCGATGGAGGGGCGCGTCAGGGGCTTCAGGGCCTTGGGGGTGACCAGATCGATCTTGTGACCCAGCAATTCCTCCAGTCTGAACTGGAGATCCAGGAACATGAAAAATTCGACATAATCATCGAGGGTGACAAGGATATCAATGGCTTCTTCGCGGGTCATGACCAGCCTCGGGTTCATTCCTTTGGGAACGGCAGCAGCGCCGTGCCCTTGGGCTTCCCGGCCGAGGCGTCCTTGCCCAGGCGGATGAACTGCGGCAGCAGCGCCAGCCAGTGCAGGGACCAGCCCGATGCCTGGGCCACGCCCGGGACCGGCGGTTCCAGCACCTCCAGCCGGTCCGGGTGGAACGCCAGGGAGAGCTGCTGGCCCCCCGGCAGGGCGAGGTAGACCACCTGGGAGGTGGCCGGATGGATCACCGTGAGGAAGCTTTCGTCGTCGTCCAGGATCCAGAGCAGGCCCTCCAGGGCCGGCCGGAAGTCCGGGGCGCCCACCGGCATGCCGCCGATGCCGCGCTGCAGGGGCGAACGGGCGGCGAACAGCAGGGGCGCGGCCAGATCCGGGATCGGGATGCCCCAGTCGCGCCACGCCTTCACGGGCCGGCCCGGCAACCCCAGGTACAGCCGGATCAGGCCCTTGTCGTCGGTGATCCGCACATCGCCGTCCGCGGCCAGGCGCACCGTCAGGCCCAGGTAGGACTGGGTGGGGGTGGCGCTGCACGGGGCCGAAGCGGGCCCGGGCACCTCCATCTGCCAGGGCAGGGCTCCCGCGCTCTTCCACGGCAGGCCGCCGGGAGGAGGGGTCTGGGCGGATAGCGCCAGGGCGCCAGTCAGGCAGAGGGTGGCCAGCCGCACAGGGCCTCCAGGTTCCGGGTGGTGATCTCGGCCAGCCGTGCCGGGGCCAGGTGCCGCAACTGCGCCACCTGGGCCGCCACCTGGATCACGTGGGCCGGTTCATTGGGTTTGCCCCGGAACGGGACCGGGGCGAGGAAGGGCGAATCGGTCTCCACCAGGATCCGGTCCTCGGGGGCCCAGGCGGCCACCTCCCGGATCGGCTCGGCGTTGCGGAAGGTGACGATGCCGGAAAAGCTCAGGTGGAAGCCCAGGTCCAGGGCCTGCTCGGCGAACGGCCGGTCCTCGGAGAAACAGTGGATGATGCCGCCCACCTGGTCCGCGCCCTCCTCCCGGAGGATACGCAGGGTCTCCCCGGGCGCTTCCCGGGTGTGCACCACAATCGGTTTGCCAAGCCGCCGGGCCATGCGGATGTGCTCGCGGAAGACGGCTTCCTGGGTGTCCCGGGGGCTCAGGTCGTAGTGCCAGTCCAGGCCGGTCTCGCCGACGAACCGGACGTCGGGGCCGGCCAGCAGGGCCTCCAGCTGCCGGGCGACGTCCGGGTCCCAGCTGGCGGCCTCGTGCGGGTGCACCCCCAGGGCGGCCTGGACGTCGGGGTGCTGCCCGGCCAGGGCCAGCACCAGGCGCGCATCGGCCAGATCGGTGGCCACGGCGATGACGCCGCCCACCCCCGCCAGGCGCGCCCGCTCCAGCACCGCTTCGGCACCTCCCTCGGCGGGATAACTGCCGATCAGGTGGCAGTGGGAATCAACAAGCATTTTTATACTCCCCAGCAGATAGTATAAGGAAGCATCGAAAGGATCGGCCGCATTCATGTCACCACTCATGACCATCCTCATCGTGGACGACGAGCCGGGGATCCGGCGTTCGCTGGGCGATGCCCTGTCCGAGGAGGACTACGGCGTCATCAAGGCCGAGCGCGGCGAACAGGCCCTGGACCTGCTGGCGAACTCGGACGGCGAAGGCGTGCACCTGATGATCCTGGACGTCTGGCTGCCCGGCATCGACGGGCTGGAGACCCTGAAGCAGGCCAAGGCCCTGCGCCCGGAGCTGCAGGTGGTGATGATCTCCGGGCACGGCAACATCGACACCGCCATGCAGGCCACCAAGCTGGCGCCTTCGACTTCCTGGAGAAGCCGGTGGACCTGGACCGGCTGCTGCTGGTGGTGAGCAACGCCCTCAAGCAGCGCCACCTGGAGGCGGAGAACCATCGCCTGTACCAGGAGGTGAACCAGGACCGGTTCTTCATGGCCGAGAGCCCGGCCATGAAGCGGCTGCTTTCCGACCTGGACCTGGTCGCTCCCACCGAGGGGCGGGTGCTGCTGGTGGGCGAGAACGGCAGCGGCAAGGAGGAGGTGGCGCGGCTGATCCACGACCGCAGCCCCCGGGCCCGCTCGCCGTTCGTGGAAGTGAACTGCGCGGCCATTCCCGAGGAGCTGATCGAGTCGGAGCTGTTCGGCCACGTGAAGGGCGCCTTCACCGGGGCCGTGCGCGACCAGAAGGGCAAGTTCAAGGAGGCCCACGAAGGCACGCTGTTCCTGGACGAAGTGGCCGACATGTCGCTCAAGACCCAGGCCAAGGTGCTGCGGGCGCTGCAGGAGGGCCGGATCGAGCCGGTCGGCGGCGGCGGCGCCGTGGCGGTGGACGTGCGGGTCATCACCGCCACCAACAAGGACCTCACCGAGGAGATCCGCTGCGGGCGCTTCCGGGAGGACCTGTACTTCCGCCTGGCGGTGGTGCCGCTGCGCATCCCGCCGCTGCGCGAGCGCCCGGAGGAGCTGATCCAGATGGCCGAGGCCTTCATCCAGCGCATCTCCCACAAGTACGGCCGGCCGCCCCGGCGGCTCGCCCCCGAGGCCCGGGAGACCCTGCTGCGCCACGACTGGCCGGGCAACGTGCGCGAGCTGAAGAACCTCATGGAGCGGGCGGTGATCCTGGCCCGGGGCGCCGAGATCACCACCCGGGACCTGGGGCCGCTGGCGGTGCGCCACCTGAACGAGCCGGACCCGTTCTCCTTCCCGGAGTTTGCCAGCCTGAAGGACGCGCGCGAGTGGTTCGAGGGCACCTACATCCAGCGCGAGCTCAAGTCCCAGAACGGCAACATGACCCGGGTGGCCGAGCGGCTCGGGCTGGACCGCTCCAATCTCTACAAGCGCCTCAAGACCCTGGGCATCGAGGCGCGGGAAACGTGATGGAACGGCTCTGGCTGAAGATCGGCGAAACCGCCAGCAGGCTCGGGGTCAAACCCAAGGTCCTGCGCTATTGGGAAAAGGTGATCCCCGAGATCCAGGCCCGGCGCAGCAAGGGCAACCTCCGCTACTACCACGTGGACGAGCTGGACCGGCTGGCCAAGATCCGCAACTGGCTGGAGGAGGGCCTCACTGTGGCGGATTGCCGGGAACTGCTGCTCACCGGCCAGTTGGCCCGGGGGCTGGACTTGGGCCTGGGCGCCATGGCGCCCGCGCCGCACCGGCGCACCGTCCGCAAGACCCGGCCGACCCCGCGCCGGCCCGACGTGGCCAAGGTGACCGCTGCGCTGCGCCGGCTGCTGAGCCAGCTGAACGAACCGGTCAAGCTATAGCTTCGGGCCGCCGCCCAGGCTGCGCAGGAACGACAGGGTGCTGAGGCGGATGCCCAGGAGCAGCACGGCCTCGTCACGGCCCGCCCGCCCCTTGCTGGTATAACCCTCCATGTAGAAGTCGCCGTTGGAGCCCGAGGAGCCGAACTGGGTGAGCACCACCTTGCCCCGCACCAGCAGCCGGTCCGAGTGGATGAACAGCGGGTCCTTTTCGTAGGCGATCTCCGCCATCGAGTTGCGCAGGGCCCCCTCCTCCTGGCGCAGGGTGAATCCGCAGAGGTAGGTGGAACGGAACTGGTCCCTGGAGGTGCTCGAAAGGCCCGAGCCGGTCTGCGGGGTGGAGTAGCCCACCAGTCCGGTGGAGCCGAGCACGCCCCAGCTCACCGTTTCGGTGAGCGGGCGCATCCACCAGCCGCCGATCTCGCCCTTGAAATCGCCGGTGGTGGTGATCACGGCAACCGTGTCGGAGGTCTCCTTGCTGGCGGACTGGAACGCCAGGGTGCCGAACGCCTCCACCCACTTCTCCCCGCCGGGCCAGCGGAACACGTGGCGCAGGTCCAGGGCCACGAACGGCAGCGACTTGGCGAAGAAGGAGTTGTTCTGGTCCTGCTCCTGGTCCTGGTACAGGGTGGAGAACTCGAACCCGGCGTAGAGGTCGGCCTGGAAATCCAGGGCATCCACCTTCATGGGGTCCTCCCGCCGGCGCAGGTCCTCGATGGCCCGGTTCATGGCCCGGTACTTGAGGATGGCCTCGCGCTGGGCCTGGATCATGGCCTTGGCCCGGTCGATCACGGCCTCCGATCCGGCCATGGAAGCCTGCAGCGCCTTGGCCCTCTCGTAGTTGTATTCCATCCGCTCCAGGTAGCGGGCCAGGGAGCGCTGCTGCCGGCGCAGCTGCTTGAAGAAGGGCTTGCGGTCCTCCGGGCGCAGCGCGAGGAAGCGGGCCTGCAGGGCCTGGGCATAGTCCGGGTTGGCCTCGCCGCGCAGTTGCAGGGGCGGCGGCTGCAGCCAGCCCGGTTCCAGGCTCAGGTCCGGGTCGACCTGGGCGGCCAGGGGCGAACTGAGCAGGCCCAGGAGCAGGAGGGCCTTCGGCAGGAAATGGCCGGAACCTGAGAGAAAGATATCGCTCATCCGGGGGCCTTTCGCGTTGGGTCGTGCCGGGCCGCCGGCAGGAACCAGAGGTCAGGACCGTCCGATCGATGGGGGAGATTTTTCCTGCTCCATCTTGCCACGAATTGCCAAGACCCGGGGCCGGCTACTGGGCCGCGGGCTCGTCCACGAAATCCTCGTCCGACAGGCCGGAATCCGGCCCGAGCTTGTCCAGCTCCGCCCTGACCAGCGCCTGGTGCTGGATTTCCTCGTCGCGCAGTTCCTCGAACAGGGCGTGCACCTCGCCATCCTTGAGCATGGGCAGGGCCCCGTCGAAGAACACCTGGGCCTTGACCTCGCAGGCCAGCGCGGCCTCCATGGCCTGGCGCGGGGTCATGAAGGCGCGCGCGGCGTCATAGTCGGGCGCTTCGACGTCGAACAGCATGGCCCGGGTGACCGTCCTGGGCGCCGCGCCGAAGCGCTGCACCCGGCGCTCGGCGAGTTCCCGGCCGTGCTTGGCCTCGTTCTCCACCATCTGCCGGAAGAACCGGGCCGCTTCGAAGGTCCGGTGCTGCTCCATCTGCAGCGCGAATTCCAGGTAGCGCTCCTGGGCCTCTTCCTCGACCAGGATGGCCAGGTCGAGGGCGTCCATCATGGACTGTTTGGCTGGATCGATGCCGCGAAGGGCCATGGCTGCTCCCGTTCAGTGCTTGATGAAGAGGTCCAGGATGCGCTCCCTGGGCACCGCGTCCTTGGCCATCAGGATCTGGCGCTCCTTGACCAGGTCGCCGTAGGTCGGGGGCGGTTCGGGGTTGCGGTAGAACACGCCGAGGTGCAGCTTGTTGCCATAGTCCTGGGCCAGGTCCATGGCCGCGAGCCGGTCCGCCGGGTTGTGCCCGATGCTCTCCAGGCTTTCGGCGATGGTCTTGAGATGCTTGACCTGCTGGGCTTCCTCGCCGTAGGTGACGCAGGGCGACTGGATGTTCACGAAGGCGAAGCCCGGGTAGCGGATCGCCTCCTCGATGACGGCGGCCATGCCGGCGAGATCGGTGGGAGCGGCCTGGGCGACGAAGCCGGCGCCGTAGGCCAGCACGTAGAGCAGCGGGTTCACCGGCTCCTCCAGGCTGCCCAGGCGCGAGGTGCAGGTGTTGCGGCCCTTGGGCGAGGTGGGTGAAAGCTGGCCCTTGGTCAGGCCGTAGATCTGGTTGTCCATCACGATGTAAGTGATGTCCATGTTGCGGCGGATCAGGTGGGCGATGTGCCCGCCGCCGATGGAGAAGCCGTCGCCGTCGCCGCCCGCCGCCAGCACCAGCAGGTCCGGGTTGGCCAGCTTGATGCCCTGGGCGATGGGCAGGGCGCGGCCGTGGACGGTGTTGAAGCCGTAGGCCGTGGTGTAGCCCGGGATGCGGCTGGAACAGCCGATGCCGGAGATGAAGGCGATCTCATGGGGCGGGCGGCCGATGGCGGCCAGGGCGCGGTAGATGCCCTGGACCACGGAATAGTCGCCGCACCCGGGACACCAGATCGGCTTGAGGTCGCTCTTGTAGTCCTTGGGCTGATATTCGCTGATACCGGATAAGCTCATGATCGACCTCACTCCTGGGGCTGAAGTTTGCCTTCGTGGCTGCGCTGCAGCTCGGAGACAAGACGATGGAGGGCCGCGACGATCTCGCCGGGCAGGAAGGGGTTCGCGCCGCTGCGGGCCAGGGACCGCACGCCCTTGGGCAGATCGATGTGCATGCGCAGCAGCTTGTGGAACTGGGCCAGGTGGGACTGCTCGATGATGACGCCCTTCTGGACCGAGGCGAAGAAGCCCCGGTAGGTGGCCTCGGCCACCGGATAGATCAGGTAGGGCACCAGCAGCTTCACGTTCAGCCCTTCGGCGTGGGCCATGGCGAGCGCCTCGCGGCACACCCCCGCCACGCTGCCCCAGGCCACCAGCGCCAAGGGGGCGTCGGCGTTGCCGGTCACCTCGAACAGGTCCTTGCGGTCCTTCAGCGGATCGAGCTTCATGATGCGCTTGTCATTCATCCGCGCGTGCACGGTGCCGCTGTTGGTCGGCGCGCCGTTCTCGGTATGCTCGATGCCCGAGGCCAGGTAGGTGCCGCCGGGCATGCCCGGATGGCTGATCGGGCTGATGTGGTTGCCGGTCTGCTTGAAGCGATCGTAATTCTGCAGTTCCGTGCCGGAGGGATGCAGCCGCTCCAGGATGGTGAACTGGCTGGTGTCGATCGGGTCCAGGGTCTCCTTGCGCTGGGCGATCTCCTGGTCGGACAGGATGATCACCGGCGTCTGGTAGTACTCGGCGATGTTGAAGGCCTCGACGGTGGTGCGGAAGGTGTCGGCCACAGAGGTGGGCGCCAGCACCGGCCGGACCACGTCGCCGTGGGCGGAGAACACCGCGGCGAACAGGTCGGACTGCTCGGACTTGGTGGGCAGGCCGGTGGAGGGTCCGCCCCGCTGCACATCGACGATCACCAGGGGCAGCTCGGCGATGCTGGCCAGCCCCATCATCTCGGTCTTCAGCGACAGCCCGGGGCCGCTGGTGGCGGTCATGGCCTTCTTGCCGGCGAAGGATGCCCCCAGCGCCGCGCCGATCCCGGCGATCTCGTCCTCGGCCTGCAGCACGGCGCCGCCGTAGCCCCAGACCCGGTCCGTGAAGAACTGCATGATCTCGGTGGAGGGGGTGATCGGGTAGCCGCCGAAGAAGGTGCAGCCGGCGAAGATGGCCGCGGCCGCGCACATCTCGTTGCCGTCGGAGATGAGCTTGAGCTGGCCCTTGGCCTCCGAGGGCACGATGTTCATGCAGACCTTCAGCGGATTCTCCAGGGCGAAGGCCCGCCCGGCGTCGAAGGCGCGCTGGTTGGCTTCGACCAGCTCCTCGCCTTTCTTGGCCAGCTTCTTGCGGATGCCCTTCATGACGGCCACGGCGCCGATGCCGAACCAGCCGGCGATGAGCCCGAGCACCACGGTGTTCTTGGCCCGCTCGGTGCCGGCGGTGGCCTTGGCGATCCCGGCGATCGGCACGGCGATGACCTGCCGGGGCGTGACACCCACCAGGGGGATCTGGTCCACCGGGATGTTGGTCGCGGCCTCGTAGATCACCACGGTGGTGCCGCTGACCGGCAGCTCCGCGCCGAACTTGAGGAAGTCCTCCCAGTTCAGGGCCACGGCCACGTCCAGGTTGCCGCCCGGATTCAGGATCGGTTCGGTGCTGATGCGCACCCGGCAGGACGATTCGCCGCCCCGGATCTGCGAGCCGAAGCTCTTGGTCATCACCCCGTGGTAGCCCTCGGCCGCGGCCGCCTGGAGCAGGGAATCACCGGCGGATACGATGCCGTCCCCCCCCGAGCCGGCCATGCCGAACACCAGATCCCTGCACGTGGGTACGCCCAGGCCCAAACCAGCGTCCCTCTCCTTGCCTGCCGGACCAAAGTCGTTCATTTCGCCTGCCCTCCTACGTGATTGTAGTGGGAGGTTGGGGTTTTCAGGAAAATTGCGCGCTCCGGCCGGCCGGAAGTGCCCAAACGCAAAATCCTGGCCCGGAAGCGCCTTTCCGGGTTATGGGCGATTCCCTGGGCGGCAGCCGTCAGGACATGGCACCCCCCCTGTCAAGTCCGGCGCCGTCTCCGGGAAAAATCTTGACAAAAACTTGATGCCTTTCGTGAGAACGTTGATACTTTCCTGATCTGGCCGCAACCAGCTCTCCCCTCATCGGGAAACGCCTGCCGGGGGCGAAAGGGGCACGATGACAACCGTTCAGAAACTGGCACCGGCGCGACCCTTGGGCCTGCCGGTCGCCTTCCGTGCCGCCGTTCCCGTCTGGCACACCATTTAAACAGTTCAACAAAGGCTTGTACCATGGGGGCATATGGCTGATTTTCGACGTCTTCTCCTCGGCCGGCGGTTGGCCAGCGACGAGACCCAACACACCAAAATCAGCAATCCCATCGGACTGGCAGTTTTTTCATCGGACGCCCTATCCTCGGTCGCTTACGCCACCCAGGAAATCATGGCCTCGCTCTCCATGGCCCTGGCCCATGGCGGGGTGGGCCTCGTCGCGGGGATATCCGCCACGGCCATCTTCGGCCTTTCGGTGCCGGTCGCCCTCGGCATCGTCCTGCTGCTGACCATGCTGGCGTTCAGCTACCGGCAGACCATCGTCGAGTACCCGGGCGGCGGCGGCGCCTATATCGTCGCCAAGGAGAACCTCGGCGAGCTGGCCGCCCAGACCGCCGGCGCTTCCCTGCTCATCGACTACGTGCTCACCGTGGCGGTTTCGGTCTCCTCCGGCATCGCCGCCATCACCGCCGCCATTCCGGCCCTCGAGGGCTACAACGTCCTGCTGGCCCTGGCGTCCATCGCCTTCATCGCCACCGCCAACCTGCGGGGGGTGAAGGAAAGCGGACGGCTGTTCGCCATTCCCACCTACGGCTTCATCTCCTGCGTGATGGTCCTGCTGGCCATCGGCTTCTTCCGGTGGATCTTCGGGGCGGCCCTGCTGCCGGATCCCAGCGCCGAGCAGGTCCATTACGCGGTGGGCCACGCCAGCCAGCTGGCAGGCCTCACCTTGATCTGGGTGTTCATGCGCGCCTATTCCGCCGGCTGCACCGCGCTCACCGGGGTGGAGGCCATCTCCAACGGCGTCACGGCCTTCAAGGAGCCCGCGGGCAAGAACGCGGCCAAGACCATGGTCTCGATGGTGCTGCTGCTGGGGATCATGTTCCTGGGCATCACCTTGCTGAGCCACCACTACGGCGTGACCTACCACCACAGCCTCGATTCGGCCGTGGTCCAGGAGACCCTGCTCTCCAAGCTCACCCGGCAGATCCTGGGCGTAGGCGGCGTCCTGAGCCTGCCCGCCAAGGTCTACTACTACCTGATCCAGGGCTTCACCTTCGCCATCCTGGTGGTGGCGGCCAACACCGCCTACGCCGACTTCCCGCGGCTGGCCGCGCTGCACGCCAAGGACGGCTTCCTGCCCCAGCAGTTCACCAGCATGGGCGACCGGCTGGTGTTCTCCAACGGCATCCTGATCCTTTCCGTGCTGTCCGGCACCCTGGTCTTCCTGTTCCACGCCAACACCGACGTGCTGCTGCCGCTGTACGCCCTGGGCGTGTTCCTGGGCTTCACCATCAGCCAGTCCGGCATGGTGGTGCACTGGTTCCGCAAGCGCGGCAGGCATTGGCACGCCAAGGCGGCGGTGAACGGCGTGGGCGGCGTCGCCTCGGCGGTCGTCATGCTCGATATCGCCGTCACCAAGTTCATCGGCGGCGCCTGGATCGTCATCGCCCTGGTGCCGGTCCTGGTCACGCTGTTCTTCAACATCCACCGCCACTACATCAAGGTGAAATCGACCCTGGCCGCCAGCCGCACCGATGCCTTCCTGCCGAGCAAGCACCATGCCCTGGTGCTGGTGTCCAGCCTGCACGCCGGCGTGGTCCAGGCCCTGGCCTACGCCCGGCTCATTTCCGGCAACCGGGTGGAGGCGCTCACCGTCGATCTGGGTTCGGACGGCTTCCACGAAAGCCCGGCCATGCAGAAGCTCCGGGCCGACTGGGCCTACTACGGCATGGGCGTGCCGCTGCGCAGCGTGCCGAGCCCGTACCGGCGCATCGTCGAGCCGATCCTGGACGAAGTGGACCGGTTCCGCCTGGTCGAGCCCGAGGTGTGCCTGACGGTGATCCTGCCCGAATTCGTCACGCCCAAATGGTGGCAGCGCATCCTGCACAACCAGATGGCGTTCCGGATCAAGGCGCAGCTGATGCTGAAGCCGGGCGTCATCGTCACCTCGGTGCGCATGCATCTGCCGGATTGACGGAACCGGCCTCTGCTGTCCACGGTAGAATGCAGCATCGCGCGACGGGAGGTGTGGTTTGACTGGGCATCAGCATGCTTATGGCGCGGATGTCGTGGTCTTCGGCGCGGGCCCGGCGGGGATCGCCGCCGCCATCGCCGCTGCCCGGGAAGGCCTGGAGGTCCATCTGGTCGAACTGCAGAACCGGATCGGCGGGGTCATGGCCTCATGCCCGGGCATGATGCTGGGTGGAGGCTACCCATGCAAGAAGAGCATCGGCGGCTTCTTCGAGGAATTCGTAACGCGCATGGTTTCCGCAAACCCGCCTGTGGCGGAACGCAGGGTCTGCAGCCTGGCCAACTTTGGCGATGAAGTCGTATATGATCCTGAATATGCAGTCGCCATTCTGGAGGACCTGCTGGAAAAATCCGGCGTCAAGCTGCTCATCAACCATATCCCGTCGGAATTGATGATCGAGCATGATTCCATCCACGGAATTGAAGTGATTCATTCCCAGGGATGCGACCTGATGATTCCGAAGATGGTCATCGACTGCACCGGGAATGGCGACATTGCATCAAGGGCCGGGGTGCCCAGCCAGGTGGGCAATGACGCGGGCTTGATGATGGGCGTTTCTCTGACCTTTTTCATGGAGGACGTCGATTGGGACAAGGCGTTCGCCGAGGCTTCGGACCCCTATTTCACCCAGTACGCGGCCAGGGGCATCGCCCAGGGCCGGATTCACGAGTCCATTCCGCAGATCTACATGTTGAAGGGTTTCCGGAAGGGCAGCGTCTTCTTCAACACGGTGACCGTCACGGGAATCGACGGCCGGAGCAGCGAGAGCGTCATGGCGGGCACCCGTATCGCGAGACGGCGTGTCCTTGATTTGGCAAGGTTCTGCAAGGAGGAGCTGCCGGGATTCGAGCACAGCCACCTGGCGCATGTGGGTCCGGCGGTGGGCGTCCGCGAAACCCGGAAACTCGAAGGCATGTATCGGCTTACCTACGATGACGTGGCCAGGGGCACCCGGTTCGAAGACGGGATCGTGGCTTGCGACAACCCGCTGGACGAGGTGTTCAGGAATGAGGAAACGACCCTGTATTCCCACGAAGCGGCACTGAAGAAGGGAAGCTATTACACCATCCCCTTCAGAACCTTGGTACCGAAGCGGATCAGGAACCTGCTGTTTGCCGGAAGAAACATGTCGGTTGATTGCAAAGCGTTCGCGTCGGTCAGAGGGATGCCCCAGTGCATGGCCATGGGCCAAAGCGCGGGGATCGGCGCCGCTGTCGCCATCCAGGACGGCTGTGACGTCCAAGTCATTAATATAAAAAAATTAATAAAAAAATTAATTGCGTTGGGAGTCCATGGCATCGGGAATCATCCGTTGAATTAAGGGTTTACCAACCGGGCGGGCAGCTCCAATGAACCTGGAACCTGACCGAAAGCCGCCCTCACGAGGAGGCATGGTGCGGCCTGTGCCCGCCAGGCCCGGAGGGTTTCATGGTGCCATTCCGTTCGCTGCTTTTCCTGGCCGTCGCCCTTGCGGCAGCCCCGGTCCAGGCCTGGGTCGGCCAACTGTTCAACCAGTCCGGAAACGATTGGCTGCTGAGCCTGCATCCGGCTCCCCCGGGTCAGGTCAACGCGCCCCTCATGGCCGGCCTGGACGGTGCTCTGCATCCGGAGCAGCTCACCCCGTTGGAGGCCGGGGGGGACACGGTGGCCATCCCCCGGGGCCAGATCCTCATCTTCTGGTTCCGGGACGCGTCGTATTCGCAGGCCCATCCCCTGGAGCGGGTGACCTTCGACCTGGTGGACCGGGACGGCCAGACCGGAGCGGTGGGCGCCTATTCGCGCCCCAGGCAGGTCCTCGACGAGGCCTGGGCCGAGTGGGACGCCACCTGCCCCAGCCCGTACGGCCAGTTCCAGGTCGGCATCCACCACCGGCTGCTGATCCTGCCGGCTTGAGTCCCGGCGTGGGTTCGAATGGAACCTGACAAAAGGTGAGGGCGGACTTTGGGGTCCGCCCTCTTCACATCCTACTGCGCTTCTCCCAGATAGGCCTTGCGCACGCCATCATCCGCCAGGAGCTTCCTGCCTTCGCCCGCCATGGTGATGCGGCCTGTCTCCAGCACGTAGCCGAAGTGGGCCACTTCCAGGGCTGCCTTGGCATTCTGCTCCACGAGGAGGATCGTGGTGCCTTCGGCATTGATCGCCTTGATGATGTCAAAGATGCCTTTCACGACAAGGGGGGCGAGACCCAGAGAGGGCTCGTCCATCATGAGGAGCTTGGGCCTGGTCATCATGGCGCGACCGACCGCCAGCATCTGCTGCTCGCCGCCCGAGAGGGTGCCGGCTTTCTGCCGCATCCGGTTCTTGAGGATCGGGAAAAGCGAGAAGATGCGCTGGCGGTCGGATTCGATGGCCGCTTTGTCGCTGCGTGCATAGGCGCCCAGGCTCAGGTTCTCGTCCACCGTCAGGTTGGCGAATACCCGCCGGCCTTCCGGTACGAGGACGACGCCCGATTCCACGATATCCTTTGTGGCCTTGCCATTCAGGGGCTCGCCGTTCCAGGTGATGCTGCCCGCGCTCGTCTTCACGAGCCCGACGATGGACTTCAGGGTGGTGCTCTTGCCCGCGCCATTCGCCCCGATCAAGGTCACGATCTTGCCCTCGGGCACTTCCAGGGAAATGCCTTGCAGGGCGTGGATGCCGCCGTAGTAAACGGAAATATTGTCGATCTTGAGCATCAATCCACCCCCAGGTAGGCTTCGATGACTTTCGGGTCGCGGCGGATCACATCGGGAGTGCCATTTGCGATCGTCACACCGTAGTCGAGCACGTACATGCGCGAGCACACGCCCATGACCACCTGCATGTGGTGCTCGATGAGGAGGATGGACAGGTCGAATCGCTCGCGGATGCGGAGGATGAACTCCATGAGCTCGATCGATTCCTGGGGGTTCATGCCGGCAGCGGGCTCGTCGAGGAGGAGAAGGCTGGGCCGGGATGCCAGGGCGCGCGCGATCTCGAGTCTGCGCTGCTTGCCGTAGGGCAGGCTCGTGGCCTGTTCGTTGGCCAACTCGGCCAGTTCCGTTTCCCTGAGGAGATCCATGGCGAATTCGTGGGTCTCCTTCGCGCGTTTATGGTAACCCGGCGTGCCCAGCACGGAGGTGATCCAGTTGGGCCTCTCCTGGACCGTGCTGCCGACCATGACATTCTCGAGCACGCTCATCGTGGAGAACAGCCTGATGTTCTGGAAGGTCCTGGCGATGCCGGCCTCCGTGATGCGGTGCGCCGGCTTGCCGGTGATGTCCTTGTCCTCGAAGACGATCCTGCCCTCGGTAGGTTCGTAGACGCCGGTGATCATATTGAAGGCCGTGGTCTTGCCTGCGCCGTTGGGTCCGATCAGGCCCACGATCTCGCCCTTGTCGATCTCCAGCTTCAGATCGGAGACGGCGGTCAACCCGCCGAAGCGCATGGTGGCGCCCTGGGTGACGAGCTTCATGCCAGACCTCCCTTCTTGCTGCGCGGAAGGAGCCCCGCCTTGGCCAGGCGTTCCCAGCTCAGCTCCCGGTCGCCCATGAGCCCACGCTGCCGGAATATGACGACGATCATGAGCAGGGCGGAGAACACGACCATCCGCAGTCCCGGTATGCCGTCCGTCTTCACAAAGAGGAAGTTGAGCGGTTCGTCCAGGAAGCGCATGGCTTCCATGAGGACCGTGACCCCGATGGAGCCGATGACGGAACCCGTGATCGAGCCATTGCCGCCCAGGACGACGATGAGGAGAATATTGAACGTGAGCATGAAGGTGAACATCTTGGGGTCGATCGTGGTGATCATATGGCCCAGCAAGGCGCCGCCCACACCCGCGATGAAACTGGAGATCGTGAAGGATACGACCTTGACGCGGAAGACGTTCACCCCCATCGCTTCAGCCGCGATCTCATCGTCGCGCACCGCCTTGAGCTGACGTCCATAGCTCGACCGCACCAGGCGGGACATGAAGTATACGGTCAGCAGGGCCACGCCCCAGACCACCCAGGTGGTGGAATATTTCGGGATGCTCTTCAGCCCCTGGGCGCCGTTGGTCAGGCCCTGGAGGTTGGTGATGACCACGCGGATGATCTCGGCGAAGCCAAGGGTTGCGATCCCCAGGTAATCGTCCCGGAGCCTGAGGATAGGCAGGCCAATGATCAGACCGGCGATGGCCGCGCAGATGCCGGCTGTGATCAGCGCGAGGCCGAAGGGCAGGGTCAGGTTTTGGAGCCAGGGCGCCAGAGGTTCCAGGAAGAAGTTCATGTCCTTGATATCGGGACTCATGGTCAGGAGGGCGCTCACGTAGGCGCCCACGGCCATGAACCCGGCGCAGCCCAAGGAAAAGAGGCCAGTGAAGCCGTTGACCAGGTTGAGCGAGAGGGCCAGGACGATGTAGATCGCTGAAAGGTTGAGGATGCGCATGACGTAATTGCCAAGGGTGCCATCCGCCAACCAGAGCAGGAATGCGAAGACCGCCAGGGCGCCCAGGGTCATGATCGTGTCGCGTGTCTTCATGGCATCACACCTTGACAGTCTGGCGGCTGCCCAGGAGCCCAGCGGGCTTGAGCAGAAGGACCAGGATGAGGAGGATGAAGGAGAATGCGTCCCGGTAACCCGTGAGTTGGGGCAGGAAAGCCACGACCATGATCTCGATGAAGCCCAGAAGGAAGCCGCCCAGCACGGCGCCGCCAATATTGCCGATGCCACCGATGACCGCCGCGATGAAACATTTGAGGCCGGGCATGATTCCCATCAGGGGATTCAGCTGGGGATATTTGATCGCCCACATGATGCCGCCCAGGGCGGCCAGCGCGGAGCCGATGCCGAAGGTGATGGAGATGACGCCGTTGACGCTGATCGCCATCAGGCGGGAGGCTTCCACGTCCGTGGACACAGCGCGCATGGCCATGCCGGTTTTCGTTTTGTGCACCACGTAGAGCAGCACCACGAGCATGATGGCCGTGATCACGGGGATGAACAGGCTCACCGAGAGCACGGAAACCGATCCGAAGGTGACGACCGTGTCGAACAGGGGAAGGGACGGAAAGCTCTTCGGCCGGCCGCCGAAGATGACCACGCCCAGGCTTTCAAGGAAGAAGGAGGCGCCGATGGCGCTGATCATGAGCGAGATGCGCGGCGAATCCCGCAAGGGGCGATAAGCCACCCGCTCCAGGCCGACCCCGAAGAGGGCCGTCAAGGCGATGGCTACGATGATCGCCACCCACCAGGGCATGATCGCGGCGGCGATCAGGTAGAAGGCGGCATAGGAGCCAAGCATGAAGATATCGCCATGGGCGAAGTTGATGAGCCGCAGGATGCCGTAGACCATCGTGTAGCCGATGGCGATAAGGGAATACAGGCTCCCGAGACTTGCCGCGTTGGCAAGTTGCTGGAAAAAGGTGGCAAGATTCATAAAGGGTTCCTCCGCAGGAAAAATGAAAAACGCTTGGTATTCATTTCCCTGCAGATACCACGGCTATTGGGGCAAAGAAGGCATTGGGGCCGCCGGGGCCGGACACCCCGTGGGCCTGGGCCTGTGCTGCTTCCCAGGTCGAGCGACCCCAATGCCATTCTAGGAACCAACTGCGGCATATGTAGTGAAATGAGCCATCAGCCTCAGGGATTGACCGTCGTCTTGAACACGAACCTGCCACCCTTCACTTCCTTGATGACAGCGCTCTTGACGGGGTCATTGCTGCTGGCGGTGAAGGTGACATAGCCAGAGGCGCCGGGGAACTTGTTCGTCGCGGCGATGGCGTCGCGGATCTTGGAGGGATCGATGCTGCCGGCGCGCTTGACCGCATCGAGGGCGAGCAGGTAGCCGTCGAAGCCCAGGACCGCGGTGCCCGAGGGCAGCTTGCCGTACTTCTTCCTGTACTCGGTCACGAAGGTCTTCGAGTTCGGGGTCAGGGGGGCGTCATTGTCGAAGAAGGTGGACAGGACGGCGTTCTCGACGGAGGCTTTGCCGACTTTGATGAACTCCGCGATCTCCCAGGTGTCGCCGCCCAGGAAGGGGGTCTTGATCCCGAGCTCACGGGCCTGCTTGATGATCAAGGCGCTTTCCGTGTAGTTGCCGGGTGCGAAGATGACATCAGCTTTGAGGCTCTTGACCTGGGTGAGCTGCGCGGAGAAGTCCTGGTCGCCGGTGTTGTAGTTGAGCGTGCCGACGATGGCACCCTTGTCGCCAGTGAGCTTGACGAAGGAATCGGTGAAGTACTTGGCCAATCCCACGGAGTAGTCGTTGGACACTTCGCGGATGATGACCGCCTTCTTGGCGTTGAGGTTCTTCTTCGCGTAGGTGGCCATCACCGTCCCCTGGAACGGGTCGATGAAGCAGACGCGGAAATAGTAGGGGTTGCCCTTGGTGACCAGGGGATTCGTGCAGGACAGCCCGATGGCCGGGACCTTGGCTCCCATGAAGATGGGACCGGCGGCCATGGAAAGGCCGGACCCCCAGGAGCCCAGGATGACCTGGACCTTGTCGCGGTCGACCAGGGCCTGGCCGGCGTTGGCTGCTTCGACCTTGTCCGACTTGTTGTCAGCGACCTTGAGCACGGTCTTATAGGTCTTGCTGCCGACCTTGACCGTCGGGTACAGGGACTGGGCAAGGCGGATGCCGTCCAGCTCTTCTGCGCCGCCGGCCGCGTTCGCGCCAGTAAGGGGTTCAAAAACCCCGATCTTGATGACGTCCTCGGCAAAGGCGGCGCACGAGAACAGGCTTAGAGCGGTTACCGTCACGACAGGCAAGCGACGATTCTTCATCAATACCTCCGGTTGGATTGCGCTTCCTGGGAAGCTGTGTAAGTGAATAAAAAAAGTAATTACTCATCAATCGAAAATCGGTTGACGGTTCGGCAAACCATTGGGTTGCGAGCGCCACTGCGAGATCCTCGACGGTGGCAAAACGCATTCATAAGCAAGCCTTCGGCTTGCGCCTGAAGGAGGGTCCTCGGCGTTTCATTCACAAAAACGCTGCGGTCTAAATCTGGAACCCGTGCTGGACACTGCTGTGTATCGACATCCAGAACGTGGCTGGTAACTACGTCAAAGAGCTTGCACCCATCCTATCAAAAAAAAACCACCTTGAATCCACCGATCTCGCCAATATGTGAGGAACAGCACACGGCAGTGGGCCGATGAGGTCGCCAAGCAGCCACAGGACTGGACTCCCTGGAATACCGGGAGGCCTTGACCCAGGTGGAGGCGGTGCGAATCCAGACGGCATTGGCTGCGCACGCCACTGCCGATCGGAAGTTCGAATCTTCCCCGCCGACAAAAAACGAGGACGGTCTGGGGCGACCGTCCTCTTTCATTCGTATTGGTCGGCGCGAGAAGATTCGAACTTCGGTTCGCTGGCGCTCACCCCGCGGCATTGGCTGCGCACGCCCATCCGCCTTCGGCGGACCGCTGCGCACGCAGTGCGTGCTCCGCTTGGGCTACCTGCGCGCCACTGCCGATCGGAAGTTCGAATCTTCCCCCCGACAAAAAACGAGGACGGTCTGGGGCGACCGTCCTCTTTTATCGTATTGGTCGGCGCGAGAAGATTCGAACTTCCGACCCCTACCACCCCAAGGTAGTGCGCTACCAGGCTGCGCCACGCGCCGTGAAGGTTTGATTCTAGGGCTTGCGAGCCTTCGGGTCAAGGATTGGTTGAACGAAGGTACACTGGGGCATGTCTGAACGACTGATCCTTCTATCCAATGATGATGGTGCCTGGTCGCCTGGGTTGGCGACGCTGGCCCGGGTGGCCGGCGGATTCGGCCGGGTGGTGACGGTGGCGCCGGACCGGAACCGCTCGGCCATCTCCAGTGCCTTGAGCCTGCACAACATCCTCCGGGTCCAGGAACTCGGCCCGGATCGCTATGCCTGCAACGGCACGCCGGTGGACTGCGTGCTGCTGGGCACCCGGGGCCTCCTGCCGCGCACCCCGGATTGGGTGCTGTCCGGGGTCAACCATGGCTTCAACCTGGGCGAGGATGTGTTCTACTCGGGCACGGTGGGGGCGGCGTTCGAGGGCTGCCTGCAGGGGGCGAGGGCGGCCGCCTTTTCCCTGGACCCCGAGGGCGATCTGGACCTGACCGAGGCCTGGCTGCGCAAGTTCCTGGAGCGCTGGGAGACCATGACCCTGCCCAACAACCGGATCTGGAACGTGAATTTCCCCAAAGGGGAGGCCCGGGGCTTCCGGCTCACCGGGCAGGACAGCCGCACCTACCATGACCTGGTGGAACGCCGCGTGGACCCGCGCAAGGAACCGTATTTCTGGATCGGCGGGGACCTGGGGCCGACCTACGCCCGCGGCGCCGGCAGCGACGCCGAGGCGGCCCTGGACGGCTACGTGAGCCTGACGCCCCTGCGCCTGGACATGGCGTGCCCCGAGGTCATGAGCCGCCGGGACGCCTTCGACGCCGCGTTCAACGGAGACTGACCGTGTGGGCTTCCTTCCACGTCCACGGGCGGGTGCAGGGGGTTGGTTTCCGCTATTTCGTCCGGCGCGAGGCCCAGGCCCTGGCACTGGCGGGCTGGGTGCGCAACGAGGTGGATGGCAGCGTGACCGGCGAAGCGGCCGGAGACTTTTCCCGCATGGAGGCCTTCCGGGAGGTCCTGGAGCAGGGCGGGCCGGGGACTCGAATAACAAGACTGGACTGGTGGCCGGTGGATGAGGGAAAATCACTTCCCTTTCCCTTCGAGATTCACTCCTAGCGAGGTCCCATGGAATTCAAACGGTTTGTCCGGGATGTCCCTGATTTTCCTCACGCCGGTGTCCTGTTCAAGGACATCACGCCCCTGCTCGACAACGCCCAGGCCTTCAGCCAGGCCATCGACGCCATGGCCGAACCGGCCCTGGCCCTGCACCCCACCCATGTCCTGGGCCTGGAATCCAGAGGCTTCATCTTCGGCTCGGCCCTGGCGCACAAGCTGGGCCTCGGCTTCGCCCCCGCCCGCAAACCCGGCAAGCTGCCCATGCCCACCTTCTCCGCGACCTACGCCTCGGAGTACGGGGAGGACTCCCTGCACATCCACCAGGACGCCTTCAAGGAAGGCGACCGGGTGCTCATCGTCGACGACGTGCTGGCCACCGGCGGTACCGCCGACGCGGCCCGGCGCATCATCGAACGCACCGGCGCCCACCCCCTGGCCTTGACCCTGTTCATCGAACTGGGCTTTCTCAAGGGCCGGGACCTGCTCAAGGGCCTGCCGGTGTTCAGCGTGCTTACCTACTAATTACTTAATATTCAAGTACTTGGCCGGAATTTTCAGCCTGGTGGTGCCCAGGTAGCCCCTGCCGAACACGTAGGTGTCCATCAAGACTAGCAGTTCATTGCGGACCCTGGCGCCGGTGGCCGGGTCGGTGAAGTAGACCCCGCTCCACCTGGCGTCCGGGGTGTACTTGGCCAGGCAGGCGTGCAGGTCGTTGGGGTTGTTGATCCTGGCCCGGCCCTCCACCACCCGCTTGCCCAGTTCGCCCAGGCCCGCGGTGATGGCGAAGCCGAGGCTGTAGGGCCATGAGGCCAACCGGCCGGCGCCGCCCTGGGCGACCACCCGCTTTTCGATCTTGCGCAGGATGGCGGGGAAGTCGCCCTGCTCGTCGGCCAGGTTCAGGCCCAGCGCGCCCGGATAGCCCATGAGCGGCGAAGGGATGTCAGCCTCGACGAAGATGCCGTTCCGGCTGGCCAGGATCTGCCGGATGAGGGGCTCGGTCTGGGCGTCGTTGGTGGAGAAGAAGCAGACCTTTTCCCCTTTGGGGCCGTATTTCTTGAGCCATTGCGGGGCCTTTTCCAGGATGAACTGCTGGGCGCCGGCGACCCCCACGTCCGAAGTGGGGTCGGGGGCGGTTTCGAACACGTATCGCATGCCCAGGTCCTTGCACACGGCCTCCATGATCGCCCGCCGGCGGCTCAGGTTCTCGTAGGACATGTGCCGGGGAAACGAGATGTGCACGAAGGTCCTGGCGCCCATCTGGTGGGCGGCCCAGGGAATGGTGTAGCCGCGGCTGAAGGCGTCGGCATCCACCACCAGGTCGGCGGCCTTCTGGATCACCAGGGGATCTTCGTGCGGCTCGCCGGACAGGAGCAGGATGTCCGGGCGCCTGGCGCGGATGCGCCGGAAGCCTTCGCTCACCCCGGGGATCGACTCGCAGGCCACCACGACTTTCATGCGGGGATCATCGGCCAGGGAGACCAGGTTGGTGATGACCGTCTCCTGTTGCGACATGAAGTCGTCCGGAAAAGTGAGGTGGCGGATCATCCCGCCCCTGGCCACGGAACCGTATTCCCGGATGAGCTGCTCGGCGCCCCGGAGCGCATCTTCGCTCTGGGCCACGGTCGGGGTGCACACGCCGATGTGGAACGCGGCCTTCGACGCTGCCGACGGCATGCAGGAAAGCGCCAGAGCGACGACCGGAAGCAATGCGGCCGATGGTCTGAACAGCATGGCGACCCTTTCAATTTGGCGACTGCAATAAATAACGACCGTTAAAAGTATAACGTGTAATAATTTCGCGTAAATATTGAATAATATGATGATGTTTTTAATTTAAATATTCAGTAATGCAATTTTTTTGAACCTTCCCTCTTGATTGCAGTGAATATGCCAACGCCGGGAACCGAGGGGAAGGTCCCGGCAGATGGCCATATTTGATTTTCTAGGCGCTGACCAGGGTCTTCAGCCCGTCCCGGAACAGCACGTCCACCTTCCGGCCCAGGCGCTTCTGCACCTTGCCCAGCCCGAAGCTCGGATGGTCCATCCACATGCCTTCGTCCCAGCGCTTGAGCACGGTATAGGCGATGGCCCGGGTCCCGGCCTGTTCCTCCATCATGAGTTCCTGGAAGCGCGAGGGCGAGGCGGAGGCTCTGGGCGAGGCGGTGCGGGCGGCGACGGTGGGGCGGCTGGGATGGGCCGGCGACGCCGGGCGTTCGGTCCTTTCGGCCCTGAACTTGTGGACCGATTTGCAGCTGATGCATATGAGCTTTTCCGGCACCCCGTCGGTGATCGACAGGATCGCGTGCCGCGTCTCCCCTTTGCAGCGCCCACATGGGGCATCTAGTTCCTGGCCGGCGTAGTAGGATTTTGTCATCTCACCAGTTTGCCGGAACCGGCCCACCTTTGGAATTGCCAAAAGGCCTTCTCCCCGGGACGGAGCGAAGCGCCTATGCCCATCTACACTTCAGCCTGTCCCCGGAACTGCTATGGCACCTGCGGCCTGCGGGTGACCGTGAGCGGTGGCCGGGTCACCGGCCTGGAGCCCCATCCGGGCAACCTGGCCACCCCCGGCGGGCCCTGTCTGAAAGGGCTCAGTTATCTGGAGGAGGATTCCGCGCGCCTGCTGCGGCCGCTCAAGCGCCAGCCGGACGGCGGGTTCCGCCCGGTCTCCTGGGAAGAGGCGCTGGATCTCATGGCCGAACGGTTCCTGGATCTGCGCCGCCGGTACGGCGCCCAGAGCGTGCTGTACTACGCCGGCAGCGGCAGCAAGGGGCTGCTGAACGGCGTGGGCATGACCTTCTGGCGGCTGTTCGGCGGCTGCACCACCACCTACGGGGACCTGTGCTGGCCGGCCGGACTGGAGGCCACCCGGCTCACCCTGGGCGACAACCGGCACAATGCGCCATGGGATCTGGCCAACGCCCGGATGATCGTCCTGTGGGGCAAGAACCCGGCCGCCACCAACCTGCACCAGATGCGCTTCCTGGACCAGGCCCTGGAGCGCGGCGCCCGCTGCGTGGTGATCGATCCCCGGCGCACCGAGACCGCCGAGCGGGCCGGGCGGCTGATCCAGCCCAGGCCCGGCACCGACGGCGCCCTGGCCCTGGGCCTGGCCCAGCTGATCATCCAGATGGGACTCACCGACCCGGCGTTCATCCGGGATCACGTGCACGGTTTCGAGGCCTACGCCCGCAGCGTCGCGGCCTGGACCCCGGAACGCACCGCCACGGTCACCGGCGTGCCCGAGGCCCACCTGCGGGCCCTGGCCCTGGACCTGGGCACGATCAAGCCGCTGACCCTGTGCGCGGGCTTCGGCATGCAGCGCTACAGCAATGCGGGCCAGTCCATGCGCGCCCTGCTGGCCCTGCCGGTCATCACCGGCAACATCGGCAAGCCGGGCGCCGGCTGGGTCTACGCCAACCTGCAGACCGACCTGTCCGGCGCGGTGAAGGACCCCCTGGGCTGCTATCCGCCCCTGGCCCAGGACCCGCTGGTGCGGGTCGCCATTTCCGCCGCCCGGCTGGGCCGGGACATGGCGGCCCAGGACGGCCCGCCGCTGAAGGCCGCCTGGGTGGAGCGGGGCAATCCGCTCACCCAGAATCCGGACACCGCCCGGGTGCGCCGGGCCTTCCGGGCCCTGGACTTCCGGGTGGTGGTGGACAGCCGGCTCACCGACACCGCCCGGGAGGCGGACCTGGTGCTGCCGGCCCAGTCGCTCTTTGAGCAGACCGACGTCATCGGCGCCTACTGGCACCCCTATGTGCAGATCCGGCAGAAGGTGGTCGAGCCGCCCGGGGAGGTGAAGCCCGAGACCGAGATCTACTGGCACTTGGCCCGGCGCCTGGGCCTGCCCACCGACACCCTGCCCGGGCCCGGGGACGCGGCGGTGGAGCGCTACCTGGAGGCGCGGCTGCGGCCCTTCCCGGGGCTCAGCCTGGAGCGCCTGCGGGAGGGGCCGGTGCTGGCCCCCGGCGCCGGGGAGGTGGCCTTCGCCGACCGGGTGTTCCCCACCCCGTCCGGGCGGATCGAACTGCTTTCCGAGGAGGCGGTGCGCCGCTGGGGGGTGGACGCCCTGCCGGGGTTCCGGCCGCTCCGGGAGACCGCCCCGCCGGGGGATGGCCAGCCCCTGCTGCACCTGCTCACCCCCAACAACAAGAACGGCATCCACAGCCAGTTCCTGCAGCACGGCGGGATCGGCCCGCTGGACCCCGGGCCCGCGCTGGCCCTGGGCCTGGAGGACGCCTGCGCCCGGGGCATCCATGCCGGCGACCGGGTCCGGGTGTTCAACGGCCGCGGTGAGCTGATCCTCACCGCGCGGCTCGATCTGGGCCTGCTGCGGGGCTGCGTGGCGGTGTGCAACGGCTACGGCGACCTGCAGGGCGGCTCGGTGAACCTGCTCTCGGCCGATCGGGAGACCGATATGGGCCACGGCGCCGCCTTCCACGACAACCTCGTGCAGGTGGAGCTGGCGCGATGAACGGGCCCGGCCAGTTCCGCTTCGACCAGGGCCGCTGCATCGGCTGCGAGACCTGCGTCCTCGCCTGCCGGATGGCGCACCGGCCGGCCCAGACCCTGCCCTGGCGCCGGGTCTACACCTTCAACGAACTGCGGCTTCCGGACCTGCCGGTGCTGCACCTCTCCCTGGCCTGCCACCACTGCCGGCGGCCGATCTGCCTGGAGCAGTGCCCGGCCGGCGCCTACCGCCAGGATGCCGCCACCGGCGCGGTGGTCCATCAGCCGGAGCGCTGCCTGGGCTGCCGGTACTGCACCTGGGTCTGCCCGTACGACGCCCCCAGGTTCGATCCGGAGCGGGGGGAGGTGGCGAAGTGCGGGTTCTGCGTGGAGCGCCAGGAGCAGGGACTGGAACCGGCCTGCGTGGCCCATTGCCCGGTGCAGGCCCTGGGCTTCGAGCCCCGGGAAGGGATCCAGCAGGGCGGCCTGCCCCCGGGCTTTCCGCCGACCCGCCTGGGGCCGGCCATCCGCTTCGTGCCGGCCCGGCGCCCGCTGCCCGTGCTGAGCGCGCCGTCCGCCCCCGGGCTCCTGGCCCGCTGCCGGCGGGCCCTGCTGCGGGTGCCCGAAGCGGGCTTCAGCGCCCGGGGCGAATGGCCGCTGGTGGCCTTCACCAGCACGTTGTCCGTGCTGGTGGCGGTGGTGACGACCGCGGCGGCCCGGGCCGGGCGGGTGCTGCCGGTGCCGTTGCCCTATCCCTGGCTGCTGCTCTGGGCCGGGGCCGTGTGCCTGTCCCTCAGCGCCTGGCACCTGGGCCATCCGGAGCGGGCCTGGCGGGCGCTGGGCAACCTGCGCCGGTCCTGGCTCAGCCGGGAAGTGGCGCTGGTCCTGATCTTCCTGGCGCTGGCCCCGGCCGGGGCCGGCCTGCCCGGGGTCCGCGGCCTGGCCTGGGCGGCCGCGGCGGCGGGATTCGCCGCGCTGTTCGCCGTGGACCGGGTCTACCAACTGGCGGTGCGCGCCGGCCGGCTGGACTTCCACAGCGCCCACGCCCTGTTCAACGGGCTGTACCTGACCGGGCTGCTCGCTGGCTGCTGGCCCCTGGCCCTGGCCGCCGGCGCGCTCAAGGCCTGGCTGTACCTGGGCCGCAAGACCCACTTCCGGCGGCGCGGGCGCCTGGTGCGGCCGGCGCTCAGCCTGCTCCGTGTCGCCCTGGGCTTCGTCCTGCCGGCCCTGGCCTTCGGCGGCGGGCCGGCGGTGCTGGGGGCGATCCTGGGCGATCTGCTGGACCGCTGGGAATACTACGGGGAACTGGCGTTCCCTTCGCCCGGCCGGCAGATGGCCCTGGACTTGAATTCGTTCACCTGACCGCCTGCAATGCCGCCTCGGTGGCTTCCAGCAGGGCTTCGGGCCCCAGGGGGCTGCCGGTGGCCCGGGTCATCCACAGGTCCGGGGTGAGCCGGCCCAGCCGCGCGCAGCGCTCGAAGGCGTCGCCCAGCCTGCCGTCCGGACCGAGGCCGCGGCGGATCTGGAAGGCGATCATGCGGCTGAGGGGATAGTCGGGCAGGCCCAGGCCGTCGGTGACCAGATGGCTGCGGCAGGCCAGCAGCACGCAGTCCTTCTGCCCCAGCAGCGGCGCGTAGTAGCGGTTCCACAGCGCCCCGGCGGCGGCGGCCACCGCCGCCTCCAGTTCCGCGGCGCTGGCGCCGGGGTGCTGGTACAGCCAATGCCAGACGTCCAGGTCCACCAGGGCCGAACCGGCCATCTCCCAGGTGCTCCAGAACGCTTCGAGCACGGTCGCGGCCGCGGGCCTGGGCTGGCCCAGGAGCTCCAGGTCCCGGGCCTGGAACATCCAGGCCAGGGCCTCGGCGAAGGCGGCCCGGGGCGCGCCGGCCGCGAGCGGGGGCTCGGCCTGGTCGCGGGCGAAGCAGAGCGCCGCCGCGTGGCCGGTTTCGTGCACGGCGATGTGGAAGCCCCGGGCGTCCATGCCCCCCGGGCCGATGGGTACGCGCACCCGGAGATCGGCCCAGGGCCGGGCCCCCAGGGCGTAGCCGGAGCCGCGGGCCGGTGCCACCTGGATCCGCCCGGCCAGCCAGGCGGCTTTCTCCGGCGTGAACCCCAGGGCGCGCAGCAGGTTCGGCAGGTCCTGGGCATAGGCATTGGCCGTGGGATAGCGCCGGCGCACCTGGTCGTCCAGCCGCCCCGCCTCGCCCGGGAAGGCGTACCAGATGTCGAAGGGCTCCAATGCGCGGCCCAGGCGGCCGCGGATGCACCGGGCCGTGCGCGCCGCCAGGGGCGAGCCGCACACCGCCTCCAGCAGGGCGCGCACCCGGGCCTCGGAAAGCTGGCGCTCCTGGTCGACCCGGGCCATCCGGGTGGGGGCCAGGGGGCAGTAGGGGTCCAGCTCCCGGGCGGCCTGGAAGGTGCGCAGCAGCATCCGGTAGCGGGTCTCGTCCGGCGCGGCGTCCTGCCCGGCGGGCTGCAGCGCGTTGCTGGCCGGGTCCCAGTCCACCCCGGGGTTGTCGATGACCACGGCCGGGATGGTCTGGGTGACGAGGCGTTCCAGCACCTTCTGCAGCTCCCGCTGGCGGGCCAGCCCGGCCGGGCCTTCCCGGTACTGCGCCCTGATCTCGTCCCGGAGGTCCCAGTGCGCCAGCAGCCGCAGGCCGGGCGGGAAGGGGTGCCGGCCCCGGGCGTCCAGCAGGTGGTCCGCGCGGATGGTGAGGCCGGCGATGGTGCGCTCCGCCGCGGCCGCCGCTTCCGCCCCGGCCTGGTCCGCCTGGGCCGGCGCCCGCCGGGCGAAGCGCTCGGTCAGCCAGGCTTCGGCCCACTGCCGGCGGGTCCAGGAACCGCCGTCCCGCACCCGCTCCTGCACCGTGGTGAGGGGGAAATTCAGCAGCACGGCGAAGGCCAGCTTGTCGCGGAAGGCATCCTCCGGGACGTGGATCCCGGGCTCCAGGGTCGCGAGGAGGGCGTCCACCGGCAGCGGCGGGTCCTCCGCCGGCTCGCGCAGCCCCCGGCCGAGCCCCAGCAGCTGCCCTTCCAGGCTGGCCATGACCTGCTCCAGGCGCTCGAACAGCCGGTCCAGGTCCGCGGGCCGGCCGGCGAACTGGGCGCGCACGAAGCCTTCGAACTCGCCGGCGCCGCCGTCCCCGGGCCGCCAGAACCGGGCCGCCTGGGCCAGCCCGCGCTGGATGCGCAGCCTCTGGTCCGGGCCGTAGCGGGCCGTCAGCTCGCCCTGGAGCAGGCCCATGGAACTGTCCATCCACGAGGCCCGCAGGGGCAGGACGAGGCTGCCCAGGAGGATCAGGACGCCGGCCAAGCTCCGCAAGGGCACCTCCATGGAAAGATCCGGATAGTCTAGGGTCTTTCAAGGGTTTTGCGTCAGGTAAAATTTTAAATAGTAATTTTATCTCCTTAATTAATATTTAACATGAATATGCCGCGATATTGAGCCATGATCCATGGCGATCATTCCATTTTTCAATGTATGGTTCGATTCGGGTCGAAAAGACGCCCTTGGCCTCGGTCCGCTCCGGGCCTGGGCCGATGGTTCCGGCTGAATTTGGGACATCTTATATGAGGGGTTGAGGCCATAATGCAACCAGAACCCTTGGGGTCATCCCTTGAACGCCTCTGAATTGGACGCCATAGACCGCAGGATCCTCGACGAGCTGCTCGCCGACGCCCGGATTCCCATCGCCACGCTCGCCTACCGCGTCCATTTGTCGCGGCACGCCATCCGCCATCGCATCGATCGGCTTGAATCGTTGAAGGTGATCAGCGGTTATACCATTCGCCTTGGTCAACCCATGGATGATAAACATGCCGTCCGGGCCATCATCATGGTTTACCGCAGGGATCGCATGCGCGGGACCGACGTCGTCAGGGCGATCGAGCTTATTCCTGAAGTAACCTTTTGCTACATCGTGAGCGGCATGTTCGATCTGGTCGTGCACATCGAAGCGGAATCCATCGACCGGGTGAACGCCATCTGGGCTCACCTGGCGGATCTGCCCGGGGTCCAGGATACCCACACGACCTTTGTCCTTTCGCCCATCATCGACCGTCATTCGAATCCCCGGTAGGGGCCAGGGTTGGGCGAGGCCCGGCCACTTTGGCCGGAGCACCGTCCATCGTGATCAGAATGCCCCATGAGTTTGCTCCTATTGGCAGGTTCCCCCGCTTCCGGGGCCGCTAGACTGAGTCAACAAGACGAACCAGCAAAGGAATACGCTCATGCTGAACCTCAGTACTCGCGGGGCCTGCAGGCCAGTCCCCTTCTCTCGGACCCTCCTGGGGGGGCTCGCGCCGGACGGGGGGCTTTTCCTGCCGGAATCCTATCCCAAGGTTTCGGGCGACGAACTGGCCCGATGGCGTTCCCTCAGCTATCCGGAACTGGGGTTCGAGATTCTCCGCAGATTCGCCACCGACATCCCGGAAGCGGACCTCCGGGCCTTGGTGTTCAAGACCTACACCCGTGAAACCTTCGGCAGCGCCGACATCACGCCGATGCGAACCCTGGAGCCGGGGTTGCACCTCCTCGGCTTGTCCAACGGCCCGACCCTGGCCTTCAAGGACCTCGCCCTGCAACTGCTGGGCAACCTGTTCGAATATGTCCTGGGCAAGAGCGGCGAGGAACTCAACATCCTGGGGGCCACGTCGGGGGATACGGGCTCCGCGGCCGAGCATGCCATGCGCGGCAAGCGGGGGATCCGCGTGTTCATGCTTTCCCCTCACGGCCGCATGAGCGCCTTCCAGCGCGCGCAGATGTACAGCCTGTCCGACCCGAACATCTTCAATCTCGCCATCGAGGGCATGTTCGATGATTGCCAGAGCATCGTGAAGGCGGTTTCCAACGACCTCGCCTTCAAGGAGCAGCATCGGATCGGAACCGTGAACTCCATCAACTGGTCGCGCCTGGCGGCCCAGGTGGTCTACTACTTCAAGGGCTATTTCGCGGTGACGCGCGGCAACGACCAGGAAGTGTCCTTCGCCGTGCCCTCGGGCAACTTCGGGAACATCTGCGCCGGGCACGTCGCCAGGTGCATGGGGTTGCCCATCCGGCGGCTCATCCTCGCCACCAACGAGAACAACGTCCTGGACCAGTTCTTCCGCACGGGCGTATACGCCCCGAGGCAGGCGGCCGATACCCATACCACGTCCAGCCCCTCCATGGACATCTCACGGGCCTCCAACTTCGAGCGCTTCGTGTTCGATCTCGTGGGCCGCGACCCCAGGAGGGTGCGGGAACTCTGGGCCAAGGTGGAGGCGGGAGAGGCTTTCGACCTGTCGGGCACCGGGGCCTTTGCCCGGATCGCCGAATTCGGCTTCGTTTCCGGGATGAGCACCCACCGCGATCGCCTGGAGACCATCCGGCGGGTCTGGGAGCGCTACGGCGTGGAGGTCGACACCCATACCGCCGACGGCATCAAGGTCGGGCTGCAGAACCGCGAGCCGGGCATCCCGCTGGTGTGCCTGGAGACGGCCCTCCCCGCCAAGTTCGCGGAGACCATCCAGGAGGCCTTGGGCCGCAAGCCCGCCCTGCCGACGCGATTCCAGGGGCTGGAAGACCAGCCGCAGCACGTCACCGTCATGCCCCCTGACGTGGATCAAGTGAAGGCGTTCATCAAGGCCCATCTCTGAGGTTCCTCCATGAAATACGTGATCATCCTTCCCGACGGCGCAGCCGACGAGCCCCTTGCCCAGCTGGGCGGCAAGACCCCGCTGGAGGCCGCCCATATTCCGTACATGGACGCTGTGGCCCAGCGGGGCTGCCTTGGCCGGGTGGTGACCATTCCCGAAGGCTTCGAGGCGGGCACCGATGTGGGCACCCTGGTGCTCCTGGGCTACGATCCGCACCGGTACCACACGGGCCGTGCCCCCATGGAAGCCCTGGCCCGCCGTCTGCGCGCATCCCAGGATCAGCTCATCTTCCGTTGCAATTTCGTGCACATCGCCGATGGCAGGATGAAGGACTTCACGGCCGGGCACATCCCCCAGGCCGATGCCAACGAGCTGATCGCAGCCCTCAACGAAGCCGCCTTCCCCGGTGAGACCTGCGCCTTCCATTCCGGGGTCTCCTACCGCAACCTGCTCCTGGTTGCAAACGCCTCGAACATGCGGCTTGAGAGCCAGCCCCCGCACGACATCGCCGACCAGCCCGTGGACGGGTACTGGCCCAAGGGCGAAGGGCAGGAGCGCGTGCGCAAGATCATGGAGCGCGCTGCCGAGGTGCTGGCCGATCACCCGGTCAACCGCCGGCGCAAGGCCCGGGGCGAACGCTGGGCCAACGGGATCTGGCTGTGGGGACAAGGCACGGCCATGCAGCTGGAGACCCTGGAGGCCCGCTTCGGGCTGAAGGGCGCGGTGATCACCGCCGTGGACATCCTCCGCGGCCTCGCCTTGGGCATGGGCATGGATCTCATCGAAGTCGCCGGGGCCACGGGCTACCTTGATACGGACTACGAGGCCAAGGGGCGGGCGGCGGTGGCGGCCCTGGACCGCTACGACGTGGTGATCGTGCACGTGGAGGCTCCGGACGAGGCCGCGCACGAGGGCCTGGCCGAGGAGAAGAAAACGTCCCTGGAGCGGATCGATGAAGCCATCGTCGGCCCCATCCTGAAGAAATGTGGGACCCTGGGGGAGTACCGCATCCTCATCGCCCCCGATCATGCCACGCTGGTGCGGACCAAGGGCCACCATGCCGAGCCTCCGCCGTTCTGCTACGCGGGAACCGGCATCGGAGGTTCCGGGCGGCGGTTCAATGAACGGGAGGCCATGGCTTCGGGGTTCATGCTGGATCCAGGCCATACCCTGCTGGAGCGCTTCTTGAACGGGACTGCGGATCCAACCTAGAGCGCGCCGATGTACGGCTTGAATTCCATGTCCGTGCCCAGGATGTGGTTGGCGAACCAGTCCTGGATCAGGCAGAGCAGCTCGTCCGCCTTCACCGCGCCGGGGTCGAGCCGGTAGCGCCGCTGCAGGTCCAGCATCTTGTCCCGGAACACCCGGTGGGTCTCCCGGTGCGCTTCGAAGTCGGGGAAGCCGGCCTTCTCCATCAGTTTTTCCTCGGATTCGAAATGCATGACGGTGTAGTCCACCAGGAAGGCGATGCGGTCCTCCATGTTGGGGGGGGCGTCCTGGGCCAGGGCGGTGCGGAACTCATCCACCATCTGGAAAAAGATGTGGTGGTAGGCGTCCACCAGGGGGTTGCCCACGGTGTACTTCTCAGTCCACTCGACAAATTCCATCTGCGCTCCCGGCGAACCTACCCCCAAAGTGTGGGCAATACCGCCAATCCCGTCAACCGCGGGCGGCTCAATCGGATTTCTTGCGGGCCTTCCCGGTGATCCGGTGGATGTCGATGCGCACCACGGCGGTCCGCTGGAAATCCCGTTCCAGTTCCTTCAAGCCGTTCTCCATGTGGTCGGGGGCGAACCGGTGCAGCAGGGCCATGAGGCCGCGCCGCTTGGCTTCGGGCTCCTCCACCCGCGTGGCCCGGCCGAACACCACGGCGCTGCGGTAGTTGGTGCTCAGTTCGGCGGGCACCACCTCGCGCCCCACGACGACACAATATGAGACCAAGTCACAAAAGGCCAGGTTCTCCAGCTTGTGCCCGACCACGGCGCAGTGCAGGTACAGCACGCCGTCCTCCAGCACGTGGTTCACGGGCACCGCGTAGGGGTAGCCGTCCTCGCCGATGGTGGCCAGGACGCCGTCGCCGCCTTCCCGAAGGATGGCGTAGGCTTCCTCTTCCTGCAGGGCTCGGTCCTTGCGGCGTATCTCGTGGCTCATCCCAACGGCTCCTCATGGGCGCAGGCGGGGCAGAGGAGCACCGTGACCGGGTCCTTGCCCCTGGGTTTGCGGGTCTTTTCCACCATGTACTTGCCCTTGCAGGCCGGGCAGGAGCGCGGCACCGGCTTGTCCCAGGCGGTGAAGTCGCACTTGGGGTAGTTGGTGCAGCCATAGAAGATCTTGCCGAAGCGGGTCTTGCGCGGGCTCAGGTCGCCGCCGCACTTGGGGCAGGGCACGCCTAGGATCTCCTTCTTGACCGTCTTGCACTTGGGGTAGTCCACGCAGCAGGTGAACTCGCCATAGCGGCCGTAGCGCTTGACGTAGTGCTTGCCGCAGGTGGGGCACTTCTCCTCCAGGGCCACGTCGGCGGGCACCGGGATGCCCTTGGGGTCGGCCTTGCGGATGCCCTTGCAGCCGGGGTAGTTCGGGCAGGCCCAGAACGGGCCGAACTGGCCCTTGCGCAGGAGCATGGGGGTGGCGCCGCACAGCGGGCACTCGGGGGCGTCCTCGGGCTCCTCCATCTGTTCGGGCTCTTCGGTATGGTCGCATTCGGGATAGCGCGAGCAGCCGAGGAACAGGCCGTTCTTGCCGATCCGCTTGAGCATGGGCGCGCCGCACTTCTTGCATACCTTGTCGGTCTGGATGCCGGCCTTGAGGTTGGCCATGTCGGTGCCGGCCGAGGCCAGCAGCTTCTCGAACGGGCCGTAGAAGTTCTTCATCGCCTTCAGGAAGGTCAGGTTGCCGCCTTCGATGCGGTCCAGCTCGCCTTCCAGGCCGGAGGTGTAGGTCGGCTCCATCAGCTCCCGGAACCCCTGTACCAGCAGGTCGGTCACCACGCAGCCCAGCTCCGTGGGCTTGAAGCGCCCCTCCAGCTTCTTCACGTAGTCCCGGTCCTGGATGGTGGCGATGATGCTGGCATAGGTGGAGGGCCGGCCGATGCCGTCCTCTTCCAGCTCCTTGACCAGCGTGGCCTCGGAGAACCGCGCGGGCGGCTTGGTGAACTGCTGGTCGGTCTCCAGGGCCTCCAGCTTCAGGGCCATGCCCACCTTGAGCGGCGGCAGGCCGACGCTCTCCTCGGGGTCCTCCTCGCCGGCGGTGGCGTCGGCGATCTCCTCGGCCTTCTGTTCCTCGGTCTCGGTGCGGTACACCGTCAGCCAGCCCGGGAACCGTTCGATCTCGCCCTTGGCCAGGAACACGGCCTCTTCCTTGTCCGGGAGGGTGGCGGCGGATTCCACCACGGTCTCGTCGATGCGGGCGGCCTCCATCTGGGAGGCCACGGTGCGCCGCCAGATCAGGGCGTAGAGCCGGAACTGGTCCGGTTCCAGGCGGTTCTTCAGGCTTTCCGGGGTGCGGGTGATGTCGGTGGGCCGGATCGCCTCGTGGGCGTCCTGGGCGGCCGCCTTGCCCTTGTAGATGCGCGCCTTGGCCGGCAGGTAGTCCTTGCCGTAGTGCTTTTCGACGTAGGCGCGGATCGCTTCGATCGCCTCCGGGGCGAGCCGGGGCGAATCGGTGCGCATGTAAGTGATGAGGCCCACCGGGCCTTCGCCGAAATCGACGCCCTCATAGAGGCGCTGGGCGTTCTGCATGGTGCGGGTGACGCTCATGCGCAGCTTCTGGGCGGACTCCTGCTGCAGCTTGGCGGTGGTGAACGGGGCGGAGGGGTTGCGCTTCTTTTCCTTGGTCTCCAGGCTGGTGACCTTCCAGGCCGCCTTCAGGATCATGTCGCGCAGGGCGTGGGCCTCGGCTTCGGCGCCGATCCGGCGCTTGGTCTCCTTGTTGCCCAGTTGCAGCGGCTGGCCGCCGACCCGGGTCAGCTTCATCCAGAACTGGGGCGGCAGCTTGGCCGAGAACTTGCCCTTCAGCACCCAGTATTCCACCGGGACGAAGGCCTGCACTTCGCGCTCCCGGTCGACGATCAGGCGCACCGTCACGCTCTGCACCCGGCCGGCCGACAAGCCGCGGCGGACCTTGTCCCAGAGCACCTGGGACACCTTGTAGCCCACCAGCCGGTCCAGCACCCGCCGGGCCCGCTGGGCGTCCACCAGCTTCTTGTTGATGACCGTGGGCGCTGCCATGGCCTTGGCGATCCCGGCGGGGGTGATCTCGTTGAACAGCACCCGGCTCACCGGCATCGTCTTGGGCGGCTTGATGGCCTCCAGCAGGTGCCAGGAGATGGCCTCGCCCTCGCGGTCAGGGTCGGTCGCGAGAATGATCTCGGTGGCCTTCTTGGCGGCGGCCTTCAGCTCGGTCACCACCTTGGCCTTGCTGGCGGGGATTTCGTACTCTTCCTGGAAGCCGTTCTCGATGTCCACCCCCAGCTTCTTGGGGAGATCGCGGATATGGCCCACGCTGGCCTTCACCGTGTACCCCTTCCCGAGGTATTTGGTGATGGTTTTCGCCTTGGACGGACTTTCGACGATAACGAGCTTGGTCAATTGAGACTCCAACCTGGGATGATGGGGTCTTTCATGGGGCGTTTGTCAAGCCCCAACGTAAAAACTTCATATCTTCCAAGAGATCTTGTGCGCTGAGGCATATTTTCGCGGCTCCTTCGCGGATCAGCCGGTTGGGCCCTTCGGCCAGGGGATCCTCCGGGGCGCCCGGGCAGGCCCAGAGCTCCTTGCCCAGGTCCAGGGCCAGTTTGGCGGTGACCAGGGACCCGGAGGCGTAGCGGGCCGCCACCAGCGCCACCCCCTGGGTCCAGGCGGCGAGGATCAGGTTGCGCCGGGGGAAATGCCATTTCTCGGGCCGGGCGGCCACCGGGAAGGGGGTGAGCACCCCGCCGCCGGCGGCGACGATCCGGTCCATCAGGCCGGCGTGCTCGGGCGGGTAGGGGTGGTCCAGGCCGGAGCCCATGATGCCCCAGGTGGCCCCGGCCTCCAGGGCGCCCCGGTGGGCGGCGCCGTCGACCCCCCGGGCCAGGCCGGACAGCACGGCCACCCCGGCGGCGGTGAGTTCCCGGGCCCAGGCGCGGGCCCGCTCCAGGGCCGGGCGGGCGCCTTCGCGGCTGCCCACCATGGCCAGGCACGGCCCGCCGGGGGGCAGGGTGCCGCGCACCCACAGGGCCACCGGGTAGGGCAGCGGCTCCAGCAGGCGCGCCACGCCGGGGTCCCCGGGCAGCCACAACCGGGCGCCCCGGTCGGCGGCCTCGGCCCGGAACCGGGGCAGGTCCCGTTCCAGCCGTTCCAGGTCGCTCCGCCAGGGCGCCGGAAGGCTGGGTTCCAGGCCGGCCTGGAGGCTGGCCCAGAACTCGGCCTTCCGGCGTTCGGGCCAGGGCAGGAGGGTGAAGGCCAGGGCCCAGAGGGCAGGATTCACGGACGCACCAGAAGAGCCCACTACCATGGATGAACCCGGGACGGGACGCAACCGGGAATATGTCCTTGCCTTCTGGGGCAGGTTTGCTAGACTGGTTCTTCTTTGGCTCTGGCTGAAATCGAAATTGTGAGGGTCCCATGTCGAAACAGTGCGAAATCTGCGGAAAGAAGCCCCAGTTTGGGCATAACGTTTCCCATGCCAACAACATCACGCTGCGCCGCTGGAATCCGAATCTTCAGCGGGTGCGCGCCCTGGTGAACGGCGCCCCCCAGCGCCTGCGGGTCTGCACCTCCTGCATCCAGGCCGGCAAGGTCGTCAAGAACGTCTGAGACGCGCCATGGTCCAGGTGAATGCGGCCCCCGTTCGCGGGGGCCGCATTTTTTTTCGGCCCTGGCGGTAAGCTGAACGATTGAGGGGATAGCACGTTGATCCTGGGACTCGACACCACCACCGAACGCCTCCACCTGGCCCTGGTCCAAGGCCCCGCTGGCGGGACCTGGACCCGCTGGGTGGCCGCAGCGCCCGGCCGGAGCCACAGTTCGAGCCTGCTGCCGGCCCTGGCGCAACTGCTGGCCGAGGCCGGAGCGGTGCCCGCGGACCTCACCGGCGTGGTCGCCTGCGTCGGGCCCGGCGGCTTCACCGCGCTGCGCATCGGGGTGGCCACGGCCGAGGGGCTGGCGCTCACCGGGCTGCCCACCTGGGGCTTCTCCGCCTTCGAGCTGAGGGCCCGGGCGCTGCGCGAGGCCGGTCATCAGGGGCCGGCCTGGATCATCCTCGACGGCCAGCGCCAGGAGGCCTTCCTGCAATCCTGGCAGGACGGTCCCCTGACGCCGGCCTTGAAGCGGCCCCTGGACGGCCTGGCCGGGCTGGTGGGGGCCGGCGCCTGGTGGGCGCCCGAATCCTTCCGCGCCAAGGTGGCCCCCCACCTGGCCCAGCCGCCCCGGGTCCTGGCCCAGGAAGCCGAGGCCACCCTGGCCGGGCTGGCCGCCCTGTGCCGCGAACGGCCCCTGCAGCCGCCCGAAGCGCCGCTGGTGCCGTTCTACCTTCGGGAGACCGACGCGGAAGTGAATTTCCCGGAAGCCTCGGCGCATCTGTCCGAAGCGCTGAGACGAGGCCAAGCCCGGTGAGCGCCATCCACCTGGGACCTGGATCCCGGGTGCCGTCCTGGCTGGAGGCCATCGACCGGGCCTGTTTCCTGGAACCCTGGGGGCCGCTGGATGAATTCGAGCACATCTGGGCGATCCAGCCGATCGGCTTCGCCCGCTGGCGCATCATCCCGGAAGTGGGCGAGGCCGAACTGCTGCGCATCGGGGTGGCGGAAGGCATGCGCCGGGGCGGGTACGGGCGCAGGCTGCTGCGGCTTTCCCAGGCCCACCTGGCCCGCTACGGGGCCGGCGTGCTGCACCTGGAGGTCCGGGTCTCCAACCGCGCCGCCCGGACCCTGTATGAAAGCGAAGGCTGGGTCTACCGGGGCCTGCGCAAGGGCTACTACCGGGACGGCGAATCCGCCGCGCTCTACTCCCGGGGCGAGTGATCAGACCTGGTACGAACCGGTCCCGCTGAGCACCACCTTGCCCAGATTCGGGATGTAGACGCTCTGGTTCTGGGTGAGGATGTAGTCCTTGCTGTCGCCCTCGATGGTCACCCAGAGGGTGCCGGAGGTGCAGCACACCTGGCTGCCGCCGAGGCCCTTGAGCACTTCGGTGCAGCCCTTGCTTAGGTAGCCGGATCGGCGGGTTGCGCGGGTTTTTCCATACAGTCCGAGGGACATCGGCTTGGCGGTCTGGGTATTCATGGCTTGCTCCTTCTGTTCCGGGGGCCTGGCTGCTGCCTCCACACCTGAATATACGATCTGATTAGTAAACATATCAGTGGCAGTTACTGAAAATTATGACCATTACAGATGAAAAACAATTTGATTGTGCTGGCAAATTCCTGGTCAACTGTACCGATAAATTGCGCGCCTTGAGCTCGCTGAGGATGAGTGATGAGAGACCCCCAGAAGGTTCCCCTCTATGAAAAGTTCGCCCTGGATCTGGAGGAGCAGGTGCGCTCGGGCACGTTCCCGGTGGGTGCGCGCATCCCGTCGATCCGGGAGTCCAGCCTGCAGCAGGGGATCAGCTTCTCCACGGTGCTGCAGGCCTATCAGATGCTGGAGAACCGCGGGGTGATCGAGGCCCGGCCGCAATCCGGCTACTACGTGAAGCCCCAGGCGAAAAAGCGCGCGCCCGAGCCGGATTTCCAGGCGGTCCAGGGCGATCCGACCAAGGTGAGCATCGATGACGTCTCGCTGCTGCTCATCCACGACAACTTCAAGCTCAACTACGCCCAGTTCGGCGTTGCCTCGCCCAACCCGGCGCTGCTGCCCACGGTGAAGCTGAACCGCATCCTGGCGGGCCTGGCCAGGGACGGCAAGATCTCCCACGACCTGGGCGGCGCCGTGCCGGGCAGCGAGCCCCTGCGCATCCAGGTGGCCCAGCGTGCCTTCAGCTACGGCTGCGAGCTGGCGCCGGATGAGCTGGTCATCACCGCCGGCTGCACCGAGGCCATGAACCTGTGCCTCCAGGCGGTATGCCAGCCCGGGGATCTGGTGGCGATCGAATCCCCCACCTATTTCGGCATCGTCCTGGCGCTGGAGGCCCAGCACCTGCGCGTGCTGGAGATCCCCTCGCACCCGCGCACCGGCATGAGCCTGGAAGCCCTGAAGTTCGCCCTGGAGAACCATCCGATCAAGGCGGTGCTGGCGGTGCCCAACTTCAGCAACCCCACCGGCAGCCTGATCGCCGACGAGGACAAGTCCGAACTGGTCAAGCTGCTGGCCCAGCACGGCGTGCCGCTAATCGAGAACGACATCAACGGCGAACTGTACTTCGGCGAGCGCCGCCCCCGGGTCGCCAAGAGCTTCGACCGGGAGGGGCTGGTGCTGCTCTGCTCCTCGTTCTCCAAGGACATCTCGGCCGGGTTCCGGGTGGGCTGGGTGGCGCCGGGGCGCTTCTACCGGGACGTGCAGTCCAAGAAATACGCGTTCAACGTGCGCACCTCGGTGCTGCCCCAGCTGGCCATCGCCCGGTTCCTGGAGACCGGCGGCTACGACCACCACCTGCGCAAGATCCGCCGGGCCTACGCCGAAAAGATCGCCGCCATGTCCCAGGCGATCCTCGCCCATTTCCCCGAAGGCACCCGCATCACCGAGCCCGGCGGCGGCTTCGTGCTCTGGGTCCAGCTGCCCGACAAGCTGGATTCGGTGCTGCTCTACCAGGAGGCGCTGAAGGCGTTCATCGCCATCGCCCCCGGCTACCTTTTTTCCCCGGCGCACAAGTTCAATGATTTCATCCGGCTCAACGCCGCCTGCTGGTCGGAGCAATCCGAACAGGACCTCATCCGCCTGGGCATGGTGGTAAAACGGCTGTTGAGCGGGAAACGATGAGGAGGCGGCATGCCCTGGAACCCTGGACAGTACCTGAAGTTCGGCGCGGAGCGCACCCGCCCGGCCATGGACCTGTGCGACCGGGTGCCGGGTTCAAGGGGCCGCATCCTGGACCTGGGCTGCGGCCCGGGCAACAGCACCGCCGTGCTGCGGGAGCGCTGGCCGGAGGCGGAACTGGCCGGGCTGGACAGCTCGCCCGAGATGATCGCCCAGGCCCGGGCCAGCCACCCCGCCGGCACCTGGATCCTGGCCGGCGCCGAGCGCTACCAGCCGCCGGCCCCCTGCGACCTGGTGTTCTCCAACGCCGTGCTGCAGTGGCTGCCGGACCACCAGCGGCTGCTGCCCAGGCTGATGGGCTGGCTCGCCCCGGGCGGCTGCCTCGCCGTGCAGATGCCGGCCAAGGGCGGCACCGTGCTCCGCCCGGCGCTGGCCGCCGTGGCCGGGCGGCCCCGGTGGCAGGAGGCCATGGCCGGGGCCGAGGGCGCGCTCATCTTCCATGAAGCCCGGTTCTACTACGATCTGCTGGCGCCCCTGGCGGACCGGGTGGACCTGTGGGAAACCACCTACTACCACCCGCTGCCGTCGCACCAGGCGCTGATCGATTGGTACGAGGGCACCGGCATGCGCCCGTACCTGGACCGGCTGCACGGCGACGCGGCCCGGAGCGCGTTCAAGGCGGAGGTGCTGGAGGCGTGCCGGGGCGATTTCCCGGTGGCGGCGGACGGGAAGGTGGTGATGCCGTTCAAGCGGCTGTTCTTCGTGGCGTGCAAGCGGTGACCGTTCCCATGTCATAATGCTTGGGTTGCGTTTTCGGCAACTCAGCCATTTCTTCAGGGCGGGGTGAAAGTCCCCACCGGCGGTAGGGTCAGGTCCCCAGGGCCGGCCAAGCCCGCGAGCGCCCGCCTTCGGCGGGGTCAGCAGATCCGGTCCAAGTCCGGAGCCGACGGTCAGAGTCCGGATGAGAGAAGGAGTCAGGTATGCCCAATGACCGTTTGGACCAGGCGATCCGCGCGTTCCAGGAAGGGCGGGCCGTCGTGCTGCAGGATGACCCGGACCGGGAGAACGAAGGGGACCTGATCATTGCCGCGGAAATGATCAACGAAGAGATCATGGCCATGATGATCCGGGACTGCAGCGGCATCGTCTGCCTCTGCGTGGAGGACGATCTGGCCCGGCGGCTGGACCTGCCGCAGATGGTGGCGCGCAACGACAACAAGCAGGGCACCGCCTTCACCGTGTCCATCGAAGCCAAGGAAGGGATCACCACCGGGGTCTCCGCCCATGACCGGGTGGCCACCATCCGCGCGGCCGTCGCGCCCGGGGCACGCCCCGGGCACCTGGCCCGCCCGGGCCATGTCTTCCCGCTCCGGGCGCACCGCGACGGTCTCCAGGGACGGCGCGGCCACACCGAAGGCTCGGTGGAACTGGCCCGGCTCGCGCGGCTGCGTCCGGCCGCGGTGCTGTGCGAACTGATGAACCCGGACGGCACCATGATGCGCGGCCCGGCCTTGCAGGCGTACGCCGAGCGCCACGGCTTTCCCCTGCTGACGATCCGGGACCTGGCGGAAGCCCGGGTGCCCGCCGGGGTGAATTGACCGGCGGCTCCCCGGCCGGGATAGACTCTACCCATGGCCTCCAAGCCGAAGCGCAATCCTGAACTGAACCGCCTCTACTTCGCGGTCGGCCTGGGCGTGCTGATCTGGGTGATCTTCCGCTGCTACCGGCTGCTGTCGGCCCAGGTGGAGTCGGGCATCGACGCGCCCAGCCGCTGGGCGCTGCTGGCCCTGGGCCTGGCCAACGTGCTGGCCATCGGCACGCTGCTGTTCATCGTGGCGCGCAGCCTGGCCAAGCTGTATTTCGAGCGGCGCAGCGGCATCCTGGGCGCCCGCATCCGCACCCGGCTGGTGGTGGCGCTGTTCCTGGTGGGCCTCACGCCGAGCCTGATGCTGTTCCTGATCGGCCGCACCTTCATCCGCAAGAACGTCGACCGCTGGTTCCTGCCCGACACCCAGCAGGTGATCCAGGACGGCCGGCGCATGGTGGAAGCCTTCCGGGCCCAGCTGGACCTGCGGCTCACGGCCGCCGCCGGGCACATCCCGCCCGGTTCGGCGCTCAACCTGGAGCAGCAGCGCAGCGCCCTGGAGTTCGATCTGCTGGCCCGGGTCAGGCCGGCCGCCAGCGTCCAGCTGGCGGTCGCCCCGAAGCTCACCCCGCCCAGGCTGGACCCCCTGCCCACGGGCCGGGACACCCGGCTGTTCGAGGCGGGGGATTGGCACATGGCCATCGGCCCGCCCGACGCCACCGGCACCCGGGTGGTGGTGGGGGTGTTCGTGCCGCGGGAGATCCTGGACGGCATGATCCACCTGGAGCGCCGCTACCAGGAGGCCTTCCAGATCTCGACCGGGCGCGAAACCCTGGAGACCCTGCCCCAGAGCACCTTCCTGTTCCTCACCCTGCTCACCCTGTTCGCCGCGGTGTGGACCGGCCTGGCCATCTCGCGCACCATCGCCGAACCGGTCCGGGCCCTGGCCAAGGCCGCCCAGCGGGTGGGCCGGGGCGACCTGGAGGTGTCGCTGCCGGAGGAGGGCGAGGACGAACTGGCCCTGCTTTCGCGCAGCTTCAACACCATGACCCGGGACCTGCTGCAGAACCGCTCCGCCATCGAGGCCCAGTCCGAGCGCCTGGAGCGTCAGCGCGCCTACCTGGGCCAGCTGCTGGAGGCCCTGCCGGTGGGTGTGCTGAGCTGGCAGGAGGGCGGCACCCTGCGCACCTTCAATTCGGTGGCGCGGCGCTGGTTCGGCGTGGACAGCTGGGATGCCACCGGCAGCGTCTGGGATGAGCTGTCCCGGCAGCCCATCAGCGGGCGGCTGCCTTCGATCCTCCAGCAGGTGCGGCAGACCCGCCGGCCCGCCCTGGAGGAGCTGCGCATCGGCGGGGAAGGGGAAGGGCGCCCGATCCGGGCCGTGGTGATCCCGCTCACCGGCGGCGGGGAACTGGCGGTGCTGGAGGATCTGTCCCTGCTGGCCCAGGCCGAGAAGCGGGCCGCGTGGCAGGAGGTGGCCCGGCGCATGGCCCACGAGGTGAAGAACCCGCTCACCCCGATCAAGCTCACCACCCAGCGCATGCTGCGCCGCAGCCAGGAAGGCCGGCTGGACCCCAAGTCGGTGGCGGAGGGGGCCGAAACCATCCTGGCCGAGGTGGCCAGCCTCACCCGGCTGGTGGACAGCTTCTCGCGCTTCGCCAAGCTGCCCGCGCCCCAGCCCCGGGAGCTGGACGCGGTGGAACTGGTCCGGCAGGCCATGGCCCTGTTCCTGCCCACCCATGCCCGCATCCACTGGGACCTGGATCTGCCGGACGCGCCGCTGCCTGCCTTCTGGGACGCGGACATGGTCAAGCGCGCCCTGCTCAACATGGTGGACAATGCCATCGGCGCCCTGGAAAGCCAGGCGTCCGACCCGGTGCACAAGCTCGGCCGGATTCGCATCGCCCTGCGCCAGGACGGCCCGGTGGCCCATCTGGAGGTGGAGGACGACGGCCCCGGGGTGCCCGAGGACAGCCGGGCGCACCTGTTCGATCCGTACTTCTCCACCAAGCAGCGGGGCACCGGGCTGGGCCTGGCGATCGTCCGGCGGATCGCCGACGACCACGGCGGGGAGGCGCGCTACAGCCCCCTGGCGCCCGGCAGCCGGTTCAGCATCACGTTGCCGCTGCGTCCGGTGGGCAGCTGATCAGCAGCCCGGCAGCTCCACCGTGAAGCAGGCGCCGCCCTCGGGGTGGTTGGCGGCGGCAATGTGCCCGCCGTGGGATTCCACGATCCAGGCGACGATGGCCAGCCCCAGCCCGGAGCCGGGCTTTGACGACCGGGCCCGGGACTGGTCGGCCTGGTAGAACCGTTCGAAGACCCGCTCCAGGCTCTCTTCCGGCAGGCCCGGGCCGGAATCCCGCACGGTGAGCCGCACGCCCTCCGGCCGGGCCAGGACCGCCACCCGCACGCTGCCGCCGGCCGGGGTGAACTTCAGGGCATTGTCCAGCAGATTGCCCACCAGCTGGTACAGCCAGCGTTCGTCCCCCATCACCATGGCCGGGGCGGGGGCCTCCACCGCCAGGGTCACGCCGAGCTCCCGGGCCCGCGGCTGGTAGGTTTCCGCCAGGGCCTGGACCAGGCCGCCCAGGTTCACCGCCTCCCGCTCCAGGGTCAGCCGGCCGTTGTCGGCCCGGGCCAGCAGGAGCAGGTCCTCGACGATCTTGCGCAGCCGGTCCACGTCCTCGCTCAGGCTGTCCATGGCCGCGCCCAGTTCGCCGGCCGTGCGCGGCTGGGCCCGCACCACGTCGAGGGTGTTGCGCATAGTGGCCAGGGGGTTGCGCAGCTCGTGGGAGGCGTCGGCGGTGAACCGCTCCATGGTGTGGAAGGAGCCTTCGAGCCGGCCGATCATGCCGTTGAGGGTCTCCACCAGCCGGCCGATCTCGTCCCGCACGCCGGGGTGGGGCAGGCGCCGGTCCAGCCGGCTCGCCTGGATCTCCCGCGCCATGCGATTGATGCGGTCCACCGGCGCCAGGGCCCGCCAGGAAAGCCAGAAGCCGCCCAGGGCGGAACAGGCCAGCCCCGCCGGGATCAGCAGCAGCATGGCCGAACGCAGGTGCCGCAGGGTCTCCTGGACCTCGCTGAGGTCGGCCATCAGCCGGATCACCCCGCGCCGCCCGCTCTTGGCCTGGTAGGGCTGGGACAGGATGCGCCAGTCCACGCCGTGGTGGCGCAGGGTCACGAAGCGCGGCACCGGTGAATCCTGCCAGCCCAGGGCGTCCACGTTCGGAGCCAGCGGGTTCGCCTTCATCTCCGGCGACTTGTAGTAGATCTCGTGGTTGCCGTTGAACTCGTGCAGCAGGACGATCTGGCCCAGGTGGTCCATGGTCTCGCTCTGGGCGGGGCTCAGCACATGGCAATCCTCCTGGTCCTGCAGCACGAACTGGACCTGGACCGACTTCTCGGCCAGCATGCCGTCGTAGTGGCCGAGCAGCCGGTGCCGCACGATGCCGTACATCAGCCCGCCGAACAGCAGCATCACCAGCGCCAGCGTGGCGCAGTACCAGAGGGTGAGCCTGGAGCGGAGCGACCGGGGGAAGCGGATCATGGCTTTTCCCCCAGGATGTAGCCGGCGCCGCGCACGGTGTGGATCAGCTTGGCGGGGAAGGGCAGGTCGATCTTGCGGCGGAGGTAGTTGATGTAGACCTCCACCACGTTCGAGCCGCCGTCGAAGGCGTAGTCGGCGTCCCACACCTGGTCCAGGACCATGGCCCGGGTCACCACCTCGTCCTGGTGGCGCATGAGGAATTCCAGCAGGGCGAATTCCCGCGCGGTCAGATCGATCGGCTGGCCCGCCCTGCGGGCTTCGCGCTTCTGCGGGTTCAGTTCCAGATCGGCCACCTTCAGCGTGGTCAGCGGCTCGACCCGGGGGCGCCGGGTGATGGCCCGCAGCCGGGCCAGCAGTTCCTTGAAGGCGAACGGCTTGGGCAGGTAGTCGTCGGCGCCCAGGTCCAGCCCCATGACCCGGTCGTCCAGCCCGCTGCGGGCGGTGAGCATGAGCACGGGGGTCTTGTCGCCGGCCGCGCGCAGGTCCCGCAGCACCTGGAAGCCGTTCTTCTTCGGCAGCATCACGTCGAGGATGACGGCGTCGTAAGGGTTGGCCGCCGCCGCCACCTGGCCGGCGGCGCCGTCGCGCGCCACGTCCACCGCCATGCCCTGCTCCCTCAGCCCCTGCACCAGGATGTTGGAGAGCTTGATCTCGTCTTCGATGATCAGGATCTTCATCGTTCTCCATTCTTAGAGGAACCTTAGAGGGAAAGCCAAGGTTCTTGCGGGTCTGCGGGGCGGACCTACAATTGGCTCTGAGGTCGGTCAGATCCGGCGGCAAGAGCCGGAACCGTCACCCAGCCACCCAACCCCGGCCGCCGCGATCCGCGGCGGGCCGCCATCCCATCCAAGGAGAAGTCATGCTTGCTCTCGTCCTCGCCACCGCCCTTGTCACCGTTCCCACCGCGGCCGCCGTCCATTCCATGATGGATTGCCAACCCGGCAGCTGCGCCACCCAGGCGGAAATGACCGCCATGTCCTGCTCGATGGTCGCAGGTCCTTCGGCCCACGTGCACCAGACCGGCGTCGCGCCGCGGGGCGACAACCGGCACTAAGCCGCACGATCCTTCAGCAAGCCCAAGGCCCGGTGCAGACCGGGCCTTGGGCTTGCTGCGGCTATTTGGCGTTCCTGGGGGTGCCATCCGGCTTCAGGAACTTGTCGGGCTTGGCCTTCAGCTGCTCGGGGCAGCCCATGCAGCAGACCCGGTACTCCTGGTTGTTCACTACCACGGTCTTGCTCTTGGCGGTGACCGGGTTGCCCAGCACGGGGCACAGGGTGTTGGTGGCGGGTTTGGGCGCGGCCGCGGCGGCGACGGCGATGGCGAGTGCGAGGAAGAGCTTCTTCATGGTTTTCCCTTCGAAGAGCGGCGGTTGAGAAAAAACCGGAGGACCGGGGCCGCGATCCGGCCCTCCGGGGGTCTCGTCACACGGCCTGTGGCGCTCCGCTGACGGGGCCTTCTGTCACTTCGTGGCGTTTCCAGAGATAGTAGACGGCGGGATAGACCATCAGCTCAAGTATGAAGCTGGTGGCGAGGCCGCCCACCATGGGCGCGGCGATCCGCTTCATCACGTCGGCCCCGGTGCCGGTGGACCACATGATCGGCAGCAGCCCCATGAACGCGGCGCAGACGGTCATGGCCTTGGGCCGCACCCGCTTCACCGCGCCGTGGATGATCGCCTCCACCAGGTCGCCGGAGGTGTTCAGCCGGCCCGACGCCTTGAACTCGTCGTGCGACAGGTCCAGGAACAGCAGCATGAACACGCCGGTTTCCGCGTCCAGGCCGAGCAGGGCGATCAGCCCCACCCACACGGCGATGGACATGTTGTAGCCGAGGATCCACATGAGCCAGAAGGCCCCGACCGCCGAGAACGGCACCGCCATCATCACCAGCCCGGCCTTGAAGCCGCTCTTGGTGTTGGCGTACAGCAGCCCGAAGATCAGCACCAGGGTGATGGGCATGATCAGCTTCAGCCGCTCCTTCACCCGGATCATGTTCTCGAACTGGCCGCTCCAGGCGAGGCTGTATCCGGCCGGGAGCTTGAGCTCCTTGTCGATGGCGGCCTTGGCGTGCTTGACGAAGGTGCCGACGTCGGTCTTGGAGGTGTCGAAATCCACCAGCACGTAGCCGTCCAGCATGGCGTTCTCGTCGCGGATCATGGCCGGGCCGTTGACCAGCTTGAGGTCGGCGATCTCCTGCATGGGGATGGTGTTGCCGTTGGCCAGGGGCACCAGCACCCGGTTCAGCTCGGACAGGGACTCGCGGTAGTCCCGGGCATAGCGGACGTTCACCGGGTAGCGGGCCCGGCCGTCGAAGATGGTGGTCTGGTTGTCGCCGCCGATGGCGGTCATCACCAGCATGTTGGCCTCTTCGACGCTGAGCCCGTAGCGGGCCAGCTGGTCGCGCTTGAGTTCGAAGTCCAGGAAGTAGCCCTCCGCGGTGCGCTCGGCCAGGGCGCTGCGGGTGCCGGGCACCTTGCCCAGGATGGTCTCGGCCTGCACGGCGATGTCCTGGATCACCTTGAGGTCGGCGCCGTTGATCTTGAGGCCGACCGGGGTGCGGATGCCGGTGGCGAGCATGTCGATGCGCGCCTTGATGGGCATGGTCCAGGCGTTGGGGATGGCCGGGAGCTGCACCGCCTTGTCCAGATCGGCGACGATCTCCTCTTCGGTGAGCCGGTCGCGCCAGAACGGCCGCAGCACGGCCTTCAGGCCTTTCGGCGCCCATGAGGAGAACCAGCGCGGCTTTTCGCGCCACTGCTCCTCGGGCTTGAGCTGGATCACCGTCTCCATCATGGAGAAGGGCGCCGGATCGGTGGCGGTGTCGGCCCGGCCGGCCTTGCCGAACACCCGCTCCACTTCGGGCACGGTGCGGATCAGCCGGTCCTGGATCTGGAGCAGGTGCTGGGCCTCGGTTTCGCTGATGCCCGGCAGGGTGGAGGGCATGTAGAGGATCGTGCCTTCGCCCAGCCTCGGCATGAATTCGCTGCCGAGCCGCATGAACACCGGGACGGTGACCGCCACCGTCAGCACCGCGGCGGCGATGGTGGCCTTGGCGTGGCGCAGCACGAACCGGCAGGGCGGTTCGTAGATCTTGTGCAGCAGGGCGCTGATCGGGTGCTTCTCTTCGGGATAGTACTTGCCCACCAGGACCTGGGTGGCGCCCCAGGCCAGCCACTTCGGCTTGAACTTGAACGGGTCCATGCGCGCGAACAGCATGCGCATGGCCGGGTCCACGGTGATCGCCAGGATGGCGGCGATGGCCATGGCCAGGTTCTTGGAATAGGCCAGCGGCCGGAACAGCCGGCCTTCCTGGTCCACCAGGGTGAACACCGGCATGAAGGCGATGGCGATCACCAGCAGCGAGAAGAACACGCTGGGACCGACCTCCAGCAGGGCTTCCAGGCGCACCGTGTGGAAGTCGCCGTGGCGGCCGGAGCTGTTCCAGCGCTCCAGCTTCTTGTAGGCGTTCTCCACCTCGACGATGGCGCCGTCCACCAGGATGCCGATCGAGATGGCGATGCCGGCCAGCGACATCAGGTTGGCGTTCTGGCCCAGCAGCAGCATCGGGATGAAGGCCAGGGCCACCGACAGCGGGATGGTGATGATCGGGATGATGGCCGAGGGGATGTGCCAGAGGAAGACCAGGATCACCAGGGAGACCACGAACATCTCCTCGATCAGCTTGTCCTTCACCGTGGCGATGGCCCGTTCGATCAGGGTGGAGCGGTCGTAGACCGGCACGATCTCCACGCCGGAAGGCAGGGACGGCTTGAGCTCCTGCAGCTTCTCCTTGACCCGGTCGATGACGTGCAGGGCGTTCTCGCCCTGGCGCATGACGATGATGCCGCCGACGACGTCGCCCTTGCCGTCCAGGTCGGCCAGGCCCCGGCGCATTTCCGGGCCGAGGCTGACCGTGGCGACATCGGAGAGCCGGACCGGGGTGCCGTTCTCGGCCTTGAGCACGGCGTTTTCCAGGTCCTGGGTGGTCTTGGCGTAGCCGCGGCCGCGGATCATGTATTCCCGGCCGCTGAATTCCACCAGCCGGCCGCCGCCTTCGTTGTTGGCCGCCTTCACGGCTTCGATGACCTTGTCGATGGTGACGTGGTACGAGGCCATCTTGTTCGGGTTGAGGCTGACCTGGAACTGCCGGGACTGGCCGCCCACCGAGGCCACTTCAGCCACCCCGGGCACCGATTGCAGGGCGTAGCGCAGGAACCAGTCCTGGGTGGATTTCAGCTCGTCGGAACTGTGCGTGCCGCTGTGGTCGACCAGGGCGTACTGGTAGACCCAGCCCACGCCGGTGGCGTCCGGCCCCAGTTCGGTCTTCACCGTGGGCGGCAGCGAGGCGGTGATCTTGCTGAGGTATTCCAGCACCCGGGAACGGGCCCAGTAGATGTCGGTGCCGTCCTCGAAGATCACGTAGACGTAGGAGTAGCCGAAGTCGGACAGGCCGCGCACCGCCTTGACCCGGGGCGCGCCCAGCAGGGCGGTGACGATGGGATAGGTGACCTGGTCCTCCACCTGGTCGGGGCTGCGGTCCCACTTGGAATAGACGATGACCTGGGTGTCGCTGAGGTCCGGCAGGGCATCCAGCGGAATGGTGCGCATGGCCCAGAAGGAGATGAACAGGGCGATCAGCCCCGCGCCCAGGACCAGGAACTTGTGTACGGCGGAGAACCGGATGATGGCTTTGATCATGTCGGTCCCCTACTTCTTGCTGGCGAACTGCGCCAGGGCGGCCCGCAGGCGCGATTCGGAATCCACCAGGAAGTTGGCCCGGGTGACCACGACCTCACCGGCCTTGAGCCCGCCGCGGATCTCCACCGACTCGCCCAGGTTGGCGCCGGTCTGCACCTCGCGCGGCTCGAACCGGCCCTCGCCGAGGGCCACGAAGACCACCTTGCGGGCCCCGGAATCGAGCACGGCGTCGATGGGCACGGTCAGGCCCTTGCGTGCCTGGCTCTTCAGCACCATCTCGCCGTACATCTCAGGCTTGAGCTCGCCCTTGGGATTGGCCAGGTCGACGCGCACCTTGACCGTGCGGCTCTTGGGATCCACCTGCGGGTCGATGAACGCCACCCGGCCGCGGAAGGTCCGGCCCGGGAAGGTGCTCAGGGCCAGTTCGGCGGGCATGCCCACCTTCACCTGGGGGATCTCCGGCTCGTAGACGTCGGCGATACCCCAGACATGGCCCAGATCGGTGACCTCGAACGGGGTGTCGGCCGGGGTGATGCGCATGCCCTCCACGGCCGTCTTCGCGGTCACCACGCCGCTGATCGGCGAATACAGGGTGAGCGACTTGCGCACCACGCCGCCCTTCTCGAGCTGGGCCATCTCGCTTTGCGGCACGTCCCACAGCGCCATGCGCCGGCGCGACGCTTCCAGCAGGTCGCTGCCGCTGGATTGCAGCGAGCCGCCCTGCAGGCTCTTCTGGGTCTTGACGGCCAGCAGGTAGTCCTCCTGGGCGGCCACGAAGTCCGGGCTGAAGAAGGTGAACAGCGGCTTGCCCTTGGCCACCGGCGCGCCGACGAAATCGACGAACAGCTTCTCCACGTAGCCGTCGACCTTCACGTGGATGTGCCGGATCCGGGTCTCGTCCACCGCCACCCGCGCCGTGGTGCGGATCTCGCCGCCCACCTGGCCTTCGGAAACCGGGGCCGTGGTCAGGCCGATGAGCTGTTGGCGGTCCGGGTCGATCTTCACCGAAGCCAGGCCCTCCACCGCCGGGCCGGCCTCGCCCTTCAGCTCGCTTTGGTGCACCGCGATGTAGTCCATGCCCATCTCGTCCTTCATGAAGGTGGGCGAGGTGATGGCGGGGTTCATCGGGTTGCGGTAGAAGACGATCGGGTCGCCGGCCGGGCCCTGGCTGACCTGGGGCGCGGAGCGGTGGCGCATGGCCAGCCAGGTGCCGCCGGCGCCCACGGCCAGGGCCACCAGCAGCATGCCGGCCGTGCGCAGCGAGGATTTCGGGGTGTTGGAAGCTGAACTCATATCGGCAAACCTCATCACATGGAACTCGAGGACATTGAGGAGGACGCCTCGGCGCTGGCCGCCTTGGCGGCCCCGGCCTTGGCGGGGCTGGAGCCTCCGGAGGCGGAGGCGCCCATGCCGCCGCCCGGCAGGGCCGACGCGCCGATCGCGGGGGTGGGGCCGAGGTTCAGCTCCAGCAGGGCGATGCGGGTGGCCTGGGCCTGGGCCTGGGCCTGGATCAGCCCGCTCTGGTCGGAGATCCAGCCGTTCAGGGCCTCCAGCACCGACAGGAACGGCAGCTGGCCGACGGTGTACTGGGCCAGGGTGGCGCGGAAGGTGCTCTCGCTCTGGATCAGCAGGCCGCTCCGGTAGAGCCGGATCACCTGCAGCGACGCCTCAAGGTCGCTCCTGCGCTCCTGGATGCGCTGGGCCAGCAGGCAGCGCACCTGTTCCCGGGCGAAGCCGGAGGCGGACTGCCGGTACTCCTGCTCGGCCACGGCCCGCTGCTGCTTGTTCTTCTGCCAGAGGGGCAGGGTGATGCCGACGCTGGCGGTCCACATGGGTTCGATGGCGCCCCTGGGCATGATGCCCGCGCTCACCGAGAAGTCGGGGTGCCGGTCCAGCTTGGCCAGGTCCAGGCTGCGCTGGGCCTGCTGGATGCCCAGCGCGGCCGACTTCAGCTCGGGGCTGTCGGCCTCGGCCTGGGCCTGGAAATCCGGGGGCACCGGCTGGGGATCCGGCAGCTGCTCCAGGGTGCGCCGGGTGGGGATGGGCTGCTCCGGGGCCGTGCCGCGCAACCGGTTGATCTGGCCCTGGGCGATGCGTTCCTCGGCCTGCAGCCGGGCCCGGGCCTGGGCCAGGCGGGTGCGCTCCAGTTGGGCCCGCAGCAGGTCGGCCTGGCTGCCCTTGCCCACCTCGTAGCGGCTCTTGGCGGTGGCTTCGGCCTGCTGCAGGAACAGGGCCTGGCTCTCCAGCAGGCGGAGCTGGCTGCGGATCAGGAGCAGGCCGGTGTAGGCGCGCCGGATGTCCGCCTCCAGGGTCAGCCGGGTGCGCGAGACGGCAACCTCCGTGGCCTGGGCGCCGAGCCGGGCCACCTCGCCGCGCAGCGCGCGCTTGCCCGGCCAGGGCAGCGGCTGGGTGACCATCACCTCGTAGTAGCTGGTGTCCATCTGGCCGACTTCGATCTTCTTGAAGCCGTCGTTCTGGATGCCGACGGAAAGGGTGGGATCGGGCAGTGCCTTGGCCTGGGGGATGCGCTCCCGGTCGGCGTCCACCAGGGCCTTGGCCTGGCCCAGATCGGGGTTCCTGGCCATGGCTTCCTGGATCAGGGAGAGCAGGAGGGGGTCTTCGCCGGCGGCGGGATCCGGCGCGGTGACGGGGGGGGGAGGAACCTGGGCATGGGCCCATCCCGCCAGCGGGATGAGGCCTAAAGCCAGGCGCAAAGGCATGCGCATGAAGAACTCCGGGGTTGGGACTGGATGGTGACCTTACTGCTTGAAATCAGTAGAGGTTACCTCTCAAATCCGAAACACCGAAAGCAGCGCGTGCCGATCCGGGCAGGGACCAGGCGGCGGGGTTGGCCCGGGATGGGCGAGCAGCGACGGATCGGCCAGGGGCAGCCGGGCGGCGCTCCAGGCCAGGCAGATCAGGGGCAGCGGCGAAGGTTCGATGCGGGCCGGGCGGGTCTGGGCCTGGCGGCTGGGCGCGGCGGCCTGGGCGACCGGCGTGGCGGCGGCCAGGCCACAGGGGGCGATCGGGCCCGAGGACCGGGCCGGCATCGGGCAAGGGCAGGGCTCGGCGGGAACCCCGGCGCAGCAAGCCTCGACCCGTGTTGAACCCAGCAGGTACAGCCCAGGCAGCGACCCCGACAGGACCACCAGCACAAGGGCAAGAACCTGGATCAACCGGCGCACGTGACGGACACCTCCCCCATAGGCTAGCCGTTATGAAACGGATAAAAAAGTCCGAATTTTCATCCGTGGGGGGAAGATGTGTCACAAACCCGCGCGTCTTCCTTTAGGATCAGGGTTGCACCTGCCAACCCCGTTTTGAGCGAACCATCCATGAATGAATCATTTGACAATCCCGGCGCCGGGCTTCCAGAGGCGGCGCTGCTCCGGCAGAAGGCTGAGCTGGAAGCCATCTTCGATCTGGTGCCGGCGCAGATCTGGATCAAGGACACCCGCAACCGTTTCCTGCGCGTCAACCGGCAGGTCTGCAGCGACCTGGGCCTCGCCCCGGAGGCGATCGTGGGGCACAGCGCCGAGGAGATCTTCCCGGCCATGGCCAAGGCCTATTTCGCGGATGACCAGGAAGTGTTCCGCACCGGCCAGCCCAAGCTGGGGATCGTGGAGCAGGTGGTTTCGGGCGCAGGCGAACCGCGCTGGGTCAGGACCGACAAGCTGCCCATGCTGGACGGGCACGGTGCCGTCGTCGGGCTGCTGGCCTTCATCCAGGACATCACCGAGGTGAAGCGCCTGCAGAACGAGCGGCAGCGGATGGAACAGGAGATCGTCCATGCCCAGAAGCTGGAAAGCATGGGCTACCTCGCCGGAGGCCTGGCCCACGACATGAACAACGTGCTGGCCGCGATCCTGGGCGTGACCTCCGCGCTGCAGATGCAGTACGGCCACGACGCCAGCCTGGTCAAGGGCCTGGACACCATCCTGCACGCCGGCAACCGGGGCCGGGACCTGGTCCGCAGCCTCAACAACTTCGCCCGCAAGGAGGTCGGCGAGCCCGGGCCGCTCGACCTGAACGCGGTGGTGCGCCAGGAGCTGGAACTCCTGCGCCGCTCCACCTCGCCCAAGTACAACCTGGTCATGGACCTGGAAGACAACCTGGGATGGGTCCTGGGCGAACCTTCGGCCATCGGCAACATCCTCATGAACCTCTGCGTCAACGCCCTGGACGCCATGCCCCAGGGCGGCACCGTGGCCTTCGGCACCCGGACCCTGGCCGACGGCCGCCTGGAGCTGGCGGTGAGCGACACCGGCGAGGGGATGACCGGCGAGGTGCTGGCCCGGGCCAGCGAGCCCTTCTACACCACCAAGCCCCATGGCCGGGGCACCGGCCTGGGCCTCACCATCGCCCGCAGCACCATGCAGGCCCATGGCGGCTCCCTGGAGCTGCGCAGCGCCCCCGGCGAAGGGACCACGGTGCTGCTCCGGTTCCCGGCCATGGCCGAACCGGGGCCGGACGTTGCGGACTAGCGGCGCAGCCGCAGGGCGTTGACGACGACGGTCAGGGAGCTCAGCCCCATCGCCGCGCCCGCCAGCATGGGCCCGCCGAACCGCTCCAGCAGGTTGAAGGCGGCCAGCGGCACCAGCACCAGGTTGTAGGCGAACGCCCAGGCCAGGTTCTCCCGGATCACCCGGCGGGTGCGCAGGGCCAGCCGGCGCGCCTGGAGCAGCGGCTCCAGGCCTTCGCGCAGCAGGTTCAGCGGGGCCGCGGCCTGGGCCGCCTCCAGCCCCGGCAGGCTGATGCCGGCGTCGGCCTGGGCCAGGGCCGGGCCGTCGTTCACCCCGTCGCCGACGAACGCCACCACCGCGCCCCGGGCCTGCAGCTTCTGGATGAAGGCCTGCTTGCCGGCGGGGGTGCAGCCGCCCTGGACGGATGCGATGTCCAGTTCCCCCGCCAGGGCCGCGGCCGCGTCCGGCCGGTCGCCGCTGAGCAGGTGCAGGTGCAGGCCCTGGGCTCGCAGTGCGGCCACCGCCGCCCTGGCCTCGGGCCGCTGGGTGTCGGCCAGCACCAGCGCGCCGAGCAGGACCGGGCCCTCGGCCAGGCCCACCACCAGCCCGTGGCGCGGCGCTTCCGGCAGCGCCAGGCCCAGGAAGGCGGCATTGCCCAGGCGCAGGTCGCGGCCCTCCACCCGGCCCTCCACCCCCAGCGCCGGGTAGCTGCGGAAACCGGCCACCTCGGCCTTGGCCAGCCCGGCCGCGGCGGCGCGGATGCCCACCGCCACCGGGTGTTCGGAATCCCGTTCCAGGGCCGCGGCCAGCCGCAGCACCAGGTCCCGGTCCTGACCGATCACCTCCAGCAGGGCGGGGCGGCCCTCGGTGAGGGTGCCGGTCTTGTCGAAGGCCAGGTCGGTGATCCGGGCCAGCGCCTCCATGGCGGCGGCGTCGCGCACCAGCAGCCCGTTGCGGGCCGCGGTGCCGAGGGCGGCGGCCATGGCCACCGGGGTGGCCAGGCCCAGGGCGCAGGGGCAGGCGATCACCAGCAGGGTCACCGCCGGGCGCCAGGCCAGGGCCAGGGCGCCGGTGTGCCACCACCAGCCGGCCAGGGTGAGCGCCGCCAGCCCGAGGATGGCCGGCACGAACACCGCCGAGACCCGGTCGGCCAGTTCCTGGATGGGCGCCCGCGAACCCTGGGCCTGGGCCACCTGGCGCGCCAGCCGGGCCAGCCAGGTGTCCTGGCCGGTGGCCGAGGCGCGCAGCTCCAGGGCGCCGCCGTGCACCAGCGCGCCGGCGATCAGCGCATCGCCGACACCCTTGGTCACCGGCAGCGGTTCCCCGGTGAGCAGGGCCTCCTCCACCTCGGCCACCCCCGCCAGCACCACGCCGTCCACCGGCACCGCCGAACCCGGCTTCACCCGCACCCGGTCGCCGGGGCGGATCGCGCTGGTGGCGACGATCTGCTCGGCGCCGTCCGCGTCCAGGCGCACGGCGCTGGCCGGGGCCAGCTTGAGCAGCGCCTCCAGGCTGTGGGTGGCCCGGTGCTTGGCCTTGGCTTCCAGGTACTTGCCGGTGAGCAGGAACGCCACCAGGCCGGCGGCGGTTTCGAACGGCGGATGCGGCGCGCCGCCAAGCCCTTCGTGGATGCCGAAGCCCAGGGTCACCCCGGCGCCCAGGGCGATGAGCGTGTCCATGCTGGTCTCCCCCTTCAGCGCCTGGCGCGCGGCGCGCAGGAAGAACCCGCTGCCGGCGCCGAGCGCCACCAGGGCCGCGAGCAGCGCCTGCACCGGCCAGGGCAGGTGCAGGTGCAGGCCGGGGAGCATGCCCGCCATGAGCGGCAGCGTGAGCACCCAGGCTGCCGCCACCCGCATGCCGGCCCGCCGGACGTTGCCGGCGTGCGGATCCGGCGCCTGCGCCGGCACCAGATGGTAGCCCCGGGCCGTCAGCGCCTCGGCCAGGGCGCCGGTGGCCACGCCAACGGACACGACCGTGGCCTCCTCGGTGGCCAGGTTCACCTGCACCCCGGTCACCCCCGGCACCCCGGACAGGGCCTTCTCGACCCGCTTGACGCAGCTGGCGCAAGTCATGCCTTCCACGCGGAATGTCTGGGTGGCCATGGGCGCTCCTTCAGCGGTACTTGAGAATCTCCACCAGCTCCGCCACGATGCGGTCCTGGTCGCCCCGTTCGTGGGCGGTGACCACGTGGCGCTTCAGGTGGCTTTGCAGCACGATGCCGCCCACCTTGTCCAGCGCGCCGTCCACCGCCTTCAACTGCTTGAGCACGTCCACGCAGTAGACCCGCTCATCCTCCAGCATGCGCAGGATGCCCTCCACGTGGCCGCGCACCGACAGCAGCCGGCGCCGGGCGTCCTCGCGCACCTCCGGGTCCAGATGCAGGCCGCCCCCGCAGCAGCCCTCCTCCGCGGCCATGGCTCAGGGCTCCAGGACGGCGTCGTAGCCGGCCTCTTCCACCGCGGCGATCAGGGCCTTGGGATCGGCGCTGCCCGGGACCAGGGCCTGCCCCCGCTCAAGGCTCACCTCCACCGTTCCGGAAACCCCGGCCACGCCGGAGAGGGCCTTGTGCACGTGAGCGACGCAGTTCTTGCAGCTCATGCCGGTGATCTTGAGCGTGGTCATGACGAGCTCCTTATCCCTCCCCCCCTGGGGTGGGTTTATCCAACATGGCACCCGCCCCGGTTCCGGTCAAGGGTGGCAAACTGGCGCGGGAGTATTGCATGGACCAGGATCGTGCGGAAATCCTCATCATCGGCGGCGGCATCGCCGGGCTGTCCACCGCCTGCCATCTGGCCCTGGCCGGCCAGGACGGCGTGGTGCTGGTGGAACGGGAGCCCCTGCCGGGGTTCTACGCCAGCGGCCACAACGCCGGCATCGCCCGGCGCCTCACCGGCCGGGCCGAGCACACCGCCCTCACCGTCCAGGGCCGCGACCTGCTGTTCCAGGCAGGTCTCATGCGGGCCGGCGGCGGCTACCTGCTGGGAGCGGAGCCGGGCGGCACCCGGGCCCTGGCCGAGGAGGCCCGGGCCTTCGGGGTGGAGGCCAGGACCGGCTCCGGCTCGCCGATCCCCGGGCTGCGGGCCGCCGAATGGCTGCACCTGCCCGGGGACGGCGTCATCGATATCCACGCGGTGTTGCGCCACTGCGCCGACACCGCCCGGGCCGGCGGCGCCCGGCTGTATTTCGGCCGCCAGGTCCAGGGCATCACCCCGGGGCCGGCGGGGTTCCGGGTGGCCACCGACCGGGGCCCGATCCAGGCCGGCAGGGTGGTCAACGCCGCCGGCGCCTGGGCCCAGGAAGTGGGCCGCATGGCCGGGGGCCTGGATATCCCGTTCCAGCCCCTGCGCCGGCACCTGGTGTGGAGCACCGCGCCCTGCCCGGAGGACCAGCCCTGGGCCTGGTGGGCCGACCGCCCCTTGTACCTCCGCCCGGAATCCGGCGGGGTGCTGCTTTGCGCTTGCGAAGAATCCAGCGTGCCCCTGCCGCCCCGGGGCCGGCAGCCGGACAACGATGATTCATTCCTTGAAGACCTGGCCGGTTCCCTGGGCGAGCTGGTCCCCGGCCTGGCGGCAAAGCCCATCACCCGGATGTGGTGCGGCCTGCGCACCTTCGCTCCGGACCGGCGCTTCGTGGTGGGGCCGGACCCGATCCAGCCCGGCCTGTTCTGGGTGGCCGGCCTGGCCGGCCACGGCATGACCTCCGGGCTGGCGGTGGGCCGGCAGGCCGCCGATGGCATCCTGGGAAAATTTTCCGGCGGCGCTTTGAATCCTGGGCGCCTATTGTCGCATTAGTAGTTAATGCGTTTCTTATTCATCGTCCTCGCCCTGACCTGCACCCTGCTGGCCGCCTCGCCCTGGGGCGACTTCGTCCAGCGCCGGCGCAACCTGGATCCCCGGGCCGGCAAATGGAGCGTCTGCGTGCGCCAGGGCGAATTGCCCCCGCTTGAGGCCTACAAGGATCCCGCCTTCCAGAAGCTGCTCACCGCCGGCGACTGCAACCTGGAACCGCTCGCCGCCGCGGCGGCCCAGGATCTCTGGGCCCAGAAAGGCTGGGGCCGGGGGGCCCACTGGCTGCTGCTGTCCCCGGCCGGGGAGGAGACCGCCTGCGGCGGCGGCCGGCCCAAGGGCGCCGAGATCCTGGACGCCATCCACGGCGCCGGCGCCAAGCCCCGCTGGGAGGCCCGGGAACAGTTCCTGCAGGAGCACCCGGATCAGGGCGAGGCGTGCCTGGAGGCGGTGAGCCAGGCCTTCCAGGTGCTGCGGGTCCGGCTGCTGGTCCTGGACCAGGAAGGCAAGGTGCGGATTCCGGCCTGGCACCCCGAGCCCGCGGCCCGTCCCGGCTTCACCAGCCAGCGGATCAGCCTCGGCCCCGGCAACAAGGGCGAAGACCAGGCCGACGAGCTGTACGGCGGGGTGGCCGACGCCTTCGAAAAGCTCATCGGCCTGCCCGGCTGGGAGCCCCGGGCCGGGGCGGTGGCCGCGTACTTGGGCTCCTACGATGTGGGCCAGTCGACGCGCATGCGCCGGCTCTGCATCCGGGCCGCGAACAGTCTGGAGCAGGCCCTGCGCGAGGACCCCTACGACCAGGACCTGGTCAATTTCTGGATGGAGGCCATGGATGCCGCCGGCCTGCCGCTGGGCAACCTGGCCGGGCTTTGCACCCCGGTGCCGGGCGATCCCTGGCCGGAGCCGAACGTCCTGTCCCGGCTGCTGGAGCCCAGCTACCGGCGCAAGGATTGGAACGGGGCCCTGAAGCTGCTCTCCGACCTGACCCCCCAGAGCCTGCCGGAGCCCATGACGGCGCTCGGCTGGGAGAGCCACTGCCGGCTCCAATGCGCGCTCCAGGCCCACCGGGCCATCGCCCTGGCCGGCCTGGGCTCCTGGGACCTGGCCGGCAGCGCCCTGGGCGAAGCCCGCCACTGGGGCGGCAGCGCCGGCGTGCGGGAGATCCTGCTCACCCGCGGTTCGCTGTTCACCGGCCCGGGCGGCGATCCCAACGCCTGGCGGCTGCTGGTCACCCAGGCCCTGGGCCGGGACGGCGGGCCGCCCGCCATGCCGGCCCTGGCGCCGCCCCTGCGCCTGGTGGTCGGCGGCATGCCCAAATGGCTGGTCGCCTGGAGCGCCCTGCGCGCCGCCCCGGAGCTGGCCCCCTGGTCTCCCGCGGAACTGCACTGGGAAGTGGCCGACCGGGAGGCCCACGAAAAAGCCCGGGCGCGCCACGGCTGGGCGCCCGGCCCGCGCTGGGCGATCTACCGGGGCGAGGAGCTGCGCGCCTCCGGCGGCCAATGCCCGGAAGCCCGGGCCCTGGCAGGCCTGCTGGAAGCCGAAGGGCAGACCCAGCTCCAGCGCCTGCAGGGACTGCTGGCGTCCCAGCCGGATCATCTGGCCGCGCGCCGGGAGCGCTTCGACCTGCTCATGAAGCGGATGCCCAGCCGCGCGCTGGAGCCGATGCTCGCCCAGGACGCCGGCAAGGCCCTGGAGGTCCTGGAATTCAACCCCCAGTCAAGCTGGAAGCCCGACCCCGGCATCTGGGCCGACGCCGCCCAGCAGGCCCTCCCCGCCCTGGAGCAGGCGATCCGCGTCTGGCCCAACCGGACCTATCTCTGGCGGGCCTGGCTGAGCTGGTCCCGGTTCCACCCCGCCCAGCCCTCGGTGCTGAGCCTGGCCCAGAGCACCGCCTTCTGGAGCCCCAAGGGCGAATGGCGCTCCTGGCTGCCCTACGACGTGCAGCGCGCCGTGGCCGCGGAGCTGAAGCGGCAGGGCAACTTCACCGCCATGCGCGACTGGTTCCGCGCGGTCTGGGACAGCCTGGACCACCGACCCCTGGGCTCCCTCTACCGGGGCGAGCAGAGCTGGGTGCTGGAGCGGCGCCGGGAAGAAAAGACCGCCGTGTTCCAGCCCCTGCGCGACGCCCTGGCCGCGCTGGACTGCACCCAGGAACAAGCTGAGCTGGAACGCACCTTTGGCGAGATGATGGGGGAGCAACCTGCCGGGAGACGCTGAATGTGGTCGGGCGATGACATCCATTTCATGAGGCTCGCCATCGAGGAGGGCGAGAAGGCCGACCGCCGGGACGAAGTCCCCATCGGTGCCGCCCTGGTCATGGACAACAACCTGGTGGCCGTGGGCCACAACTGTCCGGTGGACAGCAACGACCCCACCGCCCACGCCGAGATCATGGCCCTGCGCAGCGCCGGCGCCTGGCTGCGCAACTACCGCATGCCCGGAGCCACCCTCTACGTGACCCTGGAGCCCTGCCTCATGTGCTTCGGCGCGCTGCTCCAGGCCCGGGTGGCCCGGGTGGTGTTCGGCGCGCCGGACCCCAAGGTCGGCGTGAGCCGGCTGGAGAAAGTCCTGCGCGACGCCAACCTGAACCACAAGCTGGCGTTCGAGGGCGGCCTGCTGGAGGCGGAGTGCCGGGAGCAGCTGCAGGGCTTCTTCCGGCGCCGGCGTGAGAGCAAGGTACTGTAATATTTAAAGTTATAACATTTTATGCAAATTTATCACGACGTGGTAGAAATGTTATCAAGTGATGGTGGATTTGCCGGCCGGTTGAGTCAGAACGCGTCCAGCATATGCACCGCGAAGCTGGCCAGCCAGTGGTCACCGCCGTAGTTGCCCGAACCGACCTGGGGCAGGGCCGCCTTCCCGTGGCGCAGCGCCGCCCGTTCCAGCGCCGGGCGCCTGGGATCGTTGCCGCCCAGCGCGCCGGCCACGGCCCGGAGCGCCCGGGCCCGGCTGAGGTTGAGCCCGTCCAGGTGGACGATCTTGCCATCCGAGCGGTCCGAGACCACCGCCGGCGCGAGCGTCCCGTTGCGCCCCAGGCCGGGCAGGAACCCCGTCACCCAGGCGCGGAAGGTGACCTGCGGCAGGATCCGCCCCATGAGCGCCGCCTCCTCCAGGCAGGGCGACAGGAAATCCTCGCCGCCCGGCTCCGCCGCCAGCGCCCCGCAGCGGTCCTTCAGGTAGTAGGTCCGGGCCCGCTCCGCCAGCAGGCCCTCCAGCGCGCCATCCCCCGCCACCTGGGCATAGTCCAGCGCCAGGGACAGGCTGAAGGCCGTGTTGCCATGCACGCCGGCGCGGACGGGATAGGTCTGCCGGGGCAGGAAGTCGTGGAACCGCTCCACCACCACGTCCGCCAGCGGCTGCAGCGGGCCCGACCAGGGCGCGTCCCAGGCCTTCAGTTCCGCCGCCAGCTTGAGCAGCCAGGCCCACCCGTAGGGACGCTCGAAGCCCGCCTGTCCGGGCTGGCGGAAGTAGGCGGCTTCCCGGGCGACCAGCGCCGGCACCAGATGCTCGTCCAGCACGTCCCGGATGGCGCCCGCCTCGGGCAGCCCCGGGAAGCCGCGCAGCAGCCGTGCCAGCATCCAGTGGCCGTGCACCGCGGAATGCCAGTCGAAGCAGCCGTAGAAGGCGGGGTGGAGGGCGCGGGGCGAGCGGACGTCGCCGGGCCCGCATAGGACGTGGTCCAGCTTGGCCGGATACTCCCGCCGCACGCCGCCGAGCGTGATCCGCGCGAACCGGGAGGCCGCCGCCTCCGAAAGCACCATCCCCGTTTCGCTCCCACGCACCATGGCTGGCTCCATGGTTCCAAGCATAGTGGGACGCCGGCCGCCGGGCCACGTTACGATGGGAAATCATGATTCCCTTGCAGGGCCCCACCCCCGGACAAGACCTTCAGCAGTGGGTCGACGGGCGCATGCAGATCATCCCCTTCTCCCGGATGGCGGGGATGACCGTCACCGCCGTGGAGAGGGGCCGGGCCAGCCTCATGCTGCCCGCCCGGCCCATCTGGTGCGGCGACCTCGAGCGCAACCGCATCCACACGGGAGCCATCTGCGCCCTGGCCGACACCGCCTGCGGTTTCGCCGTGAGCACCGCCGTGAGCGAACTGGGCGCCTTCGCGACCCTGGACCTGCGCATGGACTATCTGCGTTCGGCCGATGCCGGCCAGGACCTCTACTGCCATGCCCATTGCCACCGGCTGTCCCGCAGCGTCGGCTTCGCCACCGGCGAGCTGTGCCAGCCCTCCGGCGGGGTGATCGCCGTGGTCAACGCCACCTTCATGCGTTCCTCGCCCGCCGCCCGCCGCGGCGCCGCTTCGCGCAAGCCCTTGATCCCGCCGCCATCCCTGAACCAGGTCTCCGCCGAAGCCCTCCAGGCCGCTGCCCAGGCCACCCGTCCCGCCATTCCCGACGGCCGTTCGCCCTATGTGGACTTCCTGGGCGTCGTCGCGCACCCCCAGGTGCACGCCGGGCCCATCTTCCGCCTGCCGTACCGGGACGACCTGATCGGCAACTCACGGCTGCCCGCCCTGCATGGCGGCGTCCTGGCCGGTTTCGCCGAAACCGTCATGTACCTGCACCTGGTCGCCACCAACGCGCCCATGGGCAAGGGCGTGCCCAAGGCCGTGGACTTCGCCATCGACTACCTGCGGCCGGCCCGGCCCGTGGATACCTATGCCCAGGGCATCACCATCCGCCTGGGCCACCGCGTCTCGCTGGTCCAGGCCAACCTCTGGCAGGAGGACCCCCAGCGCCCGGTGGCCGCCACCCGGGGCCACTGGCTGATGCCGCAGCCTTGACCGCGGGCCTGTGCCTGATGTGACCGCAGGGGGACCGCCCGCTCCAGAGGGCTCAACTCCAGGGGAAAAACCTGATACACTGGCTGCCCTGGAGAGATGGCAGAGTGGTCGAATGCGCCTGACTCGAAATCAGGTGACGGAGTGATCCGTCCTGGGGTTCGAATCCCTATCTCTCCGCCAAGAAGGCCTTGAAATCAAACGGTTTCAGGGCCTTTCCATTTGTTCTAGGACGGGGACCCATTCGGGTCTGAGAACCCGGCTGCCTTTGAGGGGATCCACAAGGTGCCCACCCGGTTTCGCCATGCCTAGGGCATACCCAGGGAGGCGGTCGAGGCCACGGGCTTTTCCAGGGCGGCCCTGGTGGCCTGTTGCCAGACCCGGCGACGATGGCGTCCTTCGTTCAGCGCTATGGTGTGGCTGCAGGGTGGGGCGATTCTGTGGGCTGGCGACTCCGATGCATTGAGGGCTGGCGACAGGGACACGGCCAGGATGGCAGTCGCCTTCATGAAGATTTTCATCCAGTTCATCCTGGCCTCCAGAGATCGCCATCGCTCCTCTGACCCGGCAGTTCCGGAAAGGTTGCCAGGGGGCTGGTGTTTCGAGCTGAAAATGGCGATCGCGGCCCGGATGGAAGCCTGCGGAGGGGCCAGGGTCAGCCGGCGCCGATCAGCCAGCCGGCCAGGAACACCAGCACGCCACCCACCACGACCTGGAATACCGCCGACAGCAGGCGCGTGTCCATGTAGCGTTTGCGAATCCAGGAGATGATGGCCAGTTCCACGGCCACCACCAGGAAGGCGATGCTGGTCGCGAAATGGAAGTCCCGGAAGAGGAAGGGCAAGGTGTGCCCGAGCCCGCCCAGTGCGGTCATCAGCCCGCAGATGGTCCCGCGCAGCCAGGGCGCTCCGCGCCCGCTGAGCTTGCCGTCGTCCGACAGGGCTTCGGCGAAGCCCATGCTGATGCCGGAGCCCACCGAGGCCGCCAACCCGACCTTGAAGGTCGCCGAGGTGCTGAAGGTCGCGAAGGCGGCGGCGAACAGCGGCGCGAGGGTCGAGACCGAGCCGTCCATCAAGCCGGCCAAACCCGGCTGGACGAAGCGGAGCACGAAGAACCGGGCCGCGGCCTCATGCTGGCGGCCCAGATCGCCGGAGGCGGCCTGCTCCTCGGTGATGGCTTCAACTAGCAATTCATGACGCTGCTCCTCACTGGCGAGACCGACGAGAATCTCGCGCAGCCCGGGATCCCCGGCCCGCTGGGCGGCGCTCTGGTAGAAGCGGCGCGCTTCGATTTCCATCATCGCCGCTTCCTTGCGGGCGCGCTCGGGCTGCAGGGTGCGGGTGAGCCAGGAGGACCGGCGCACGAAGAAGCCCTTGACCTCCTGCCGCCGGATGAGCGGGACATGCTCACCGTAGCGCTGGTGGTAGGAGTCGAGCAGCTGTCGCCGGTGGCCGTCCTCTTCCCCGGCCATCCGGTTGAACAACTCGGCGTCGGTCGGGAAATCCGCCTTCAGCCAGTTGGCGAAATCGCGATAGATGTGGGCGTCCTCCTCCTCGGCCGTAATGGCGAGGGCGAGGACTTGGGATTCGTTCAGGTCACGAAACTGGATGGGGTTCATTTGAGGAGCAATTATATGACGTTTACCAACCTTCAGGAACCCGCCCGGTAATGCTTGGGGGTCATCCCCATCCGTTTCTTGAAGTTGCGGGTAAAGGCGCTCTGGTCGTAGAAGCCGCAGTCGATCGCGATATCCGAAATGGGCTCTTCGGTGAAGCGCAGGAGATCGCAGGACTTCCGGATGCGGATCTTCATCAGCAGGTCGCGCGGCGTCGTGTTCAGGGCCTTCTGGAACAGCCGCTGGATCTTCCTGGGCGACATGCCGGAAATCCTCGTCAACTCGCCCGGCCGGATGCTTTCCAGCGGGTGGTCCTTGATGTAGTTGATCAGCTCGGAGAGCTTCCTGCCCCCGAAGAACCTTGGGTGGCTGGCGTCGAACTCCTGGATGACCCCCATCACGCCGATGGCCTTCCCCTTCTTCGAGAGGATCGGGAACTTGGTCGTCATGTACCAGCCGGGCACGCCCCTGTCGTCGAGGAACAGCTCGACCTGCCGGATGATGGGTTCCTTGCTCTTGATGACCTGTTTGTCGTCCAGCCGGTATTCCTCGGCCAGGCTCCTGGGCAGGAAGTCGAAGTCGGTCTTGCCGATCATGTCGTCGCTCTTGCTGAACCCGTAATGCCGCACCAGCTGCGGGTTGGCGAAGAGGATCCGCCCCTCCAGGTCCTTCGCGAAGAAGAAGACCGAATCGATGTAGTCGAACAGCCCGTGGAACCCCGCGATCGGATCCATCGCCGCGAGAAGGCCCTCCTTGATGGAGGCGGCAATCGGATCGTTCGGCCCGTCCATGAGTTATTGTTGCACAGGTGAAATGCCGCGTGCTTGTCGCATATGTACTAACCCTGCGTCGAATCGAACAATACAGCCGCCCTTGCCGGGCCCAGCATATCCTCGATTCTCTCGTCATCGTGGACACAATCTCTCGCCCCGAGCCCCGGCCGCTGCCGGGCCGGCTCTGCCGCAAATCAGAAGGAGGCTAGCATGAGTGAGCGCGATAGGATCAATATCGCGATCGTAGGCCTGGAATTCGGGGCGGAATTCATACCGATCTACCAGGCCCATCCCAGGTCCCGGATGCAGGCGATCTGTCAGCGGACGAAGGCGCATCTCGACAAGGTCGGGGACGCGTTCGGCGTGCGCTCCCGGTATCTGGACTATGAGGAGCTGCTGGCGGACCCGGAGATCGATGCCGTGCACATCAATACGCCGCCCTTCCTCCACGCCGAGCACGTGGTCGCCGGCCTCGAGGCGGGGAAGCACGTCGCCTGCACCATCCCCATGGCCCTGTCGGTGGAGGATTGCGGGAAGATCGTCGCGGCCTCGAGGAAGTCGGGCAAGAAGTACATGATGATGGAGACCGTCGTGTACAGCCGGGAATTCCTCTTCATCAAGGAGCTGTACGAGCGGGGCGAATTGGGGCGCATCCAGTTCTACCGTTCCTCGCATCAGCAGGAAATGCTGGGTTGGCCCGCCTACTGGGAGGGCCTGCCGCCGATGTACAACGCCACGCACGCCATCTCTCCCACGCTCTCCCTCAGGAAGGACCAGGCGGAATGGGTCCAGTGCGTCGGTTCGGGCAGGATCGCCCCGCGGATGGTGCCGAATTACGGATCGCCCTTCGCGATCGAAAGCGCCCATATCCAATTCAAGGATACCGACGTGTGCGCCGAGGTCACGCGCTCGCTGTTCGAAACCGCGCGGCAGTACCGGGAGAGCTTCGATGTATTCGGCTCGAAGAAGACCTTTGAGTGGACGCAGATCGAGGGGGAGAAGCATGTCCTCTATTCCGGGGAGGTCCCCGAGCGGATCGAGGTTCCGGACTACGGCGCCCGCCTGCCTCGGGAAATAAGCGCCTTCACCCGCGGCGGCGTCTACGACGCCGGGGACAACGCGCACCGGTCCTTCGTCCAAGGCGGGGGCCACGGCGGGTCCCACCCGCACCTGGTACATGAATTCCTTTCGGCCATCGACGAGGACCGGGAACCCTATCCGAACGCCAGGCAGGCGGCCAATATCACCTGCGCGGGAATCCTGTCCCATGCGTCGGCGATGTCCGGGGGCGCAAAGATGTACCTGCCGGATTTCACGATCTGGAAGTAGCCCCGCGAAAGGCCTGAAGCGCTACAGGTCGTGACGCAATTGCACAAAATTTTCATCTTTCGGAGCAATACGGGGCGCGGGAATGGATATGCAATGGGGGCAATACCGCTGCGGACAACCTGGCTAAACGAAAGACAGACCATAGGAGGACCGTGCAATGAAGAGAATTCTTAGTCTCGCTTTGGTTCTGCTCGCCGGCGCTGCCGCGCTCGGCGCCCAAACCCCGAAGAAAGGCCTGACGATCGGGTTCGCCGGGTTCTTCACCGGGAACTCCTGGAACAACCAATGCTTCACGACGATCCAGAAGGCCGCGGCCCAGGACCCCGCGATCGGCAATCTGATCGTCGCCAACGCTGACGCGAACCTGGAAAAGCAGATCGCCCAGATCAACGACATGATCGACAAGCACGTCGACGCCATCGTCTGCGTGGCCGTCGCCGAGAGCGCCGACAACCCGGTCCTTGAGGCCGCGGTCAAGGCCGGCATCCCGGTGGTGGTTTCGGACCACTACGTCACCTCGAAGAAGATGACCAGCCAGGTGTACGTCGACCAGATCAAGTGGGGACAGGTGACCGCGCAGTGGCTCGTCGACAAGCTCGGCGCGAAGGGCGGGAAGATCGTGGTGCTCAACGGCATCGCCGGCAATTCCGACAACAACGGGCGTTGGGGCGGCGCCAAGCAGGTCTTCGACAAGCACCCCGAGATCAAGATCCTCGCTTCGGCCAACGCCGATTGGGACCAGGCGAAGGCCCAGCCCGTCGTGGCGAGCTGGCTGGCCGCCTACCCGCAAATCGACGGCGTCTGGTCGCAGGGCGGGGCGATGACCGCCGCCGCGATCATCGAGTTCCACAAGGCCGGCCGCAAGCTGGTCCCCATGGTCGGCGAGGCCTACAACGGCTTCATGAAGCTCTGGGTCAAGTACCAGCCCGACGGCTTCTCCTCCATCGCGCCGGTGCAGCCCAACTACGACGTCCAGATCGCCCTCGAACTGGCCAAGCGTGCCGCCAAGGGCCAGAAGGTGCCGAGCCGGATCGACATCCCGATGGTCCTCGTCAAGGACGATACGGTCAAGAGCGTGGTCATGCAGAATATGCCGGACGATTATTGGCCCATCAACTGGCTGCCAAACAGTAAGATCAATACGATCATCGCCCAGGCCAAGTAAGGGAATTTCGCGAGGGGCCGGCGGGCGATTCACCGCCCGCCGGCCTCTCTTCCATCCCAGGGGAAAGGAAGAGACCGTGAGTCCTGCCTTGTTGGAAACGCTCGGCCTCGAAAAGTCCTACGGCGCGACGCGGGCGGCGCAGGACGTGAGCCTCGCCTTCCAGGCGGGCAGGGTGCACGCGCTGGTCGGCGAGAACGGCGCCGGCAAGAGCACGGTCATCAAGATGATCACCGGGCTCGTGCGCCCCTCCGGGGGGCGGATCCTGTGGCGCGGCGAGCCGGTGAGCCTGCATGCCCCCCGCGCTGCGAGGTCCCTCGGGATCGTGGCGGTGCAGCAGGAGATGACCCTCGTCGATACCCTGTCCGTGGCGCGGAACATCTGGCTGGGCCACGAGCCGCTGAGCGCGATCGGGACCGTCGATCGCCGGCGCCTGGCGCTGGATTCGGAACGGCTCATCGCTTCGATGGGGCTGTCGCTCGACCCGGAGCGGCTCGTGGAGGGCTTGAGCATCGCCGAGAAGCAGATGGTGGAGATCCTCAAGGCGCTCTCCCTCGAGCCGAGCCTCCTCGTGCTCGACGAGGCGACCTCCACGCTCGGCGACCGGGAGGTGGAGCTGCTGCACGCCATCGTCCGCAAGCTCCAGGCGGAAGGGCGGGCCATCGCCTTCGTTTCGCACCGGATGAAGGAGGTATTCCGGTTCTGCGATGATTGCAGCGTCATGAAGGACGGCCGCGTCGTCTTCCAGGACGAGATCGCCCAGCTCGACGAGCGGCGGGTCATCGAGAAGATGATCGGCCGGGACATGAGCCAGGGCTTTCCCGCCAAGCAGGCGATCCCCGATGCTGCCGAGGACCTTCTGCGCGTGGACCACCTCTCCACCCGGTCGGGGCTCCGGGACGTCAGCTTCAGGCTCCGGCCGGGGGAGATCCTCGGCATCGGCGGCCTGCAGGGGCACGGACAGGTCGAGCTGCTGGAATGTCTGTTCGGCCTGGGCTCGGCGACCAAGGGCACGATCGAGGTCGAGGGGCGGCGGCTATCGCTCCGGCGCTCGAGCGATGCCCTCCGCGCCGGGATCGTCCTGGTGCCCGAGGACCGGAAGACCCAGGGCCTCTTCATCGACCGGACGGTGGAGGAGAACTTGATCGCCTGCTCCTTCGGCGACTGTGCGCCCTTCGGTTTCATCTCCAGGCGCAAGGCCGGCGCCCTGGTCGCCAGGATCGTCGAGCGGATGAAGGTCAAGGCTCCCGACATCAAGGAACCGGTTCGCCGGCTCAGCGGCGGGAACCAGCAGAAGGTGGCCCTTGGCCGCTGGCTGCCCTCCGGCTTCAAGGTCCTGCTCCTGAGGGAGCCCACCCGCGGGATCGACGTCGGGACGAAATTCGAGATCTACGGGCTGCTCAGGGAACTGGCCGCCACCGGCGTCGGCATCATCATCTCGACCAGCGAGATCATCGAGCTGGTCGGGCTCTCGGACCGGGTTCTGGTCATGCTCGAGAAAGGGATCTCCGCTGAATTGGCGCCGGGTGCGATCTCCGAGCGCACCATCCTCGCCGCCTCGTTCGGCCACTCCCTTGGAGAAAGCCATGAACGCTAGCCGGGTGCGCAGGCTATCGTCGCGGATACCCGTGGTCTTCCTGCCCGCCGCCTTCTTCCTGGCCATCAATATCGCCCTGAACCCGCGCATCCTCAGCCTGCGCGGGATCAACAACCTGGCCCTGCAGACCGTCTCGCTCGGGCTTGTGGTCATGGCGCAGACCCTGGTGGTGATCGTGCGCGAGATGGACATGTCGGTGGGGGCGGTGGTCAGCATGACCACCGTGCTGGTCGCGAGCACCATGGGCTCGCTGCACTTCCTTTCGATCCCGCTGGCGCTGCTGGTCGCCGGGCTCTTTGGCGCGCTGTCGGGGGCCATCGTCGCCTACGCGAAGATTCCCGGCATCGTCGTGACCCTGGCCACGTCGATGATCATCGGCGGCCTTGCCCTGGTCATCATGCCCCAGGCCGGCGGGACGATCGACGACGCGCTGAGCGACTTCGTCAACGGGCAGCCTTTCCTCGTCCCCAATTGCTTCCTGCTGCTGCTCGCCGTCCTGCTCGTCTGGAGATACGTCAAGGGCACGAGGCTCGGCACGGCCATCTACGCCACCGGCGGCAATCCGTTCAGCGCCTACGCCTCGGGACTGCCCGTCGCCGGGGCGAAGATCGCCGCCTACACCGGCAGCGCCCTCCTGGCCGCGGTCGCCGGCCTGGTGATCTGCGGCAAGACCATGACGGGGGACGCGACGATCGGGGATCCCTACACGCTCAGCTCCATCGCCGGGACGGTGCTGGGCGGGGCCAGCTTCACGGGCGGGGTCGGCACGATGGCCGGCGCCGTGGCCGGCGCCCTGATCATCGGGATCCTCGTCCACGTGCTGTTTTTCCTCGGGCTTTCGAGCCATTACCAGTACATCGCGGAAGGCTTGATCCTCCTGGCCGCCGTCACGATCGGCGTGCTCGCGGAGCGGAGAGGGAAGAAATGAAGGCGGGCAAGCTCAGCCTCAGGGGCGAATCGCTGCGCTATCTCGTGCCCTATCTCCTCTTCGTCATCTGCTGGTTCGTCGTGGCCACCGCCGTGCGCGGTTACGGGACGCTCGACCACTTCCTCTATATCGTGCAGTTCGCCGGGTTCCTCGGCATCGTCTCGGCCGGCCAGACCCTGGTCATCGTGGCGGGCGGCATCGACCTGTCGGTCGGCGCGCTGATCACGCTCTCGGCCGTGGTCACGACCCAGACGATGTACGCGAATCACCTGGCCTTCCCCGCGGCGGCCCTCTGCGGCCTGCTCGCGAGCCTCGCGTTCGGGGTGTTGAGCGGCGTAGGCGTCGGCTCCATCAAGATTCCCCCGCTGATCATGACGCTCGTGTCGGCGACGATCGCCAAGGGCGCCGCCCTGCTCATGACCGACGGCTCGCCGCACGAGATGCGCGCCCAGGGCTTCCAGGATTGGGTCGTCAAGCCGGGAGCCTTCGGCATCAACGGCATCCTGCAGACCTGGATAGCGGTCTCCGTCCTCGTGGTGTTCCTGATGGGCTCGACGAGCTTCGGCAAGAAGCTGCAGTTCCTGGGGTCGAGCCCGAAGGCGACCGTCTATGCCGGCTATAACCCGAAGACCCTGACCGTCTCCGTATACGCCATTTCAGCCCTGCTCAGCGGGGCCACCGGCATCCTCCTCATCGGCTTCACCGGGAACAGCTACCTGGGCATGGGCGATACCTATCAATTGTCCACCCTCGCCGCCGTGGTCATGGGCGGGACCTCGATCCTCGGGGGTTCCGGCAGCTATGCCGGCACGATCGCGGGAGCCCTGCTCCTCACCCTGATAACCAGCGTGCTCACGCTTTTCAGTGTGTCCGGCGGCGCTCAGGTCGCCATTGAAGGCGCGATCATCCTCCTCCTGATGATCGCCTATGCCAGCGCCACGCGGGTGCGCGACTGAGGCACCCGCCGGATCTTCCATCTCACGATGAGGACACAGCCATGATCGAATTCGGCATCAACACCTTCCTCTGGGTCTCGCCTTTCCGGACCCGCGACCTGCACCTCCTGGAGAAGGCCAAGGCCTTCGGCTTCGACGTGATGGAGATCCCCATCGAGGCCGAAGGCGACCTCGACTACCAGCTGGCGCGCGAAGCCTACGAGCGCTGGGGCATGAAATGCTCCATCTCCGGCGTCATGGGCCCGGGACGGGATCCGGCCCACGAGGACGAGGCGAGGCAGAAGGCGGGCGTCGCCTACCTGAAGCACCTCGTGGACGCCGCCGTCGCGATGAAGGCCCCGACCGTCGTCGGTCCGCATTATGCCGCCGTCGGCCGCACCTGGCAGGCCGGGCCGGAGCAGCGGCAACGGGACCTGGAGCGCTGCGCGCGCAACCTGAAGGAGGTCGCGCGCTATGCCGAGGACAAGGGCGTCACCCTCGCCATCGAGCCCTTGAACAGGTTCGAAACCAGCTTCATCAACCTCACCGCGCAGGCGCTGGAGCTCCTGCGGATGGTCGACAGCCCGCGCATGAAGCTGATGATGGACACCTTCCACGCGAACATCGAAGAGAAGCGCCTGGGCGCCGCCATCGAGGCGGCGGGTCCGCAATTGATCCACCTGCATGCCAACGAGAACGACAGGGGAACGCCGGGCACGGGCCATCTCCCCTGGGCCGAGATCGCGGCCTCGCTGAAGCGGATACGCTTCGACGGCGCCCTGGTCATCGAATCCTTCTCGACCGAAGTGAAGGAGATCGCCCGCGCCGCGGCGGTCTGGCGTCCGCTCGCCCCCTCGCCGGACGAGCTGGCCAGGGAGGGCCTGGCCTTCCTCAGGAGGATCATGGCTTAGTCAGATCCAGACGGAAGCCGAACACCTGGAGGTCTCCCTGCATGAAGTCCAGGTCCAGGGAGCGTTTGAAACCCATTTTTTCGTACATCTTCCAGGCCGTTGCCATGGCGCTGGTGGTGTGGATGACGACCTGGGCATGCTTGTGCTCCAGGGCCAGCGCGATGCACCGCTTCACCAGGTCCCGGCCCACGCCCAACCCGCGGGCTTCAGGGTCCACCGCCAGGAGCCTGAACCCGGAGGCATGCTTCTCCTGGGTCGCGGTTCCGCCGGACCCGTACTGGGCCATGTCCGAAAAATAGACCACGCCCCCCAGGAGCCGGCTTCCGGCGACCGCCACCAGCAGCTTGGCATGGGGCTTGAGGGCCAGTTCCCCGATGCCGGACAGCATCCGGTAGTAGTTGGGCTGTTCATGGGGTTTCGGGAACCCCTCCAGCCGGGAATAGACCTGGACCATCAGTTGCCCGAGCGCTTGATGTTCATCGGGAAGCGCTTCCCGGATGCCGAAATCGGCCCGGGCAGGTCGTGGCTCCGGCGACCCGGTGTCAGTGTCGTGTCTGGTGGGTTCCATGGCTTTCCTCTTTCGGTTGAGCTGGGTTAAACGTGATCTTTCCGCACCGCGACGATTTCCCCGGCCGTGAGCGGCCGGCGCTTGCCGAGAACCCGGTGGCCTTCGGGGGTGATCAGGACATTCTCCTCTATGCGGATGCCGCCGAAGTCCGAATATGCTTCCAGCGTCTCGTCGTTGATGAAATCCGCGAATCTCTTTGCCTTGAACATACTTGATTCTCCAAGTGCGAAACAACGCCTGTTCAGGCCGCGGCCAGCGCGGACTGAACAGGAATTTCGGAGCCCTTTTCC
>Ga0181520_10000308_pt1 | contig 108261 bp, 72 predicted proteins | sample PEATcosm2014_Bin_29_FD_132451 | JGI IMG/M metagenome (GOLD analysis project Ga0181520, IMG submission 132451) | Peatland microbial communities from MTU Mesocosm Facility, Houghton, MI, USA - PEATcosm2014_Bin02_30_metaG | ecosystem: Environmental > Terrestrial > Soil > Wetlands > Peat | place...
AAGACTAAGGATGAACTAACAGAACTAACAAACCAAAAGCTAAACGGCATGGCTAACAACCCACATTTGGTGCGAGGTCTGTTCTATCGTTGCTGTGTTGCAGATTTATTCGGATGAGCCATAAAACTGGGCGGCAATACGTTTGCACTTTCCGGCGCGAACAGCTATACGGGCGGGACGACGATCGCCGCCGGCGTCCTCAACCTCGCCAATTCCGCGGCTCTGCCCGCCGGCGGAACCATCACTTTCGCCGGCGGAACGCTACAGTATAGTAGCAGCAATACGCAAGACTACTCGGCCAATATCGTCGCCAGCACCGCTGCGATCACGATCGACACGAATGGCCAGAACGTGACCTTCGCCTCGCCGCTCAGCGGCAGCAACAGCGGCGGACTGACCAAGGTCGGCAGCGGAACGCTGGTCTTAACCGCGAGCAACGCCTACAGCGGACCTACGACCGTCAACGACGGCAGCCTGGTGGGCAACACCTCAAGCCTGCCCACGCCGATCAGCCTGGCGAACGAGGAACGGCCTGCACGATCACCAAGACCGATGCGGGCGCGTTGACCCTGAGCACATCGGCCACTTCCATGAATGCCGCCGACACGATGATTGTCAGCGGCGGCACACTCAATTCCAACAACGCCACGGCCCTGGGCACATTGACGACGGTCGACGTGGCCGCCGGGGCCACGCTCTCGCTCGGCGCGAGCCAGACCCTCGCCGCGCTGGGCGATGCGGGAACTGTGGTCCTCGACAGCGCTACGGTGCTGCTCAATGGCAACGCCCTGACGGTCGGCAGCAGCAACAATCTCTCCTCGACCTTTTCCGGCGTGATTGCCGACGGTACGGGCGGCCCGGGCAGCCTCATCAAGGCCGGCAGTGGCAACCTGGTACTCGCGGGCAGCGATACCTACACCGGCGGCACGACGGTCGCGGCTGGCACGCTCGTGATCGCCGATGGTGCCGCGCTGGAATACGGGACAGTTTTGACCGTCGGCGCGGGGGGCGTGTTCGTGTTCGATCCTTCAGCCGCCGCAGGGCCCGTGGTGGCGGCCGCGCCCACGGAGACGCCCATCAGCGTTCCCGAGCCGTCGCCCTGCACGCTCTTGGCGGCATGTGCCGTCGCGCTCGCCGCCTTCGCCTGGCGGCGGAAGATATGGGAAGATGCAGAAAGACCGAGGAAGAGGACGGAAAAGACAATAATACAGAAGGGCCATTGAATTGCCAATTGTGCGTGGGCTTCCGGTTCGTACGCGACGATTCTGTTCCCATCTGCGGCAGCAGGGCGTATTTGCGTTGTTGGTGGACTGTCGATCGGGCTTTGGGTTTCTTGCTCATGTACGGAGCATGGTACACCCGTTAAGGACTATCGCACCAGCCCCCGATTCCTCAGATACCCGCCCACCAGATCCTCCACCGGCACCTCGTTGCGGGCCAGCAGGTAAACCATGCCGCGCTTCATACAGAACTGCCGGGCCTGCTCGATGAAGGCCGAAAGCGTCTGCTTGTAGCGGGTCATCAGGGCCGGCGTGACGCTAACCTCAGCCACGTCGGAATCCTCGCAATCGATCAGACGCAGGTCGCCGGTGATGTCGGGATCGATCTCGGCAGCCGAGAGAATCTGGATCACGTAGACATCCAGATCGCGGGAAAGCAGATAGCGCAGGGCCGCTTCATAACCGGTCTTGTCCATCAGATCGCTCAAGAGGACGACGATCCCCCGCCCGGTGTTGCGGATGCAGAAGTTCTTGACGCCCTCGGCCAAGGAGACGCCCTCGCCTCCCTGAAGCTCTTCCAGGTGCTGGATCATCCGCCACAGGCTCTTGCGGCCGCGGAAGACCGGCGCCGGCCGACCAACCGGTTGGCCGAGCGTCTCGATCTTCACCCGATCACCCCGCACCAACCCCACAAATCCCAGGGCGGCCGCAAGCTGGACAGCGTAGCGGAGCTTCGTCGGTTCGCCGAAATCCATCGAGGCGCTGGCGTCGATCAAGGCGTAGAAATGCAGATCCTCCTCTTCCAGGAACATCTTCAAGAAGAGCTTTTCCAGCCGGGCGTAGGTGTTCCAATCGACGAAGCGCAGGTCGTCGCCCGGCACGTAATTGCGGAAGTCGGCAAACTCGACGCTCTGACCTTTCCGCGGGCTACGGCGCTCGCCTTTCATCCGCCCGCGGAAAATCTTCCGGCTTACCAGTTCGAATTTCTCGAGCTTGGCCAGGAGTTCCGGAGATAGCAGCGCGGAAGTGTCGATGATCTTGTCTTACTCCGCGAGTTGCGAGATCGCCTCTTGCAGGCGGAACTTGTCGAAACCGATCGAGCGCTCGACTTCCTGGCCGTCCTTGAAGAGGATCAAAGTGGGGATCGAGGCGATGTCATAACGGGTCGCCAGATTCGTGTTCTCGTCGGTGTTGATCTTGACGATCTTGACCGTTTCGGCGTTTTCCTGCGCGAACTGCTCCAGCAGCGGGGCCACCCGGCGGCAGGGAACGCACCAGGGGGCCCAGAAATCGACTAAAACCGGCTTTGTCGAGTTAAGAACTTCGGTTTCGAAACTGGACTCGGAAAGTTCCTGGATGGTTCCCATGGAAAAACAACTCCTCTGCTGTGAAAAAACGTGGCTCGCGCGGTTTGAAATGATCCGGCGGCAACCGCCCCCGGCAGAAGCTCATTTTCATCCCATGCCACATTATAAGCCTCTTTTTTGCAGCGACAACCGGGAGGGGACGGCAACACAATACCCATTGCGAGTTATGCTTTGCACGGATAGGTAGGAATGGCACGTTGGAGTCCCGGCTTTAGCCGGCATTAATGCCGGATTACCGGCTAAAGCCGGGACTCCAACAAATGCATTTCAGCCGCGTGGAGTATAACTACCCGATCGATTTCTCGTAGATCCGGTGAACCTTGTACTTCTTAGCGCCCACAGCCTCGATTGTTTGGTTCACGAGGTAATTGTCTTCCAGGGTCCAGCCCAGCTCGGCGCCCGTGAAATGGGCCACATTCTTGCCGTACTCCAAGGTCTTCAGGATCAGCATCTCGGCGATGCCCCGGCGGCGATATTTTTCCAGCACGTCCAGCACGATCATGCGGGCCGTCTTGATGTGCCGTTTCCGCCAGAAAAACCGCACCACATTGATCGGCAGCCCATAGGGGAACAGCCGGCCGTTGAGTGGGCGCATGGCCTCGTTCATATCGGGCAACGTGATCGAGAAGCCGACTGGCAAGCCATCGACCTCCGCCAGCAACACCATTTTGGGATCGGCCAGTTGCTTTAATTGGCCGGCCATGTCGCGGAATTCGGCCTCGGTCAGGCTGACAAAGCCCCAGTTGCGCTGCATGGCGCCGTTGTAGACCGTGTTGCAGCGCTGTACCTCGGCATCGAAGTCGCCCTCGTTGAACGAGCGGATCGCGATCTTGCCGCGGCGCATGATCCGTTCGGCCCGCTCGTGCCACATGGCGTTCATATCCTTGGGATCGACAAACCACCAGCTATAGACGTCCTTGGCCTTTCTCAGGCCGCACGATTCCAGCAGGCCAGCGTAGTAAGGCGGATTGTGGTTATCCATGACCCGTGGCGGCGTGTGGAAACCTTCGACCAGCAGGCCGCAGGTGTAGTTGGTCGAATAGTCGACGGGACCGAGGATATCCGTCCGGCCGCGGTCGCGGAGCCATTTCGAGGCCGCCTCGATCAGCCCTTGGGCCAGTTCCGGATCGTCGGCCGATTCGAACATGCCGAAGCAACCGGTGTTGCTCTGGTGCTCGGCGTTGTAGCGCGGGTCGTCGCTCACGAGGATGCGGCCCCGGGGCACGCCATCGCGGTAGGCGATGAATTTCTCGGCGGCCCCGTGCAGATAGAAAGGATGCTTGCGGGGATTGAGGAATTTCTTCTGGTCCCACATCAACTGCGGCACCCACTGCGGATCCTGGGCATAAATCGGCCAAGGCACTTTGAGGAACGTGTTCAGATCGCGGCCGGAAACCACCGGGCGGATTTCCAGACGCCCCTTGACGGCGGCCCGTCGGATGGCCTGCCGCTGGGCCGCCGTCTTGGCCGGATCGAAGTCGATGTCGTAGACCCGATAGGTCTTGGTGATCTTGGCCCCGCCCTTGGTCAGGGCCCCGCGGGAGAAATTGTTCGACTCCAACACCCAGGAGAACTCGGCCTCTTGGATGCCCCACTCGAGCACTTTCGGCACGATGCCCCGCATGAGCACCATGCCCAGGCCGTGCAACTGGTACTCCGGCAACACATTGGTCGAGATCAAGCGGATCTTCTTGATTGCCGTCTTGTTGCGCAAAAGATGGAGGAAACCGAAGGGGAACAAGCGGCCGTCGATCTCCTTGATGCGCGGATTGTAGTCCAGCAACCCGAACATCGCCCCCACCTTCCGCCCGTCGATCTCCACGAAAATCGCCAGCTCGGGCACGATTAGGAACTGCAGGGCCTTGGCGGCGTGCTCCACTTCGGCGTCGGACAGGGGAACGAAGCCCCAGGTGTTGGTCAGCGAACGGTTATAGATGGAGAGGAACGCCCTGACCTCTTCGAGGAAGTGCGACTTGTCCAGGTGCAGGATCTTGACGTCATAGCGCTCGATGATCTGATCCACGATGGGCTTGAGCTTTTCCGCCACCTTGGGCAGCATCTCGATGTGCCCCCAGAACGCATACATGTCCTGCGTCTTGCGGAAACCGTAGTTCTCGATCAGCCGTTCGTAATACTTGGGGTTGTAGGTCATTTGGAATGTCGGCGGCGAATCGAAGCCGTCGATCAAAAGACCCACTGGCGCATTCAGCGAGGGATTCGTTGGACCCCGCAGCTTGAAGATCCCCTGGTCGGCAAACCAGTCGCGGGCGGCATCGAACAGCCCATTGGCCACGTCCTGGTCGTCGATCGACTCGAAGAAGCCGAAGAAACCCCGCGGGTCGTTATAGCGGTCGATGTGCCCGTTATTCAAGATCGCGCCAATGCGGCCGACGACTTCACCCCCACGATAGGCCAGAAACGTCTGGATCTGGTTTCGATCGTAGAACGGATTGCGGCTATAACCCACATTTTCCTTCTCATCGACGCGGATTGGGGGAATCCAGTAGCGGTCTTGCCGGTATATTGTCCAAGGAAACTGCAGGAATTGCTTCCGTTGCCCCGAACTGGTGACTCGCTGAACGACAATATTACCCATTGGAGACTCCTCGACCATAAGATGTTCGCAACATCTTACCTATTTTGACTTTTCGCCGTCAATCCGAACTGATATCATCTCTTTGGAATTTCATTATGGCGAAGATACTGATTACCGGCGCAACAGGTTTCATTGGATTTCATCTTACCCGGGCATTATTGGAACAGGGGCATGAAATAGGCTGCCTGGTGCGCAAGTCGTCAAAGCTCGACCGTCTGGCGGGGTTGCCGATTCATCAGGCCGACGGTGACGTGACCGATGCCGAGTCGCTGCGGCGGGTCGTACATGGATACGATGCGGTCTACCATCTGGCTGGGCTGATCAAGGCGATCCATGTCCAGCAGCTTTATCAGGTGAACTGCGAAGGGGTGGCCAATGTTGTGCGGGCGTGCGCGGCACAAACCACGCCGCCAGTCCTCTTGGTGGTCTCGTCGCTGGCGGCGATGGGGCCATCGACCCGCTCGCGGCCCCGCTTGGAAAGCGATCCCCCTACGCCGGTTTCGCACTACGGCCGGAGCAAGCTAGCCGGCGAGCGCGCGGCCCGGCAATGGGCCAAGGAGGTGCCGATCACGATCCTTCGTCCGCCGGTCGTGTTTGGCGAGTGCGATGCGGCCACATACGAGATTTTTCGTCCCATTGCCCGCTACGGGATCCACGTCGTCCCCTGCTGGCGAACACATCGCGTTTCCCTGATCCACGCCGACGATCTCTTGCAGGCGATGATTCTCGCCGCGCAGCGCGGGAAACGCATCGTCAGCGATCCGGCCGATGGGGTTGCCGCGGCCCAAGGTTGCTATTTTGCCGTGGCGGAGCGGGACCCGACATTTTCCGAGATGGGACGCATGATGGGCGCAGCCTTGGGCCGCCGCCGCATTTTGAGCCTGCGCGTGGGATCGGTACCCACGTGGATCTTCGGCCTAGTGGCCACGGCCCTCTCGCAACTTCGCGGCCAGGCCTGGTACTTCAACCTCGACAAGGCCCGTGAGGCCCGGGCGGGCACCTGGACCTGTTCCGGCGCTGCGGCCACCCGCGACTTGGGGTTTGCCGTCGCGGCCTCTTTAGAAGAGCGGATGCGGCAGACGGCCCACTGGTATCGGGAACACGGTTGGTTGTGAGAAGGCGGAAGGACCGACGTAGTGTATACTGGGTATCGCACTGCCAAAAACAACTTCCTTTGGCCATCAACTCCCACTTCACAAGCGATTGTACCTCCCCTTCTCCCCTTCTCCCTTTCTCCCTTTCTCCCCTTCCCCCTTTCTCCCCATGCCATTCCTCCTTGGTACTGACGAAGCGGGCTACGGACCAAACTTGGGGCCGTTGGTGATCTCGGCCAGTGTCTGGGAAGTACCCGATGGGATCCGCGGCGACGGCCTCTACGAGCGGTTGCAAAGCGTGGTCGCGCCGGCGGCCGCGCGCTTGAAGGACAGCCCAAGGGTGGCGATCGCCGATTCGAAGACCCTTTATCAATCGGGCAAGGGATTGAGGCTCTTGGAACGCGGGCTTTGGGCCGCCTGGCGCTTGATCGATCGACGGCCGGCCGTTTGCGGCGATGTTTGGAAGTTGCTGGCCGGTCCCGAGACGGCCCCGCGCTGCGAGGCGCTCTGCGGCGGCTGCGATACGCTGCCGGCGCCGCGAGATTTCGACGCCGCAGAAATCGACCGGCTCGGCCCCGGCTTGTGCGCGGCCCTCAGCCGGGCGGGTGTTCGACTGGTCGCCCTGCAAAGCGTTGCCATTTTCCCCCGCGAATTCAACGACGTGGTGGACCACAGCGATTCCAAGGGCGCGGCCCTTTCGCACTGGACCTTACAACTGCTGGCCCGCATGATCGAGCCGCTGGGTAAAGGACCGATCGCAGTGCTCTGCGATAAGCACGGCGGAAGGGATCGCTACTTGCCCCTGCTGACGAACTGTTTTGCCGGCCAGTTCATCGAGATCGTCAGCGAAGGCCGTTTGCAGAGCGTCTACCGTTTCGGACCTGCACGGCGGCGAGTGGAGATCGCCTTTCAGGCCAAGGGCGAGTCGCACCTGCCGACCGCCCTGGCCTCGATGGCCTCGAAATACCTTCGCGAGCTGGCCATGCAGGCCTTCAACGGCTTCTGGCGGCAACACGTGGCCGATCTTGCGCCTACGGCTGGGTATCCGGTCGACGCCAGGCGGTTCAAGGCCGACATCGCCGCGGCGCAGCAATCGCTTGGCATCCCGGATAGAATACTTTGGAGAACGAAATAGGAGGTTTCTATGGACTTGTTCATTATCCGTCATGCCTGGGCGGCGGACCGCGACGATCTGGCCTATCCGGACGATTCGCTCCGCCCGTTGACCGAGGAGGGCCACAACCGCTTTGTACAAGTGGTCGAGGCCCTGGTTCCCCGCGGGCTGAAACCGCAGTTGATCCTCACCAGTCCCATGCTGCGTTGTGCGCAGACGGCCGAGATCCTTGCCGAAAAGCTTGGCAAGAAGGCCAAACTCGTGCAGGCGCAAGAGCTGCTGCCCGGCGGCGATTTCAAGCATCTGCTGGCCGCCACGGAAGAACAGGCCGCGGGGCTGGACCAGGTGGCTTGGGTCGGTCACGCCCCGGACGTCAGCCACCTGGCCGCCGCGCTGCTCGGTTTGGACAACGGCTGGCTGGACCTGAAAAAAGGCGCCATCGCCGCGCTCGGCTTTCCGCAATCGCCCGAGTTAGGCCGCGGGGAACTGCGCTGGTTGGTGACAGCCAAGATTCTCGGGTTGTAGAACCTGCGTGTCCCTTGCTTCCTGGATTTTCCTTATTGCCGGCCGCGGCCCCGAGGGTGTACGTCGGGGAGGCGGAATCGCTCGATGGCGACGCACCTTTATATGGAGTGACGGCGGCACAGACCTCGTGAGTCAGAAAAAGTGCTTCGAGTGGTGTTTCTCTCGCCCGCGGCCGCCGTGACCAACCCGCCGCTTCGAGTCAGGCAGTCGTGTAGCCATATCGAAAAAAGGGGCCTCTTGGCGTTTTAGCGGCAATTCTCTACGTCTATGGGCGTATTCGGTCTCCCCTAAAGGTCTTGATCGCCTCGCGGAAACTGCGGGAACACCATCGCTTGACACTCTATTGGTTATTTCGGTACAGCCAAAAGCCGTATCCATTTTTGTGCCACTTTGTGCCATTTCCTGGCCACTTTGTGCCATTCTGTGCCATTTTGTGCCAAATGTGTTCATGCGTATAGTATGCAGGAGTAGGGCACGCGGCACTTTCTTGAAGCTATTTAAGTGCAGAGTCAGAAAAATAATTACTTGCTGCCACAGCAAGTGCGGCGGTTCGCGACCATTGCCGGAGTTGTAGGTGGGTCGGCGTACGAGACCCACGGGCCACTGCTTCCGCGCAGCCGCCGGCGCGGACGCCGACCTGCGCAAGTCGGCGCCGCGCATTGCTAATGGCCCCCGGTTCGCTACGCCGGGGGCTGGTTAAATTGTCAATGAACAAATGCACGCGCAGAGTATTCAGGCTTGGCCTGAATCTTCTTCAGCGCGCTTTATACCCACATAATACGCAAGGAATCTCCGCCCCATTGCGAGCGGGACGCGAACTTGCGTCGCAAGTCCAGTCGCTCGTTGCACTTTCGGCATCTGCTGTCCGGCCAGTTTTCAACGCCGACGCCGGAACTCTGATTGCCAAATTGCCGTGGGTCGTCACATCGCCTCGATCTTGATGGCGTGCCCGGAGCTATGCGGGCACCATGTACCCATGGTCGTGGTCCTAACTGGCGACCGTTGGACTTGGAAATCGCTCTGACTTTCTGCCAGACGTAAGTCCTTTTTGCCAATAGCTTTGATGCTCGGCCGATTTTTCTGCAATACCCGGCGCCAAGTGCCAACCTAAATCTGCATGCAGATCTGTAGCTTATGAATTTACAATTATAGATTGCACATGCACTTGACGCGAAGTAAGATGGACGGCAGGGAGTTCCGTTCCTGAGGCCGAAGACGCTTAACAAAGGCACCTAAAAAGTGGACGACAATCTGATTTTAGCGGACAGCGAAGAAACTGGCCGATTATCGGACTCCGTCTACGAGACGTTGTTGGCGGCTATTCTGGCTGGCCGGCTAGTGCCTGGCACCGTCGTCAGCGAAGTCGCACTGGGCAGACAACTCAATGTCAGCCGGACGCCGGTCCACGATGCCTTGCGGCAATTGGCCAAGGACGGATTGCTGAAGCAACGGGCCAACCACCGCGCCGTAGTCGCCCAGTTCTCGCGCGAGGACGTTTACGATATTTTCGAGATGCGCAAACTCCTCGAAGGAGAGGCGGCACGACTGGCCGCCACCCATATCGACCGGCCGACGCTGCGCCACCTCCGCAACCTGGCCGACTCGCTAAACAAGGCGCGTCGAGAGCCGAATTGGGTTTCGCGCTGGGCCGATTTTGACGACGAATTTCACGATACGATTGCCAAGGCCGCCGGCAGATCGCGGCTCTGGCAAGATATTGCCCGCTACCGGATGCTCCATCGCGGCTTCAACAAGCTGACGACCACGAGAGAGGTTTTGCAGCAGGCAATGGAGGAGCACTATCGAATCCTCGACGCCCTGGCAGAGCGCAATCCCGAGAAGGCAGGGCAAGCCATGATTGTCCACATCCAGGAGTGGCAGGCGTATTTTATCAACCACCTGAAACCGTGAAATTCCGTCGGGGATCGACGAGGGCAGGCGACTCGGAAAGAATGTCCCCAAAGGACCTGCAAAACCACAACAGAGAACCAGTTGCCACACGATGCGATTTCCAGCAGTAGCCCTCACCATCCTGGCAATCGGTTGCCGCCCGGCGTCGGCCGCGGTGTTTCAATACTCTGTGCCTGTGACTACGCCCAAGAACTCGAGCACGGCTTTCCTCTGGATTCCAGCGGATGCGAAGCAGGTGCGCGGCTTGCTCGTGGCGGGAATGACGCTCATGGAGCGCGAGTTTGCCAAGGACGCGGCCATCCGCAAGGCCTGCGCCCACGCGGGCCTGGGCATCCTCTTCTTCAAGTGCGGGCTCGGCGATGTCGATCTGCCGCGGGTGTTGCTCGACTTTGCGCGGGTCTCGGGCTACCGCGAACTGCCCGTGGCCCCGCTCATGTTCGTCGGACATTCGGCCGGCGGGCCGCAGGCCAAGGCGCTGGCCATCAAGATGGCCGACCGTTGCTTCGGCCTGGTGCAATATCGCGGCGGCGTGCCCGGCGGCAAGGAATCGGTCCCGCCGGGCGTGCCCATGTTGATGATGCTTGGGCAGTTCGATGAATTCGGCGGCACGATGCGCGACCCGTCCGGCCGCGAGGCCTGGGAAGGTGTCCGCGACGCGCTGGCCGAGTTCCGCGCCAAGGACCGACGTAACCTGGCGAGCGTTGTGGTCGAGCCCGGTGCAGGCCACTTCGCCTGGTCGGACCGTAACGCTGCTTACCTGGCGCTATTCATCCGCAAGGCCGCACAGGCCCGCATTCCGGATTGGCCGGCGGACGCGAAGCAGCCCGTACAGTGCAAGCCGGTCGACCCACCGAGTGGCTGGCTCAGCGATCTGACGATCAAGAGGGTGGGCCAGTCCGCCCCGGCCCCCTACGACCAATACGCGGGCGACAAGGCATATACGGCCTGGCACTTCGACCGGGAGATGGCCGAGGCCACGCTCGCCTACCACGGGCACCATGTACCCATGGTCGGCGAATTCGGTAAGCGGGACCAGTTCATTCGCTGGAAGGACTCCTATAATGTCGATGCCGGCGCGCGGTACTTCTTCAGCAACATCCAATGGATTGGCGACGGACAGACCTTCGAAGTACACCCCTTCTATGCCGACCGGTATCCGCAGCCGCACGCCAGCGGCGGCCCGCGCTGGTCGGACGCCGGCAAGCCGGCCGGCCACTCCACGGCGCCGATCCTCGTCAAGCCGGTCAGCGGGCCGTTAGTCGCGGCGGGCACCATGCACCCCTGGCCGTCAAACCGTTTCCGCATCCGCTACGACGGCCTGGCGCCGGCCACGGAGGCCGCGCGGCCCACCTTCATGGCCTTTAGCGCGGGCGACGCCGAGTACCGCTACACCGAGCAGGTGGGCATGCTGCCGAAGGGCTTCTCGGGCTTGAAGAGCGGCAAGGCGCAGGCCATCACCTTACCGCCGATCGGCAAGCTCACCGCGCGGAACGGCCCCGTCAGGCTGGCAGCCAAGAGCGATGCCGGCCTGCCCGTGGAGTACTACGTGGCGTACGGTCCGGCGGAAATCGTCGACGGCAAGCTCGCGATCGCCGAACTGCCCTCGCGGGCGGCGTTTCCCATCGCGGTGAAGGTCGTCGCCTGGCAGTTCGGCCGCGGTGTGGAACCGAAGGTGCAGACAGCCCCGCCGGTCGAGCAGACCATCCAGATTGAAAAACCATGAAGAGGCGCATCCATGCGTTCCGTTCCCCTGCGACTTTTTGTTTCCGCCGTTCCGCTGGGCCTCCTGTTGATCGAGACCGTTGCGGCGGCCATAATCGACACGCCCCATCCCTTCATCCTCTGGACGAAAGACGAAGCGGCCGCCATCCGTCGCCGCGTCGCAACTGAGCCTTGGGCCCAGCGCCAGTACGAGGTGCTGCTGCAGGAAACGGGCCCCGGCCAGACGTTCCGCAATCTCTTCCGTTACCAGGTGATGGGCGATGAATCGGTCGTCGACTCCGAAAAGAAATACCTCGTCGGCCTGATCGGCAACAATCCCAGGAACTTCAAGGGCGACACGGGCGGCGGCCGTCATTACGACCAGTATCTGAACGTGCTGCGCTACGACGTTCTGTACGACCGGCTCAGCGCGGCCGGGCGCCGCGGTCTGGAGGACACGTTCCGCGATTTTATCCGCCACCATTGCCGCGAGGAAAATCTCAAGTTCACCCGCTCGAGTTGGCTTCCCAACATGCAGTGGCCGCGGCCCATGACGGCGCATCTCATGGCTGTGGCGCTCCGCGACGAAAAGCTCATCCGCGAGTGCTTCCATTCGGCCGGCGGGTGGAAGTACTACTTCGACGATTATCTGGCCGACGGGCAGTTCTATGGCGAAGAGTTCGGCAAGCAGTACTCGATGATGGGCGAGATGTTTCTCTGGTGTCGCGGCGTCAAGCGACTGGGGCTCGATGAACTGGGCTACAGCTACACTGGCAAGGGTGGCGCCACCATGCGGCGCTACGTCGAGAGCGTCATCAACATCGGGTATCCGCGCGTCGATATCCCCGGCGGCATGCCCCATTATCCACAGGTTACCATGGGCGACGCGCGGACGTCGGGCTTCGACGCCGCCCCGCCCTACGTCTTCCAGAAATCGATCGTCATTGGCCGCCTGGCCGACGGTCGCGGCGGCAACCCCGCCTGGATAGCGGCGAACATGAACGGCCGCGATTATCGCAACGTCAAAGTCGAGAAGATGCTCCATCCGTACTGGTTCGAGCTAGCCCATGCAAAATGGCCCGAAGCCCGCTTCGACTATTTCCTGGCCCAAATGCGAGGGCCGGGCGAGTCGAGCTACACACCGTCGCTGTTCTGGGGCCTTGAGCCCATCAACACCAAGGCCGTATCGCCTCCGCCGGCCCCCAGCTACCTGGCCCGCGAGCGCGGCTTTGCGATGCTCCGCGCCGAGGAAAGTCCTGCCTACTGGGAAAGCGCGGCGCCGGCGGCGGCCTTCCAGTTGTCCACTTATTACGTCCATTATGCCCACGACTGCTTCTCGCTCTTGGGGTTCTATGCTTTCAACCGGCCGATCTACCTGAATCGGCAGATTTCCAACGGCTACGGCGGCGGCGGCCCCTGGACCGACTCGGCCCGCGGACATGCGGGCGTGATGGTCGATAACCTGCAGTTCATGCTCGACGAGTCGGACCCGAAGCGAGACCACGCGCACTGGCCGAACCCCGTTGGCGAGGTGCCGACGCGAGTCGGTTTCGATCCCCTCGTGAAGTTCGTCGCAGCACGTGCGCGGCCGCTTTCCGGCAGTGTGAACCTCGACAATCGCCAGCCGCTGGCCAGCGAGACGCTCAGCCTCGAATTGCGGAAGGAGGAGAAGGAAGTATGGCCGGGCGTGGACATGACCCGCGCCTTGTTCCTCACCCGCGAGTACCTCTGCGACGTGTTTCAGCTTGTCAGCGACGGGGCACCCGCCGGTGGGTCGCGGCTCTACGACTGGCAGGTACATGCCCTCGGGCTGCCGCAGCTCGACGGGTCCTGGAAGCCAAGCGACGAGTTGCGCGACGCGCTTTACGGCCTCGGCAACCGGGCGATTGCCGCGCGCTTGAGCGACCCGGTCGAGCGGGACCGCTACCAGATGCGCAACGTGATGAAACTGGACGCTGGCGATCGGCCGTGGATGGCAACGGTCGTGCAGACTTGTGCGCTGCCGGACGTCCGAAAGAGCATTCTGGGAAGCGCCTGGTATGACCGCAAGATCGGCGTCTGCGTGCGGATGCTCGGTGAGCCGGGCACGACGGTCTATGCCGGCCGCACACCTGTCGGTCGGGGCTCCGCCGGCCCGCGGGCCGGCGGCAAGGAAGCGAACAAGGGAGAGAAGTCCGGACAGCCCAATGAGGTTGGCGGCACAACTCTTCTGGTCCGGCGCCGTAAGCCGGCCACCGTTTTCGTTGCGTTGCACGAGCCGATCGAGAAGGCCGGGGCGGGCACCGCGTACCCGCGGTCGGCTGGCGGATCACGGGTCGCCTGCTTCCGCCGTATCGCCCAGAACGGCAAGGGAATTGGTGTGGCTATCCAAGGGATTGCCGGGTCGGGCATCAACGACCGCATCCTCTTCCGCTTCTGGGATGACTACCACCAGCCGCTCACGCTGGCCGGCGAAGGTGAGAGTTTCACCTTTGCCGACCGGGCGTTCCTGCATATCGAGAGAGAGAAAGTCGAGGTCTCCGGCGATCTGCGGGCCATGCGTCTGCAGGTCGCTGGGCAGCCCGCTCTCTGGGTCAATGGCCGCCAAACGCCGTGCCGCTGGGAAGACGGGTATCTTGTTTTCGACGTGAAGAACTCCAGCACTCACCAACCTTATTGAACATACGTACGATGCCTCTTCCCAACGTCTGGAACTCGCTTTCGACAGCCGTCTTGACCCTCGCGGCGCTCGCTCCCGCTTTCCACGCCCCGGGCGCCAACGCGGCCGATCCATTTTCGGGCCGGTTGGTGCTCAAACTCGACGCGGCGCTCCTGCAGAAGTACAAGAAGGGCGACCGGCCAGACGCGAAACCGTTAAACGTTTATCTCACCGCTGAATACGGCCGCTGGACCGACGCCTGGGGCGAAAGCCAGGACTTCAACCGCGCCATCCACGTGTGCGAAGTCGCCGACGCCGATATCACGCCTCAAACGATTCGCCTCAAGCTCAAGCTGCGGATCGGCAGCGACCACTGGGTCAAGGGTGGACGGGCGGAATATGACGTCAGCGCGCTACGGAAAGGGGACCAAATCGAAGGCACGTTTGCCGGCGTCTTTACCGGCACGCCGCCCTACGATCCCTTTGAACCCAGAGGCCGCATCAGCGGCCAGATACTGCCGCCACAGCCGGTTGCCGCCGGCTTCGTGCCCTTTGCCGCCGGCGAGCACCCTCGCACGCTTTTCCGCAAGAGCGAGTTGGCGGCCTTGCGAGCCAAGGCCCAGACGCCGTTCGGCCAGGCGATGATCGAGAAGATCAAGGACGGGGCACCCGGTACTCCGGGTCACGACGCCGTCGGCTTGGCGTTCCTTTACCAGATCACCGGCCAAAAGTCCTATGCCGATCGGGCCTACGCCGCGACCGTGAAGACGATGGATGATCGCAACGGCGGCCCCTTCGCCTTGGGACGCTTCTGGGGCTGTCGCACGAGCGTCGTCGGGGTTGCCTACGATCTGTGCTACGACGCTTGGACCGCCGAGCAGCGCGAGGAAGTGGAGAACTATCTCGATTGGATCCTTTACAAGTGCCTGCATCGCCAGCACCGCGTCGGCACGGTGAACTGGCAGCCGGGAAGCAATTATACGGTCGTGATCCATGCGGGCAACGGCATCGCCGCGCTGGCCCTCTGGGGTGAAAAAGGCCACGCCCCTGTCGAGCCACTGCCGCCGCGTGCCGAGGCCCCACGGATCGCCTCGCCAGCCGGCTTCACGCCGCACCCAGAGGGTACCCGAGGCGCGCCGGTCGTGAGATTCGCTGTGGACAAATTCCCTGCCGAGTGGCTTTGGATCGGCCCCTTCCGCCAGCACGTCGTCCAGCATGAGCATCCCTGCTACGACTACCAGCAACCGGTCGATTGCCTGGCGGCGATGGGCGGCATGGAGAAAGCGCAACCCAGCTTGGATCAAGAGGTCAGGTTCAAGAATCAGACGCTCCGCTGGGAACCGCTGAACCCAACGGCCAATCCAGACATCCTGCAGGGTGATTTTCAGCACACCGGCAAGATGATCATCAAGTGTTACAAGCTGGCGAAGAATCGAGAGAATCAGCATCTCTTCTTCTACACCGTGCTGGAAAACGACAAGCCCGGCTGGTATCAGTTCGACGGCAATTTCTATGAAGGCAAATGCTTCATCGCCGGGCAACGGATTTTGCACGGCGATCACTTCTACCTGGAAAAAGGCCGCTTCCCCCTGTTGGTGCCCGTCGTCATGGCCGACGGCGAGTTCTCCTGCTTCTTGCAGTTTCTGGATTCCTCGGAGGAAAAGGCCAAGGCGTTTTATGCCGATCCCGAGCGCGCCAGAGCGTACCAACGCTACCGGCAAGGCTATGAAGAGCAATTGGCCCGTTGGAAGGCCGCCGACGGCTGCTCTTTGAACTACGCGCACTACTTCGATTGCTATCGCTGTTGGTGTTACCTTTGCCTGCAAATGGGCATGGGCGACGGCGGTTTCCAATCGGAAGGTGAAGGCTACACGTTGGAATGCCACCACGTGATCCACGATTACGCCTGCATCTTCCAGAAGGCTTTTGGCAAGAGCGTCACCGGCCGAGCGGACATCAGCCATTTCGCCCCCCGCTATGTCTTCACCGCCATTGCGGGCGAGGACGGCCGGATGTTTCAGCAGAGTTTTGGCGGACACGGCGGCGGCACGATCTCCGCGCGTTACCTGGGTCGCGCGATAGCCCTTTGTCCAAAGGAGTGGCAGCCGGCCCTGCTCTGGCATTGGCTCAAGCTCATGAAAACCAACGCGGACGACATTGCCAGCGGCCGCGCTGTGGCACGCGCTTTTTCCGGGCACGAGTTTGACGAAGGATTCGCATTGGTCCAGGCCTTCATCAATTATCCCCTGGATGTCACACCCCAAAGCCCGGGCGAAGTGTTGCCGCACGTTTGGGAGGCGAAGACCAAGGGGTTCTATGCCTTCCGCAACAACTGGAGTGGCCCGCAGAGCATCGTCGCTCAGGCCTATGCCAAGCAGGGCGCCGCAGGCTGGAACCAAGCCGAGGCCGGCAGCTTTTTGATCTACGGCCTCGGCTGCGAGTGGGCGCCAAAGGATAATAACTCGTTCGGCAAGACCGGCAGTCGTTGGCTCGATAACACGGTTATGCTGCCCGACGACCCCATTAACGCCTGGGGCCACGGCCAGCCGACCTTTTTCCAGGGCGATCCCAAGACGGGCAGCGGCGTGGTCTCGTTCAACATGGACGACGTCTATCGCGGGCTGCACGAGGTAGGCTCCGGCAAGCAGAAGTCGACCGAGGTATTCGACCTGGGCATCCGCGGCCTGCGAAGCTTTGCCGTCGATTTCAGCGGACGTGCCGGGGCGTCCGCCGTATTCGCCGTAGTGGATCATATCACGGGCGGCAAGCGAAAGATCTGGATGCAGCAATTGCCGGCGGAGGCAACTTTCGCGGTCGATGGTCAGAGCTTCTCGCTTGCCAGGGATGGCGTGACGTACAAGGCGACCGTCATCTCGCCGGCCAATGCCAAGATCGCCAGAGCCCGCGGCGCCGGCGCGCAGAAAGTCAGCGACGTGCCGGACGCCGACCGCGACGCCATTCACGTCACCGGCCCCAGCGGAAAGGAAGGCGATTTCTTCGTGGTGATGACTTTGCAAAGGGGCCCGGCCCCAGAGGTCAGCGCGCAAGGCGACGGACTGAAGGCCACGGCAACCGTCGGTGATTTACGGCTGGGCTTCGATGGCCAGAAGATCGTCATTGGCCCTCATTGAGAACAAAGAAATTCGAGCAGGTCGCCCAGGACACCCCTGCGGAAAAGTGAACCTTTCGATGAAAAATATGTCTCTCGCCATCCTGATCTTGTTCGTCGGTTTCTGGCCATGCCATGCGCCGGCTGGGGAACTAGGGCAAACCCTTGCCGGGCGGACGGTCGCCTTCAACAACGTCTGCGGCTGGGTGGGCAGGCCGGACAAAGACCTTTCGATGCCCGCCGTAATTGTCATCGGTGGCGTTCCCGACGGTTTCAAGATGCTCGACGCCATCCCCATTCAGTACGAGCCTGCGCGAAGGAATGGTGCGCCCTGGTGTCTCGCTCTGCAATGGGGCAACGCCCACAATTATGGCAATTCCGACGCTTTAGCCTTCCCGTTCCTTGACGCGGTCATTGCCGCGCGCGTGCCGCAGGCCGCCGATCCGCTGGCCGGGCCGGTGAAACTCGAGGGGATGCGGATCGAGGACGGTTGGCTCGGCGACCGCCGGACTTGGGAAACGAACTTTGCGACCATCGCCAGCTACGTCGATTACCATGGCGACAAGGTGCCGGCCGCATGGTTGCCCAACCGCTACGTGGCCTGCGTGTGGCGGTCGTTTGTCTCCAAGGATCCGCCAGTGCAGATCGTCGCCGAGACCACAGACGGCCGGCTTAAGACGCCGGCGTTCAAGTCGATTGACAAACGTTTCTTGATCGTACCGCGCGGCACGAACGTCGAACTAATGGCCCAAGTCCGACCGGGCGCCCAGATCCGCAAGGTGGCGTTCTGCGACGGCGATGTCCGCATCGTCGAAACGGACGTTTCGCCATTTCGGTTCTCCTGGTCGCAGTTGCCCGCTGGCCCCCGTGCTGTCTTCGCCGAGTATACAACGGCCGACGGCAAGGTCGGTATCTCGAATCCCGTACTGATCCTGCGCGGCATCCGCGGCGATCAATCCTCATCTGTTTCCAAGGAACACAAAGGTCCCAAGCTATGAAAACCGCCGCATGCCGCATGCCTAAGTTGTCCGCCCGCGGGAACCGATCCCCATCTGCCCTCCACGTCGTCTTGCTCTTGGCCGCGGTTGTCTTTCCGCTACCGTGCGTTGCGGCGACCTGGCAGTACTATGTTCCATTCGACGCGGGGCGTGGCGGCAAAGACGGCCGGCCGCAGCAAGGCAAAGCCCTGCTCTGGCTGCCGCCGCAGTCCAATACAATCCGCGGCCTGCTGATCGGCGGACAACTCGGCATCGAGCTGGAGATGTTTCTCGATGGCCAAGTCCGCCAGGCGTGCGCCGACAATGATCTGGCCATCGTTTACTTCGTGCCGCACCTGTCTGCCGTGTTTCACTATTGGGAGCCGGGCAACCATGACGCCGAGCGCTGGCTCAAGGCCCTGGAGGACCTGGCGCGGCGTAGCAACCACCCGGAACTCAAACGCGTGCCCTGGATCACCATCGGCCATTCCACGGCCGGCATCTTCTGCCGCAATGTAGCTTACTGGAAACCCCAGCGCGTCGCCGGGATCCTGCACGTCAAGAGCGGAAACTTCCACCAGAAGGAACACTTGCCACCCCGCGGCAGCCTCTCAGGCGTGCCCCTTTTGGCAATCAACGGGCAGTTCGAGACCTTCGGGCCGGAAGGGGGACTTCGGCCCGAGCTGGGCCGTGAAACGCAATGGGTGTTTGTACTCAAAGACATTCAGGAATTCCGGCAGGAAGACCCGGACCATCTCATGTCGCTGTTGTTGGACCTGGGCGGGGACCATTTCCACGGCTCGCCGGAACTGACGCGGTATGCGGCCCTCTTCATCCGCAAGACGGCCAAGTACCGCATCCCGGAAAAACTGCCGGCAGGAGACAGAGAAGTAGAGTGCATTCGGCTTCGGGCGGAAGACGGGTGGTTGACCGATCCAAACCTCTACCACCCCAGCCACGCCCCGGCCGCCTATCAAGACTACATGGGTGACAAGGGCAATGCCTTGTGGCACTACGACGAGGAACTGGCCCGGGCGAATACTGGGCGCCACCGCAACCTTGGCCGCCACCAGGTGCTCAGCAACCCGACGTGCGCCTGGCTCGGCGAGGGCGACGGTTGGACCTTTCGTGCCGAAGCCGCGTTCCTGGATGCCATGCCGGACAAGTACGGCGGCCCGCTAGCCGGCAAGAAAGTCGGCCATGCTGCCGAGCCGTTCGTTCTGCGAGCGAAGATCACTGAGCCCGTGATGCAAGTCGGGCCTGACCGGTTCCGCCTCTTGCGGCCCGTGAAGACGGTCAACATCGCGGCCGTCCACCCCGGCGACGATGAGTACCGCGCCACGAACCGCTGGGGGAGCATTTCCATGCCAAACGTCAAGGGCCCGCCCCAACACATCGACTTCCCTGCCCCCGCCGACCTCAAGGCCGACGCCGGACCCCAGGCCGTTGAGGCCACGGCGAGTTCGGGGCTGCCAGTTTATTATGAAGTGGATTATGGGCCGGTGACGATCCAGGACGGCAAGCTACTGATTTCCGAGCTTCCGGCCAAGGCGAACTTCCCCCTGGAATGCAGTGTGACGGCGTACCAGATCGGCCGGCGTACGGAGCCATCCATTTTGTCCGCACCACCGGTGACGCGGACGTTCCGCGTTGTGGACCGTTGACGGAGAAAACCTTATGAACCGCGTGTGTATCCTATCAGGACTGTTGCTGGGAATTCTTTCCTTCGCGTGCAGCGCCCGCACGGCAGAAGTTCCACTCAAGCTGGAGACGGCCACACTCTTTGGAACCGAGGAGGACGATGACATTGAAGGCGTCGCCGCGGCCGCCGATGGCAGCATCTATATCGCCGGGAACACGGGCAAGCCCGTCTCTTCGCTGCCGGGCGGGACGAAGCCCGTCTCTTTGGGCAAAGCGGTCAATGAGCCCAGATGCGGTTGCGGGTTTGTCGTCCGGCTCAGCCCGGACGCCAAGAAAATCCTCGACTACGTGCAGTTCGCGCCCGGTGTTGCGATCCTCACTACGGTGGAGGTGAACGAGCAAGGCGTTTACGCCGCCGGCTATGCCTCCGCGGCCTTGGAACCGCTCATAAAAAACCTGCCGGGGCTCATCAAGGCGTATCCGCTCGCGAAGGAGGTAGCATTGATCCGCACCGGCAAGATCGCCGAGGCCAATGGCATCCCCGACGGCAAGGACCCGCTGGCCGATCGCCCAGGGCTGGGCCGTTACGGCGCACCGTGCGTGTTGCGGTTCGACCGGAACCTCAAATTGTTCCAATGCGGCACGTACCTGGAAGGCTGGCAGCAGGTGTGGGACAAGGTGCGGGTGATTACCACCAAGCCCAAGTTCAAGAGCTGGCCGCGAGAATGCTTCTGGCAGCCGACATGCTTGGGGCTGCTCGCCTCCGGCGACCTCGTGGTCTGTCACGACGGCGGCTACTTCCGCCTGATCACGGACCAGGAACGCCAGGAGGCCAAAGGCGACAAGGAGGCGCTCCGCCGTCTGGGTTTCTACGACTGCTGCGACTGGCTAAGCCGCTTGTCGCCCGACCTTTCCCAACGGACATGGAAGCGGCCGATCTACACGCCGGCCGTGGACCAGCAAGTGGCACAGCGGCTCAAGCCGGGCTGGCCCTATTCCCACTACAGCAGCCCGCGGACCACGCGGATGCGGCTGGACGCCCGCGAAAACATCTACCTGAGCGGCTGGTCGGCCTCGGCCACGAGCAAAGAACCCTATTGGTCGCCGTACCTCTGGAAGATGAGTTCCAAGGATGGCAGCCTGTTGTGGAAGGCCTATGAGCACGACCCGATGTCGGGCGGGGACCATCGCTTGAGTGGCGACGTGGCTGACACGGCCGTGACGACCGTGGCGCCGGACGGCGATGGCAACGTCCTCAGCGGCCTGCTCTCCGACGGCGGCAATACGATCATGGGCTGGAGTCCGGCGGGCGAGTTGCACAAGCGTTTTGAGCAAGAGATCAAGGGCGGCTCCTACGGCGGCGGCTTGGTGCATTGGTGGGGAATGATCCACCGCGTCGATGCCGGCAGCCGCGCAGGACTGGGCGGCGCCCGGCTGGGACGTACCGCCTGGGCCGTGGACCTCGCCTCCCTGCCGCACAATCACGTCCTGGCCGTAGGACGGTGCAACGGCCGTTTCGACTGGACGCCCAACGCCTGGCAGCAAGGCGATCCCGAGGAGAACCCCACGGCCTTCCTGCGGCTTTACAGCCCCAAGTTCGATCTCTTGCTGAGCACGGCGATCCGCGGCGTGGTGCCGTTCGAGTTGCGCCCTATCGGCCATAATCGTTATGCGCTGGTGGGCCGTGCCGACCGCGACACCGCGCACGTCCAAGACGCAATTTGCCCCAAGCCGCTGGGCAAGAGCGACGGCTACTTGATGATACTTCAATGGAAGGAGTGAGCATATTATGGTCTCAAGAGACATTGCCGTCTTGGCCCTGGCTTGTGCCGCCTTCACGTCGCCTGCTGTTTGCCAGGAATCGACGCTGCACAACCCCACCCGGTGCGACTGCCGCGATGAGGTGATTCGGCTCGCAACGCCCGCGCCGGGCCCGGCAGGGAGTTTCGTCGTGCGCGAGGAGGGCCGGGAAATCCCGTATTTCATCGAGCAGCGTGACGGGAAGAACGAAATCTGGGTTCTGGCAAGCCTGCCGGCAGGCGCTACGAAGAAGTACCAGGTTGTCGCGGGGCGGCCGGCGCGAGCCGCGCCCAAGGTCACCGTGAAGAAGGAAGGAAGCCATTACTTGCTCGACAACGGCCGGCTCGCAGTGAAGCTGCCGGCGGAGGCCGGCGGCGACCCGCCCAGCCCGATCACGGCTGTCAGGCTCGGCGGCAAGTGGGTTGGCGAGGGATTCTGGAAGACGTCGGCCAGATTGAGGAAGTTCACGGCTAGAGTTATTGCCGACGGCTCAGTGTTGGCCAAGCTCCGGCTCCGCTACGACTTCGATGGTCTGGCCGGCATCGACAAGGACATCCCCGCCTTCGCAGAAGTGGATATCTCGTTGGGACCGGGCTGGTCGCATGCCGAACTGTTCGAGCGGCACGAGATGGCCCGCGGCGATTCTTGGGAGTTCGAGGCGAGCCATGGATGGGCCCCCCGGCAAGGTTCCGCGGAACCGTTCGGCGGCGGATTCGGCAGCCCGCCGCCTCCCAAGACGCGGCCGCTGCTGCCGATCGTACACACCGCCTTCCGCGACGATATGTTCATCAACCTCTGGCCGCGGTGGAACCAGGGCTGCAAGGACGGTTGGTTCTTCGCCGCCCACGACGACTCCTCGGCCGTGGCCGCGCTCGCGGTCCGGCCGAGCCGATGGGTCTGGCCGCACGACAACGGCATCGAGGTCATCGTCAAGCCGTCGGGCGATTACGCCGGGCTCCGCGCGCCGACGTGGAAAGGTCAGCGGCTGTGGTGGCTCCTGGCCGGACCGCGGCAGACCATCGAGCCCAAGCAGGACTACATCATGTGCTATAGTTTCGAGTGCCTCGACAAGCTGAACCACGAATTGATCAGTGATTGGTCTGGCCGGCAGGGCGTGTTTAGCGGCGGTTGGTCGTTTGGCGGAATCAATCCCACCGGCGGGCTACGTGGCGAGGGAAGGCGAGCCGTGACCGACGCCGGCAAGGCGGGCAACTACGCTACGCTCGCCCGCTGCCAGAGCATGATGCATCCCGACATGTACGGCAACTACTGGAATTACTGGTCGCCGGAAAACCCCAACTTCTTCACGGACTTTGTGCGCGTGCCGATCGCCTTGGCTGCGCAGTTGAAGGCCCACCCGCGATTCAATGAGATTGCCAGACAGGCGGAGATGATATTCAGGGAGGATTTATACAACTCGGTGACGCTGCCGGGCGGGGCGGGCCAGGAATGTCCGGGCTACCTGGGCCACGCCCTGGAGGCCTGGGAGGCCATGGCCCCCATGGCCCGAAAGCACCTCGGTTTCGATCCGACCGCCTGGGACCGCTTCCGCGCCGCCCAGCGGTTCCTGCGGCGGATTTCCCAGCCCGCTGGCGATGAGCGGCTTTGGTTGCACATGGGCGACACGCACCCCGCGTACTGGAAGATCGACGTCCCTGCCGCCGAGGTCGCGCGATTCACCACCGAGGAGCTTCCCGGCTTCGGAGTCGTCTTCAACAACAAGGCGGGCACGCCGCAGGAAACCTATTTGGCTTTCAAGAGCGGGCCGAACCGCGGGCACTATCACGGCGACCAATTGGCCTTCCACTACTGCGCCGACGCCCATGCGGCGGCCGTCGATCATCATTGCAGCTACGCGCCCCGAGCCGGTCAGGAGCACATGCACAACCGCATTGCCTTCTCGACCGACAAGTTCCCTTGGGCCAACATGGACGGCTACGAGCGGTTGATCGCCTTCAAGACATCCCAAGACGTGGACATTGCGGTAGGCCAGGTCGAATCCGAGCGACTGCGGGAGGTAACCGAAAAACCGCCCGAGGTTTGGCACCAGGAATATCCGCAACTCCGTTTTGAGAAGCCGCTCTGCTATCGCCGCACGGTGGTCTTCATGAAGAACGGGGCCCGCGACTACTTCGTCTTCCGCGACCAGTTCTGGGCGCCGCAGACCCTGCAGGCGACCTATTGCCTGCACGTGCTCAGCAAGCGGATCGAGCGCAATGGGCCGGCGGTGGAGTTCGGCAACGTGACGCTCTATTGTGCCGCGCCGGTTGAGTTCGCGTTCACGTCATTTCCCTGGCAACACAGCAACGGCCTGCCCGAGTCGACGCAGGGTGCGCGGCTATCGATGAAGGCCCCGCGCGGGCAATTCATCACCGTCATGTACCCGGGCCGGGCGCCGGCCATCCGCGCCCTTGCGGGAGGCGTGAAAGTCGGCGACGACGAGATCACGTTCTCCGGCGATGAGCCGACGGTTGAAGATGGGGCAACGTGTGTAACTGTCAAGCGTGGCTTCCAGGTATGCACGACGCTCGTAGGGAAGGACATCGACCTGGACCGTTCCCAGGGCGAAGTGGGCCTGTTCGTGCCGGACGCGGGCTACCCCTTCGGCGAGGTCCCCGACTGGCTGATCCGTCAGCGTGCGAAACGGCCCGATTGGGCGAAGTGACTGTCGTCTTCATGGTGTTTGATTTGTATGTCATTTGGGAAAGGTCAATCATGTCTGGTCATGTGCATTCGATTTCCCGGCGTTGCGCCGTGTCGCTGCTGGCAGGTTTCGCATGGCAGTTTTTCGGCATCCCGCTCGCAGTCGCGGAAAAGGTGGACCCCGACAATTGTGTATGGGCCATCCGCCTCACCGAGATGTTCGCCAAGAACCCGACCGCCGGGCCCCGCGTCTATGAAGGCAATCTGAATATCTATGCGGTGTTCGAAAAGGGAAAGTTCTCCCACGCGCTCGGCTCGGCACAACGGTTCAACAAGTCGTACCACCTGGTAGAAGAGGCGGATATCCGCCGAGACGGCAACAAGGTGCAGGGCAAGTTCAAGCTGCTGATGTGTCCCGATGTCTGGGTGCCTCTCGATCACCGGCCCGTCAAACTCGACGCGGAGTTCGACGGCCTCACCGCCCCGGTGGCCGACAAGAAGGGCAACCAGACCTTCGAATTGACGGGCAACTGGAAGGCGGTCATGCATGGCAGCCGCGAGGGCCCGGGGCCCGACACGTTCTACCAGGGCGTTCTCACGGGCGGCGGCGCCCCGGTGGAAACGGGCTGGGACCAGGCCCGACTCAAGCTCCAGATGACCCCGTCGCCGGCCGTTGGCGAACCCGTCGAAGCCATGCTCGATCTGTCCGTCAGCGTCTGCGGTCGCAAGGTGACCCGGGCGGCCGTGGGCATCAACTGGATGCAAGGTACCAGTCCCTGGCGGCAGGTCCCCTTGGACGTGTCCGGCTTGAAGATGGAAGGCCCGATCATTCGTGGAAAGACCTCGGTGCCCTACCGCGCGATCTCGATTGGCTGCAACCCACGCGCCCAAGCCGAACTCGATCTGACGATTTGCCGGGTCCAGAACATCGTAGGCGGCAAGGCGGTTGTTACGCCGACGCTCGACGGCAAACCGTACCGCCCGGCGTACCTAGCCGCCGGCGGCGGGCAGGCGACGCGGGGCCAGGCCGACCATGAGTACATGCTGCCCGCGGCCGGCACGAAGGTCCCCAAACCGGTGTGGGCCGAATCGGTCAACCTGGCCCCGGCCTTCGTCCCCGTCGCGTGCTTCACTCCCCTTGCGCCGGGCGAGCATCCGCGGTTGCTGTTCCGCAAGGCCGATGTGTCCGCCCTGCGCAAGAAGGCTGAGACGCCCGACGGCAAGGCCATCCTCGCCCGCCTGCGAACGCTGTTGGACGGCAAGAATGGCGACACGCTGCCGACCGTCTTCAACACGACGTCCCCGAACAACCACAACACTAGTCCCGTGCTCCCCATCGGGGCGTTCACCACGTGGCACGGTGCGGGCTACGGCTTCCTTTACCAGATGACGGGCGACCGGAAGTACGCCGACCTGGCCCGGCAGGCCGTCCAGTGGTGCTTCGACGGCAAGGTAGACATCGACAACCGCTATGCCTGGTGCCGCCCCGGGACCGGGATGCGCGCGGGGGCCATCCTTGCCGGCGTGGCCTACGCCTACGACTTCTGCTACGACGCCTGGCCCGAGGATTTCCGCAAGAAAGTGGCCCTGGAAATCCAGAATTACAAGAAACGCTGTGCCGGTGACGAGGGTAATTCCGATGAGACGGTCGACCTGGAGCGGCTCAGCGTTTGCGCCGGCTATCCGCCCGGCAGCAACCACTACGGCGCGTACCTTGGGACGGGCGTGGGCATTCTTGGCATCCTGGGCGATCCGGGCACCGACGCCGGGAGACTTGCCAAGTGCCTGCGCTGGAACGAGAAGGGGCTGCTGCACCTGCTCAACGAGGGATTCGGCGACCACGGTTTCTTCCCCGAGGGGCACCATGCCAGCCGTGTCTCGGCCAACTGCGGCGGCGAGGAATTCCTCATGGCGCTGCGCTGTGCGGCGGGCCGCGATTACATCACACCGCAGCCCAACGCCCAATGGCTCACTCTCCGTTGGCTGATGGAATTGGTGCCATCGAGCAAAGGCCCGATGTTCCCTCATCGCGGCGTCTATGGCGGCGACGACTTCGAGGACGCCCGCATGTCTTCGCACGGCGGCGAATTCGCCTACGGCTTCGGTACGATCGATCCTAAGTATCGGCCGGCGCTTTTGTGGATGTACGACAACGTCATCAAGCCTGCGTATCACGACTACGGGGCCGCCGTCTATCCCCATCGCGCGGTGTTCGCCTTCCTCAACTGGCCGACGGACGTCCAGTCGGTCAATCCGGCGACGGTGTTGCCGAAAACGGCGGCCGACACGATCCACGGCTTCTTTTATCACCGCAACCGCTGGCAGGACGCCAACGACGTCGTGGTCACCAACCTGCTGGACATCGGGCCGAAGGGGTACTACGCGCTCCGCGGGCACGGGCGCGAGGAACGAGGCGTATACGTTTGGGGGCTGGGCATCCACGCCCGCATGGCCTCGTCCGGCGGCACTCCCGTGGTCTACGAGACGTCGCGCGACGGCTCCAGCGTGCTTTCGACGTATACGGCAAGAGCAATTAGTGCGCTGGCCGTGGATCTCAGCGGCGCCAGCGGCGCGGCGGCGCTGCTGGTTAGCACGGGCCCGAACTGCAACACGGGCATTACCGAGATGGCTGGCAAGCCACCTGGCCCGCACACGGCGCTCACCGATGTCCAGGCCGGCGGCTGCAAGTTCACCGTTATGACGCTTCAGAAAGGCGAAGCCCCCAAGCCTGTCGCCAACGGCGATGGAGTGAAGGTCGGTGGCCAGACCATTCGCTTCGACGGCAAACGGCTATTACTTGGCGTGTGGAACGGTTCCTCGGCTTCCAAGTGACGACAATGAGTTTTCGGGAGAACGCAATGTTGAACGCAATGTTCCGCTGTGTCGACGCGACCGTTGGCATGGTGTTGGTCTTGGCCGCTCTCACAGCCGCTGCGGCGGGAGGCGGGGCGGGGTTCGCATCGCGCAAGCATGAAAACTGGGGCTACAACGCCCCGGATTGGACCATGCCCGTCGAGGGCTGGACGCCGCTGCAACCCGGCGAGCATCCGCGTCTGGTTTTTCGCAAGACCGACCTGCCGCGGCTCAAACAGCGGGCGGAAACGCCCGAGGGCCAGGTCATGATCGAACGATTGAAAAAACTGCTGGCGGGGAGGTTCACGCTCTGGCACGCCGCGGGCAATGGACTGCTCTACCAGCTCACCGGCGACAAGACGTTTGCCGAGAAGGCCAAACAGCAGGTACTCGACGTCATTGACAAGAAAGTCAAGGATGCCTAGGACCCGCGCTATGGTTTCAGCAATCCCGGCAGCGGGGGCCCCATGCGCGCCGGCCCGGCGATCGGCGCCATCGGCCTGGCCTATGACCTGAATTACGATGGTTGGGATCAAGAGTTCCGCAAGAAGATCGCCGCGGCGATCCAAAACAACCCGTTCACGGCCAGCATTGCGGCAAACGGGCCGATCATGCCTTCGTGCAACCACTACGGCGCGGCTGTCGGCGGCGTCGGTATGGGCCTGTTGGCCATCCGCGGCGACGCGGGCGCCGACACCAGGAAAGTCGAAGACCTCTTGGCAAAGATCGTCAAAGAGGCTCGCGACGAGATTTCCATCGGTTACGGCGACCGCGGTTACTATTTCGAGGGGCATCAGTGCGGCCGAATCAGTTCCAATACGGGTCTTGTGCCGTTCATCCAAGCCTATCGTGTGGCAGCCGGAAAGGATTTGGTGTCCAAAAACGAGAATGCGCGGTGGCTGGCGGCAAAGTGGATCTACGAATTCGCCCTGAACGGCGACGGCGAATACACGAACGTGCAGCGCGGCATGTACTGCCGCGACTTCCCCCGCGGTGGCATGGTCTCGGAACAAAGTGACTTCTGCCAGGGGTTCGGCATCTGCCCGACCGAATATGTGCCGGCGCTGAAGTGGGTCTACAACCACCAGATCGAGCCGGGCAAGGACAAGACCTACGACATCTTGGAGTACCCGCACCAGGCCGTGTATGCCTTGGCAAACTGGCCGCTGGAGGTTGAGGAAAAGAACCCCCAAAATATGTCTGCTCTGCTGCCTCGCGTGTCGCACGACACCGCGGCGGGCTATGTTATTTTTCGTAATGGCTGGTCGGACGCTGGAAAGGACATTTGCGTTTCCGCCTTGCTGGGCACGCATCCCACGCACCAGAACGGCCGCGGCATGGCTTCCGGCGGGTCGGTCCAGGTCTATGGCAAGGGTCTCGGCACGAATTACCGGTTTCCAGGCATCTTCTATTCGAGCTACTCAGGGCCGGCACGGCGTTGGCTTGCACTCCAGCCCCCGACGTTTCTCGATGTTCCCGTCAAAGGACCGTTGTTTCTCGAAACCTCGGCCGGCCGACTTGCCTGCGGCGGTCACCCCCCACGAATGGCACTAGCTTAAGGAACGCGACTACAATCGGTCGTGGGCGCGTCGGCGTGCCATCACAAGCTGTTGTATGTTAGGCGAAGGCTCCTCGCTTAAGCTAGTGCCATTCGTCACCCCCCACCTTCGCGCGCAAACACCATCAGAAGGGGTCTGCCGAATGGCAAAGTCGGGGATATTGGTGTTCGTCCTTATCCGGACGTACCTCTCCTGGTTAGCGCGCAGCGTCGCCAGTGCATTGAGAAAGTACTCCGTCACCGACCGAGTTGGCTCGCCCCTGGCCAAGTCGAAGGCCAGAAGGTCTCGACCTTGTCCTGCAATAGGGCCGCAAGCAAAGCCCTACCGCGTGGCCGCCATGCTGACTTCGGCCGCCGGTTTCGCATCGGCCGCTTTGGAACTGTCGCGGGGATGGCCATCGAGAACCAGAAAGAGCATCAGCAACGGCAGATAAGCGAGACTGCCGAGGAAGACCCGGCGGGCATTCCGCGGCGTCTTCGCGCGACGCAACTTCACCGCCAGCAGGAACCACGCCAACCCCAGCACGAGCGAGACGGCGGCGAACAGGTACCCGGCCAGTCCGGCAAAGGTCACCGCCAGCCCCAACGGCAGCAGGGCCAGCGAATACATCACGATCATCAGGCACGTCAGATGCCCCTGGGGATCGATCAGCGGCAGCATGCGAAAGCCGGCCGCGGCATAGTCGTCGCGACACATCCACACCAGCGACAAGAAGTGCGGAATCTGCCAGAGGAAGAGGATCGTGCCCAGCAGCGCCGCGCCCAGCCAGTTGGCGTTGCCGGCCCCCGTCCAACCCATGATCGGCGGCAGCGCCCCGCAGATCGCCCCCAGCAGCGTGCAGAGCGAAGTCCGCGACTTTAGGGGCGTGTAGACCAGCGCGTAGATGACGATATTGGCCAGCCCCAACAGGGCGGTAAGCGGATTGACCAACTCGTTCAAAATCCCCACCCCCGCCGCGGAAGCGCCTACCGCGAACACGAAGGCCCGGAGCGGGGAAAGCTGCCCCGTGGGCAGGGGCCGGCCGCGGGTCCGCCGCATCAAGGCGTCGCGGCGGATTTCCAGTAGCTGGTTCAAAGCGCTGGCCCCCGCGGCGGCCAGCCCGGTTCCCAGGATCGTCCACGCCAGACGACCGTAGGCCACTGGCCCCGGCGAAGCGAGGATGAACCCGACTGCGGTGGTGACCAAGACCATGCCCGTCAGTCGGATCTTGGCCAGTTCCAGGTACGGCTTGAATTGCATTGCGGCAAAGGACTACACTATAAGTCTGATTATTACTTAATGATACGTGAGGCGACGATGGGTGTCCAATCCCTGTACGGGGAGCGTGCTGCCGGTTCGAGTGATTTATTGGCCATCGGTTTCGGCACGACCGTGGCCATGTGGGCCGTGGGCTACGTGGGCCACATGCCGCTGACCGACGTTCCGCCCGTGGTTTTCGTCACTCTCATGCTGGCTTGCCTGGTGGCCGGGGGCTGGGTCGTGGGCAGCAAGACCCGCCGGGGCATCGCCGGCGGCCTCGGGCTGGGCCTGATCGTCGCCCTGCTTAATTTAATGATCCTCGGCAGCACCCTGCGCGCGCCCAATACCGGCCAGATCGTGCCCCAGGCCTGGCTCTGGGTGCCGGGCTATTTTGTCGTCAGCCTGGCGCTGGCGGCCGCCGGCGCAGCCGCGGGCACGGCCTGTTGCTCGCCTCGCTCACCTGCTGTACGCGGCGCGATGGGAGAGGGGCAAGTGGTGAGGACAGTTGACTGGCTCGTGGGCTTAGCCTGGACAGCCTGCCTGGCAACCTTGCTGCTGATCGCCATCGGCGGGCTTGTGACCGGTTTCCGTGCGGGGATGGCCGTGCCGGACTGGCCCAACACCTGGGGCAGCAACATGTTCTTGTACCCTTTGGCGAAGATGACCGGTGGCGTTTTTTACGAACACGCCCACCGCTTGCTCGGCTCGCTCGTGGGGCTGACAACGCTGACCTTGGCAGTCCTGCTCTCGCTCGATCGCCGCTCGATCGGCGGGCTGGTGCTGATCTGGATCGTCGGCGTGTGCGTTGGGCTGCAAGGCGTCGTGGGCGGTTACCGCGTAACCCACAACAGTCCGCACCTGGCGGTGATCCACGGTTTCTTCGCCCACGTGATCCTGGCCGGCATGGTCGGAGTGGCCGTGTTGCTCGCCCGGTCGCACTCATCACGCTCCGCCGTGATGGAAGATATCACGGCGGAGCGTGATAGCTACGTGCCCAACGCGACCGACGGCTTCCTGGCGACGCTCTTGGTGCTGGCCATCCTGGGGCAAACGCTCATGGGAACGCTGGTGCGGCAGATGGACGTGGGCTTGCTCGTGCATATCTCGATGGCGATGCTCGTGGCCGTGCTGGCGATCCTGGTGGGTGTGCGGTTGTGGGGATTATATCCACAGATCGCCGTGTTTGCCCGGGGCGGCGTGGCCTTGATGGGAGTGGTCATCCTGCAACTCATCCTGGGCGGGATTTCGCTGGTGTTTCGCACGCCGGCGGCTGCGGAGTCGCCTTCCGCCGAGACGTTGCGAGCCGGGCCGAATGTCTTGCGGCCCGCACTCGATGCCGTCCTGACCACGGCCCATCAGACGGTGGCCGCCGTGCTCCTGGCGATTGCCACGCTGCTGGCGTTCTGGGTTTGGAGGTTGGTGATGACGCAGTCAAACGAAGCGCCGGTCACTCGCATTGAGGCGGTAACGACAACATCAGGAAGTGATGGGAGATAATCTGCGCACTCTGAACGTCGGATGCCACCGGGCAAGCCGGTGGCATTGAAATACGCAAAACTTGTGTCTGCCCAAGTCCTAAGTATTTTATGACGTCACTGCAACACTACATAAAGCGTATCGGCGGGGAACTTCAGCGTGGCCCGGCCGGCCGAAACGGCCAGCGGGACGTCTTTGACCAGCATGCCGTTGGCATCCAGGACGCGGGCCTTGCTGACTTTCGCGTTCTTCAAAACGAGCGTCACGTCGCCCTTGACGATCATCCACGGCGCCCGGCCGAAGCTTACGACTTCTTCGCCGGCGCGGCCATCCACCCGGGCCGGCCGGGTCCTCCAACCCAGCGGACGCTCCGTGGTGCCCACCTGCACGAGGATCTTGCCGGAGCTTTTCAGCGGCTTGTCGTCCAGGGCCACGACCAGCACGGTCGCGTAGTCGTTGCCGGACTGGATCTCGACGTCGCCGCAGCGGACGGTCCCGTATTTCTTGAGGAAGCCGGTCGCGCCCTGGGCCTTGGGGGCGCTCAGCGCGCAAAGCCCCTTGCCGTAGTCCATGAACAACTGGCCGGTGATCGAGCGGACCGTCTTCTTGTCTTCCCGCAGATAAGGGCCCAGGTCGACCGTGCGGCTCTGGGAAGGGTCGCCACCGTATTTCACCACGACCGGCCCGACGAGGTACGCCAGCGGATTGACGCCGTCCTTGACGTTGGAGTCCTTCGACATGTTTGTCTTGTCGCGGTTGGGATCGTAGCCCGCGTCTTCGGCGATGATCGGCATCCGCCGCTGCCAGAGGTCTTTTAGCGCGCGTTGCTCGTAGACCACCGGCTCGCCCTGCTTGATGTAACCCAGGCGATACATGAGCGCCGCCGCGGGCCACTGGCCCATGAGCATGGGCGTGGCACAGACCCACTTGCCCTCGGAGGGCATGAAGCCGTTGGCCGAACCGGGCTGGCGCCAGTCCTCCTCGCCCGTGGCGAACCAATAGTAGGCGTCGATGCCCGTTAGCGATTGATAGGCGGCGACCAGGAACGGCCCTTCCGACTGGTAGCCTTGCGGCGGCACCCAGGAGCTTTCCGTGATCATCATGGGGAATCCGTCCACCTGCTTGAGCGTCAGCGGCATTTCCCGCGGGCGGAGCATGGCGCAGTCGTCGGTGAAGCGGTCGCCGTTGCAAATGGCCCAGCCGTTGTTTTGTCCCTGGTGGGCGCCACCGTAGTAGCGGTTGACGGCCATTACCTCGTTGGGCGTGTAGGACCAGCGTTCCGCGTCGAGCATCGTCACGTTATCGGCGGTCCGCCAGTTGCCGGCATTCACCAGTTGCTTGCAGTCGAGTTCCGTCTTGAGATAATCGCCGACGCTCTTGTTGAAGGCATGCATGGTCTCGCTGAGGAATTGCATCTGGTCGGCACATCGTTGCTGCCGGCCGGGGCTGCCGCCGTGCTGCGTCAACTGCCAGGTGATGTATAGGGCCGCCTCGCCCCGGGCGATGTTGTCGGGACTGTCTTCGTTGGGCGGAGGCGTCTCGCCTGCCCAGGCCCGCCGGGCCTTCTCCAGCGATCCGTATTTTTTGGCCAGGAACTCGCCGTATTGTCGGCGGAGTTCCTGCTTGGCGCTGCCCTTGATGCCCTGGGTCGTCCAGAAAAGCAACGAGTCCTCGTTCTGGATCTGGATGATGGCCAGGGCCGGGTCTTGGGCCAAAGTGATGCCCGTGTAAGGGTTTCTCTCGGTGAGCACGCGCTTCAACCAGTGCTTGTAAGCGGCTTGCAGTTTCTTGTCGAAGAACAGCAGGCCCCAGTTGCCGTTGCCGCCCGTGTCGAGGACGCCCATCGACGGCTTGACCCGCGCGGGTCCGGCCCAGTAGGGCGAGTAGGTGACGTAAATGCCCTCCTTCTTCATCGCCGCCAGGCCTTTCCAGAGGCGCTCGCGGTCGGCCTGATCGATGCCCAGCAGGTCGCTGCCGGTAGGCGTGATGTTGGAATGGAACCGCACCATGTTGATCCCCCGCTTGGCGAGGAAGCGGGCATGCCGGGCGAGGTCCTTGTCGAAGGCCCCGTCGTTGACCGCCCAGAAACGGGCGGGCGTGCCGTCGGCAAAGGCGAAGTCGTTGCCGTCCGTGGAACGCGTGACGAAACCATGCTCGCCGGCGAATTTCTCGTTGAGGCTCCGCAGGTCCAGCAGTGCCTTGGAACTGAACTCGTCGCGGGGCGGCTGGAACGCCCAGCGGCCGTCGACGGCGACCTCCGTGGCGTCGGACTTCTCGCCCGGCTTCCGCGCGCCCTCGGGAAAGAAGGGGCCGCCGGCGAAGACAAAACAGTCGAGCATGCCGTGGTTGTTGTTATCGCTGTGCATCTTGAAGACGATGCGGTGCGGACCCTTGGCAAGCTTGACCGAACCTACCTTGATCCAGGCGATGAAGCGCAGATCGGGCTTGCCGTCGTCGGCGATGTTGATGTTCTCCTGGGGCGACTTCATGTCGATGAGTTGCCAGGCGCCGCCGTCCAGCGCGTAGGAGAGTTTCGTCCCCACCGGGTTGGCGCGGACCCAGAAGACATACGCGCCCCCCGCGCTGGCCCGAAACGCGTACGTCGCCTCGCCGGGCTGCTTGTCGTTCCAGTTGCTGATGAAGCCGCCGCCGGAAAGCTGGTCCTTCTTGACCTTGTCATACCACCAGGGATGGCGGGTCATAGTCTGCGCTTGCGGCGACTCGCCTTCGATCCAGATGTAGTCGGCGCCTCGGGCCTGCAATCCGGACCAGGCGCTTAGCGCGGCAGTGAAGAGCAGGATTGTCGGAAGTTTGCGGATTGTCCGTGAAATCATTGTAGGTGGCATGCTGTGGTTTTCCATGAAGTGGCTGCGAGGTAACAGGATGCGATCATTGTAACACGCACCAGAACCGGTTGCGAACCATATTACGCCGGCATAAAAGTAGGTCAGGCCGACCATGTACCCATGGTCGGCCTGACCTACGCGAGGAACTCCCATGCCCGGGTAAGCGCTGTTACAGGCTGGTTCCGTGGGCCGGTGTCCAAGGCGAGAAAGCGCCCAGGGCATGCACTTTTACCTTGCGTGCCCAGATTTTGCCGCCGCCAAAGGCAAAAAGCGTATCCAAGTCCCGCCCGCCAAGACATACGCCCATGACGCGGCTGCGGTCGGGCAGCGGCAGAATCACTTGCGTAGGACCATCGTCGGCACACACCTGGATACCCCAACGCGTGGCGACCAACATCTGGCCTTCGCGGGCGTAGCAGACCGATTCGGCGCCGGCATCGTCGTCCCAATCAGCCACGTGCAACCAGAAGAACCGCTCTCGATTGACGAGCCGGCCATCGCGATTGATCTGATAGCTGTAGACCCATTTCGAATGGCCGTCGGCAACGGACAAGAGCCACTGGTCGGGCCGGTAGGCCAGCCCCGTCGCGAACTTCAAACCCGAATCGACGAGCGTTTTCTTGCCGTCTTTGACGAACCACACCTTGCCGGCATCGCCCGCCTTGTCGGCGTTGCTGCTGACGTAAAGGCCGCCGCCGGGCATGGCGAGAATATACTGGCCGCCAACGCCGTCGGCAACCAGGCTGCCCTCGCCCGACGGAGTGTAGCTCATGATCTTCCCCGTCTTGTCGGAAATCGCGTAGAGTTGGCCTTGGGGACCGACGGAAAGGCCGTTCGCTCCCCCGGCATCGGGCAAGAATACTTCGATCTTGCCGTCCAGCCCGATGCGCTGCACCTTGTTGCCGGCAACATCGGCGAAGAACACCTCACCTTGGGCGTTGCATGCCGGCGACCGGGCGTCGGGATAATTCTCGGCGAGGACTCGCCAGGTTTCGCCGGGGAGGATCGTATCGCGCACGCGCGGGGCGCTCGGCCCGGCTTGGACCGGCTTGGGCCAATCCTTCCAGATGAAGCTCATGGCCTCGGAGAAGTAGTCGTAGTAACCGGCCACGTGTCCGCCCTTGATGATGCGGAAGAAGTAATCGTAGCCGGAGAAGCGCAGGGCCTTGTCCATTTCCTGGTCGAGCAGAAACCAGTCTCCGGCGCAGTTCTCCATGTCGTTCGTGCCGGTGGTCAGATAGGTGCGGATGGGCTTGGCCTCGAATTTGCGGACGAGCGTGGGAAACTCGTGGCCGCCGCGGAAGGCGACGAAGCTGCCGCTGTTGGCATAGACGCGGCTGAAGGCCTCGGGACGTTCCCAGGCTGCATTGAAGGCCGTGATGCCGCCGCTGCTGCCGCCGGCGATGCAACGATCGTTGCCGCTGCTGGACAACCGCAGGTCGTAGGTCTTCGCTACGAAAGGCAGCAACTCGTCGACCAGGAAGCGGACGTTATTGTCGCCCATGCCGTCATACTCGAAGCAGCGATTGCGGCGTCCCATCGTGTTCTTGACCGTGGGCGGCAAGTTGCCCGATTCCACGAACACGCCGATCGTCACCGGCATTCGCTTGGCGGCAATCAGCGTTTCCAGGAGGCCCTTCTCGATGGGGTTATAACCGTCGGTCTTCACGTAGACACAGGCGGGCTTGGAACCATCGTACTGCGCGGGAATGAATACCGCGAAGTTTCGCACGCTGCCCGGGAAGATGGCGCTCTTGCTGAAGGAGGCGCTTTTGGTCACGCCTTTGGGCACGGCCTCAGGCTTGGCACTCGAATCCTGCGCGAAACAGGCCGTTGTTGCCAGGAGGGCCAACAGAACCGCGACGAGCTGAATAACCGGCCGGGTTTGGGGCTTGGCCGGTACGCATTGTCTCTTCATGATTTTCACCAGTTGGTAAAGCCTCGGAGAAATGGATCGCAAATAAATGGATACGGCACGGGGCACGCGTTTACCGGTTGTGCGCCGTTACCAACCGGCACGCGACCCGCAGCGGGCGCCCGTTCCGCACATGCCTTACTTGGCTGCGGCCTTGGCTGCTCCCGGTTTCGGCACTTTCAGATTGAAAGAACTCGGGTCGTCGGTATTGACCCGCAGCGGCGTCGTTGCCAGGTTGCCATATTCCGGCGGCACGAGGTCCGCCTGCATTTCCTTCTTGCCGCGGAGAGCCTGGACCAGAACCTTATGTTCGCCGCGCACCACGCCATCGTTGTAATGGTTTGTCGTGACTATCTCGAAGGCACCGGTCTTCGGATCAACGTTGGCGACGCCTTTCCGCGGATAGGTCTGCGGATTGAGCGGGGGCGCCTGCGAGATGAACCGCAACTCGATGCGATCGGCCGGAATGAGCGAGCCATCATCGTAGGTGATCGTGCCCTTGACTTTCACGTAGGGAAAGGGGTCGCTGCCGCCGCAACCGCAAAGGCCGGCCAAGGCCAGCAAGGCCACGAAGCCAAGAAGCCGCCTGGCAGGTAACTGAAAGCCGCTGGAAATCTTGCACATGAAGTCACTTTTTCCTTAAGAGAACTCAATGTATCTGGCACGTTCCCAATGCCGCTTGGCAACGGCGCACGCGGTGTGCCGGACAGATCTTGCCGGCACTAATGTGTTGCATCCCACATCGACGGGTCGAGCAGCATGCCGTCGGACGACACCAGCAATTTTTCCCAGACGTGGAGGTCGGCGGCGCTGTTGATAGACCAACCGGGGTTGGAATCGATGAAGTCGCTGATGAAGTGAACGCTGCCATCACAGAACACCGAGTTCACGCCACCCAGGTGCCTGCTGCGGGCGGTGGCCTGATCGTTGCCGTTTCCCGAATAGCAGCCCATGCGCTCCTGTGTCAGAAACGTGTTACCGAGCGAATTGGTCAGATTGTCACAGTCGGCGACGTCATCGGCATACTCCATAGGGTTATCGGGCCCCTGGTCATCGGTAACGCCATCGCCCCAGAGGGCGCTGGGCCCAACCGCGCCCATGGCCCAGACGCCGCGGTTGTCTGAGGGCGACAATCCAGCGCGAATTTCGGCCACGAGTATAGTACAAGAGGCGCCGTCTTTAACCTGATCGAGCGAAAGCGACGTGTTGCAGCCCATCACCCCGCGATAATAGATGGTTGTCCAATCGTAGTCTTGCATGCCATCTCCATTCCCCGCAAGCTGTTGCACGGAGCCATTCGCCGCGTAGTTACCGCGAGCCCAGTTGGGAGCATCATTCGGGCGAGTGGGCCCCGGCTGATAGGCGTTCTTGTTCCAGATGTCGGTGGGACAGAGCATGACGCTCAGCGTTGTGCTGCGGGCCACCAAGTTGGTCGAGTCGGAAATGGGCACCATGCTGCTCGCGGTAGTTGTGGGCAGCGGCAGTGTAAGTGAGACGGGATTGAATTTGTTATAAAGGGGGTTGGCGTCAAGGTAGGGGAGAATGAGTATCACCCAATTCGGCCCCCAATTGTACGTGTAGTTTGGATTTTCGGAAAACGGCAACGTCATCGCCGGGGGGAATTTGCCGTTTGCCGTATGATACGCTGTGAGGCCTATGCCGAGCTGCTTGATATTGTTCATGCAGGTGGCCCGGCGGCTCGATTCCCGTGCCGATTGCACGGCCGGTACCAACATGCCAATAAGAATGCCGATAATGGCGATGACGACGAGCAGTTCAACGAGCGTAAAAGCCTTGCGATTCATGCCAGGATCTCCTTTTTTGCCCTTGGCAGTATAAATCGTTTGGCAGAAGTTGTCTAGTGTGGCGACCGCTGGGCCGAGAAATGCAAGGTTTTCGTAGCACGGAATTTATTCCGTGGAATTGCCTTCGTAGCACGGAGTTTATCCTGTGGCTGCCCTTTTGGCTCAAAACGGAATGAATTCCCTGCTACGAAAGGCGAAGGGGAATGGCCCCCCCGGTCGTGGTGGTGCGGCGATTCCGCGGCCGAGCTTTCGCAAGAGAGATTACTTTGCCTTGCTCGACCAGCGGCTGAAGAGCCCCGTGAGGCCCGCGGCCTTCTTGGCTGCCGGGGCGTCGGGCTTGGCCTCGTTGAACAAGGCCGCGGCCAGCGTGATGATAGACTGCGTGATGGCCGCCTTGGGCGCCTGTTCGATCAACGGCACACCATTGTTGCGTGCCTCAATCATGGTGCGATACTCGTTGGGGAGTTGCCAGTAGATTTCCTTGCCGATCGTCTCTTCGGCCTTTTTCAGGGTGATGTGGCCGGTATCCAACCCCGCGCGGTTTACGATGATCTTCACTTTTTCGCCGATACCCTCCATTTCGTTGAACGACATCATCAGTCGAACCACGTTGCGCAGGCAGGGCAGGTCCAGTTGCGTGACCAGGAGAATATGGTTGGCCATCTCCAGGGCGACCATGTCATTAGGGCTGTAGCCCTTGCTGAGGTCCAGCACCAAATGGGTGAAGGTGGCCTTTAGCAGGCCGATCACGCGGCGGAGGTCGTCGGGCGTAATCAGGGCGCAGTCTTCCAACTGCACGGGACGCGGCAGGAGGTAAACCCCGGACGAATGTTTCGTCAACGATCGTTTCAGCAAGCTGAAGTCCAACCGGGTGACGTTCTGGGCCACATCCACCAGCGTGTAGTCGGGGATGGCGTCGAGGAAGATATCGGCGTCGCCCAGGCAAAGATCGAGGTCGACGAGGGTCACGGAGTTCTTGGGATTTTGGGCCAGAACGCAGGCCAGGTTCACGGCCAGGCTCGTGTTGCCCACGCCACCCAACGAGCCGGCCACGGCCACGACCTGACTGCCGCGGGGCCGCCCGTCGGCAGGCCCGTTGCGGCGCTCGCTGATCCGTCCCAGGGCGGCCAGTAAATCGTCGATCCGCAACGGCTGGGTGAGGAATTCCTTCGCGCCGGCCCGCATCGCCCGTAGGATCAGTTGACCGTCATGCGAGGAACTGGTCACCAGCACGGCACACTTGGGCGAGGTTTCGCTGAGCCGAGAGACCAGTTCCAGTGCCCGATCGGGGTCTGTGTCCAGTGCCACCAGGCCGATGTCCGGGTTGGTCTGATCGACCACATCGGCAAAGAACTCGTAGCGCGAGCATTCGGCCTCCAGCCAGATCATGTCCATACCCAAGAGCATCGACTTGACCGATTCTCGCTTGGAGTCGTCGGGATCAACGATCGCCAATCGCAGGACGTTGGTCATGGTCTGACATTTTCCAGTTGTAAAGCATAGGGTGGGACGGAGGGCTGGGCAAGGACAACGCCGCAGGCTGGTTGGCAAGGGCTAAAGCACGCGAGCAAGGCCTGTGCTCGCGCGCTCGAACTCGGTACTTTATTTTAGGACGTCGTAGCCCACTGGTCCGATGAAACCAGGCTCGGCGGGCGGCGAATTCATGGCCATCTGGTTTGGCGTGGAACGATTTTGCGGGTCTTGCTGGCCAATGGGACCTGTGCCCGGCGCGGGAATTGCACCGGGGAAGCCCGCGCCGTTCCCGGAACTAACTGGACAGCGGCTCACGGCCGGGTCCGGACAGCAGTTGGGGACTTCCAAATGGCCTTTGAAAAACAGCTCCCAGTCAGTCGGGTCGGTCGTTTGTAGACCCGGCCGGCAGACCGGTACCTGGCCAGGCTCCATGCCGTCGACGATATCCGGCGTCACCAGCACAAGTAACTCGACCTCATTGGACTGATAGCTGACCGAGCGAAAGGCCGCGCCCAGGTACGGGATTTCGCTGATCCAAGGCAATCCGCCGTTGGAGGCCTCCACGCGGTTTTCGATCAAACCGGCAATAGCCAGCGTCTGTCCCATCCGCAGTTCCACGCCCGTTTCCACCTCGCGACTCTTCAGCGAGGGAACGCCGCCGGAACTGTTGGTAGGATCAGGCTCGCTGACACTGGCACGCAGATCGATGTGCATCCGGCCGTTGCCCAGGATGATGGGCACAAAATCCAAGCGCGTGCCGTACGGCATCGATCCCGTGGTAGGGCCGGTCAAACCGCTGGTCATCTGATAGTTCAAAATGCCGCCGACCAGCATATAACTGGGGCGGCCGCTGATGGCCACCAGGTCCGGTTCCGAGTCCAGCTTGGCAAGGCCGTCCTGACGCATGGCTTGGAGCACCGCGTAGAAGGAACCCCCATTGAACTTGAAGGCGTTGTCGGGAGCGAAGCTGGGCGGTCCGAACGTGCCACCCGCGCCGCCGCCCGCGACCGTTGTCAATAGGCCGCTAACGCCTGACATCACGAGATGATTGCCGTCGGAGCCGATATTGCCCCAGTCGAAGCCCATGCTCCGCAACTTGGTCCGCGAGACTTCGTAGACCTTGACGTGAAGTATGCCCTGCTGCACGCCGCTGACGCGCATGTTGTTGATCACCTCGGGGAAGTATTTGCCGGCGATAGTGACGATCTTCGGCACCGCGTCCTGTTGATCGACAAAGCCGGTGATGATCACCGAGTTGTTGCCGACCGGCACGATCGACAGCGAGGACCTGGGAAAGAGCTCGTGCAGGATCTGCGTCAACTCTGCCGCGTCGCCCGTAACGATTACGGTGACCGTATAAATCCGCTTGTCCTCACCCCAAACGTTCACCTGCGTGACGCCGGTCCGCTTGGCGGAGATCTGCACCTGGCTGGGCGAAACCGGCACGACGTCCAACACGTCGGGGTTGTTGACTTGGACCTGCGGGATCTTCTTGTCGAGCGTGAGGAAGCGGCTGGTGTTGACGACCATCTTCAAGTGGTCGTTGAGGCCCGTGACTTTGTAATAGGGGCTGGGCGGAGTGGCATCGGCCGCCTGGCCCGCTACGGCAGGAGAGGAGGGGCCGGGTGGAATCACGACGGGCGCCTGCCCGCGAGCGATCAGCGCGGCCAAGGCCAGTTGGGCCAACAACAGAATCGCAACCGCGGCCGGCTGCCGAACGAGAGTAGTAGGTCTATGGTTCATCCGTGAATTCCTTGCCATTCATTTCAGGCTTTACGTGGGGGCGGGCCGCCCAGCAGCCGGCGGTTTCGCCGGCACAATCGGTTGGGCCGTCGCAGCCGGTTGGGCTGCGGCGGCGGGCCTGGGGCTGTGCGAATCTCCATTCGCAGGGGCGCGCGTACTGGGACCCATCCCCGTGGCCGTCCAGGTGCCGTCATCGAGGCCTTGCACGGCGGCGTTGTTGATCAACAGCACGTCGCTGACGTCGGCCCCCGTGCGGACCCGCATGACGAAGCGTTGCGGGGCGTCGGCCTCAGGTTTTTTCTCCCCAGCGACCTTGGTTTCCTGCATCATTTTCCGCATCTGTTCGGCCCACTTCCGGAACCGTTCTTTCTCCGCGGCGATCGGATCCTCGAGCGCTCGATCGTTGCGGCCGTTGACGCCCAGCAACTCGTGGGCCGTCATGACCGCGGTCTTGGGCTGCTCGTTATCGTCGTTGTTACGCAGGATCAGGCGGATCATGCCCAATTGGCTCGCCAAGGTGACAGTCAGGGCCTGGCTCGGGCTGACCAGCAGCGAAACCGTCTTGCCCCCCGGAATGGAATGCTTATCCGGCGTCCTGGGGTCCTGCGACTCGATGCTGGTGACGTCGTCGACGGCAAAGACGCGGATGTCCTGCAAGATGGTCTTGCAAAGGCTTTCGCTCTGGTTCGAGTCGGCACGAATGAAAACCTGCACGTCGCAACGCGAGCCGGGGAGCACGAGCCCGCCCTGAATGGCCTCGGGCCCCACGGAGACGGCAACCACGCGCAGCCCCTTGGGAACCTCAATGGGCCCCTGGCCGCGGACGAGCAACTTGGGATCGATAAGCGGCTCCCCGGCGAAAATCTTCTGTCGTGTGCGGCGGCCATCCAGGTCTTCCTGGCGGGTAATCGCCCCGGCGGGAACTCGATCCTTGGGCCACTGTTCCATTTTCGTGTTGTCGTTGTTCACCAGCGAACCGCTGCCGATGTCATCCTTGGCGACAAAAACTCCAACGGTGTCGCTGGGAACTGAATCGCCGCGCTTGAGCACTTGCGTGATGCCCAGCGACGCAACCAGACCGCAGCCCAGCGCTAGAATGAGCAAGGCGAGAGATTTTCTTCTCATAAACACCCCCCTGGTCTATTCATCGAATCGTTGGGAACCTATTGCAATAATGAGTTATGGGGGTTGTTTCTGCAACGTTAAAACGATTATTGAAACAACTTCTTACGATCCTCAGGATCGATTCCACACGCACCACTAATGTTTCCGGCAATTGCGCCTTTCCGCTTACAAACATTGGCAACGCAACGGTCAGAACTTCAAGCAAAGGTGGCCAACTACTACCACAGGCAGTTCCGCTACAACCGTCATCTTCGCGCCAAATCCGTTCAATCGTAACAGGGCGATCAGCTTCGGGCGGTACTGCAAGCCCGATGCAGGCCGAGCCTCATCGATATATTCGGCGTAAACGGCAAACATTCTCCAACTTAACTGCGCGGGAAGAAATGCGCCCGTCGGAGTCCCGGCTTTAGCCGGCATGAATCCCCGGTAAAACCGGGACTCCAACGTGCCTTTACCGGGCGCAGACTGTCACCGTGCGTTAAAGCAGCATCCCGCTCCAAACGAAGTAGCCGATTGTGCCCAAAGCGATGGGTATGCCATAGGGCAGCAACAGCATTGTGCTCTTTCGTTGGGCGGCGATGTCCGCCAGCATTTCCGTATCGCGAAGTACAAGGATCTCGTCAACGATCTTGAAGAATTGCAGGAAGTGGTGATGCCACTGGCGGCGATAGAGCACCATCGCCACTGCGATTAGCCCACCGACGACGGAGGAGACGCAGAAGGCGTAAAAAGTGGCCGTTGCGCCGATCCAGGCTCCGATGCCGGCCATAAGTTTCACGTCGCCGGCGCCCATGCCGCCAATGGCATAGGCGGGCAGCAACAGCCCCAGCCCCACCAACGTGCCCGCGATGCTCCATCCCAGGCCCCCGGCGCCGCCGCAATATGCGCCCGCCGCCCAGCCGGCCAACACGAGTGGGAAGGTCAGCCAGTTGGGCACCTTCAGGATCCAGCCGTCGATGACTGCGGCCGCGATCAGAATCGCGCTGAGCAGCCAGATGGGCCAATGTATGACAAGTCCGTGAAGCAAGGTGGGCATGGGTCTCTACCTCAAACAGAAGACCACGCTCAGCACGGCGCTGACCGCGGTAAAAAGATACAGCAGTGAATCGACCGCAAACTGGTTCATTTCCATCGGGATCACGGGATACATATTCGCGTCCTCATCCTTGGCGCACCAAGCAACGGTCGGAAGAAATCTCGGCGTCCGTACAACCCTAGGTCGCAGCGTGGCGGCTGTCAAATGCGGTCAAGAAACAAAGACCCCCTTCCGGTTCACGCGTGAGACGGAAGGGGATTTTTCCCGGCCTGGCCGCCCCTTCGGCACGGCCAAAGGGCGGCTAACTCGCGAGGGATTCTTGGAACGTGCTCCAAGATCGCTTTCCTGCCGGCTGTCACTTATGCCGGCGGAGGCTATCAAACAGTTCTAGATCGAGTTGGCGACCTTGGAGAACACACTGCTGGCATTGCTGCCGATCGTCGTGATCGCGGCCAAGCAGACGCAAACGATCAGCGAGAGCATCACCGCGTATTCGACCGCGGTAGGACCATCTTCCGACACCAGGAAACGACGCAACTTGGTAGCAAACGATTTCATCATCTCTCCCCTTCTCCAACAGCCCGCAGGCTTCGGAATAAAATATTGGTTGGCTTAACTTCCTTCCCTAAAGGCAATTCGTTCCTTCAATTGAAACGTAGGTCAATTTTTCAGAGAGTCAAGAAACGCGGCAAAAAAATCCAGAAATCCTCAAGAACGACGATTCAACCGCATGGCACTTCAAGGGGCAAGAAAGTGAAAATCCCTGCGGAAGCCAGTTTGCCGCCGAGGGATTTCCACGAAATTCACTTCCCTTTCCTAAACACGATGGGATCCGTCAGTTGAAACGTACGGCGGATTTTCGAAAGATCAACCGCCAAGGACAACATTGTCGCCAAGGCCACGAATCCGGTAAGACTGAAGCCGAGCGCGAGCGGGAGGTTGGCTAGCAGGGCGGTCGCAGTGGCGAACAAAGCCACGCCCCACCGCCAGGCCGGTGACGACCAGAGCATGACCAGCGGTACCGCCATGAGCGTCTGATCGTAGAGGAGAAAATAGGGCGGAAGGACCATCATGAACAGCACACCGCAGGCATATTCCAAGTTCTCGGTTCCTGGAGCTGCATGAGTCGGTTGCCACGACCGCCTCGCCCAGACGACGTGGCAGAGCATGAGCGTGGCCGCGCTGGCCGTGGCCGCGTAGGTGATCTTCATCGCCATTGATTCCCATGCCGCAAGCCCAGCCGCCCAAAACAGGTTGCTCGCCATGCCCACAAACGAGGCCTCGACCAGCGGCGAATAGTGATAGTAGCGGGTAACGGCGGAAATCGTGGGCATGGCATGCAGATAATCAACCCACAAGCCCGGCCCCAGCAGGGTGGCCACGGCCATGGCCTGAATCGCGAAACCCGCAGCCAGGCCCAGCAACGTACGAATGTCGCGCCGCAATAGCATCCATAGCACCAGTCCGGCGGCCAGTTGTGGCTTCAGGGCCAGAAGCGAGAACAGCAGCCCGGCCCAGCCGCATTTTCTCCGCTTGTGCAACGCCAATCCGCCGGCGAGGAGCAGCAAGAACATCGGCGATAGTTGGCCGACGCCCACCGCGATCCACAACGGCACCAGCCCGGTTAAGGCCACGAGCATATTGATCCGCCAGGGCCGCGATAGCGGGCTGGTGCGGTAAAAAATCACGCCCGTCACAAGGATGCAGATAACTTGGATCGCATACCAGACGGCCATGGCCTGATGGTAGGAAAGCCGCGCCAGCGGCGCCATGAGCAAACCCATCGTCGGCGGGTAAAGCGAGCGCAGCGGGTCATCTCGCATCGACTGCTGAAGGTCGCGGAAATAGGGCTGATCGTACAGCCGTTCCGCCTCGCCGCGATGAATGATCGTGCCGGCAACGTAGAACTGCGAAAAGCAGCCTCCGCAGCCGTGGTTGGCCGGGCAGTTGCCGACCATGAAGCCTTCCCAGGCCGCCAGCATGGTCAACACGGAAAGAAACGCCAAAGTCCAATCGGAAAGCCGCCAGTGTGACATGAGTACGCCTCCCGTAATGCTTTTTCCACGCAGGGGATCACCACCCTCGACAATTTTTCGGATCAAGTCTAGGTCACAACTTCCGGCACGGTTCTCGGAAAAGCAAACATCGTCGCCAGGGCCATCAATCCACTCAGGCTGAAACCGAGTGGGAAGGACAGGTTTGCCACGAATACCGTATTTGCGGCCAGTAGGGCCACACCCCACCGCCATGCCGGCGACGACCAGAGCATCACGAGCGGCACGGCCAGGAGGGCCTGGTCGTAGACGAGGAAGTAGGGCGGGAAGATCGTCATGAACAGCGCGCCGCAGGCATACTCGTAATTTTCGGTCCGGCGATCCGCGACAGCGGGATCCCAGGGCCGCCGCGCCCAGACGACGCGGCAGAGCAGGACTACGGCCACGCCGGCCGTGAGCGCGTATGCCATCCGCATCGCCGGCACCTGCCACTGCGCCCGCCCAGCCGCCCAACATAAATTGCGGGCCATGCCCGCAAACGACTGTTCGAACAGCGGCGAATAACGATAGCCGCGGGTAATCGCGGAGATGACAGGCAGGGCGTGCAGGTAATCGAGCCACACCGTCGCTCCCAGGCAGGCGGCCACGGCCAGGGCCTGGAAAATCAAACCGGCGGCCAGGCCCGCCAGCGTGCGGAGGTCGCGCCGCAAGAGCATCCACAGCAGCAGTCCCGCGGCCAGTTGCGGCTTCAGGGCCAAGAGCGAGAGCGCCAGCCCGGCCCAGCAGCGTTTGCCCTGCTTGTGGAGCGTCAATCCGCCGGCCAGGACCAGGAGCAGCAGAGGCGCCACGTGACCGATGCCCACCGCGATCCACAGCGGCAGGAGTGCGGCCAACGCCACGAGCATGTTGATCCGACGGGGCCGGGAAAGCGGCGCCGTGCGGTAGAAAATTGCGCCCGTGGCGAGGATGCAAATGGCCTGGATCGCCCACCAGGCGGCCAGGGCAGCGTTGTAAGGAAGTCGGCCCAGCGGCGCCATGAGCAAGCCCATGGTTGGCGGATAGAGCGAGCGGAGCGGATCGTCGCGCAGCGAATCCTGGAGGTGGCGAAAGTATGGCTGGTCGTACAAGCGGTCCGCCTCGCCTTGGCTGACGATCTTGCCGGCTGCATAAAACTGGGGAAAGTCGCCCCCGCAACCGCGGGTTTCCGGCCGGTGGTTCAAAACATAGCCTTCCCACACGGCCCATACGGCCAAGGCGACAAGCAGACCGAGCAAAAAATCGGAAGACCGCCAGTGCGACATGAATATCCCTCAAATCACGATCGATTTGCCCAATCGGTTCGCGGCTCGATCGAGAATAAGTTCGAAGTCTCAGGTCAAGTCTAGGTCGCGAACCTGCCGGCGTCAGCCCGCCGACGCGGCGGCCGAGTTTTTGACCTATCCTTGTAGAATGAGCGAATCTGCGCCCGTTGTTCGCCGGCGGGCCGTCGGCCTCCGCACTTGGAACCACCCATGTCCTTTCACCTAGGCAGCTTCCTTCCCCGCACAACGGCACACCGCCAGAGCGATCTGTTCGCCTGGTCGTTGCTGGCGGCAGTCATTCTGTTGTCGCTCCTGGCCATGCCGTTTTTTGCCGGAGATTTCTACACCGCCGACGACCTGGGCAAGTTCCACCTGCCGGCCAGGGCTTTCTATGCCCAGCAATTGGCCCGCGGCGAACCGTTCGACTGGATGTCCAGCGTTTACTCGGGCTTTTACCTGACCGGTGACGGCCAGGTGGGCACGTACCATCCCTTGCACCGTTTCCTGTATCGTTTTCTGCCCTTCCGTGCCGCGCTCGGCTGGGAGTACCTATGCAGTTATCCGCTGCTGCTGGCGGGCATGTATCTTCTGCTGCGGCGGCGGCTGCGGCGGAAGGATGCGGCGATGGTGGGCAGCCTGGCCTTTACGTTTTCCAGTTTCAACCTCTTGCACTTCGTCCATCCCAATGCGGTGGCGGCCGTGGCCCACATCCCCTGGCTGCTGGCGATGATCGACATCATCATGGTCGATGCCAGGCGGTGGAAAGTGGCCCTGGCGCAGGCCTTCCTGGCCCTGCTCACCGGCTCGCAGATGCTGCTGGGCTGTCCGCAGTACGTCTGGTTCTCGCTCCTGGCCGAGAGCAGTTTCACGGTCTTTGTGGTCATGACGCGGAGGTATCTGCCGCGCGACGGCTGCGAAGGGCTCTCCACGTGCAACGTCTGCATCGGCTGCCGGCGGAACTCCTCGTCGCTCGTGATGCTTGCCAAGGCCATCGGCCTGCTGGTAGGAGCGGTCCAATTGCTGCCCACGCTGGAAGCGCTCTCGCAAAGCGCGGCGAGCGGCGGCGGGCTGCCCGAAGGCGCCGCGCTGCATCCCATCAACCTGATCCAACTCGTGGCGCCCTACCTGACGGTCGATCGTGTCTTTGGCGGCGATGCCCACGAACTGGGCCTTTACGTGGGGGCCGTGCCCTTGATGTTGGCCCTCTGGGTGCTCGTTCGCCGCCACGACTTGGGCGGCATGAAACGCTTGGCGCAGGCCACGGCCGCGCTGGCCGCCGCGGCGCTACTGCTGGCCTTGGGCAGTCAGGCGCGCCTGGCCGGCTGGCGGGACTCGGTCCCTTGGGTGGCCTGGTTTCAATTCTCTTGCCGTTACACGGTCCTCTTCCAGTTTGCCGTGGCCGTGCTGGCGGCCATCGGTTTCGTGCTCGTCGAGCGCGAAGCGGGAGAGAAGCGGAAGTTCCAGCGGCACGTGCCCATCCTCGCGAGCAGGAACCGGGCTGCCGCGCTCTGGCGGCAGTACGAAATCCTGGGTGCGACCGTGCTGGTCAGCGTGGCCGCAGCCGTGGCGGGGCTGATCCTGCAAGCGGGCCACCAGGTGGCCTCGCCCCTGCGCGTCCTCGTGGGGCCGTTGCTGATGGCCGCCGCCGCGCTGCTGGTGATCACCGCCGCGCAAGGCGTCCGCGGCGCCCTGGTGGGCCTGATCCTCTTTATGGCCGCCGACCTGGGCTACTACGGACTAAGTTGCACCCTCGACACGCCCGGCCAGTCCGATGGTCTGCTGACTCTGGACGTGGCCCCGCCGGGCGAATGCGCCGACGGAAGTTCCGATGCCCAGCGGGTCTTCGCGCCGCCCCCCGACGGCCGCCGCGATACGGCGATCGGCAATCAGATGACGCTGGCGGGCTGGCCACGGGCCGACGGTTATGCGGCCCTGTCGCCCAGCAAATCGTTGGACTACTTCCAACTGCCGGCGTTGCGCGTGGCTTCCACGCGCTGGGTCCATCGCAGCCCTTCCACCTCGACAATCGAGGGTCTGACGCCGTTCGACGAGAATTGGCTGCAAGTACATGATCCCCTGCCGATGGCGCGGCTGGTGACGCGCGTCGTGCCCAGCGACAACCCGGCCGCCGACCTGGCAAAAATCGATGTCCGCCGCGAGGCGCTCTGCGAATACGCGCTGGCCTTGCCGCCGGGCAAGACGGGCACGGCGGTGCTGACCCGGCACGGCAACGGAGAAATGACCGTGAAGGTCTGCTGCGGCTCGCCGCAGTTGTTGGTGCTGGCCGAAAGCTATCATCCCGGCTGGCGGTGTACGATCGACGGCAGTGCCAAGCCACTGTATCGCGTCAACGGCGATTTCCTCGGCTGCGTGATCGAGCCGGGCAATGCTGAAGTGCGCATGGAGTTCCATCCTGACAGTCTTTTTCGCGGCCGGATCGTCACCCTCGTCGGCCTGGGGCTGATCGGCTTGTGCCTCTTCACCGGCACCGCCCGGCGGGAATTGGCCCTGGTGGAAAAGATCGGCTTGAACCGCGGTCAGCGGTAGACTGCTCGGTTGAGATCCTTATATTACGGGGGCGGGAAAAATCCTTACACTTCCCTGGGTACCGCCGACCATGCTTTGCACGGTGCCCGTTTGCCCCAGCCACCCCGCGCTTCTCATCCGAACGACCGGAAAGAAGGCATCGCCCTTAATGCGTCGAGCCCGCCGCGGGCGGTGTGCCGGCCGGCGTCGGGTTTGGCGGCGGCACACCCGATGGCATACAATCCCAGATGAAACTGCCCAAACATGTTCCAACCTGCTCAATACGAACTCCTGGACTTTGGCGACGGACGGCGGCTCGAGCGTTTCGGCCGGCTGCTGCTTGATCGGCCCTGCCCTGCGGCCGAGTCGGCGAGGCCGGCTACTGCGGGGCTTTGGTCTGCGGCCGACGCCCGCTTCCAGCGGCTGGATGCCGACCAGGGCCGGTGGGTCCTGCGCGGCGAGCCGCCCCGGCAATGGACGATTGCCCACGGCCGCCTGGTCTTCCAGTTGAAACGGACCGACTTCGGCCACGTCGGTCTCTTTCCCGAGCAGGCGGAGAACTGGAGTTGGATTGCCGAACAAGTCGGCCGCCGAAAGACGGATGGGAGCGGTGGTGTCAAGGTACTCAACCTGTTCGCCTATACCGGCGGCAGCACGCTTGCCGCGGCGGCCGCCGGGGCCGCGGTGACGCATGTCGACGCGGCCCGAAACATCGTGGCTTGGGCCAGACGCAACGCCGAACTTTCCGGGCTGGGCGCAGCGCCGATCCGCTGGATCGCCGAAGACGCCATGAAGTTCGTCCGTCGCGAGATCCGCCGCGGCAACCGTTACGATGGGGTGATTCTCGATCCGCCCAGTTACGGTCACGGGGCGCATGGCGAGGCATGGCAATTGGCAACGGATCTGCCGCCGCTGTTGGCTGCCTGTGCCGAATTAACAGACCACCGTCCGCGATTCATACTGTTGACGTGCCACACGCCGGGCTTCTCGCCCCCGATATTGCGCGAGTTGCTCGCCGCCGCGTTCGGCTCGCCGGCCGGCACGCACATCGCCGCCGCCCCGCTGGTGCTAGTTGCATCCACGGGTCAGGAATTGCCCAGCGGCGTGGCGGCACAGTGGGGCGACCGGTGACCGGATAACTTGAGGCCGGGGTCAATCGGAGGTAAAACTGTTTCCATGAGCATTCGCCTTACCGTACGCGTGGCTGCGCCGAGCATCATCATCAGCCTCCTGCTACTGGCCGTGGGCAGCGTGGGCGGCTGGATCGTGCAGCGCATGCAACGCAGCGCCGCTCAGACTGTCTCGCTGGACATGTCGACGATTCAAGCGGCCGAGCAGTTGGTCTTTGCGATCGGCGAGATGCGGATGGAACTGGCCCAGTTCCAGGCCAGCGGCGATGCGGCCCAGTTGCAGGCCGTTCCGGCCGCCTGCCGGCAGATCGAGCGTTGGCTGGCGGAAACGGAACGGCTCGTGGACGACGAGGACGAGAAGGCCCTGGCCCGCCGCATCCGCGAGGGCTACCAGGAGTTCCTTACGCAATGGCAGGAACTGCCCGCCGCCGCTCCCGCCGCGGAGACCCGGCAGGCGGTCGCCCGGCTCAGCGGCGACCCGGCCGCCGACAAGTTGGCGGCCCCCGCCCGCGAGTTGCTGGCCCTGGAGGAGAAGCTCATCCGCGAGAGCAGCGACAAGAACCGCGACCTGGCGGGCTGGGTCGCCGTGTTCTTGTGGCTGCTGGGGATTTGTGGAGCGGTGGCCGGACTGGTGGCGGGTTTCGGCATCGCCCGCGGCATCAGCCACTCCATCGTGAATCTCTATGTGCCGATCCGCGCCGCCAGCGGCCGGCTGGAGGAGGTGATTGGCCCTGTCGATATCGCGCCCGCCCAGGGCATCGAACACCTCGACGAGATCTTGCGGGGCATGGCGGACCACGTGGGAACGGTGGTGGATCGCCTGCAGCAGACGGAGCACGAGATACTCCGCGCGGAGCAGATGGCGGCCCTGGGCCAGCTTGCCGCGGGGCTGGCCCACGAGCTGCGCAACCCCTTGACCTCGCTGAAGCTGCTGGTGCAAGCGGCGGTCGAGGCGGGTCCCGAGGCGGGCCTGCGCGGCCGCGATCTGGCGGTGGTTGCCGACGAGACGGCGCGGCTCGAGCGCTCGCTGCAGACGTTCCTCGATTTCGCCCGTCCCCCCAAGCTGGAGAAGCGGCAAGCGGACGTGTGCCAGGTCCTCAACCAGACCCTGGAACTGGTTGCCGCGCGCGCGGCCCGGCAGGCTGTTTCCATCGGCACGAACGTTCCCGCCCAACCGCTGGTCGTCGAGGCCGACCACGAGTTGCTGCGCCAGGTGTTTCTGAACCTGGTGCTCAATTCGCTCGACGCGCTACCCGACGGCGGCGTCATCCAAGTCACCGTTGCCGGCGGCGATAACGTGAGCATTACAGTCGCCGACAACGGGGCGGGAATCGCTGCCGAACCAATCGACCATGTCTTCGAGCCTTATGTGAGCAGCAAGGAGACAGGGCTGGGGCTCGGCCTGGCCATCTGCCGTCGCATCGTCGAGGCGCACGGTGGCCAGATTACGGCTGCCAACCGTCCCACAGGTGGAGCGGTCTTCACGGTCCGGCTCCCCAAGAACCGCCAGGAGGAAACACAGTGCAAAGCCTGCTGATCATCGACGATGAACCCAATGTGTGCTACACGCTGGAAAAGGTCCTGGGCTCTTCGCGACTCAAGATCCTCACGGCCGGCACCGCGGCACAGGGAGTCGAACTGGTGCGCCGCGAGTCGCCCGACACCGTGATCCTCGACCTCCGCCTGCCCGACATGTCGGGCCTCAATGCCTATCGCCAGATCCGGCAAATCGACGCCCGCCTGCCCGTGATCATCATCACCGCGCACGGGACGACGGATACGGCCATCGAAGCCACGAAACTGGGCGCGTTCGACTACCTGCTCAAGCCCTTGGACCTGGAGCAGCTTCGCGACGTGGTAGCGCGGGCCGTGCATCTCAGCCATATCAGCCGCACGCCGGCCATGTACGACGAGAACGGGCCGCCCGAGCTGGAAAGCGACCAACTGGTGGGCAACTCGCCGCCCATGCAGGAGCTTTACAAATCCATCGGCCGCATCGCCCCGCAGGACGTGACCGTGCTGATCCTAGGCGAAAGCGGGACAGGCAAGGAGATGGTCGCGCGGGCCATCTACCAGCACAGCCGCCGCAACCGCGCCCCGCTGCTGGCCATCAACTGCGCGGCAATCCCCGAGACGCTCTTGGAAAGCGAGCTTTTCGGCCACGAGCGCGGCGCGTTCACGGGCGCCGACCGCCGCCGCATCGGCAAGTTCGAACAGGCCGACGGGGGAACCATCTTCATGGACGAGGTGGGCGACATGGCGCCGGCCACCCAGGCAAAACTCTTGCGGCTGCTGCAAGAGAAGGAGTTCGAACGCGTGGGCGGCAGTGCGACGATCCACACCGACATCCGCCTGATTGCCGCGACCAACCAGGACCTGGAGTCGCTGGTCGCAGCCGGCCGCTTCCGCCAGGACTTGTTCTACCGGCTCAACGTACTGACGATCCACATTCCTCCGCTCCGCGAACGGCTCGACGATATCCCTTTGCTGCTGAACTACTTCTTCCGCCGCATGAATCGCGAGCTCGACCGCCACGTGCGCAACGTGTCGCCCGAGACCCTGCAGCTTCTTAAGCGACACAATTGGCCGGGCAACGTCCGCGAGTTGCAGAGCGTGATCAAGCACGCCTTGATCCATACGCCCGGCGATGAGCTGCTGCCCGAAAGCCTGCCGGCCCACTTGCGCGAGAGTTCCGCGGGCGGCCTGTCGCTTGGGGTTTCGGGCGGCGAGTCGGAGATCGGCCGCCTGGTGCGCGAACTGCTCGAGCGCAGCCCCGGAAACGTCTACTACCACGTGCAAGCGGCCGTCGATCGCGTGGTGCTCAACACCGTGCTCGAACACGTCAAAGGGAACCAGGTGGAAGCGGCGGAATTGCTGGGCATTTCCCGCAACACCTTGCGCGCGAAGCTCCGCAACCTGGGCCTGGTCGTAGAGAAGCAACTCAACGAGGCGAAGTAGTATCAGAACTTCATGCGGCCCACGAAAATCGGCTGTTTGCTGTTCTTCAAGACGACCATCTGGGAACGGCACTGCTCGTTGTCGCGGCCGTACTGCGTGTACATGTCGACCCGCAACGTCAACGGGCTCACGAGGGGCCTCCCGCTTTCCGCCGCATTGGCACGGACCAGGTAGGGCCCGTGGACGGCCTTGTGGAGGAGGTACTCGGCCGGCCCCTGGACGGCGGAAAAGCGGCCGATCAGACCGCCAATCACCGTTTCTCCGTAACCGTTATAGGCCCGTTGGCCCGATGGCTCGACAACCTCGATATGGACGAAGGTGTCGCTGCAGGGGGTGACGACAATGCGGACGTCCACGTCCAAGGGCATGACCAGCCGCGGATCGAGCTTCGAAGTTTCCGCCGCCGGGCCGGATCGCTGGGCCTTGACAAGGACACGATTGAGTTCCATGAGCGCGAGCAACTCGATCTCCGCAAACCGCTGCTGGTCCCAACGCCGCAGCACAACCTCCGTCAGCAAATCAGCGGCCCGCGCATAGTCGTCGTGGATGCTGGGACGCGGCCCGCGGTCCAATGAGACAACCAGTCCCGACGATCGGCAGCTGGACATCCAGGTCTGACACTTTGCGTCCGCGTCGGCCCGCTGGGCGAGGACCAAGGCCAGGTCGCGGTAGGATTGCGGGTCGTCGGGCCGCAGCCGCCGCACCTGCTCCAAGGTGAGGACCGCCAGGTCGAATGCGCCGGCAATGGCCAGCCGGTGGCCCAGGATGCGGAGCGTGGCCGCATCGTCCGGAGCTATCTCCGCCAGGTTGCTCAGTACCTGGATCGCCAGATCGGGTTCGTGGATGTTGAAGAAATAATCGGCGCAGTCGACGAAGAAGGTAGGTGAATTGGCGTGCTGCACGCGATCTTTCATGTAGACAGAGAAAGCCTCCTTGCGCGGTGCGGCATGGAGCTTTTTCAGGTAGGGCGCGGCTGGGTCCCAGGTGCGGGTTTCGACGGGCGACACGCGTCGCACATCGGTGTGTGGAATCTCATAGTTGGCCACGGCGGACGCGGGCTGACTGATGCCGGGCGCGGGATTATCGCCGCCAGCCGGTCCTGGTCCACCGAAGAAGCCCGTCATGCCGCCACCCATGCCACCCATACCGCCACCCATACCGCCGCTCATGCCGATGCCGCCACCCATGCCGCCCATACCGCCACCCATGCCCATACCGCCACCCATGCCGCCCATCATGCCGCCGCCCATACCCATACCGCCTAGTCCGCCACCGCTCATGCCACCGCCAGCTTGACCCGCGGAAGCTCCCATGCCGCCACCGAATCCGCCCATGCCCAATCCGCCGCCCACGTTGTAAAATGGCCCGCTGAGCGGAGCATTCCAAGGACGCTGGCTGGGCTGGACGTAGGTCGGCACCACGGGCGTGGCCGGTGGGCGCGGCCGTGGCGGATAGGGGAAGTTCGTATTCCACCACTGCACCCGCGTGTTCCAGAGGCGGACGACTTCCTCGATCTTGTTGACTTGGTCGGCGTGTCGCGGCTTCTCTTGTGCGGCGACTCGCTGCAGATACTGGTCGCGCATCTGGGGCAGCGTCTTGGGCGGCTCGATACCGTGCTGCACGTACTGCTCCAGCGATTCCAACACCATCAGCGACGTGAAAGGGGTAACCAGGCCGTGCTGGCGGCCCAGGGCGACGATCTGCTCTTCGTTGTGCGCGGGGGAGAGCAATAGTTCCTCCAGCTTCTTTTGCGCCCAGAACCGCCGCAACAGTTGGCCATAGACGGCGTGCGCGCGGTCGATGGTAAAGGTCCGCCGCGGATCGCCATCCCCGCCCAGCCCGTACTGGACCGTCACTTCGGCCCGCGGACCATCCAGGCGGCCCACAAACGTCACGTGGCCGTCGATGGGCTGCGACGCTGCAGGCAGCATGTCGCTGACGTGGCCGCTCTTGACGGTCGCCGAGGCGAGTGAGCAGCCGCGGCGACTCACGCCTGCGATCACTTCCGTGTCGCTGCTGTACAAGAGATTGAAGTAGCGGCCGCGGTTGCGGCGCGCCATGTGCCGCAACCGCGCGCCGTTGGCCTCGACGTCCGACGAAAAGGCGTACAGCGGCACGTAAAGCGGCTGCGGCTCGTCGCTGCCGAATGTGGAGATGCCGTCGCTGAACAGCAAGGCCAGGTCCACCCGGGCGCCATCGATGGACGCGATCGCCCCCAACTGCGTGCCACCGTCGTAATCCACGCCCTCCAGGTAGTCGGTCAACTGGGAAATGTTCTTCGCCGTAATCGTGAACTGCCGCCCGATCGATTGCACGTTGCGGACCAGCGCCACGTCTACATACACTTTGCCCAACCCACCCGCCGCGGGCGCCGTCCACGCGGCAAAGAGCGCCTTCAGCAGATCAATCTCCCGCCCGTGGTCGGCGGAGGCCCGCGAGCCGGAGGCGTCCCAGTAGATGGCAACCCGCTGGGGCACGATCGGTGGCTGCTCAGCGGGCGCGGCAGGGGGCCGGTCCTGCAGCAAGAAGTAAACGTTTCCGTCGTCGGAACATTCGATCAGCGCGTCCTGTTTCTCGAAGTCGGGCAAGGCAACCACGAGGTCTTTGTCCAACACCGCGCCTGCGGCCTTGGCTTCGGCGACAGAACTCTCCCGCTGCTTGACAAAGCGGAAATCCGCCAAGGGCGAATGGCGGACCTGGGGCTCGGCCGCTGGCTGGACCACTTCCACGCGCAGCGAGAACTCCGGAATGGGATGCGCGGCGAACAGCGGCAGGCGGTAGCAAAGACCGCCCGAAGCATCGCTCAATTCGCTGAGATACTGAACTCGCACGGTCCGCCGGCCCTGCGCGGGGATGGGAAACACCCGCGTGTGGAACCAGTTGCCCTTGGTCCACTCGACCAGGCCGGGATCGACGCGCCGCATCTTCTCCTGCTCGAAGACCTCGCGGGCATGTTGCCTTTCGACCGGCACGCCGTCGACCATCTCCCCTTGGATGTCCAAGGCGTAGCCGCTGACCGTAGCGCCCTCCGGCAACGGGAAGTAAAGCTCTCCCTCCGTGGCCTGTGGCAGGGAATTGGCGAACGTCATCGTCACGCTCGTGTCGGCCAGGCAGCCGGCGATGCGCACCGCGATCTCCATTCGCACCAAGCCAAGCGGCTCGCTCTTGCCGTCGCGCTGGACGACGATCACGGGCACGCGCTGCTGGGAAAACGCCGGCCACGCGGTGGCCAGCACAAGAAATGCCGCAAACAGACCCTTCATCGCAAAGCCTCCTCTGTTGTTCCGGACAGCAATCGGCTCATGCCGCCACGAATGGCCGCACTCTATGTGCCAGTCTACGCCTACGCCTAGGCGGCTGTCAAGCAAATTCACGAACCATCCGCGCGGGCGACCACCGCCACCGCGACCGCCGCAGCGCCCGCTTGCTTGAGCAATCGGGCGACTTCGCTGCACGTGGCCCCCGTTGTGAGGATATCGTCGACCACTAGCAAACGCGAACCCTGCCAGCGCTGCCGATCCGCGCGGCGGAGGCGGAAAGCGTCCTGCACGTTGCGGAACCGCTCCCGCGGCAGCAGATCCTTCTGGGCACCCGTATAGCGGCAACGGACCATGTTCTGCACCACCGGCAGGTGCAGCTTTCTGGCCACGCACTGAGCCAGCAGTTCCGGGCTGTTGACGCCGCGAAAGAACCTTTTGGCCCAGTGCATGGGGACCGGCATCACGGCATTCGCATGAAATCCGGCCAGTTTTTCCCCCAGACGCTGGGCCAACAGCCGGCCGATGGAAACCGAAAAGGCCTCCGACGAGAGACGTTTCGTCTTCAGCACCACCTCGCGCAAAGCGCCTTCGTAGCGGCCCAGGGGATAAACGGCGTCGAATTTCAGGGAAAACTCCTTGCATGCCGGGCAATCTTCGGCCGGGACGAAGTGTTCCGGGAGGACTGCCCCGCAGCGGCGGCAGCACTCGCCCAGTTCCGGGGCGATAGCCTGGATGCATTTCAGGCAGAAGGCGATTTCCGTCGCGGGCGGAAGGTCATCGTCGCAGTGCAGGCATCGCGCCGGCAGGGCAAAGTTGAGCAGCCCCCGGCCGAAGTGTTGCACGGCCGGCCAAGCGGGCTTCAGCCGCGCAGCAAGCGTCGCGAATTGGACGGGAATGAGGCGTGGCACTTTAATCCTCCCTCACGTTCCGTCTCGGCTGTTTACCTACCCGCCGGACGATCTTCTTCATCGCCGTCAACAACACGTGGCGCTCGAACGGGTCTTCGTCCCGCTGCGGCGGCAAGGCGAGCAGGTCGGAGATCAACCCGATGTCGTCCAGGTTGCCGCAACCGCCCAGTTCGACGATTGCCACCAGCCGCACGTCGGCATTTGCGTCGCACAGGCGGCCACGAATCGCTTCCAGCGCTTCATCGAAGGGCGGCGCGGCCGGATTGAATAACGGCCCGGCCGCACTTGCTTCGTCGCTTGTTGCCGGCGATGCCATTCGCTCCACCAGCCCACGGACGCGCTGCTCGGCCTCTCGCCGCGTGTGAACATCGGACAGATAGCCTTTGCCCAAGTGCGCGTGAACAACGATCGCCCGGCGATCGACATAAACTTCGCCACGAATAGGGAACCGTGCTGGAACGTCAACTTCGGCGGCCCCGCGGAATCGCTGCAACAAGAAGTTCAGCAGCCGCAGCTCGGTCTCGCGAAAGCCGCCCGTACGTTGCGGCAATGCCGCCAATCGGTCCTTACGGGCCTGCCAGTCCTGGTACAACGTCGGTGTTGGGACAGTGGCGGTCACCGTTATCCTCGATTGAGCATCCGGTATCCTCCCAGCCCGATCAGGAAGAGTCTGATCACGGCTAGCGCCGCCCCGCTATTGGTGCCAATCAGCACGAGTCGGCCCGATAGTCCGCCTGCGACTAAAACAAGCCCGATAACGATATTAAGGACGCCACGCATGCTACGGTCTCCCATTCAAGGTTGCAGAGGTCGAGACCCGCTGTTGGATAAACACCGCCAACAACGGGCTTTCATAAGGTTGGTTTAATCGACGTGTTCCCCACTGTCAAGAGGGGCAATGCGGACACCCAGTGCGCGGCTTGGGGGAAACGGTTATTTCGTAGGGGATAATCCGCTACAATCAGAAAAGTTAACGAGGAAATCGATATGAAAGCGTTTCGGATCAACCTGCGGAGGCTCCTCCTGCCCGCACTATTGCTGTCGTGGGGATTGTCGTGCGAGTTGTTCGCCTTCACGAAGGCGGATAGGACCTACAAGACCGACGGCTCCCAGTCCGATTTAAACGCCGCAATCGCCGCGGCCTCGGCAGGCGACACGATCAACATCCCGGCGGGCACGTTCACGTGGGGCGCCGGCGGCACGGCGATCCACGTCAACAGGGCCGTTGTCCTCCAAGGCGCCGGACGGAAACTGACAACCATCCGGATTGCCAAGTCGGCTCCTTGCTGGGGATCGGGCACGATCCAGATCAGCGCGCCGGCCACGGTGCGCGGCTTCTCCACGATTCAACCCAATGCCGGCGCGACGAGCGCATTTTCCGCCGGCACGGCCCACGGCTGGCGCATTTCCGACATCGACCACACCAGCGCCGCCAGTTGCGGCTACTTCGTCTACGCCTCCAGTTATGGCCTTATCGACAACTGCACCATAACGGGCGGCGGCGGCAGCGACGAACTGATCTTCACGCGGGGACCGGCCGATTCCTGGCAAACGGCCAATTCGTGCGGCAGTATGGATGCCGTCTATATCGAAGATTGCACGTTCCACGGAGACGGCTATGTCTGCGACTTCAACTCCAATGCCCGCGGCGTTGTGCGTTTCTGCAGCATCAGCGGCCGCATGAAAGTCGATTCGCACGGTTTAGCCAGCAACACGCCGCCCCGCGGCGTACGGCAGACCGAAGTCTATGGTAACCATTGGACCTCAAAAGCCCCCTACTATGCGGCCATCGAGATCCGCGGCGGCAGCGGCTTTGTGTTTGACAACGTCCAACAGCGGCAGGACGGCAAGACCGTGTGGTTGAAGTTGAAGGAGTACGGCTGCGAGAGCAAGTGGCCGAACTTCCGCAACCAGTACCAGACTGCGCACGACTACCCGATTGCCGACCAGATTGGCGTTGGCATGGACCCGAAGGCGGCGGCAGCGGAGCCCATGTATCTGTGGAACAACGTTGCAGGAGGTGCCGCTTGGCTTCCGGACGCGTCCTTCATCGTCCCGCCCGATGCCATCGCCTTGTACCGCAAACAGACGGGCAATGCGGCCGCCACCTTCGCTTGGGGAGACATTTGCAAAGCGGACCGTGACTATTTTCAAGACGTGGCCGGCAAGGCATTCGATGGATCGTCAGGGATCGGCCTCGGAACGAAAGCTCAGATGCTGGCGATAAGACCGACGAAGGTGGGCGTGGGCTTCTGGGTCACCAACGAAGGAAGCTGGAACTCCCGGCTGCCTGCCAGCACCAGCGGGCGCCTGTACACCTGGAACGGTTCGGCATGGGCGGTGAAGTACACGCCCTATGCCTACCCGCATCCGCTGAGGACCAAGGATCCGGGGCAGAACCGAGCGATGAGGAATTGATGTCGGATGAGCAGTAGGCCGGAACAAGCCTGCGCAGTTCCGGCAATGCATGCTTATTTACCTCATTTGGAGCATCTACGGCGACACGTTCCACACCTCGGCCAGCCGCCAGCCCTTGGGCGTTTTCACCACCGTCCCGCCGATATCCCAGCCGACCTTGCATCGACGGCTGACCTCCGTGGGAACCGGGATCGGGCCAATTTCCCGGTCCCCGGACACGTACGGATCAAGCCAGAGCTTGCCCGCCTCGACGCGCGTGACCGTGAAGTGGTCCTCCAACTCCCGCGAGTGGCGTTCCGGGGCGTGCTCGTCGAGATAGGCTTCCAAGATAGCAACCACGTCTTGGCTGGCGGGCAGGTCACGGGTAGCACGAGCGGCCCGCTCCTCAGCCACTAGCAGGCCCTCATCGTCTTGGACGTATCCCTTCGCGGCCAGCCATTTCACGAGTTTCTTCGTGACCGTGCCCGCCGCTTGCATCGTGGCTTTGCTGGCGACGACCTTGTGCGGCATGAAGTAGCCGAGGAACTCGGACAGGCCGCCCAGGATCTCCTCCGGCCCGAACGTGCCGCAGAACGTGCCACCCGCGGCAGTGATCCGCTCGTATTCCGATTGCTCGTGCCCCGGCCAATAGCGTTCCAGGCAGGCCCCCAGGAGATCAAGGATGCTCGCGTACTTTGAGACGGTTGCAGGGCTGAGCCTAGCCCGTTGCTCGGATAGGAACTCCCGGAATGCCTGGTCGATGGTTACGGCGGGCTTGGACTGACGGTCTGCTTCCTTCTTCAATCCTTGTATCTTACTCATTGCGGTGCTCTAACAATCCTCTAAACACCCGTTATAAGATGTCTTTCCTTGCCAGCCCGTCCCGCCATTCTGCGGGGGCGCTGAGATTTGCCCCAGCGACCGCCCCCGCCGACGTTCCTGTGGGCCGGCAGGCGATATTCTACCGCCTGTGGTAATGGTTTTCCAGCAGGGGACAATCCGCTACAATCAGGCAAGACCAACGAAAGGAAATGGACATGGCAAAACGAACCGTGAAGAAACTAGCCAAGGAAACGAATGCTGCGGAAAGGCTGGGCAAGGCCCTGGCCAAACGCACGAAATGCGAGTTGATCGAGGTCCTTGTCGAGTTTGCGCGAGACGATCGCAGCCTTCTCCGCCGGCTGGAAGCACAGTTTGAAGTGGAAGCCCCTCCCAAGGAACTTGTGGCCGCCACGCGCCAAGCCATCGCGGATGCGACCGACTTCGACGAGCGGGAGATCAACTACAATTTCGACTACGATTATGAGGCCTACGAGCAGGTGAAACGCAACCTGACCGAGCTAGTCAAATTAGGCCAGTTGCGGGCGGCGATGGAGCTTTCGCTGGAACTGATGAAACAGGGAAGCTACCAGATGGAAATGAGCGATGAGGGATTGATGTCGCACGATATCGAAGAGTGTTTCAAACCGGTCTTAAAAGCGATCAAGAAGTGCGACATACCGAAGGATGAAAAGATCGCCTGGTGCGATGCGATGCACAAGAGCGACCGCGTGGGTTGCATCTGTCGGCAGGAACTGGAAACGCTCAAGAAGAGCATCAGCCACGCTTGAGTTCCTCTTCGAGACTCTTGAGGTCAATCGGGAAGTCGTCTACGCGGCGTTCGGCTAGCGCCAGGAGGAAATCCGTACGGTCCAACCCGGCGATCTGTGCCGCTCTCTCCTGAGACAACTCGCCGCGACTATAGCAGTGAATGGCGGCGGCAAGCCGCATTTCCCTTGCGAATTCGTCGGGCGACCGCCGCATGGCCGCGAAAATATCCTCGGGCAGTTCTATGGTAACGGTTTGCATGACATACGCTCCTCTTCCTAGAAGACAACATACAATCTTGGGACTTATCCAATTAACCCCACCAATTCGCATACCTGCTCGCAAGTGGCCGCCCCCCTCGATAGACGTATGGGTGGCCTGACTAGGAAAAATTTAGGGGGCTTCCTAAAGGGCAGCGCACATTGTCCTTTCCGGCAGAAAGGACCTACTTGGATGATGCGCCCTTGACTCCCGCCGCGACCTTGCGAATATTGATAGTATTCGTTGTTAAAAATAGATGCCGGTCAGCCGGCAGTCACGATGCGAGGTACTCGGTATGAAACGGTTATCGACCCGGCTGGGCGGGGTCTGTCTGGCGGGCTTGCTTTGGGCTGGCTCAGCCTGCGGCGGCGATTGGGCCGCTTGGCGTGGCCCGTACCAGAATGGCGTGTCGCTGGAAACGGGCGTCACCACTTCTACAAAAGACATCCTTTGGCGTATCCCCTCGGGCGGACACTCGACGCCGGTTATCTCCAACGGCCGCCTGTACGCCATCAACCTCTCCGGAAAAGGCGTTACCGAACAGGAACAGGTCTACGCCCTGGATGCCGCCACCGGCAAGGAACTCTGGCATTATCGCTTCAATTGCTTCCACACCGACGTGCCCAATAGCCGCGTGGGCTGGGCTAGCGTGGCCGTCGATCCGGAGACCGGCAATGTCTACGCCAATGGCGTGCAGGGCCTGGTCCTCTGCCTCGACCGTGACGGAAAGCTCGTCTGGTCCGTATCGACGACCGAGCTTTTCGGCCGCGTCACCGGCTACGGCGGGCGGACCTATACGCCCATCATCGACGAAGACCGCGTGATCGTGGCCTTCAACAATTCCGGCCTCGGCTCACATGCGCCCGGCGCGCATCGTTTCCTGGCCTTGGACAAGAAAACGGGCGAGATCGTCTGGTGGAGCACCCCGGGCGGCAGGCCGGAAGACCCGACCTACTCCAATCCCGTGGTGGCCGTGATCGGCGGCCAGCGGCTGATCGTCGCCGGCAACGCCGACGGCAACCTGTACGCCGTCAAGGCCCGCACCGGAGAAAAGGTCTGGGGCTTCACGGCCAGCAAGCGGGGGCTGAACGCCTCGCCCGTCGTTGATGGCTACCGGGTCTTTATCACGCACAGTGAAGAGAACCTCGATAGCACGCTCATGGGCCGCGTAATTTGTATCGACGGCCGCGGGCACGGCGACGTGACCAAGACCCACGAACTGTGGCGGGTGGACGGTATTGACGCGGGGTTCGCCTCGCCGCTGTTGCACAGCGGGCGTCTCTACGTGATGAGCAATAGCGGCGTGCTGCACTGTTTCGATGCTGCCAGCGGCAAGAGATTCTGGCAGTTTGTCGCCGGGCGGATCGGCAAAGGCTCGCCCGTCTGGGCCGACGGCAAGATCTATCTCACCACGGCCAACGGCACGTTTGTCATTCTGGAAGACAAGGGCGATTCCTGCGAAAAGATCGACGCCATGGACTTCAACACGGGCGGCGAAGGGGGTGTCGAGATCTTCAGCTCGCCGGCTCTGTCCGACGGCCGTATTGCCTTCTGCACCACCACGGAAATGATCTGTTTCGGCAAGAGGGATGCGCAGCCGCAGCCGGTCGCCGCGGAATCGCTGCCGGAAGAGGCTGCGGCGGAGACGGAGCCAGCGGCGTTGCAGATTCGGCCGGCGGAAGTCGTGCTCAGGACCGGCGAAAGCGTCAAATTTCAGGTTCTCGCCTACGATCGACACGGTCGGCAGATCGGGCCGGTTGCCGCGGCCTGTTCGTTTCCTTTGAAACTCGGCACGCTGGATACCCAAGGGCACTTCGTAGCCGGCCGGCACGGCGGCATCGGCGAGGTGCGGGCCGAACTCCCAGCGAAGGCCGCGGGTACCGTCCTGATCGATACGAAAGGCGGCAGCGGCGCCGCGCCGGCCGAAAGCGCGAAGCTCGTTGGCACGGCCCGCGTGCGGGTCGTACCGGCATTGCCGATCAGTGAGGACTTCGAATCATTCAAGGACGGCGACACCATCGGCTGGTGGGTCGGCGTCTCCAAGCTCAAGTACACGATCGAGACCCGCGACGGCTCCAAGGTCTTGAAGAAACTGCACGACGACAAAGGGCCGATCCTGAATCGTTCGCTGGCCTACATCACGCCGCCGATCCCGGCCGGCTACACGGTCGAGGCTGACGTCATGGGCGTGCAAGAGGGCCGCCGCCGCGGCGACGTGGGCGTGACCAACGCCCGCTACGTGCTGGAACTCTTTGGCGCGGGGAAGAAACTGCGGGTCATGTCGTGGATCCCCGGACCGCGCTTCGAGAAGAAGATCGCGTTCCCCTGGGCGCCCGGCACCTGGTATCGCATGAAACTCAAGGTCGAGGTGGTCGACAATCAGGGCGAGATTTACGCCAAGGTCTGGCCCCGCAACGAGACGGAGCCTAAGGATTGGACGATCCGGGCCACGGATCCGCAGCCGAATGTAGAAGGCGCCGCTGGGATCTATGCGAACAGCACCATGGCGCCATTGTATTTGGACAACGTCAAGGTTTACCGTTAACATGAAAATTATCCTCTCCTTCGCTCTCCTCTCGCTAGCGGCTTCGCCCGCCTTCAGCGCCGATTGGCACATGTGGGGCGGCTCGCCGCAGCGCAACATGGTCAACACCGTGGAAAAGAACATCCCCGCGACTTGGGATGTCGACACGGGCAAGAACATCAAGTGGGTTGCCCAGCTTGGCTCGCAGTCGTTCGGAAACCCCGTGGTCGCCGGCGGCAAGATCTTCATCGGCACCAACAACCAGGCCGAACGCCAGCCCAAGGTCAAGGGCGACAAGGGCGTGGTCATGTGCTTCCGCGAGTCCGACGGCAAGTTCCTCTGGCAGAACACGCACGACAAACTGGCCTCCGGACGCGTGAACGACTGGCCCATGCAGGGTATCTGCTCGACCTGCAACGTCGACGGCAACCGCGTCTACTACGTCAGCAACCGTTGCGAGTTGGTCTGTTCCGACGTGGAGGGGGCCAACGACGGCAGCCGCGGCGGCAAGATCCTCTGGAAGCTCGACATGATGAAAGAACTGGGCGTCTTTCCTCACAACATGTCGGCCAGCTCGCCGAACATCGACGGCGAACTGGTCTACGTGGTCACCAGTAACGGCGTCGACGAGAGCCATATCGTCATCCCCTCGCCGGACGCCCCCAGTTTCATCGCCGTCAACAAGCTGACGGGCAACGTGGTCTGGGACAAGGTCGGCCCGGGCGAAAAAATCCTGCACGGCCAGTGGTCCAGTCCGGCAATCGGCCTGATCGGCGGCGTGAAGCAGATCATCTTTCCCGGCGGCGACGGGCAGCTTTATGCCTTCGAGCCGGACACCGGCAAGGAGCTTTGGACCTTCCAGTGCAACCCCGACGGCACCGTTTACAAGCTGGGCGGCCGCGGCACGCGGAACGAACTGATCGCCACGCCCGTGATTTACAACGACCGCGTGTACATCGCCATGGGGCAGGACCCCGAGCACGGCGAGGGCCCGGGCCACATGTACGCCATCGACGCCACGAAGCGCGGCGACATCAGCAAGACGGGCGCTGTGTGGCGAAACGACGAGGTGAACCGCGGCTTGGCCACGGTGTCGATCTACGACAACATTCTCTACCACTGCGATCTCTCGGGCAACTTTCGCGCGATCGATCCCGAGACGGGCAAGGTCCTCTGGAAGCACGAGATGGGTTCGGCCGTGTGGAGTTCGCCCTATTATGTGGACGGAAAGGTGCTGATGGGCGATGAGGACGGCCACCTGGTGGTCTTCGCCGCCGGCAAGGAAAAGAAGATCCTCAACACGATCGACATGGGCGGCTCGGTCTACACCACGCCCGTGGCGGCCAACGGCGTGCTGTACATCAGCACGCGGGAAAAGCTCTACGCCATTCAACAAGGCGCGTCGTGCAACGTGAAGAAGGTGAACTGATGGCAACAGTCTTTGCTGAGCGACCGCCGACAACGGGCGGGGATCTTCCTACTCGCGCGGCCCGGGCACGCACGGCGCTCGACGCCTGGGTCTGCGAGTGCGTGGCCTGGCATTTCGATCCGCGCACGGGCACGCCCTTTTGGCTGGATTACGCCGCCAAACTCGGTTGGGACCCGCGGAAGGAGATCCACGGCTTCGCCGATCTAGGCAAGTTGGGCCTTTTTCAGGATGAATGGCTCCGTGGCGGGCCGGTGCGGCGCTGGGTGCCCAGGGCCTATGCCGATCGGCCGGTCTATGTCTTCGAGACCGGCGGCAGCACGGGAATCCCCAAGAGCCGTATCAACGTCGACGACTTCCGCACCGACTACTCGATGTTCAGCGAGACGCTCAACGACAAGTATTTCCCGCAAGGCGCCAATTGGCTGATGCTCGGTCCCTCGGGTCCGCGGCGGCTGCGCTTGGCGGTCGAGCACCTGGCCCAAGTCCGCGGCGGCATCTGCTTCTGCATCGATCTCGATCCCCGCTGGGTCATCCGCCTGATCAAGCAAGGGCAGTTCACCGTGCTGGAGGATTACAAGGACCATTGTATCCAGCAGGCCCTGACGATCCTGCGGGCGAACCACGAGATCAAGTGCATGTTCACCACGCCCAAGCTGCTGGAGGCCCTCTGTGAGAAGATCTCGCTGAAGAAGGCGGGCATCACGGGTGTCTTCTGCGGCGGGACAGAGATGACACGGCAGTTCCACCGCTTCGCCCGCGAGGAGCTGCTGGAAGGGGCCGACTTCGCGCCCACCTACGGCAACACGCTGATGGGCCTGGCCTGCAACAAGCCCTTCGATCCGGCCGACGACTACTCGATCATCTATCACGCCCCGCAGCCCCGGGCCGTGCTCCAGGTGGTCCAACCCGAGCATCCCGAGCGGCTCGTCGATTACGGCCAGTGGGGACGCGTGAAGCTGACCACGCTGACCAAGGAGTTCTTCGTGCCCGGTTTCCTCGAGCGCGACGAGGCCATCCGCACGCCACCCGTGCCGGCCTATCCCTGGGACGGCGTGGCCGACGTCCGCCCCTTCCGCAAATTGGAAGTCAACGTGGTGGAAGGTGTCTACTGACGATGCTCGATCTCCCCATCCTCCGCAATGGCCGGCCTTACACGAGCAAGGAAACGCTCGAGCTCTGCGACTACGCCAGCCGCGCGCCGGTCGCCCGGCTGAACATTGCCAATCCGGGGCTGATCTCGCGCGACCTGCTCCGCGATGCCTGGACGCCGTTGCAGGAACTGAGAGCCAAGGGCATCCTGCGCGTGCTCCGCGAGGCCGCACACCTATTCATGACTGCGGACCTGCCCGTGGGCGGACAGGCCCAATCGCCGGCAGAATTCGTCCTCGCGCAGTCCGCCACGACGGGCCTGCCGCATGCGCTCTGCCGGCAGAACATGGCGAAGATCGAAGCGGCTATGCTCAACATGACGGCCATCCTCGACGGCTTGACCGGCGGGCTGGATCTGGATGTGCTCGATACGGGCTACGGCCTGCGCGACGGCCACGTGGTGAGCTACGCTCCCAGGGCACGCCGCTTCGGTGCGGTGTTGCCGGCCAATTCGCCTGGCGTGCATGCCCTGTGGCTGCCGGCGGTGGCCTTGAAGATGCCGCTGGCCCTCAAGCCCGGTCAGCGCGAACCGTGGACGCCCCTGCGGATCATGGAATCGCTGCGCGCGGCCGGGTTCCCGGAGGCGGCGTTTGGCTTTTACCCATCAGGGCACGACGGGGCGGGTGTCATCTTGCGGAAGTGCGGCGCGGCGATGATGTTCGGCTCGGGCGCGTCGGTGGGGCCGTGGTTGGGCGATCCGCGGATCGAGATTCACGGTCCCGGCTACAGCAAGGTGCTGCTCGGGCCTGACAAGGCCGATGCTTGGCGCGATTATCTGGACCTGATCGTCACTTCGGTCTCGTCCAACGGCGGCCGCTCGTGCATCAACGCGTCGAGCGTGCGGACGCCCGTGCATGGCCGCGAGTTGGCTGAAGCCCTCGCCCAGCGCCTGGCCGAGATCCAGCCGCTGCCGCGCGACGATTCGCAGGCCCTGCTGGCCGCATTCCCCGATCCCGCCACGGCCCGCGGCATCGATGCGGCCATCGAGCGCGGACTGGCTCAAGGCGGCGCCGAGGACGTGTCGGCGAGATTCCGCGGGCCGCAGCGGTTGGTCGAGTTCGAGGGCGGCACGTACTTGCTGCCGACGGTGATTTATTGCGAAGACCTAGAGCATCCGTTGGCCAACCAGGAGTATCTGTTCCCGTTTGTCAGTGTGCTCGATGTGTCGGCGACGGAATTGACGGATACGCTTGGCCCAAGCCTCGTGGTCACCGCCCTAACCAACGACGCGCGTGTGGAGCACGATTTGTTGGGTCGGTCCGAGATCGGTCGCTTGAATTTGGGACCTGTGCCCACGAGCGTATTGCAGTGGGATCAGCCCCATGAAGGAAACATCTTTACCCATTTGTACCAGCAACGGGCGTTCCAGCGGAAACGGTTTGCCGGTGCAGGAATGACAACACAATGACAGCCAATAACAAGTCCATGTCCTCACGTTACCTGCGCAATCGACGCCTGATGTGGATCATCTTCGCGGCGTTGGTGATCCTGCACCAAGACTGGTGGTTCTGGAACAACGGCTCGCTCGTGTTCGGCTTCCTGCCGATCGGGCTGGCCTACCAGATCCTGATCACGCTGGCCGCCTCCGCCCTATGGGGTTGGGCGGCCTTCAACGCCTGGCCCGATCATTTCGACGAATTGACCGCGGAACCCGCTACTGGCGACGTGCCGAACCATTGATATATAAATCCGAGATTCGAATATCGAAATCCGAAACAATTTCAAATGAGGAGAAAATGCAAATGACAGAAACGGCACACACGCCGCCGAACGGTCCGTTTGGAGAATTCGGATTTAGCATTTCGAATTTATTTCGGATTTCGTAATTCGGATTTCGTGCTTCATTATCCACTTTCCCTCACTTTCAATCCGAGTCTTTCGTGACAGCTTTCTACCTGATCTGCGGTTACCTGTTCCTGCTCGTCTGCGTGGCCCTCTTCGGCAAGTTCGGCGGCAAACGCAACTCGGCGGTCGATTTTTTCCTGGCCAGCCGCACCTGCGGCGCGTTCCTGCTGGTGATGACCATCTTCGGCACCACGATGAGCGCGTTCGCCTTGGTCGGCAGCACCGGCGAGGCCTTCCTCAAAGGCATCGGCGTCTACGGGCAGATGGCCTCCTGGTCGGCCTTGGTCCATTCGGCCTGCTTCTTGTTGATCGGCACGAAACTCTGGTACCACGGCAAGCGATTCGGCTATAGCACGCAGATCCAGTACTTCCGCGATCGCTTTCAAAGCCCGGCGTTGGGCTATGTCCTCTTTCCCATCCTTGTCGGCCTGGTGGTTCTCTACGTGGTGATCAACATCGTCGGTTCGGGTGCTACGATCTTCAGCGTGACCGCCGGAGCTTTTCCGCACGCATTCCCGACCGTCGATCCGCACACCAGCGGCGGTGTGCCGCCGTGGCTCGGCTCGGGGTTGGTCTGCCTCACCGTGCTGATCTACGTCTTCAGCGGCGGCATGCGGAGCCTGTCGTTTGCCAATGCCTTGCACGCCAGCGTGCTGATTGCCCTGGGCGGCGTAATCATGTTTCTCGTGCTCGGGCGGCTGGGCGGGGCAACCGCCGCCTCTGCGATGGTTGCCAGCCAGAAGCCGGAGTTGCTGATCCGCGGCGAGAACATCAGCCAACTGGAGTTCTTGACCTATCTTTTCGTGCCGTTATCGGTGGGCATGTTCCCGCACCTCTTCCAGCACTGGATGACCGCCAAGAACGTCAAGACCTTTCGCACCGTCTTGATCTTGCACCCGATCTTCATCCTAATGGTCTGGGCGCCGTGCATCCTGCTGGGCATTTGGGCGGCCGTGACGCTGCCTGACGGACACCCGGTGATCACCACGCACATCACGTCGCAGACGTCGAACCAGGTGTTGGGCATGCTCGTAAAGAATCTCACGCAGAGCGAAGTGGTCGCCGGCTTCCTGGGCGTGGGGATCGTGTCGGCTACGATGTCGTTGGACTCGCAATTCCTGGCCCTTTCCAGCATGTTTACGCACGACATTCTGGTGCGCCTCTTCGGTGAACAGCGGTTGGGCGACAAGCAGCGCGTCTTGCTGGGCCGCTTGATGGTGCTGACGATCGTGGCCTTGGCCTACACGATTTCGCTTTTGGCCCCGCGTTCGGTGTTCAAGTTGGGTGTCTGGTGTTTCTCGGGTTTTTCCGGGCTGTTTCCGCTGGTTTTCGCCTCGCTTTACTGGCGGCGGGTCACCAGGGCCGGGGCGATGGCTTCCATCGCGGCCACGGTGGCGTCCTGGCTGTACCTGTTCAGCCAATGGTTCTTCGGCAGCAGCGAAAAGTACCTGTTCCTCGGTATGATGCCCGCGGCGTCGATCGTGTTCGTTTCCGCGGTGACGCTGGTCGTCGTCTCGCTGTTGACGCGTCCACCCGAGAAGGAAGTGGTCGAGCGGTTCTTTTCGGAGGAGAAGCAAGAAAGCGTGGGGGAGACGCTGGTGCATGCCGGATAGCACCCGCTACTTTCCCACTTTCAAGCAGGCCAGTTCCTTCTCGTTGCGCAGGAACAACCGCCCGCCGGCAAGCGTGGGCACCGTCCAGGTGCGCTCGTCGCAGAACTTGAACCGGGCAAGCTCCTTGTAGGAATCGGGCGAGATCTCGGCCAGGGCCAAAAGCCCCTGCTCGCCATAGATGATCAGCTTGCCGTCCGCGGCGATCAGGCTGCCGCGATTGAAACCGCCGGTCTTCCACTTCGTCTTGCCGCTGCGGAAATCGAGGCAGGTCAACTTGTTGTTGTTGAACCCGTAAAGATAGCCGTCGACCAGCACCGACGTGGAAAAGTAATTCTTCATCTCCTTGTTGGCCCAGAGCTTCTTGGCCGCCGGCTTGCCGCCTTTGACAGAAAGCTCGAACAGGGCGCAGCCCGTGCTGTAGCCCGTGGAGATGAACAAGCGATTGCCGGAGACAATGGGCGTGGCCACGTTGGCGTCAAGTTCCGTCTTCCACGGCTGCCGCCAATACTCCTTGCCGTCCGCGGGCGATACGCTCACCAGGGCCTCGCCCATGAGGACGATAATCTGGCTCACGGCGTCGATCGCGACCGCTAGCGGCGTCGAATAGCCGATCCGGTCGTCCAATGCAGTCCAGAGAATCTTGCCGCTGACTTTGTCGTAGGCGACGAGCGACTTGCCTTCACCCGCGCCGGTGACCGCGATGACCTTTTCGCCCACGATGATCGGCGAGGCGGCAAAGCCATACTCGGGCGGTTTGCCGCCACGAAGCTCCAGCAGGTCGGCGGCCCAAAGACGTTTGCCGCTAGCCGCATCGATACATAAGAGCAGCCCCTTGCCGCTCATGGCGTAGACTCGGCCGGCATCGACGGTCGGTGTCGCCCGCGGCCCATCGCCGTAGGAATCGTTCTTCAGCAGGCCACCAAGTGGTGTTTTCCAGAGGGTCTTGCCGTCGGCCACATTGAAGGCCACGGCGAACTCGCCCTGGTCGGACCCGAAGAGCGTAAAGGCCCGGTCGCCCACGACCGAAACCGCGGAAAAGCCGCTGCCCAGCGGCACGCGCCAGAGTTCGACCGGTCCCTTTTCCGGCCACTCGCCCAGAAGCCCCGTCTCGCGGGAAATGCCGTCTTCTTTCGGGCCGCGCCATTGCGGCCAGTCGTCGCCAAGGGCGGAATGAAGAACGAGCGAAACGGACGCGGCGGCCAACACGACCGCGAGTTTAGAACATGCGTTCATAGGAGCGACTCCTGGACGGGTCGATAAATCGGGGCAAGAAATCGCGTAATTCTACCGGGCTGCCGTGGGAAAGGCCAATCTCAGTTTGCCAGCCGGAAAAACATGCCTATGCCGGCAACGTCGGGATTATAGTTTGCACGGGCAGAAACGAGCCGTTGGAGTTCCGCCTTTAGGCGGCGATCCCGGCAAGAAGCCGGCTAAAGCCGGAACTCCAACGGCTCGTTTCTGCCCGCTCGCGGTATAAGTTGCCACCCTCCGTTACCCTTAGCCCTCCTGTTCGTGCATCCAGCGCGTCAACTGCCCCGCCAGGGCAAAACAGATCAAGGCCGAAACAATGGCCACTATCGTGATCACGCCCCACACGTGACCGTAGACGTGGACCGTTTCGCTGGGCGGTGGAATCGACCGGCTGGCGCCCTTGGTCACGTCGGTAAACTGGGCCACGATGGAAGCCAGGTACTGCGAATAAGCGGTGGCGAGGAACCACATACCCATCATCGTGCTCACCAATCGCAGGGGCGACAGTTTGGTAATCATCGACAAGCCCACCGGCGATAGGCAAAGCTCGGCCGTCGTGTGCAGCAAGTAGGTCAGGCACAGCCAACTCATGGCCACCATGCCGCGCGAATCCGCGGAATGGGCGCCGTACCACAGCACGGCAAAGCCCAAGCCCAGTTGCAGCAAGCCCATGGCAAACTTGATCGGTGTGCTCGGCTCCAGGCCCCGCGCCGCCAGGAAACTCCAAAACGCGGTGAAGACGAGACCGAACAGAAGAATACAAATTGAATTCACCGACTGGTATTCGCTGGCAGGGATCTCCGCGCTCCGCGGGGCAATTTGCATGCCGATGTCTCCCTCGGTGACAGGCCAGTCGACTTTGAAGTTCGGGTCCTCCTTGTGCGCGTCGCGGAGTTTGCTGAGCAGGTCGAGGGTGAAGACCCGCCGCCGGTACTGCATGCCGATATCGTCCTTGGTGACGACCCAGTTGATCTCGAAGTTGCGATCGCCGTCGTGCTTGGCCCGCAGTTTGGCCAGCGTATCCGCGGAAAACACTTCGTCCCCATCATGGTGGCCGACTTGTTTCTCCGTCGGCACGAGCGAGATGGTCTTTCCCACGTCGTCTTCGCTCACCGTTACATAGCCGTTCCACGCATATCCAAGTTGTTCCTGCGTCGGTTCGATGGCAATGGTCTTGCCCACGTCCGCGGCGGTTAGGGTTTGCGTCGCGCCCACGATTCGATCGACGTTGCGGTCGGTGAAGTTGTTGATCGAACTGCCCGCCTGCTCGAAGAACGTCCAGAACACCATGGAGAAGAACGTCAGAATCAGCACGACATACATGCGGTGGCGGGCTGTCCGCTGCAACCGGACCGTCTCGAAAACGACATAGACTAGTGCCAGCGGTCCGGCAATAAAGAGGAAGACGCCGGCGGGCCGGCTGGCTACTTTGGCGACAACGCCCAAGGAGCGGATGGCGGGGTTCTCGCTGGATTCCATGCCCTTGAGCGTGGCTTCATTCATGAGCGAATACGGTCGCCCGTCGTTCAGCGTCGCGAACCCCGAGACCAGGAGCATGAAGAAGCCAATCGCGAGCAGCGTGCCCAGATAGACCATCCAGGCCCGATTGATGGGGCCGAACACCGGCTTTGTGAGGTACTCGGGGTCCGGCGGCGCACCGGCTTCGCTGGGCACTCCGCCCCGGGCCAGGGCCAGGATCGCCACCACTCCCGAGATGCAGAGTGCTGCGGCGACAAAGACGTTCATTCCCACGGAGAGAAAATTGGCCGGGTGATAGATCAGCATGGCTCCCGCGGCGCTGAAGGTCGTTAGAAAGATGAGGATCTGCGTGGCTGCTCGCGGCGCGACAAAAATCGCGACACCCACAAGCATGCCCACCGTTGCCAAGCCAAATCCCAGGCGCCAATCAATCGTTTCGCCAAGGTAGCCGCAAAGCAGGGGGGCGATCGCCGCTCCCAAGTTCACGCCCATGTAAAAGATCGTGAAGCCGCCGTCGCGGCGCGGATTGCCGTGACGGTACAGCGAGCCCACAATCGTGGAAATGTTCGGCTTGAAGAAGCCGTTGCCGCAGATCAACAGGGCAAGTGCCGTAAAGAAGGCCGTATGCCGTTCGATGAGCAATATCGAGTGGCCGCCGATCGTGATGGAAAAATTCCAGTTCATTACCATCAGCAACTGGCCGAGGGCCATGAGGATACCGCCAAAAATCACGGCCCTCCGCTGCCCGAGCAGCCGGTCGGCCAGGAAACCGCCGAAAAAAGGCGTCAGGTAGACCAGCGCCGTGTAGGCCCCATAGACGGCATAGGCATCGGTGTCGCCATAGCCCAGAAAGCCCTTGGTCATGTAAAGGATCAGCAAGGCCCGCATGCCGTAGAAGGAGAACCGCTCCCACATTTCGGCAAAGAAGAGCGTGAAAAGTCCGGCCGGGTGGCCAAACAAGGTGGGAGAATCCGTGAGCGATGGTCTAGCGGGCTGGTTCATGGCAAGTCCGGGAGAGTGGAAGGAGTCCGTATTCGCTGATTCTACTCGAACGGCGTTACCACCGAAAGGTTATCGGGCCGGGTAGAGGCTCTAGGGAACGCCCTCCGTGGCGTTCCTCGTGTTTTTGGAACGCCATGACCCGCAAGCGGGTGCCCCGCGTTCCCTACATGCAAAAAGATTCGCATCGACGAACCGCTCATAGTATAATCCCAGTTTGGCAACCCCCGACCGCAACAGCCGGCGTTGCCGTTTGCCCGCCGCCGACGGCGTGGTAAAATGCCGAAAACGCCCACCCCAAGCCGTCGCGGCTTGAATGCTCCCCATCCTGCCCGACCTTTACAAGGAATCTTCGCCATGTCTCGAATCACTCGCCGCCGTTTTGTCCAACTTGCCGCCGCCGGACTGGGGGCCACTGCCGCCAGCGGTATCCACGCCGATTTCGTGATTGCCGGTACCAAGTCGTCCCCCCGAGTTCTGGGTGCCAACGACAAGGTCCGTGTGGCCGTGGCCGGCATCCACGGCCGGGGTGGTGACCATATTGGCGAGTATTGCAATCTGAAGGGAGTGGAAGTCGCCTACCTGGTCGATCCGGATACCACGCAGTTTGCCGCCCGCGTCAAGAGCGTCCAGAAACGCGCCGGCAACAAGCCCCAGTGCGTGCAGGACCTCCGCAAGGCATTGGAAGACAAGGACCTGGATGTCGTTTCCATCGCCAGTCCCAACCATTGGCACTCGCTGCTGACGATCTGGAGTTGCCAGGCCGGCAAGAACGTCTACGTGGAAAAGCCTTGCAGTCACACCCTTTTCGAAGGCCGCAAGTGTGTCGAGGCGGCGGAGAAGTACGGCGTCGTCGTGCAGCACGGCACCCAGCAGCGGAGCGAAAAGGGCAGGGCCGGCGAAATCGCCGCCTTGCAGGCAGGCAAGTGGGGCAAACTGCTAGTGAGCAAGGCCTATGTCTGCAAGCCGCGCTGGAGCATCGGCTTCAAGCCCGACGAGCCGGCGCCTGCCACCCTCGATTTCGACCTCTGGACCGGACCGGCCAAGGCGCGGCCCTTCAACCGCAACCTGGTCCATTACAATTGGCACTGGAACTGGGATTTCGGCAACGGCGAGATTGGCAACCAGGGCGTACATCAGACCGACGTCGCCCACTGGTCGCTAGGCCCCGCGGCCACGCTGCCCACCCGCGTGTGGAGCCTCGGCGGCCGGCTGGGGTATGAGGACCAGGGCCAGACGCCCAACATGCAACTGGCCGTCTACGAATTCGGCGACGTGACCGTGGTGATCGAGGTCCGCGGCTTGGTGGAAAAGGGCAAGAAGGCCGGGGGCGAAGTCGACTTCCCCTCGAAGGTCTCCAACGAGTTCTACACGTCGGAGGGCATGGTGCGCGACGGCAAGTTCTATCCCAAGGACGGTGGCAAGACCCACAATGTGACGGCCGAGGCGGTCCACGTTACGCCGGGTGGCGCGTTCGGCAGCTTTGTCGACTGCGTGCGCAACCATCGGCCGAAGGCGGTCAATGCCCCGATCCTCGACGGTCATTACGCCGCCGCACTCTGCCACCTGGCCAACATTTCCTACCGCTTGGGCAAGCAAGTCCCCTTCAGCCAGGAGCCCGAGGGTATGAGCAACCCGCAGATTGCCGAATCGTTCGAGATGATCAAGCGGAACCTCAAGGGTGTCGGCGTGGATCTCGACAAGACCACCTACCGCATGGGCCGCACGCTCACGATCGACCCCAAGACCGAGCGGTTCATTGACGACAGCGAGGCAGACAAGTTGTTGACCCAGGAATATCGAGCGCCCTATGTGGTGCCGGAGACGGTGTAGGTCCCTTCTGCCGGAAGAGACTATAGTGCGCAGGTTGCTCGACAGACATCGAGCTTTGTGAATCGCCCGAAGCCCAACAATCCCGCTCCGACAAGGCGTAGGGTGGGCCGAGTGACACGAGTCCCACCAGACTCTGACTCGAATTTGGTGGGACTCGTGTTACTTGGCCCACCCTCGGCCCACCCTATTACGATGATAACCTTGACATTATTTCTGAAATCAACCACTTCTGGTTGCGCCGTTTCGCTATGGAGGAGCGAAATCCTGCACGGAATCTCCTCTTCCGTGTCACTAACATAGATGTTGGCTTTTCACGGACCATTTTTTACTCCCCCCTGCGGGCCGAATCATGCGATTGACATTGCGAAACCTTCTGAACTACATGGATGGTCAATTCGGCGATCCCAAGGATGCCGAGGAGATCGGCAAGAAAATCGCCGACAGCAAGCAGGCCACGGATCTGTTCCATAAGGTCCGCGACGTGATGCGGCGACTGCGGTTGGCAGCCCCGTCCATCACCGAGCGTGGGGTAAACTTGGACTGCAATACGGTGGCCGAGTACTTGGATCATGCCTTGCCGCCCGACCGCGTGCGAGACTTCGAAGAGGCGGCCCTGACCTCGGACATGCACCTGGCGGAAGTGGCGTCCTGCCACCAGATCGTCTCCATGGTCCTCTGCGAGCCGGCGGAAATCGAGCCGGAAAGCCGGCAGCGGATGTATCAACTGCCGACCGTGGCCAGCCGCGTCGACGAGGAGCGGCTGGCCGCCGCCGAGGCCGCCACGCTGTTGTCGGGCGATGGCCACGGGTCCGTCCCGCCACCTACCGCTCCCTCGGCCAAGACGCGGCCCCGTCCCGTCGTGCCGGAATACCTTCGCGACCCGCCAAAAAAATCGCGGCTCCTGCATGCCGCGGCCATCATGTTCTTCGTCGGCGCTGCCGTAATGCTGATGCTGCTCATCTTCCACCAATTTGATCCGGGCACGCCGCTGGGCAATGGTTGGCAGTGGATCCAGGCCAAAGTGCAGGGCAAACAGGGCGATGATGACGATCGCGACGAGGTCAAGAACCGGACGCCTGCCAGGCAATCGGAAGATATTGCCGTGGGGTCAGGGGCGTCCGGCGGGGCCAGCGCTCAGCCAGCCTCCAAGTCCGATCAATCGCTTCCAGCCGGACCTGCTTCGAGCAAAGAAGGGGGCAATCCTCCGGGCACGGTCGGCAATCGCGAGGCGCCCGTTCCAGTCGCGGAAAGGCTGCCGGAGAACCCGGCTCCCGCAAAGCCTTTGCCGGCAGGTCCCGGCACAATTCCGGGCGTTGCAAGTCCGGCACCCGGCGATGTCAGGTCTGACAACGGCAGGAATCCGCTGGTGCCGTCCGTGGCACGTCCCAAAACGGATGTGACAGGGCCTGCCTCGCGAGCGCCTGACGCCACGACCAATCCCGCATTGACGAAACCACCCGCTGGAAATCCAAAGGCCGTGGCATCGCTCACGCCGAGACCGGGCACCGCACCGCCTATCGACAGGCCGGCGGCCCCGCCTGCGGCTGGCGACAAGACCAAGATCGGCCGTTATCGGTCGGACGGCATGGACGTGCTGCTGAAGTTCGAGGCGGACAATTCCTGGCGGCGGGTGCTGCCTGAAGAGTTCCTCATCGGTCGTCAGCCGCTCCTGGCCCTGCCCTCTTATCGGCCGCGAGTGGTGATCCTGAATGTCGGCGCGATGCTGGAACTTGTCAACGCGACCTGTGTCGAACTACTACCCGACAACGCCCAGGGCCAGCCGGGCTTGGAAGTGGAGTTTGGCCGCTTGGTGATCAAACCGGTGGCCCAGGCGGATGTCCACCTGCGCGTCGTGGTCGGATCGCACACGGGCGTTCTCACGCTGGCTACTGCTGATGCGGTTGTCGGCCTGGAGGTGACGCGCTTGCACGAGCAGGGCAAGGATCCAGAGAAAGTCCTCTCCCACGCGCTGACCAAGCTCTATGTGGCGCACGGCATGGCCCTCTGGCAGGAGGCCGAGGCCAAGCAACCGGTGAAACTGACGGCGCCGGCAGAACTGCTGCTGGACGGCGCCGCCGAGCGCGCGTTTGATGCTGGAAAGGACATGCCCAAGTGGATCACGGCCGATACCGTCAACGAATTGGACAAGCGGGCGGCAATATCGGTGTCGCAGGCCCTGCCGGCCGATCGCGCCGCGAGCCTCAGCCTGAATGAATTGGCCGATCCCGCGAACCGGCTGAAGGAAATCCGCTGGCTGGCTGCCCGTTGCCTGGGCTACCTGAGGCAGTTTGACCCCTTGACGGCGGCCTTGAACGAAGTCGACTTCCGCCGCGAATGGCCCGACTACTTCGACCAGCTCAAGGAGGCCATCGCCCGCGGGCCGGAGACAGCCGCAGCCATTCGCCAGTCGTTGGAAAGGAAATACGGCAGCGAGTCGGCGGGGATGCTGTATCGCATGCTTTGGGGCTATACGGACAAGCAACTCGCGGATGGCGAGGATGATCGGCTGGTGAGTTTTCTGAATCACGAGTCGCCGGTCTTCCGCGTTCTGGCTTTTGAAAACCTGAAGGAGATTACCGGCAAGACCCTCTACTACCACCCCGAGGCGCCTACCGCGCCAAAACGGCAACAGTTTGTGCAACGGTGGCGGCGGGAGCAACAAGCGGGCCACATCCGTTTCAATCTGCCCGACGGAAAACCGGCAGCCGCTCCCGCCGGAAGTCCGTCCAAGGAAACCGCCCCAGAACCGGCCCCGCCACCCGACGAAAGCGAGCCAGGCAACGTCAATCCAACCAGCGCTTTGGAACCGATAGCGCCGGACGCGCCGGCAAGCCCCAAACCGAAAGCATCCAAAACAGCCCCGCCACGCCGGCTGCCTGTCAGCGTTCCCGAGCCTGAGCCGCCGGAACGGCGCCCGCCCGTGGCCTTCCCCGAGCCGTGACTCACGGCCCGAGGATGACAACCTCTTGCAGGCACATGCCGTATCGGCTGCCGGTCGGACGCGGTTGGAACGTGACGCCGCCCCAGCCACTGGAGAAATTGGCCGCGTAGCACAGCCAGAGCTTCCGCCCCTCGCCGCCGATGAACTTCGACGGGACGTTCACGAAATAGGCCTGCTCGCCAAAATGCTTCATGTACGTGACCAGCTTCCATGGGCCGACAATCTGGTCCGACTCGAGAATGTAGGTGTTGAAGTAGCCGAAGGTAGTCGTGCCGTCGGTCACGCACATCAGGTATTTCTTCAGCGGCGCGTCGTAGGTCATCGTCACGCAGCCCATGTTGTCTTTCCATGCGGCAATGGGCAGGATCTTGTGGAAATCGCCCGTCCAGACCGGCTTGTTGCCCGCGTCCAGACCGCTGAAGAACTCGTACTTCGTGGCGTCGTTGATGCTTTCGATGCTCGGGCGGACGCGGATCAGGTAAATCTGGTCTCCCGTGATCCAACTGTTATAGGCGAAGCGGCGATGGGTGCCGTCCGCAGCGCCGTGGGCCGCCAGGTAGGCCTTGCCATCCGGTGAGTACTGGAGGTTCTTGCCGAAGTCGACAAAGTGCGGCGAACCGATCTTGACCGGTTCGCCCTGTAGGGCCGCTTCGCCGAACAGCGGCTTAGCCGGCGTGCAGGGAGTTTGCGTCCAGGTCTTGCCAAAATCGGTCGAATAGCGGAACCCGACGAACGGCCCCAACCACGGCCAGTTGTAATTGGTGCCGCCATGCGCGTAACTACCGGCCGGGTGCAGGCAGTACGTGCCGTAATACCAGACACCGTTGTGGACCAGGCTGCCGCAGGGATAGCGGCCCTCATAAGGCGAAGGCGCCGACTTGTAGACTCCCTGTTCGACGACCTGCAATCTAAGCGGATTGTCGCCCACAATCTTGGCGTGACCGGTGATGGCATTCTTGCCGCCGGAACCGGAGTTCAGTCCGTTGACATTGCCGTCGGTCCAGGGCGAGTACATGTTGCCGTCGGAGGCCCAGGCGGGATACCAGGTATCGGCGTTGGTGTACTCGGCGTGCCGGCCGGTGAAACGCAGCCCTTTGAGTGTCTGCGAGGGCTTGAAGGGGCAGTCGGCCGGCGGTTCGGAAGGCCAGATGCTGCCCACTGCGGTAGTCGGCTTCGAGCCATCGGCCGGGCGTTGTTCGCCTGCCGCCCAAGTCGTGGCAGCGGTCAACACGACCGTGACCATTAGGCCCGCACGCGCGGCAAACAGGATCTTGAAGGCAGACATGTTACCCGTACCGCACTCCAAAGGGGCGATCACCCCGGAATAATGATCTTTTCAATCACCACGCGGGTGTGCAGTTGGCGGTGGCCGGTGCGGCGACGGTAGTTCTTGCGGCGACGGAACTTCTGCACAACAAGCTTGGGACCTTGCACGACCGACACCACTTTGGCGGTGACAGAAGCCTCGGGCAAAGCCGGCCGGCCGATCTTCAGGCCGGAATCATCGCGGAAGGCTAGCACCCGCTCGAACTTGATTTCCTCACCCGCTGCCAGATCGCGAAAATCGATGTCCAGTTCCTGGCCCTCTTCCACTTTCAGTTGGCGGCTGCCGTCTTCGATGATTGCGTACATTTTTCGTCCCACGTCGATTTCAAGTGTCAAGCCTTGTAGTTTACTGAAGCCAGCCGTCCCATGCAAGGGGGCCGGCTGAGAAATCGGGTGAACTGGTGAACTGCTCCTCCATAGCACGGAATTTATTCCGTTTTCCGTTGCACGGAATTTATTTCGTTTTGCCCTAAGAAGGGCAAAGGCCACGGAATAAATTCCGTGCTACGAAGGACTTTGCAGTTCTCCTGGCGAAGAGATTACCGTGTGCAGATGCCGGCCCAACGGGTATACTTTGCGTGGTTTTCAGAGGCTGTCCGAGAAGTCTCCCCTCTCCATGACCCACTGCGCGGGTACCCCAGAGATGGGCAATGGGTGAGGGCCGGTTTCGCTGCAAATTGCCCTCACCATCTCCCATAATGAGAGGGGGTAGTTGCGGGAACTTTCCAGACAGCTTCCTAGACGAGACGATTTTTTGGCGATCACCCCCCGTTTGATGAGGAATTTATGGATCGGCGAGATTTTTTGGGACGTACCAAGGCGGCCGGCCTGGGGGCAGCGGCTGGGCTGACGATTTTACCTCATGCGGCGTCGGTCTGGGGAGCGCCGGCCAACGAGCGGCTCTCGCTGGCCGTCGTAGGACTGCGAAATCGCGGCATGGCGCTGGCCACGGCCTTCGCCCAGCGGGTCGATTGCCGCATTGCCTACCTGTGCGACGCCGACAGCAGCCAAGCCTCGCGCGTCGATAGCGTGGCCAAGATGCAGGGAGGCGCGGCCCCCAAGTTCGTGCAGGACTTCCGCAAAGCCCTGGACCACGCCTCGGTCGATGCGGTGGTTGTCGCCACCCCGGACCACTGGCACTGCCTGGCGGCGATCTGGTCCTGTGAAGCGCGGAAAGACGTTTTCGTGGCGGCGCCGCTGAGTCACAATCCGTGGGAAGGACGAAAGGCGGTTGAGGCCGCGAGAAAAAACCAACGGATCGTTGCCGCCGACCTGGCCTGCCGAAGTGCCGCTTATGGCCTCTCGGCCAGGAAGTACATCGACTCGGGCAAACTGGGTAAAGTCCGCTTTTGCCGCGTCTACGAGCAGACCGGTCAGAGCAATTTTGCCGTCCTACCCGACGCACCCGTGCCCGAAGGCCTCGACTGGAACGCCTGGAACGGCCCTGCGCCCGCTGCACCGTACAACGCCAACTGCCGGAATAACTGGCACGGCTACTGGCGATACTCCGGGGGAAACGCCGCGGTCGAGGGCATCCATCAGCTCGACCTGGCCCGCTGGCTTTGCGGCTTGGATTATCCGAAATCGGTCACGACTCAAGGCGCGCGGTTCGATCTGCCGGGGGCCAATGAAACGCCCGACACGCTGGTCAGCCTGTTTGAATTCGACGATCTGCTGATGACCTTCGAATTGACCCTGAGCACGCCTTATATGACGCGGATTTCCCAGGCGGTCCGCAATGGGGACGTGTTTCCTTATTGGCCGCAGTGCGGGTCGCGGGTGGAGATCTACGGCAGCGACGGCGTGATGGTCATCGGGCCGCACGGCGCCGGCTGGCAAGTCTTTGGCCGGCCGCGACGCGAGCAGCCGACACTCGTGGATCGCGGCTGGGGCAAGCCGGTCGATCCCGAGCACCAGCAGAACTTTGTCGATAGCGTTCGCAATCGCAAGTCGCCCAATGCCGACGTCGAGGACGCCCACCGCAGTACGCTACTGGTTCATTACGCCAACATGAGCTACCGTACGGCAGGCCAGCGGCTTCAGATTGACGCAAAGACCGAGACGGTCGATAACCCCGAGGCCATGAAGTTGTTCCGCCGTGCCTATCGGAAACCGTGGGTCATAGGTTGAGCCGTAGGAATTCGAGTTATGAGGGAGCGAACGGACCGGAAAGAGCGATCTCCCTTTCGGCGATCTTGACGATCAAGAAAGTCAAGATTGTTCATGGACCCGTCAACTTTGGCTATAGCATACGCTGCACTTATCGCTTATTCTATACGATGGAGAGTGAATACTGAAGTCAATTCCTGACTCCCTGGCGGAGCGGATCCCCATGTACTCGCCATGCGCGTGAATGCGACGGATCCCCGCGGCCGGACTTTTACACATTTTCGAGGAGACTTGTTGTGTCGGATACGAGAAAGAGCGATCTGATTGTAGTGGCGGGCGCCGGCGGATTTATCGCCGGCTCACTGGTGCGTTATTTCACGGAGAAGGGGTATACGCGGATTCGCGCGGTCGACAAGAAGCCCCTGCCCGATTGGTATCAAGTAATCGACGGCGTGGAGAACTTGAGCCTGGACGTGAGCCAGGAGGCCAATTGCCATCGCGTCTGCGAAGGGGCCACCGAGGTCTACAACCTGGCGGCCGACATGGGCGGCATGGGCTTCATCGAGCGCTTTCGCGTGCAATGCCTCCGCTCGGTGCTGATCAACACCCACATGGTCGAGGCCGCCTGGCGGGCGGGCTGCCAGCGATATTTCTATTCCTCTTCGGCGTGCGCTTACAACACTGATCTGCAGAGAGATGCCAATTGCCGGGCACTGAAGGAGAGCGACGCCTATCCGGCCATGTCGGAGCGCGGGTATGGCTGGGAGAAGCTCATCTCCGAGATGTTCTGTCAAGAGTACTGGGCCGAGCGGGGCATGAAGACGTTCATCGCCCGCTTCCACAACGTCTACGGCCCCAACGGCACCTGGGACGGCGGCCGCGAGAAGGCCCCGGCGGCCATTTGCCGCAAGGTGATCGAGGCCAAGGAGACCGGCGCGCACGAAATCGAGATCTGGGGCGATGGCACGCAGACCCGCAGTTTCATGTACGTCGACGATTGCGTCAGCGGCATCGACCGCATCACCCACTGCGACAACCTTATCGCCACGCCCATCAACCTCGGCTCCAGCGAATTGATTTCGGTCAACAATCTCGTGACGCTCGTCGAGGAGATCGGGGGCGTGAAGCTCCAGCGGCAATACAATCCCAACGCGCCCCGCGGCGTGGCGGGCCGCAACAGCGACAACACCATGATCAAGCGGATCCTCGGCTGGGAGCCGACCCTGCCCTTCCGCGTCGGCCTGGCCAAGACCTATGCCTGGATCGAGCAGCAGTATCACGACCGGAAGGCCGGAAAGCGGACCGTGCGGGACACGATTTGAGGTCTCCGTGTCCCTACCATCAATTACCGACGTCATCGGTGCCATTCCCTATCGCATGGCCTTTGCCGGCGGATGGATCGATCAACCCTTCGTTTCGCGGTTGAATCCCCGTCCGCCGGGTTCGATGGTCGTGGTCGGCCTGGAGCCAACCTTCCGCTTCATGGACCGTGCCGGCATGTCGACGGGCACGCGGAAGGTGGCCCTGCGGTTCTGGAACGGCCGGCTGCCACAGGGCGAGCCGGCGCAGCTCGTGCGCGAGCTTTACGAAGAAGAGAACCGCGGCCTGGCGGAGCCGTCCGGCTCGCAGGATATGATCGGCCTGATCTACCCGGGTGTCAGCCGTCTGGACTTCGACGCCGCGCATGCCGGCGGCGTCTTCCCCGCACACATCGAGTCCAACAACGATCCGCAGATCGGCGGCTGGATCGAGAGCGTCGTTTCCATGCTCCCCGTCGCTCCGCGGCCTGAGGGCTACAATCCGCTGGGTGTCAAGAACCTCGATCCGCAGTGGATCGGCCGCCTGGGTCAATCGGGCAAGGACTGCTACGACGCGATCGTCGCTCGCGACCTCAAAAGATTGGCGGCTTCGATGAACGAGTGCATGTGCTGCTGGGATGCGATTCTACCCTGCGTGCTGCGGCATCCCACGTTGACGGTCGACCTGGTCGCGTTGCTGAAGCACTACCAGGCCCGCTATCCCGGCGCGATGTACTCCGGCTGCGGCGGCGGCTACCTGTACGTCGTTTCCGAAGAGCCGGTGCCCGGCGCGTTCCGCGTGACGGTCCGCACGCTGCGGTAGCGGCGAGCCTAACGATCCATCGGGCAAGCCGGCGGCATTCCAACCAACTATTTGGAGGCGGACGCGTCCTTGGGTGGCCGCACGATGATCTCGCCCACAGGCAGCTTGCCTTGCGCGAGCCGCTGGCCGAACGTAAGCGACTTCGAGTCGCTAGGATTGGACTTCATCTGCGCCACCTTCTTCAGCGCTGCACGCACCGCCTGGGCGTCCTGGGAATTGCGCTTGGTAATTAGCGTGCTGACTTGCTTGCCATAGGCATTGAAGCCCTTCTGCGGCTTGGGTAGATGGCAGATCGTGCATTGTTTCTTTTCCACGGCTTCCTTGAAGATCACCGCGGTACGGTCGGTCGACTTCGACTTCACGTACATGGTCTTGAACTGCTCCATGACGGGTTTTTCAGCGCCCGCCGGCGGCGTATGCCAAACTCCGGCAACGATTATGCAAAAAACGAGAGAAAAAACCCCATATCTCATAACCGGCTCCTTTTCATCTCCATCAGCCGCGAACCACAATACCCGGTAAGTTCGCACTCTCTTCATTTTGCACGTATTGAGTTGCCGTGTCAACCGGCCGTGCTCCCGCCTCACAAGGATCGATCTTAGAGCTTCGCCTGACAGAATAGCCGCCATCCGATATAATTTCCCGATAACGTTTGGCCCCGACTATCTGTCGGCTAATCGGCCTGTGAGCAGATCCTGTACACGTTCAACCGGGTTTGTGGTCCGGACGGATATCACTACCTCCTGCCGGCCGATGCGATTCTGGCTGATCTGTCGCCTTGTCGGGATCTATCGGTAGTTCTTCCCCCACGAAACACGCCCCGAGGGCGTAGCAGTACTCGTCGAGCCGTTGGCAACGGACGATCTCGATTTGCCTCAGGCTTCCGTCCAGCAGCACGATGCGAAACCGTTCCTTGGGATAGAGAGGCTCGCTATGTAGCAGTCCAACGCCGCCGCGCGAGATGTCGGTAATGTACGCGGCAAACCACACCTGCCCACGCGGTAGACCGGGCAACGATTGCCTGTATTCCAAGGCAACGCGTTTGTTCTTGCCTCGGCAGCGAAAACGCGGAAAGCGGCGCTTGCAACCGGGAAGAGAAGCGGTAGGCCCCTGTGACTCGAAGGCCGCCTCCAAGGCGGCGGGCAGTTCGACGAAGCACGGAAGCCGTTCAATTTCGGCTACGGTTGGCGCTGTTGCAAAATGGCGATCCAACATCGGCAAAGCTCCCTATCAAAACTGCGGCCCGACTCGCGATCCAGGTATTCCATCGCGCACTTGGCATCTGCGCCCTTGTGGTACGCGCGATCGCGAGTCAGCGCGTCATACACATCCGCCACGGTACAGAGCCTCGCCCATTCGTGAATCTCGTTACCCACCAAACCGACAGGATACCCGCGGCCATTGAAACGCTCGTGGTGTTGATAGATCATCATTAGTTGCCCCCACACCAAATCTCCCCGTAAACAGAGCTCTTCGAAACCTCGCGCGGGGTGTTGCCGGATCAAGTGGTACTCTTCCTGTGTAAGCGGGGTCGCCTTGTTCAATAAATCGGCGGAAATGAAACGCTTCCCCACGTCGTGCAGCAATGCACCCTGGGCAATCTCCATGAGTTGGGCGCGATTATGGATGCCGTAGGCCTCGGCCAGCACAACGCAACAAGTGCAAGTATTGATGATGTGTGTAAATGTCGAATAGTCGTGAGTCATCACGCCAAGCAAGTCACTAAAGACGTTCTTCCGGTCGGAGACTAACGTGACCAGGTCTTGGCCCACGTCGGCACTGACGTTCAGCAGGCCGTCAACGTCGCCTTTTTCCAACGATGCCATCAATACGGTGCGCGTGGCTTCCCTCAGGGCGCCGTACCGGTCCTTCACGGGAATCGCTTCGTCGGCCAGGACATGGCGCCGCACGTACTCGCAATACTGCTGGGCTTCGGAGGACCGCGTATAGAGAGTGCGGACGCCCTGGTCCAGCAACCGCTGAAAATCGGCGAGTTCCACAGGAACTTTCTTCTCTCGATAAAGACGAGGCATTGAGTTCTTCAACCGCCAAACGTACAAGTCGAAGGGAAGTTCCGTTCGTCCCAATAGTGTCTTCACAGCCACCGGGAGTAGCCCACGGACATCGGCTGACATTTCCATTTTGCTGGGCATGAGTCTGCACCGTCAAGTCCACCAGGCAGGTTCTGGCAGACTCTGGACTGACACACGGAATCGAAATATCATGCAAACACCCGCGGCAACGTGACGATTGTAACGCTTTTCCCGAAAATCCCCCTTCAAGTTGCTCTCTCACCGGGAAATTCCACGTGCTAGTTCAAGTTGCCGATGCATGAAAGGTACTACACTACAGTAGCACACTTTTGTCATGTGGTCAGAAATATGTCACCGATCATCATTGATTTATTGTCGATTCTTACTTCGGGCCTTGCCGGCGCGGCTGTTGCCTCATGGCTGTGGTATTCCCGTGTCCGACGCCAGTCGCCTACCGCGAGCCGCGACTGCCCACCGGCTACCGCCGCAAGCTGCGCCGGTCCGTCGGCTGCCTCCGTCGGCGATCAAACTCCGCCTGCCGCGGCAGGCGAGGACCGGCTACAGAGGCTGGCGGCACAAATGGCGGTCGATTTTGCGACCCGCTTGCACGAATTGGTCACGCAGGCGGCTTTCGACGTCGGCGAGCATTCCAGCCGCGTGCAGGAAATCAATCGCGAACTCAAATCGTCGCCCAGCCAGGAATCGACCAAGGTCCTGGACGTGGTGGTGAAGCTCGTCGAGGCGAACCAGCAGATGCAGGACAAACTTGCCCGCACGGAGCAAAAGCTCCACGAGCAGCGCGACCAGATGCAAACGCTGCTGACCGAGACCCGCACCGACGCGCTCACGCTGCTGGCCAATCGCCGGGCCTTCGACGACGAGCTCAACAAGCGGGCCGCGGAATTTCGCCGCCAGGGACGGAGCTTCGCGCTGACGATCGTCGACGTGGACCATTTCAAGGAATTCAACGACGTCTATGGGCATCGGGCCGGCGACGAGGTGTTGCGGAGCGTGGCCAAGCTGCTCCGCCGCAAAATGCGGGAGACCGACATGGTGGCCCGTTACGGCGGCGAGGAATTCGCGATCATTCATCCGGGCACGAGCGTGCTCGATGCCTGCTCCTCGGCCTTGCGGGCTTGCGAGGCGATCGAAAAGAGCAGCTTCGTCTACGAGGGCAATAACCTGCACGTAACCGTCAGTCTCGGTTTGGCCGAGATCTTGAGCAATGAGACAGCCAACGGCATGCTCAAGCGGGCGGACAGCGCCATGTACGCCGCCAAGGAAGCAGGCCGCAACTGCGTGTATTTGCACGACGGCAAGGATTTCCGCCCAGTTGTCGCCAACCAGGATCCGGTCGGCCCGCAAGACGAAATCCCACTGCTGGAGCAGCCCGCGCCCGCTACCATCCAGGAAGAAGAGCTAGCGCATCCGGTCGAGGAGACCCCCAGCGAAAACCTCGCGGAGGCCGCCGCGCCCGAGGAGACGCCTCTGGATCTCCTGGGGCGCACCTACTTCTGCCAGCAGGTGCGAAGCCGAATGGCAGAATGGCAGCGCGGCGGTCCGGCTTTTTCAGTCGCCCTGATCGAAGTCTGCCAGAGCGGCCAGCGCGGGGAGAATCATCCGCGACAAACGAAGGAGACGATGTCGCGATTGGCTGCCACCTATCTCTTGGCGACGGTCCGTGAAATGGATGTCCTGGGAAGCTACACTCCCGACTGCTTTGCCTTGATGATGCCCACGGCCGGGTTGGTCGACGCCATTCGCGTGGTGAATCGGCTCTCGGAGCAATTGTTGGAGCACATCTTTTTGGAGGCCGGCAAGCAATCGGCGCTCGCCTTGAGCGTCGGCGTGGTGCAAGCCATCCAGATCGACGACGCGACGTCCCTGTTGAAGCGGGCGGAAATGGCCCTGGACGCCGCCGAACGCAAGGGAGGCAATCGCGTGTATTGCCACGACGGCCAGCGCATCGCGCCGGTCGCCGCGATCCTGGAACTGGAATCGGCAGGCTGCTCCGCCTGACGCGCGAACCGCTTATTACCCCGGCAAGAAAATGCCTCACGTAGGACGGGCTTTAGCCCGTCAATGACGGACTAAGGACCGGCGCAGAAATAAGTGTCGCCTTTCGTGGAGCGAAAGGCGACAATACGACAGTTATTGATTCGCTGGTCCTAAAGTCCATCCTACATTTGATCTGTATTCATACCGCGGTAATATGCACGAAGACATCCTCTTGACCCCCGACGGTCTGCGGCTCTTGCAGCGGCGCTGGCAACCTGCCGGCGAGCCGCGGGCCGAAGTGCTGCTGGTCCACGGCTTTGTCGAGCACGGCGGTCGCTATGCGCCGACGGCCGAAGCCCTGGCCCGCCGCGGCTACGCCGTCACGGCGGCCGACCTTCGCGGTCACGGCAAGTCCGACGGCCCGCGCTGCATGGTCCGCCGCTTCCAGGAATATGTCGACGACCTCGACATGCAGTTCGTCCGCGCCGTGCGCCAATCGTCGGGCAAGCCCTTGTTCGTATTGGGGCACAGCCTGGGCGGTTTGATCGCCGTCTCGTGGTGCATTCGCCGCCAGCCCGAACTGCGCGGAATGGTCCTCAGTGGGCCGGCCCTGCAAGTCCGCCAAGATCTGTTCCCCTGGCTGCGCCGCATGGCGGGCCTGGGAAGCCTGCTCTTCCCGCGGCTGCGGTTGTTGCGCATGGGCGGCCGGAATATCTCACGCGACCCGGCGATCGTCGCCCAGTTCCGCGACGACCCGCTGGTTTTCCATGGCCGTTTTCCCGTGCGCAGCGGGGCCGAAATCCTCCGCGCCGGCAACTGGGCGCAAGCCCATTTCGAACAGGTCCGCACGCCGCTGTTGATCCTGCACGGCGGCGCCGATCGCGTGGCGGCGGTCGATGCCAGCCGGGACCTTTTCCAGCGGGCCGAGGCGGCCGACAAGACCTTGCACGTCTATCCCGAACTCTATCACGAGGTGCTCAACGAACCGGAAAAAGAGCAGGTCCGCGACGATCTCATCCGCTGGTTCGACGTGCGCGTCGACCGGTAGGCCGTAATGGTTGGGCCGAATAGTACGAATCACCAGGTTCGATGACGCGGATCGTCAAGTACTCGTCCTTTGGCGGGAAGATTCCCTTCCGCATCGAAGCGCATTTCCCGCGGCGGGCAGAGAATCTCCAGATCGCTCCGCCCGCGGGCCGCTTCTAAATACGCCGTCGAACATTCCACTTCGACCAGGTCGAGCGAATCGGCGATCCAGAGCAGCCGGGCATGGGGCGGTTCGACCAGCCCGACCGTTCCCAGGGCCGCATGCAGCATCTCACGGTCGGTTGCGTAGTCCAGCGGCGTCATGCCCGCCGCAATGTGGCCGCTGGTGAGCGAATTCACGCGCGTTGCTTGCGTGTCCATGTCGTGCAGCAACTGCGTGCGGCAGAACTCGGCCACGCCCAGGCCAATGGCGTTTCCGTGCGACTCCGGCGTGAGGCTGCGCACACAGATCCGCTTCACCTTGGGCGTCTCGCCTGCCACGGCCCGGTGGTCGTTGAACTTGCGGCCCACGACGTTCGGGTCAAAACCCACGCCGCTGATGTTCTTGCCCATGCGGTCGATCACCAGCACATCGACCGCGTCAAACGGCAGCCGGGCCATCCATTGGCGGGCCAGGGCGAGCAGTTGCGGCTCGCGGCTCTCGAATTGTGACGGCTCGACCGCATCGATCAGGGCCGTTTCGTCGTAGGCGTTCTCCACGATCGCCAGCCCCGCCACGATCGGACACTTCCGCAGGATCTCGGGGGCCGCGCTGCGCACTATCTGATCGAAACTGTAGTCTTCGATCGCGCGATGATAAATATTGGCCCCGGCCTGCTTGCCTAGTCCGATGAGCAACATCTTCAGCAGACCGCTTTGGAAGTCGCCGGCCAGGGCCGTATGCGGTTTCACCCGGCCGCAGACCAGCACGTGATCGGCCGCGCAAGCCGCGCGATCGACATGCAGGGGAAAGCCCTCGACCGCGCGGCCCACGATCGTGGTTTCCATGTTGGAACGGACCGGGCAACCAACCGCTGTCTCGGTGATGCCGTAGGAATTCAGGACTTGCCGCTGTCCTTCCGCGGTGCCCCCGCCGTGGCTGCCCATGGCCGGCACAAGAAACGGTTCGGCCCCCAGTCCGCGGAAATAGTCCACGGCTGCCCGCAGGATCGCCGCAATGTTGGTGATCCCGCGGCTTCCGGCGGTGATGGCGACGCTCTGCCCCAGCTGCACGCGGCGGTGCAGTTCCAAGCGGGCCAGTTGCGCATGGACCTCGCGGCCGACATCCGCCACCCGCGGCCGGGCGAAGGTCTGACGAATACGAAATATCTGGGGAAAGTTCAACATGGCTCCCGTCGCTTACTCCTTGGCTTCACCTAGCAGCCCCCATTGTAACCTCCGCTCTGCGGAAGTAGTAATAAGTTAACATTCCTAAAAAAAGTTGCAAACAAGTTTGTGCGAGGGTAGAATCGGCATGGTTCAAACCACTGTAACACTTCCGCCGGCCGAAATTCTGTTACCCGACCGGCCCATGCCGTAGAATCGCAGTTGCCTTCACACTAGCCTGCCCCCTTTCGCTCCTGCCCACCACAACCTTACGGAGTAATCGTCATGCAACGAGTCGCTTTGATCATCGTTTCTCTGGGTGCCATTATTCTATCGCCCTGCCGGATCGCTCGGGCAGAGGAGAAGAATCTGCTGGACAACCCTTCCTTCGAAGTCACGATCGAGAAGAACCAGTTCGGCCACGTGTTCAAGAGTTGGGGAGGATGGAAGTATGAAGGCGACTGCGACTTCCGTGTCGGCCAGATTGCCCATAGCGGCAAGCGTTCCTGCCTGTTGCTGGGAGGGGCCACACCCAAAATCCGCACGTCTCAGTCGGTTGACCTCCAGCCGGGTCGATACAAGGTCACGGCTTACTTCCGCGGGTTGGACATCGGCATGGGCATCTGGAACAATAGCACGGAGTTCATGTTCGCCGACAAGTATTTTGGGCTGAAAAAGAATGGCACCTTCGGCTGGACGAAGCTGACCTATGTTGCCGACGTCGCGGAAAAGCGGCAGGCCGGTCCTTCGTTCGGCCTGTGGGCACCGGGTTATTTCTGGATCGACGATGTCTCGCTGGTCAAGGTGGGCAACGACGTGCCACTGACACCCGAGCCGGTCCTAGGCGCGGAGGAAGCGCCCATTTCGCCGCCGGGCGAGTTCGGCCCCGGCGCGGTCCGCTGTGCGGAATGCGGCTACAAAAACATGCCCCAGTGGAAAACCTGTTACGCCTGCGGCACGCCGCTGGAAGGCAAGAAGGCGGTCGCCAACGGCCCAGCAACCAGGTTGATCACCTCCTTCGAAGACAAGAACCCCTTCGAGAACGGCACGATCGTCGCGGAGCATGCCACCGACGGCACGAAGTCCCTGCGGATGGACAAGGACTATATCGTCATGCTCAAGCCGCAGGATTGGCGGGGTTACGATTTTCTTGAGACCGACGTCTACACCGATTCGAAGGTCCCGGTTCCCTTCTATGCAGAATTCTACGACGCACAGACCCGCGACTATTGGACTCGCGTGAATTACACCACGGTCATCCCGCCCGGCCAGAGCACGTTGATCCTTCCGCTCAAGCAGTTGTACGTGGGCGAGAAATCGCGGCCCGGGCGGCCGTTGGAACTGGGCAGCATCACGAAGATGGTGTATGCCATCGGCGATAAGCCGCCCGCGCCGGTCTATATCGACAACCTGCGTCTGCGGCGCGACGACTCGCCCAGCCGCATGGTGTTCGACGGTCTCTATGCCTTCGACTTCGGCCTGAGCACTAGCCCGGTGATGGAGGGCTTTACTCCCCTAACTCAGGGCACGATCTACAGCCGCGGCCGAGGCTACGGCCTGAAGGACGCCAAGGTCTGGCGGAGTTTCGACGTCATGCAGCCCGAACCGCTGTACGAAGACTTCATCTGCATCGAGTCGGGCTCGCTGGCCGTGGACGTGCCCAACGGCCGCTACCGTGTCTTCGTGAATATCGACAATCCGTCCGGCTTCTGGGGCGAGTACCAGGTCTACCGCAAGCGGGCGATCCTGGCCCAAGGCAAGCCGGTCGTTACCGAGACGATGGACTTCGATGCCTTCAAGAAGAAGTATTTCCGCTTCTGGAACGTGGAGGACCTGCCCACCGACAACACCTTCGACAAGTATCAAAAAGCCTACTTCCACGAGAAGATGTTCGACGTGGACGTGACCAACGGGCAGCTTCAGATCGGTTTCGAGGGCGAGAACTTCGGCTGTAGCGTTTCCGCCGTGGTGATTTTCCCCGTGGCGAAGGCCGCCGAGGGCGAGCGGTTCCTGAAGTGGGTAGAGGGCAAACGCCGCTTCTACTTCGACAATTACTTCAAGCGGGTCCTGCATCCCGCGTCGGGCGATCCGCTAAAGCCGACAGCCGAGGACCAGCGCCGCGGCTTCGTTGTCTTCCATCGCGACTACACGAAGGAGGTCTATTACAACGATACGCCGCTAAAGAAGGAGATCGGCGTGCCGCTTTCCGGCGAGGCCTTTGCCGGCGAGTATCAGCCGCTGACCATGTCGATGGTGCCGTTGAAGGACTTGGGCCAGGTGACCGTGACCGCCGGCGACCTGTCCGGCCCTGCGGGCGTGATCCCCGCCAAGGCGATTGACGTGGGCTTTGTCTCCTACCGCGTCACGCGCGTGACGATGGAGGGGAGCGTCTACACGATCAAGCCGCGGTTCGTGATGCCGGAGAATACGGTTGACATGCCCAAGGACATGACGCGCCGCTTCTGGCTGACGGTGAAGACGCCGGCAACGGCCCGCCCTGGCGTGTATCGCGGCCAAGTAGCCGTGCAGACGCAGAACGGCGGCACGGCCAACGTTCCCGTCGAGTTCCGCGTGCGGGCCGGGACATTGGACCCGGTCGACATTCCCGCCGGTCCCTACAGCTACACGGTTAGCGTGCCCTGGTATGAAGACGACCCGAAGACGGCCCAGTACAACCGCGAGGCGACGCTCAAGAGCCTGAAGAAGATGCGCGAGTATGGCTTCACCTCGTGCAGCGGCTTCCCGCACATCGCCTACCGCGGTTTCAAGGACGGCAAGCCCGTGCTGGACTTCACGGCGGCCGACGCCGAGATGAAACTGGCCAAGCAACTGGGGTTCCTGGCCGTCAACACCTACGGCGGCGGCGTGTCCGGTTTCGACGCCTATCACAAGGACGAGGGCGTCATGGCCGCCGCCGGGTTCAAGGACTACACGGCCTTCATTAAGGCCGTCTACGGCGAAGTGCAGAAACATGCCGAGGCCCAGGGCTGGATCCCGGTTTATTACAACCTGGGCGACGAGCCGATGGGCGACGAATTGACCCGCTCCGCCGAGAACGCCGAGGCCTATCGCCGCGCGTTTCCCAAGGGGCCTCCCTACTTCACCGGAGCCAGCAGCTTTGCCGGCAGCGACCGCAACGACCCGCACCTGCGGCTGGGCAAGGCCCTGCACGCGGTCAGTTGGAACGGCCACGACGAGGCCTCGGTGAAACTGCTGCACGAGTTGGGCGCGGACTGGGGCTTCTACAACGACGGCACGCGCTGGACGTTCGGCGAGTACATGTACAAGGCCGCCAAACAGTTCGGCATGAAGTTCCGCATCTGCTGGCACTGGAACGCCGCGGCCGGCGATCCCTATTACGCCTTGGACTGCCGCGAGGACGATTACTCGTGGTGCAGCGGTTCGCCGGACGGCACGCTCATTCCCTCGCTGTACTTCGAAGAGCTGCGCGAGGGCCTGGGCGACTACCGCCGTCTGATCACGCTGGAGCGTTTGGCGAAAGAGAAGGCCGGCACGCCGGCCGCCGCGGCCGCCAACAGCCTGTTGGCCAAGCGCATGGCCGCCTTCAAGCTGAACCAGCGGGATCACGACGCCCTCTTCCCCGAGGGCGCTTGGAGCGATTTCCGCAGCCAGGTGGACGACGCTATCGAAGCCCTGAGGAAATAACCCATAGGGTGGGACAAGCGAGCTTGTGAGCACCGGCCCACCAAGCAGGACGCGGAGACGCGGAGAGGGGAGACGCGGAGATCGCGCAGACCTTCTCCGCTCCAAAGGCTCTGTGCCCGTGGTTCGGACATTTTGCTACGACCGCCGCCACCGCCGGGTCGCGAGACCTTGTTCCATCTGCGACTCCTGAGCGCTTCCCTAACACAAACGGGCGACGAAGGCCGAAAACTCAGGGGCGCGCTGGACACGGGGGGAACCCCTAGGTAAGATGGACGGCGCTAGAGGCGATGCTCGATTCCAGGTCCGCGCCAAGCCGGAAGTGTCGGTTTGGGGGAATTGTTGCCGCCGATTTTAGCGCCAAAGCGAGAGGGCCGTACCATGAGAGTCGATGTCCTGACCGTGCCGTTGCTTTTTATCGTGCTGAGTGCAGCGAGTCTTGCCGCCCCAATCTCCACCAATCCGGCCAATTACGCTATTGTCGGTGAAAGCGGAGTGTCGCTGAACACATATAGCACCGCTTGGGGCGACGTTTACAGCGGCGGCGATCTGAATCTTCAATTCGGTTACGGAATTCAGGACAGCCCGAATGCCGGAAACATGATTTCCATGGGCAATGTCAACGTGGGTACGTTGAGTGATGTTACGGGGAACATTTATGCCAACGGCGGCGTCAGCCTGACCGGCGACGACACGATCACCGGGAACATCGTTTATGGGACGAGTTACGGCAATTCGGGCGGCAACGTTGTCAGCGGCACGGTTACCCAGGCGGCAAACAGCGTCCCGACCGTCAATTTGCCGAGCGCGGTGAGTTTCACTCCGGGCACAAACGACATTTCCACCGCAAGTAATCTCACGCTTGCACCGGGCAGCTACGGCAACGTCACGGAAAGTGGACAGTTTCAGAACATCTATTTGTCCTCCGGCGATTACTATCTCAAGTCGCTCAACGTTCCATCCGGGGGCTATCTTTATCTCAATATCACGAATGCTCCGATCCGGGTGTTCGTGCAAGGCAACATCAACATCGGCAGCGAACTGGAAACCTACTTGAACGGCCAGTCGTCCGGTACTACCAGCCTCGCTAGTTCCGTGCTTTTCCAAACCGGCGGGAACTTCAATCTTGCCGGAGCCAATACCTACAACTTCTATGGAACCGTTTTCACTCCGAGCGGTTCCGTGTCCCTAAGCATCGGCCAAATGAACGGCTCCATCATGTCGTCGGGGTCGATAAGTTCTACGACCTACCTGACCAAGGCTCCGTACAATTGGTCGAATTTGCCCGTGCTGTCAATCGCCACGACTAGCGCCACGGTCATTACAGGCGGCACGGCGAATATTGGAGTTTCGCTCACGAACTTGGGGGTTTCCGGCGGCAGTGCCATGAATTACGCGCTCGCTGCCACGGTATCCTCCGGGAGTCTCGCCGGCATCCAGTCGTTCTCGCAAAGCGGGAGCTTGGCCGCGCAAGCAAGCCAAAGCGTTGTTTCCGTCCCAACGACTTCCGCGAACATCGGCGTCAATGCATTGACCATCGCAGCGACGGGTGCCAACAGCTTTAATGGCCCGCAGACTGCGACGGCAACGCTCACAGTCCTCGCTCACGCCGTACCCATCCTAAGCACCTCGACGGCAAGCGTGGGGCGAGTTATGAGAAACACGGTGGGCACGGCGGGCTCTGTCACGCTCTCGGACTCCGCGGGGGCCTACGGCAGCGGACTTCAGATCACCAACCTGCCGGCTGGCCTGAGCGGATATTCCGTCGGCAACCTTATTTCCAGCGGCGGTAGCACGACTATCTCTTGCAGCCTAAGTACTGCACTCACGGGAACCGCCTCGGCGTCGTATACGATCGACCTGAGTGACAACCTGACTTTGGCTGGTGCCACCGCCCTTCCCAGCCTTTCTCTTACCGTGACGGGCACTGTGCTGGACAATCGCGTGGTCACGGCCCCGGCGAACACCAACCTCGGTTACATCCATGTGGGCGGCGCAGGCTCGGCGGCACTCTTGCTATCCACTACGGGTGACGATAGCCATTTCACCCGCGTCACGGTGGCCGATTCCGCGGCGGCCGACGCCAACGGGATAAGCGTCAGCGGCGGCAGCACGGGGCTGCGTTTCGGCTACGACGCCATGTCCGACCTCCGCACGATTGGCGGAACGCTCAACAGCTCCGTGCCCGTGGGGAGCTTCAGCGGATCGCTCACGCTGGTTACCGGGGCCGAGTCGGGAGTGACGGGGGCGCAATCGCCGGTGAACGTGATCGTGAATTACACGGGCAAGGCCTACTCCGGCAAGGCCGCATGGAGCGGCTCGGCCGGCGGAAGTTGGGGCACGATGACCAATTGGCAAGATACGCAGGCGGGAGGACCCAACGGCGGCGCGCCGGGCATCAGCGGCTTTGCCGGCGACACCGCCTCCTTCGGCGATTCCATCGGCAGTTCTGCCGCGACCGTCTCGTTGGACGGCCAGAATCCCGTTCTCAACAGCTTGTCGTTCGCTACGCATCTGGGCGGTTCGTACAACATCACTTCCGGCAGCGGCGGCCAGATCACGGTGAACGGAGGGACCGCCGACTCGGTGATCACCGTCAATGGCGGCAACCAGCAGATCTCCGCCCCGCTCGTGCTCGCCGGCACCGCCGACTTCAATATCGTCAATCCGCAGGACAGCCTCACTGTCGCCGGCAACATCGGCGGACAAAGCCCGATCAATAAGCTCGGCGCCGGATTGCTGACGATCACAGGCACGAGAAGTCTGTCGGCGGTGACGACGATTAGTGCCGGCACGTTGCAGGGCAACGCGTCGAACGTCGCCAATGTGACCAACAACGGCACGCTCGTGCTCAACCAACCTTCCGACGCCGTGTATTCCGCCACGATGACGGGTGGAGGCGGCTTCATCAAGTCCGGTCCCGGAATGCTGACACTCGCCGCCGCCGATAATCTGAGCACTACCGGCTCCATCACCATCCAGCAGGGTACGCTCTCGGCGCCGCTCGGCATTCCGCACAACGGCGGAGGCATCCAGGTGTCGTCGGGTGGAACGCTGCAAGCGGCCGAAAGCGTCATACGGTCCGTGTCGGGAAACGGCGCCGTTGTGGCCACCGGCGACCTGACCATCGGGCAGTCGGCGCAGCCCGGACAGTTCAACATGGGCGGTGCTCCCGGCACGGGCGGCACGCTTATCGCCGGGAGCAATGCCGTCGTCATCCTCTCCGCCGACGCGGCAGTCCTCGGTAGCCAGACGACCCTCGGCCCCGGCGGCAGCTTGACGACGCTCAATGGGGCCCAACTCGGCAACGCCTCGTCGTTGGACGCCACCAAGGTCCTGACCGCCACCGGAAGCGCCGAGATCAACAGCAGCTTCGTCAACAACGGCATGGTGAATGGCCCCACGGCCTCGGGCCAGATGCTTACGTTCAAGCAGTTCGTCAATGGGGCCGGGAGCACGACGGGGAATGTCGAGTACGCCGCCGGCTACAGCCCCGGTAACTGCCCGGCAGCCGTATCCGCCCAGAATGTCCTCTTCGACACGACGAGCACGCTCATTCTGGAGCTTGCCGGGGATATGCCGGGCAGCGGCTACGACCAGCTCGACATCTCGGGACAAGCGACCCTCAACGGCACGTTGGACATCGAGTTGCTGGGCGGCTTCACGCCCTCGGCGGGCGAGAGTTTTCAGGTCTTTGACGGCGTCACGGCGGGCAGCTTCGCGCAGATCAACATGCCGGTCTTGGGAAACGGATTGAGTTGGAATACCAACGCCTTGTATTCCACGGGACAAGTCAGCGTAGTGCCCGAGCCCGGCACGCTTGCCCTGCTTGCCGCGGGCGGCATCGGATTGTTGGCGGCCGTGCGGCGCAGGCGGTACGTTCTTGCCGCTTGAGGTCCACCAAAGGGGTCGGTCGATCATTCGCGACGACGGAGCCCCCCGGCTACCGCCAGGGGAAGGAGGTCAAGGTGGACATGTTGCGAGGTTTCATAGTAGGCCGTCAACAGCGTTTTGTTGTGGGTCTTCGTTGCCATCGACCACACGCTACAGAGACGACGACGCGCTCTGCTCGTACTTTGCGGCGGGCACGCTTTCGCCCAAGCTGCGGATGGCCGCCCGGCCCGCTGCAATGACTGCGCGGGCCTGAGCGGCCAGCGCCTGGGCGTCGTGCAACTCGAGCTTGCGGCTCAACTGGCCGACACCTGTGACCTTGCCGAGGTCCCGGTCTGCTTGCGTTTGTGCTTGTTTGGCTTTCACGGCTTTGTCCCTGGCGACGACCCAGTCGGGATTCTTCTCGAACAGGGCTTGCCGTGCCCGGGCCACTTCTTGCATGGCCGCCCTCAATTTCGCAATCGCTTCGAGGAACAGGGCGTCCCCGTCGAGTTTCTCTTTTTGGTCGGGCGAGAGCATCGCCAGCTCATGGGTGTAATCCGCCGGAGTCGGCGTGCCGGCGTGCGGCGGCAGCGAGAGGACGCGATGGACTTCGCGATCGATCGCGGCGCGCATCGCTTCCGCCTTAGCCTGGGCCTGGACGCACTCGGAGTCCGATCCCTGCTCCGCAAGCAAGCGGGTTTCGATCTCGCGCATCGTGGCGTTGCTTTCGACCTGTTGGGCAACGGCGCCGTCGATTACAGCCCGCGCCTCGACAATCCGCGCTTGGGCCGCCGCGAGTTCCTTTTCCGATATTTCCTGGCGAGACAGGGCGCTTTCGAGCACCGCTTCGGCCACGGCGATCTGGGCTCGGATGCTGTTGATTGCCGCTTGACGCTGGAGATCGGCGTAATCGAAATAGAGAGAGGTGGAGTACCAGTAGTCATCGTAATAATCGTAATCATCATAAAGCCACCAGGGATGATGCCAGTAGTGATGTCGCCGGTGGAAATGACGCCAGCCAGGATGTCGCCAGCTGGGATGGCGCCGATGGGCATCGTGCGACGCGTGGGAGTGCGACTTCTTGGACAATTTCTTCTTCCCAATTGGCGGTGTCGTATGACGCCGCTTGGAATTAAGCGGAGTCACGTGCGGCGAAGGCGTCGAACGCTTGCCCGCGTTCTTCTGGGGCGGGTGGTACCTCCGGGCCGTATTGCGTTGATCAAATTGCTTTGGGGGCGTGTGTTTTTGCGGTTCGTGCTTCTGGGCTACGCGCGTCTGCGGCGCAGGCTTGGGAGGGACATATTTCTTATGCGCGGGTTTATTCGGCAGCGGTTTTTTCGGCGCGTAGTTCCTGCTGGGATGGGAATTAGGAGCCGGATTCCGCGGCGCAGGGCGCGGACTATAATGGCTTCCACCAGAAAAGCCACCACCGCGATAACCGCCGCCGCGATAAGCAGCACCCGCGTATCCGCCTGTGAAGCCGGCCATCGCGCTGGGCAATGCAAAACCGACGACCAGCGCAGCGATCGCCACAGCAAGAACGATGGCACGCCCTACGCGTGATAAATGCCGTCTAGTGTGCGAAGAGAACGTAGCCATGAACACTCTCCTTGTCTTGAAAGCCTTTGTTTCGTAAGACACCGATCGAGATAGGGGTAAAATGATCCTCAGGTTCCGCCAGGGAAGTTATTTCGGTTTCAGTTGTTCCGCCTTGGCGGCATCCGCCTTGGCTTGTGCCGGGTGCTTGGCTTCCGCGTGCGCGTGGGCTCGCCCTGCATAGGCATCCCCATACTCCGGGTCCAACTCGATGGCCTTGGAGTAGTCGGCAATCGCGTCTGCCCAATGCTTCTGTTGCTCGTGGACCTGGGCTCGCACACAGTACGGTTCGGGGTTTTGGGGATCGATGCGGATCATCTGGTTGCAATCCGCCGCGGCTTTGTCGAAATCGCCTTGTTGCTGGTAGATCCTGCTGCGGAGCTCGAGTGCATCGCCGTCGTTCGAGTCCAGGCGGATCGCCTCGTTCAGATCGACCAGGGCTTTTTCCGGCGTGGAGTTCTCGAAATAGGCCCGCCCGCGGCCACGGAGGGCCTCGACGTTCTGCGGCTCGAGTTCGAGAACGGCCTTGTAGTCGGCGATCGCCTTGTCCAACTCTTCGCGATCGTGGTAGATCAGGGCCCGGTTCAGCAGCGACTCGGTATCCTTCGCATTGATGGCGATGGCCTTGCCCAGGTCTTCCAGGGCTTCTTGCAGTTTGTTCTTTTCGAAACATGCCTGTCCGCGGCCGCGGAGGGCGTCGACGTTCTGCGGATCGTGGCCGAGGACGGCGGTGTAGTCGTCGACCGCCTTGTCCAGTTCCTTCCGTTCATGGTAGACCATAGCCCGGCTCAGCAGCGCCTCTGTGTCGTCTTTATCGATGGCGATGGCCTTGCCCAGGTCGGCCAGGGCCTCTCCCGGTTTGTTCTTTTCGAAGTAGGCCTGTCCGCGGCCGCGGAGGGCGTCGACGTTCTGCGGCTCGTGCCGGAGGACGACCGTGTAATCGTCGATCGCCTTGTCCAACTCTTTCCGCTCGTGGTAGACCATGGCCCGGCTCAGCAGCGCCTCTGTGTCGTCTTTATCGATGGCGATGGCCTTGCCCAGGTCGGTCAGGGCCTCTCCCAGTTTTTCCTTTTCGAGGTAGGCCTGCCCGCGGCCGCGAAGGGCCTCGACGTTCTGCGGATTGCACTTGAGCGCCGCCGTGAAGTCGGCGATCGCCTCGTCTCGCTTCTCCTGCTGGTAGCGGATTTGACCACGGGTTGCCAGCGTCGCAGCGTCGTTCGGATCCAGGCTGACCGCCTGGTCGAGATCGGTGAGGGCCTTATCCGGCTCTTTCTTGTCGAACCAGGCCCGCCCGCGGACGCGGAGCGCTTCGACGTTCTGCGGCTCGAGACTCAAGGCCGCCGTGAAGTCGGCGATCGCCTCGTCCAGTTTCTGCTGGTTGTAGCGGATCAAGCCGCGGGTCGCGAGCGCGGCAGCAGCGTACTTGGGATCGATACGAATGGCCTCGTTCAGATCGTCCAGGGCCTTCTCCGCTTCGTCCTTGTCGAAGCGGGCCCGTCCCCGGCCGCGTAAGGCCTCGGCATTGCTCGAAGAGATCTTAAGGACGTTGGTATAGTCGACGATCGCTGCGTCCGGGCCATTTTGATTGTAGTGGATGCGGCCGAGGGCCAGCAGGCTCTCGACGTCCGTCGGGTCCCGGTGGACCGCCTCGTTCAAGTCTGCCAGGGCCTTTTCGAACTGGCCGTTTTCCGAATAGGCCCGCCCGCGGCCGCGGAGCGCTTCGACGCTGCTTGGATCGACCTTGAGGGCGCTGCTGTAGTCGGCGATCGCGCGGTCCAAGTCCTCCCGGTTGTAGTAAATCAGGCCGCGGGCGAGCAGGCTCTCGACGTCCCCGGGGTCCAGGCGGATCGCTGCGCTTAAGTCCGGCAGGGCCTTTTCCACCGCGCGATTTTCCGCATAAGCCCGCCCGCGGCTGCCATGCGCTTCGGCGCTGTTCGGATCGAGTTCGAGGGCACGGGTGAAGTCGGCGATCGCGTGCTCCAGGTCATACTGATCGTAGTAAACATGTCCCCGGGCAAGCACCGCCACGGCATCCTTCGGATCGCGCTCGATCGCGAGCGTGAAGCAGGCGATGGCCGCATCGAGATCGCGTTGGTCCCAATGCGTCATGCCCTTCTTGAATGCCGATTCGGCGTTTTCCGGCCGCGGGTTGGCCGCGGGCCGGCTGCACGATGAGAGCAGCATCATGAGTAGGACGGCCGCCGCAAGTTGATGGCTGTTCATGGTTGGTCTTTCGGTTGTTCGCGATTCTTCTTGATCGCTTCTTCGGCCTTTCGTTGGCGTTCCTTTTCCGCCTGGGCCTTTTTCTCCTCCCGCTCCTTTTGGAGCTTCTTGAGCAGCAAGTTGCGCGGGTCATCATTTGTGCCGCCCTTTCCCGTCCCCGCGCCATTCACGGCTCCAGGCTCATCGGCCACGCGAGGGTTGTCTGTCGCGCCGGCTCGAAATGCCGAGGAGACCGCAATAGCAATCAGGATGCAGGCCACGCTGAGTCCGATCCCGACCGCCCAGTTGCGGGCCGACCGGTAGGAGCCGAGCCAACCGGCGCGCGGCGGCAGGGCGGCGGGCGCAGTCACGGGCGCAGCCGGCGCGGGCGCAGCCGGCCAGGGCCTCACGCCCAGGTCCGCAAGCGGCGAGGCTTCAAGTCTCGTGGCCTGTCGCGCAGCGCGCGGATCCGGCACATCCGCGGGCATCTTGCTGAGAAGGTCGCTGGCCATGACCTTGTGCGTCCCCAGAAAAACGACGTCGCCCGCTCGGATGGGCGCACGCGTGATCTTCTTCAGCGGATCGTTGATCGCGGTCCCGTTCCGCGATTCGAGGTCGACGAGAAACACGCGGTTCCCCTCCCGTTCCAGGCGCGCATGGTGGCCCGAAACCATGTCCAACGGAATCACGACGTCGTTGTCGGGCAGTCTTCCCACGGTGATCGAGGAAAGGTTGGGCCAAGGCATGGGTGTGTTTTGCCCCAGCGTGATCGCTTCACCGCGGCGAACTTCCCGCGGGCGGTCGATCCGCTCGCCGGCCACGAACGTGCCATTCGTGGAAGCAAGATCTTCGAGCACGAACGTTTGCCCCTGCTGGCTAAGCCGGCAATGCCGGCCGGACACAGCCGGGCTATCAACTTGGAGATCACAATCGGGCAAACTGCCGATCGTCCAAGAGCGCTCTTTCATGGTTGCCAATCCTTCTTTTATTGCGGCGTTTGAATGATGAACTTCTGCTCGCCAAGCATGAAACGGCAGGTTCCTTTGAAAGAAATCTGCTCCACTCTCAACCACACGCCATTGATGGACTTGTTGTTTTCCACCACCCATCGGCCATCGTCTTGGCGATGAATCCTTGCATGCCGCGGGCTGACGAGCGGGTCCTTCGACATGACGATCTGACAGCGCGCGGTGTCCTTGCCCACCCAATTCTCGGGGCCTTCCAACAAGAAGCGGGCCCCCTGGCCGGCGTCGGTCAGTTCGACGATCGCCGCGCATTGGCCGCCCGACGCGGCAGGCGCCTGCCAGAAGCGCGTAGCTTGCTCGGCGGCGCTCGAGGCCTTCGGCCCAGCGGAATCGGTCGCGGCTTGCTTTTCGAAACGGAAACGCGTGCATCCAATGATGAACTCTTGACCGTGCTCCAGAATGGCCTGGCCGACCCGTACGTAGGTTCCGTTGGTGCTCTGCAGATCGTTCAGGCTCCAGCGATACTTCCCTCTGACGAGCGCTTGTCGCAACTCGGCGTGGCGCCCGGAGATCTGAGCGTCGTTGGGAAGAACCAGGTCGCCTTCCGTGCGACCGATCGCAAAACAATCCTTGCGGATGCGAATCGACTCGCCATCCTCCTCGCCGTCGTCGCAAACCGTCAAGATGGGCGTGGGCGGCCGAAGGGTCGGCCGGAAGAGCGGCGGGCAATCGGCCGCGGCCGGCGATGCGGTGACGGTCGGCGCGGTGGCGATCGGCGCGGCGACGGCCGGCAATCGGCCGGGGGCCCCCGGCCGAAGCATTTGCAGCACGCGGCGAACGTCATCTTCGGTTTCCAATCGTGTTCCTTGATCCGCCATATCATTTCCTCAAACGGGTTAGAATTCTGAGTAGCCCAGGTTACCGCCAAAACGGAATTGCCGTCAAGATTTCGCTTCTAATAATTGAAATGCGCGTGGGCGCTTCTTCTTTCACGGTTTCGAAAGTTTTTTCAACCGCCCGTAGGGCTGGCATTCCAGCCTGACAGTTTACTGAACCATGTCAGGCTGGAAAGCCTGACCTACTACCTCCTTAAGAGCCAAAAGAGACAAACCAACAGCGTCAGGGCCGGAAGCACCACCGCCGGCGAGAGAAAAATGGGCATGAAACGCGAAGCCGAAGGCTCGACCGGCTTCAAAGCCGCCACGATTTCCGTAGGCGACTGCGGCCGTGCGGCAGGGTCTTTCGCCAACATTCGATCCACCAGCGCGGCGACCTCCGGCGGAACGTCGGGCCGCAGCGCACGAAGGGAGGGCGGTGGCTCCTGCTGGTGTTTGTTCAGCACTTCCAGGGGATTCGTGCCGCGAAACGGCGGGAAACCGCTGAGGAGAAAGAACCACACGCATCCCAGGCTGTAGATGTCCGAGCGAATGTCGGCCTCGCGCGAGTCGGCCACCTGCTCGGGCGACAAGTAATGGATCGTTCCCAGGATTTCGCCCTCCTGCGTCAACCGCGCGCCGGTGCGGTGTTCATCGACCAGCCTGCCCAGCCCGAAATCGAGGATCTTCACGAGCCTCGTTTGCGGGTCGAAGATGAGGTTGTGCGGCTTGACATCGCGATGGACGACGCCTTGCCGATCCGCATGCGCCAAGCCGGCGGCCGCTTGGCGGACGTACTCGCAGGCCTCGCTCACGGGCAGCGGGCCGCGCCGGCCGACGAGTTGCGCGAGCGTTTCGCCGGCAATGAACTCCATGACGATATAGGCCGACTCTCCGGCCAACGCAGAGTGCAGGATCTTGACAATGTTCGGATGCCGCAACCGCGCGGCGATGTGGGCCTCTTGCAGGAAGCGCGTCTTGCGGGCCGGATTGCCGGCCAGTTCCGGCCTGAGGACCTTCACGGCCACCCGCCGGGAAACTGCGGCATCCGTGGCAAGATAGACCTCTCCCATCGCCCCCGCCGCCAACAGCCTTTCGATCTTGTAGCGGGGATGTTCTCGCAATTCCAACGGCAGCCCATCGAGGTCGGAACCATCTTTCGGCCTGAAGGCGCGGGTACTCTGCTCGCCCGGGTTGTGAAGTTTGTCGGCGAAGTTCGATTGCCGAGCGGCCTTGAGCAGCCCGATAAAACCATCGTCGGGCGCAGCGGCGACCCTCGCGGCGCAGGGATTGCATTGCGAAAGATGTACCTCGACGACGGCCGCCCGCGCAGAATCCAAGAGGCCCTGGGCAAAGGCCAGCAGGTCATCGGCCGACGGGTGCGATAGCGTTGGGAGTTTCATGATTCGATTCATCTGGAAATCCAGCTAGTCCGCCTTCGTTCACTCGGATATTCTTCTACCTTAAGGAATGCGCGCGCCCGACAGTTCTTTCAGGAATCATTCCTTTACGGATTCGGCGGTTGTGGTCCGGAAACGAATTTGCCACTAATACGCTCCCCCTTCTGGTTTTTTCCTTCAAACGATTGTCCATCCGGTGAAATCGTGCAATCGTCTACCCAAGGTGGCCAGTGGAGTTTGAGTCTGGAGCCGCTTCGCTCCCAAGTGAAGTTCCCGTCTGGTGTTTCCAAGTGCCCATTTGACCAGAAAGTAATATTTGCCGGCTGCCTGCGGGGCGCTTGATGCTGCCAGACGGCAACGATGAAGATCGGTTGCAACTCACACAACCAAGTTTCGCGGTTCTGATATTTGTAAGTGCCGACAAATGGGCCTTTCCCCTTTCGCAGGATAACCATTGGGTGCCAGGATTTGTCGGCGAACTCAATGTGAACTTGGGACCCTTTGGCCGTCCACGTTGCAATACGACTGCCTTTTTCCCAAACCGAGTTGTCGGGATGAAAATCCCAGAATCTTGTAATCGCCTTATTCGACTTCTGCTCCCGCGTGCTAACCTGAAACATGCCGCCGATTGCCGCCTTGGCTTTGTTGCCTCCTTTTGGCGGTTTGACCTCCTGAGAGTTCTCTTCCCCTCCGTTGTCGGCTTTCGTATCGGGCGGCGGGGCAAGACTCGTGCCCTCTCCCGTGATCTCGATAATCGTGGCGGATTCGACGCGCACTCCGGGCCAGACTTGAAGGCCAATGGAATTCGGTCGACGCAGCCTGTCGCAGGCGGGCAAGCTCATGTCCGTCCAATCGGTCTTATAAGCGGCGACCCGCTTGTCGTCGAACCAACCTTCCACGCAATCCTTGCGGACCTTGACGATGGAAACATGCCGTTGTCCGGGGACGAGCCAGCGGTCGGCTTTCGCTTTCGTCACATTGTTGTCCGCAAACCGCCCTCTGATCAAACTGAAACCCGAAATTTTGTTGTGCCACCCACCGACGGAGAAGCCGAATTGTCTGCCGCCGCCACGGCAGATCTGCTCCACGGCGTCGTCGGCGCGCGCGGACATGATAACGATGCGGTAGTCGTACTCGTCGGGCGGGTCGTAGGGGATTTCGATGCGCGCCGCGGGCGAGGGGTTGCATACAAGCGATCCGTCTGCGAACGACCATTCCCCGGTGATGGCGTCCCTGGCGGGATCCACAAGCTTGAGCAAGTCGACCTCCCGGCGCGATGCCGAATTCTCGCCCTTGGGCTTTGTCGGCTGGGCGGTTTGCTTTCCTCCGTCGTCGACCGATGAAACGGACGCCACGCCGCCCAACGCTTTGACACGAATGTTCTTAAAGGAAACTCGTGTTGGCGGACCTAGTTTCTGAAGTCCCATGGAACCTCGCGTGAAGCTATTCTGGGCATCCACGAAGTCCATTACCGTTTTATCATCGATCTTGACAAGAATATGATTACCGTTGGCGATCAGGTCCAAATGGAACCACTGGTCATCGTGAATATAGTTCTCAGGGACCTTGGCAAACCCGAAGAGATCCCCGGTATGCGGATACCCGCCGGGCTGTCGCATTTCGCTGCCGATGACCTGGATCTCATAATTCTTCAATCCAGTCGTGGCGTTTGGAGTGATGCGAAAGAACACCCCGGAGTTTCCTGCGCTGTTGATCTTAACGTCGGCCTGCAACTCGAAGTCATCGAACTCTCGCTGAGACACCAAGGTACCGCTTCCGTTCCCGCCACCCTCAATTACACCGCCCCAGACGGTCCACGTTGCATTGCCGTCGATGCGCCAGCCATCGAGCGTTTTGCCGTCGAACAGGTCGATCCACTTGCCGGCCTCGGCTGTTTTCGAGGCCGGCTGATCGAACTTGGTTCTCGCTTCGGGCTGCGTTTCGGCCAACGGCGCTACGGCGGGGAGCGGAACCGGTGAAGGATTCGATTCGGCCTCGTTCTGGGCCTTGGTCGTCTTCTCGTCACGTGGGGCGGGAAGAGGGACCGGGGATTTGAAATTTGAGACTTGAGATTTGGGTTCCGGCGGCGGTATCAGCTTGGCATTGATCGTCTCCCGGCCGCCGGAGACCAGCGAAAACTCCTTGGTGAGCAACTTAACGCCGTTTTTCACGACGCAAAGCTTGCCTTTGCCCGGTACGACGCTAATTTCGACCGTCTCCGCGCCCGCCTTCTGCTCGATGAGCAACTTGCCCCGGGCGTCGAGCACCTGGACAGTTGCCTCGGGATCGGAGATCTCGACGACCAGCGTCCCGTCGGGTGTCCGCATGCTGAACAACACGCCGCACAACAGCAAGGCAAACAACGCGGCGGCCCCGCTGGCTACGAGAAAACGATCTCGCGGCGACTTGGGTAGCCATTTTGCCGACCGCCGCGGCGCGAGCGGTCGTTTCTTGGTTTTCGGGCCGGAATGCCGGGTACGCTGCCGGGCGTCGGCGATCATTTCGGCGAGGCCCCGATCGATACCAGGGTCCGCAGCCCTCACCCCCTGCCCCTCTCCCGAGTACGGGCGAGGGGAGGCTATGGCCCCGAGCCCCTCTTCCGCTGGAAGAGGGGAGACAACCTCCCCCTTGGCAAACGGCAGCAGGGACTTGGCGACTTCGCCCGGCGTCTGCGGACGGTCCGCAGGGTTCTTGGCCAGCATGCGGGCGACGAGGTCAGACAACTCTTGCGGTGTCTCAGGGCAGACCTCGACGAGCGGACGCGGCGCCTCGTTCTGATGCGCCAAGAGCAACTTCGCGTCAGAGTTGTAGTCGAAGGGCAAGACGCCGGCAAGCAAGTAGTAGAGCGTGCAGCCCAGGCTGTAGATGTCCGCACGGATGTCGGCGCTGGCCGCGTCGATTGCCTGCTCGGGGGCCGAATACTCGTAGGTCCCCATCGTCATGTTGGTCTTGGTCAG